>Ga0080004_1110804_pt1 | contig 162372 bp, 136 predicted proteins | sample WasSprMetagenome_FD_69207 | JGI IMG/M metagenome (GOLD analysis project Ga0080004, IMG submission 69207) | Sulfidic aquatic microbial communities from Washburn Spring, Yellowstone National Park, USA - WS (SPADES assembly) (version 2) | ecosystem: Environmental > Aquatic > Thermal springs > Hot...
TGGTTGCGAGCTTCGGCATCCATGACCTCAGTGTGGGGCCCGTGGCCTGCCTCCAGCCCAGCCTGCCCTTTTCGCCTATCAGCGGGAGGGTCCTCGGCGGCGCGGCCAGGCCCCGTCAAGGGCGAGCGCGGCGAGCCGGAGGGTACCCTTGACGGGTGGCCGCGCTGCCCAAACTCGCCCTCGGCGAAAAGGGCAGGCGAGCCTCCGCTACGGGTACTTTTTTGCTGACCCAACGATCCCGCCTTCGGTGACATTTTCGATGACCCAATTCGCGGCTTGACAAAAGGGGGGAGACAAGTTAGAATGCAGAGAGCGCCGCTTTCAGCGGGCTTAAGTTCGCGAGGAGGACCAAAAGTGATGCGTCTCATCCTTAGGCTTGCCGCATGGCTGGTGCTGGCATTGAGTGCGCTCCACGCAGGCCCGATCAAGGTGGGCTGGTACACCACACAAGGCGCCCCTGGCAACTGGGCCTCGGCCATCGCAGCCAATGGATTAACAGCCGTGCCCATCGGCGATTTCAGTGTCTTCGATTTCTCGACTGTGAATATCGTGGCTCTGAACAACAGCTCGAACACTGGCATCGAGGGCGCTGTCAGTGGGCGCTTGGCTGACCTGACCGCGTTCGTGAGTGGGGGCGGAATCTTGATCATCCATGACCGCTGGGTGGTTGACGCTTCTTGGATTCCGGGAGGCGCCGCCCTGAGCTTGGTGCGCGCGCCGGGCGTTGACCTCGATGTCGTGACTGGCGGGACGAAAGTCACCAACGGACCCTTTGGGACAATAGACAACTCGAATCTAGACGGGGGCAACATGTCTCACCACGGGTGGGCTAGCAGCGTACCGGCGGGCACGATTGTGTTTCTATCCGCCGAAAGCGATCCAAGCCAAGCGGCGGCATTTGTGTACCCGCTTGGCTCGGGTTACGTATACTACTCCACGATCCCGATTGATTGGTATCAAGCGGGCTCCGGGTTCAATCCGCCAAGGGACAACTTTGTGAACATCTACGCGCCCAACGTGTTGGCCTATGCGGTGGATCTTCTAGGAGCGCCCCAAGTGATTCCCGAACCGGCCACCTACAGCCTGGTGGTCGCCGGCCTGCTTGCTCTCATGGTTCTGCGGCAGGGGCGCCTGGCCCGTTAAGTCGGTACCCAGCTACCAAGGCAACTAAAGAGGCACATTCCCCCGAACTTGGGCGTGGCGAACTGGTCCGAGCGCTAAAAACCAAAAGCCCGCGCGCCGAGCGGCCAGCATACCGCGTCACGGCAGGGCTTGTCCGAGCCTCAGCAACTCACGCTACCGCCCCGAGGGTTGGGGCTGCCGTTCAGAATGAGCGCTCCGGCGGGAGCGTATATAGCGCGGCGTGACATCGCAGGAGATCAATGGTTCCTGCCCGATTCCCAAACATAGCAGTTCAAGCCACGAACATACCAGTTCAAGCCACGGCGCCCCGGGAACGGCCCGACGAGACGCTGGCCGCCGCCGAAGAGGAGCAAATCCGACGGGTCCTCCAAACCACTGGCGGCAACAAAAGCCGGGCCGCCCGGATCCTCGGCATCGAGCGCAAGACCCTCTACCGCAAGCTGGAACGTATGGGGCTGTGAGGTTCGCCGAACTCGGCGCCCGCTCACTTTCCGGGTGCTTTTTCCCGCCAGCCGTAATACAATAATCTCGTCCTCATACCCGGTCTCATGCGACGCTCCGAGCGTCAGGAGGTGAGGCGATGTTCGAAAGCCTTGACGAGCACATCAAGCAGTATGAGGCCGCAGAGTCCACGCCCGCCCAGCGACTGCTGAAGTGGGGTCTGGCAGTCCTGGCGACGGTGATCATCCTGGGCGGCTTGTATGCCGCCATTCGCCTGCTGGAGGCCTGAGCAAGGCTGCGGCTCATTGGGCCGCGATTTGCTTCATCACGAGTTTGACCAGGCCCGCGTAGCGGGGGTGAGGGTTGTAGGTCCGCAAAACCGCGTCAGCAGGTTTGCCCGCGTAGAGTTTCGAGTTGGCGAGGCGCCAGGCCACCCAGTGGATCCCGTCGGGCACCGAAGGAAACTCGCTCCTGCCCGAATCCCACCCGAACAGATTGTTGCCGCGCGCCGTCTTGCCGCCGCCGGTCTCCACGAAGGCGATGCTGGGCAGGAGCCTCCAGTCCAGCCCGTGCAAATCCGCGGCGAACAGGAATTCTTCGGCATGATCCCGGGCCGGGCATTCGTAGGTCTCGAAAAAGGAAAGCAGACGCTGCAGCCGGGGATCGGCCCGGTAGTTCTTGCAAATCCTTTCCGGGAGCTCTGACGGTCCGATGGCAGGGGTGACCGCCAGGAACAGCAAGACCGCCAACGTCGCTCTCATTGTCCCCATGAATCCCCAGTGGTTTCGCGCCGCCGCGAACGGGGCGCAGGTTCGTGGCCGATATCTGAAAAGGACTTAACCGATCAGTTTAACACGGGCGATCCCCTTGGTGCCCCGGCGGGAGCGCCCCCGCCCAACCCGCCTGCTATGCGGGTGGACGGACTTGTGGTGGTCGCACCGTCTTGAAATACATCCGGTAGCCGCCGCGCCAGCGGATTACGTACGGGTCGGTGATCTGTTCATCCGGGCGCGCCTGGAGGCGGACGCCCGGTTCCGGCACCCACCCCAGCCCGTCTTCCGATACGAAGCTCCGGACGACGTTACCCGCAGGAGTGCGCTGGTCAAAAGCGTAGAGCCGAAGGCGTCCGTCCGGCAGGAGCACGGGGGCGGTCGTTCCCCACCCCGGCAACGGCAGGGTCTGGAGGTATTCGAACCGGAAGCCGTCCTCGGATTGCGCGATGATCGTGCGCCCGGCGGAGAAGACAAACATCCACCAGCGCCCTCGGAACTGGAACACGTCGGGATCCACGAGGTCCGGGTACTCAAACACAGGCCCCACTTCGCGGAACCGGATGCCATCGTCGGAAATGGCGAGGTGAATCGCGTGTGGATTGGGGCCTTGCGCGGGGTCGCCCGGGTGGTCCGAGGCCAGATAGTAAAGCCGGAACCTGCCTTCTTCGTCCCGCACGATGGAGGGATCCACCGCCTTGAGCGTACTGAGACCCTCGATCCGGAACGAGGCCTCCGGGCGGAAGATGAAGCCGTCGGTCGAGACCGCGCAAGCCACGGTCTCGGGCTTGCCAGGCTCCAAGGGCGGCTGGACATAGTAAAGCAAAACCCGCTCATCGCCGTCGGCAATGGCCGCGGGCACCGAGGCGGCCGCGATTCGCACCCCCTCTTCCCGGACCCAGTTCAGCCCATCCTCGCTCGTCGCACTGCCGACCGCGTGCCCCCACAAGCCCACGGGGAGGGGCCCCGGACCCGGCCCTCTCCCGAGGGGCGCAATAAAAGATTTCAGCGCCATCAACCACTTGCCGTCGGGAAGCTGGATGGGCGCGGGATCGGCTACGCCCAGCGCCGCGGGACCTTCGGGCGGCGGCGCCACCCGGTCCCCTTCCTCCACTTGCCACGTCCTGCCGTCCGCGGTGAAGGCCGAGCGAATGCGCATCCGCGCCCCAGTCTGCGGGTCCGGGTTCACGTGGAAAAAGGTCCGCCAGCCGCCCTCCACCGCAATCGTGTCCGAGACCGACCCGCCGAGTTCGAGCACCGTCCCGTCCGTGGTGAAGCGCAGGCCGTCCGGGGAGGTACACCGCAGCAGGCGAGGGCCGAGCGACAGCAGCATCACCCACTCATCGGAAGTCCGGAACACGTCGGGATCGGTGGCATGCGGGTAGCGGGGATCGTGGAAGGCCTCGCCCAGTCGTGTCCAGTTCAGACCGTCTTCCGAAGCGTAGACGTCAATGGTGCCGTCCAGACCGGCCTTCACATAAGCGCGGTATGAACCGTCTTCGAGCCGGACGATGTTGGGATCCACCCCTCTCAGGTTGGTCCCCACCCGCTTCCACGATCCGTCGTGATCGCGTCGGAGCGCCCCCAACCGTTCCGGCGCCTCGCTGGCATCCACGAACAGAATCGTCGGGCGGCCCTCCGGATCGAGGAACAGCTCCGGCACCGAAGCCCGCTCAGCGAGGATTTCCGGTTGGACCGTCCAGCGCAGGCCGTCCTCCGACCTGGCTAACAACACGCGGTGGTTCCGCGGACCGTCCTGGGCTTGGAGCGAGACCACAAGGGCAAGCCCCGCCGCTATCACCCGTGGCAGCAGCCAGGATGAGCCGCGATTGCGGGGACCGTCTCGGTGAGATTCGACTCGCACGCGACCTCCCGCGGACCAATATATGCCCTGGGATCGAGGACCGCTGGGGACTCGACCTTCGCGTGTCCCGGGAGATCTCAGGAAAATCCCTCACAAGGGGCGGGCGTTTGCCTTAGCACCCTCAAGCGCCACCCCGCCGCGCCCGATTCAGGATCTGAGAAGGCACTCGAGCGCCCACGTCATGGATAGCGACACCATTCAGGCGATCCTGTGGATCGTACTGCCCGGCTTTGTCGCCGTCGGCTCGGCCCTGCTGGCCACCTTGGTCACCCAAGCCCGCATGGAAGTCAGTCTGGCCAAGGAACGGGCGGCAACGGCTGAGGCCCGGGCCCTCGTGCTCGCCCAGAATCAACAGATGGAAGAGCGGGTGCGCGCAGCCGAAGAGGCGGCCCGGCGAAAGGCGCTCGAAGAGCTGCTCAGCGACATCCGCATCGAGGAACGCCGCTACCTGCGCGAAAGCAAATCCCTGTTCGTCACCCGCAAGTGCCTCGTCGTCCAGGAGCGCCTTTACTTCCGCAACCTGCCGCTTACCGACTGGATCGAACGCGAATACTGGCTGGAAGAGGCCGGAGATTCGGCTGCTCAGACCATCGCCGCCGCAACGCGAAAACTGCTGCCCGGCAACCCAATCACTTCCCCGTAACGAGCATCCGCAGACTCATCGCCAGCAAGAAGATCGCGTAAATCCTGCGCACCAATACTTCGGGCAACGAGATCATGATTCTCGCGCCGAAGAAGGCTCCCGCAAACAGTCCCGCAGCAATCAGGGCGGCCCAGCCCAACTTGATGTGCCCGTTGCGGTAGTACTCTACCGCGCCCAGTAAACCGACGGGCGGAATCAGCGCCGCCAGACTGGTCCCGACGGCATCCAGCGGCCTGGCTTTCATGACGAACATCAGGGCGGGCACAATGATCAGTCCCCCGCCGATCCCGAACATTCCCGCAGCAACGCCTGCCACGAGCCCGATCAACAAAAGCGCAACGTAAGGCATAAAGTCCGAGTCTAACAAGCAGAGCCGAGTCTCGCCAATTGTTACAATGGCATTAAGCCGAGCGCATCATGCCTGCCGTTACATCCCTGGCTGAGGAGATCCTGGAGCTCAAGCGCCAGCGTCGCGCCATCCTGCTGGCCCATCATTACCAGGAGCCGGAGATCCAGGATCTGGCCGACGCCGTGGGCGACAGCCTCGAGTTGGCCCGCAAGGCACGCGAATTCGATGGCGACGTGATCGCCTTCTGCGGCGTCTGGTTCATGGCCGAAACGGCCAAGGTGCTGAATCCGAACCGGAACGTGGTCGTGCCCGATCGCGAGGCCGGCTGCTCGCTGGTGGACTCCTGCCCCGCCGACCAGGTGCGCATGTTCCGCGAGCGCCATCCCGATCACGTCATCGTGGCCTACATCAACACCTCGGTCGAGGTGAAGGCCCTCAGCGATATCCTGTGCACGTCGCGCAACGCGGTGGCGGTAGTCAACTCGATCCCTCCTGAAAAACCCATCCTGTTCCTGCCTGACGCCAATCTTGGCAACTACGTCAAGCGCCAGACTGGCCGTGAGAACATGAAGATCTGGCAGGGGTCGTGCGTGGTTCACGCCACCTTCACGGCCCGGCGCCTTGCTGCCGCTCGCGCCGAACATCCCGACGCGCTGGTGGCCGCCCATCCCGAGTGCCCCTCCGAGGTGCTCGACCAGGCCGATTTCATCGGATCCACATCGGCTATCGTTCAGTGGTGCGCAACCGCACCTGCCCGCGAGATCATCGTGGTCACCGAAAGCGGGATCCTGCACTCGCTGAAGCGCGTGGCGCCCGACAAGCGCTTCTATTTCATCCCTAACGAGGAGTGCAATTGCAGCGAGTGCCCCTACATGAAGCGGAACACGTTGGAAAAGCTGCGCGATTGCCTGCTCAAGCTGGAGCCGCGGGTGGAGATACCCGAGGATCTGCGCCTGCGCGCACTGGCGCCGCTCGAGCGAATGCTGGCGATTACCTGAGAGACTTCAGAACACCCGCCGCTTCAAACGCGCAGGATCGAACTTGGCCGTATCCGCGACGGCCATGACCGCCATCACGCCGGCCTGGACCGGATCCGTCACCACAAAATCCGCCGCATCCGGCACGCTACCGGCCATGTTCAGGCTGATCACCAGCAGCCCCTGCTGGCGCACTTCGCGGACGGCTTTTTCGATCTCGCCGCCCATGAGCGAGCCGGCCAGCACCAGCGCCTTGGCTCGCGGCAGCCGCGCCACCGCACGCACCGCAGCGGCCAGCGCCTGCTCACCCACCAGCGGAATGGTGTCTACCGAGATGTGCTCGCCGCGGATGTTGTGTCGGTCCGCTTCCGAGATGGCGCCGAGAGCGACTTGCCCGACCTGCGCGCCGCCGCCCATGATGATCACGCGCTTGCCGTAAATCTTCTGGAAAGTTTCCGTAAGCGTGACGGACCGAACCACGGGCAATGCCTGGAGTTCTGATACCAGCGCGTCGGGAGCGCCCGGCAGGTCCACTTCGAAATAGATCCGCGATCGCTCCGGCGTGTTCTCCAGAATCTCGACCAGCGTGATATCGCCCTGATGCCGCGCGATCACGCCGGTGAGCTGGTGAAGCACGCCCGGACCGCCCGGCCCTTCGATCAACAACCCTACGCGTTCGTTCGCCATGTCGCACCCTACTCGAACGCTTCGTACTTGCGGAGGATGTCTTCCCAATGGCCCTGGGCCTTGAGCAACAGCTCCGCTACTTCGCGTACGGCGCCATGGCCACCGGGATTTGCCGTCACCCAGTGCGCGAGGCGCTTGACCTCGGGCCTGGCGTTGGCGGTGGCGATGGCCAGCCCCACGCGCCGCATGATGACGGCATCCGTGAGATCGTCTCCGATGTAGGCCACCTCGTCCGGCTGAACGCCGGCGTCGCGCAGGATTTCCTCAAAGATGGGAATTTTCTCGATGTGGCCCTGGTAAATGTAGCTGAAGCGGCACTGGCGGGCGCGTTCCTCGGTCGCTGGGGAAACACGCCCGCTGATCAGGCCGGTGCGGATGCCCTTCCAGGAAAGCCACTGGAGCGCGATGCCGTCCTGCGAGTCGAAACCCTTGGTCTCGACCATGCGCCCGCTGGGGTCCGGCACGTTATAGAGCTTGCCGTCGGTGAGCACGCCGTCCACATCCATGAGCAGGAGGCGGATGCGGGCGGCGCGCTCGACAACACCGGCAGGAAATGTTTCCGTCATCACCGCTGAATCCGCGCCGAACCGCCGCGGGCGAACGCCCGCACCTGCTCCAGCGTGGCCATGGTGGTATCGCCCGGGAAGGTCGTCAGCAACGCGCCGTGGGCCCAGCCCAGCCGCACCGCCTCCTCCGGCGGCTCGCCCGTGAGCAGGCCGTAGAAGAAGCCCGAGGCGAAGCCGTCGCCGCCGCCCACGCGGTCGTAGACATCCAGCTCACAGGTCGGCGCCTGATAGGCCTTGCCGTTGATCCAGGCCACCGCGCTCCAACTGTGCCGGTTGCTGGAGTGCACCTCGCGCAGCGTGGTGGCCACGACTTTCACGTTGGGATAGCGCTGGACCACGGTCTCGATCATGGCCAGGAAGGCCTTCGGATCCAGCTTGGACGCCGCAGCCACTTCCGGTCCGGGGATCCCGAGGCCCAGTTGCAGGTCTTCCTCGTTGCCCACCAGCACGTCGGCATGGGCCACGATACGGCTCATCACTTCCTGAGCCTTCTGCTGGCCGCCCCAGACGCCCCACAGCTTGGCGCGGTAGTTCAGATCGAAGGAGACGACAGCGCCCGCCTCCTTGGCCGCCTGCATGCCCTCGATGATCAGCTCGCCAGTGGTGGCCGAAAGTGAGGCGAAGATGCCGCCGGAGTGGAACCAGCGCACGCCGCCCGCGAAGATTTCCTTCCAGTTGAAATCACCCGGCTTGAGCAGCGCCGCGGCCTCGTTGCTCCGGTTATAGAACACCACAGGCGGGCGCACGCCGTAACCGCGATCGCTGTAGACGGTGGCCATGTTCGGCCCGTTCACGCCGTTGTGCTTGAAGCGCTTGTAAAAGGCGTGGACGCCCATGGCCCGCACGCGCTCGGCGATCAGATCCCCGATGGGGTAGTCCACCATGGCAGTGACGATGGCGGTGCGCAAACCGAAGCAGTCGGCCAGGTTGGCGGCCACGTTGTACTCGCCGCCCGATACGTGAATGTCGCAGCGGGTCGCTTTGCGGAACGGAACCACGCCGGGGTCCAGCCGGTGCACGAGCGCCCCCAGCGAGATCAAGTCGAACGCGCCTTCCTTGGGGATGTTCAAACCGATATCCATGTTCTGTCTTCCTCCTTAGACCGTGTATGCGGTCGAGGCCACCGTGCCGCCGCGCCCGGTCCAGTTCGTGTGGAAGAACTCACCGCGCGGCCGGTCCACGCGCTCATACATATGCGCGCCGAAGTAATCGCGCTGCGCCTGAAGCAGATTGGCGGGCAGCCGCTCGCAGCGGTAGCCGTCATAGAAGGCCAGCGCCGTAGAGAAGGCGGGCGCCGGCACGCCGATCTGCACCGCCGAGGAGACCACGCGCCGCCAGGAATCCTGGCACCGCTCGATCACGCTGCGGAAATAATCATCCAGCAGCAGGTTCGGCAGGTCGGGATTGCGGTCGAAAGCCTCCTTGATCCGGCCCAGGAAGACCGAGCGGATAATGCAGCCCGCGCGCCAGATCGAGGCGATGGAGCCGTAGTTGAGAGTCCAGTGGTATTCCTTGGCGGCCTCGCGCATCAACATGAAGCCCTGCGCGTAAGAAACGATCTTGGAGGCGAGCAGCGCGCGCCGAATATCTTCCACCCAGGTAGCGCGATCGCCTTCCAGCCGCCCTTTGGGCCCCTTCAAGATTTTGGAAGCCTCCACGCGCTGCTCCTTCATGGCGCTCAGGCAGCGGGCGAAGACCGCCTCGGCGATCAACGTCACCGGCACGCCGAGATCGAGCGAGCTGATCGTGGTCCACTTCCCGGTGCCCTTCTGCCCCGCGGCATCCAAGATCTTGTCCACCACGTATTCGCCGTTTTCGTCCTTGTAAGCGAGAATGTCGCGCGTGATCTCGATCAGGTAGCTGGACAGTTCGCCCTCGTTCCATTCGGCGAACGCCTTGTGCATCTCTTCGTTCGACATGCCGAGGCCGTCCTTCATGAGCTGGTAGGCCTCGCAGATCAATTGCATGTCGCCGTACTCGATGCCGTTGTGCGCCATTTTCACGTAGTGGCCGGCGCCGTCACTGCCGATCCACTCGCAGCAAGGCTGGCCGTCGGGCGCCTTGGCGGCGATGGCCTGGAAGATGTCCTTGACCAGCGGCCAGGCTTCCGGTGTCCCGCCGGGCATGATCGAGGGACCGTGACGGGCGCCTTCCTCGCCGCCCGAAATGCCCGTGCCGATGTACAGCAGACCCTTGCTGCGCAGGTACTGGGTGCGACGGATCGTGTCGGGGAAGTGCGAGTTGCCGCCGTCAATGATCAGGTCGCCGGGCTCCAGATGCGGCAACAACAGCTCGATGAAATCGTCCACAGGCTTGCCCGCCTTGACCATCAGCATGATCTTGCGCGGCTTCTTGAGCAGGCGCACCATCTCCTCGATGGAGTGGGCGCCCAGAATGTTGTCGCGGCCCTTGGCGGCGCCGTTCAGGAACTCGTCTACCTTGGAAACTGTTCGGTTGTAAGCGACCACCGTGAAGCCGTGATCGCTCATGTTGAGGATCAGATTCTGGCCCATGACTGCGAGGCCAATCAGTGCGATGTCGCCTTTGGGTTCCATGATCTTCTCTCCTTGACGAAACCCCATGCGCCGAGGCGCGGGGAACTGCTTCGAGGGACAGGCGGAGCGCGCTGCCTGCTACGCTCTCGCCGGGGATGGCTCGTACCAGTGCGACGCCAACTTTCCCTTATATCATAGCCCCTGGTCCGGATTCACACCGGGGCGCGCGCCGTGCGCAGAACCTGCACCAGTTGCTCGCGCACGGCTTCATCCAGCGGCATGGCGCGGATCTTTGCCGCCGTCACGTCCACGTCGTAGGAAGCCGAACGAAGCTCGATCCGCCCATCCTCCCAGACCGCGTAACTGGCTTCCACGCGTCCGTGCTTGGGTTGCCCCACGCTGCCCGGGTTGACCACCAGGCGGCGGCCAATCTGGCGCACGAAAGGCAGGTGCGTATGCCCGGTGAGCAGAACGTCGGCCTCCACGCGGTCGGCTTCCTTGACCCAGCGATCGGAATCCGGCCCGCAGTAAGGGTAGAGCGGCTCGGAAGGCAGAGCGTGGCTGAGGTGAAAGCGCACGCCGGCCACCTCTCGCACTGCGGTCAGCGGCAACGCGCGCAGGTAAGCCCGGTCCGCCTCGCTCAGCACGGCCAGCGAGTAACGACGCGTCTGCTCGGCCATCTCGCGGAAGGCAAGGGAACAGAAGGGATCCGCGTCGAAACCGACAGCGTGATCGTGATTGCCTCGCACCACGAGCACAGCCCGCCTGCGGACCAACTCGATGATCGCCTTCGGGTCCGGGCCATAATCCACCAGATCGCCGAGCACCCAGAGTTCGTCGTACTCCTCAGTAATGGCTTGCACCGCTTCCAGGTTAGCGTGCAAGTCCGAGAGAATCAGGATCCGCAACTTACACTTTTCTCCGCCGCAGCAGGTAGTAAAGTACGGGCGTAACCACCAGCGAGAGCACCATGGATACGGTCACGCCGCCGATCACTGCGATGGCCAGGGTTTGCAGCAACTGCGCGCCGGAGCCGACCGCCAGCGCCAGCGGCAACATGCCGAACACGGTGGCAAGCGCCGTCATCAGGATAGGCCGCAGCCTTCGTCGCCCGGCCTGAAAGATCGCCTCGCGCAGCCCGTAACCCAAGCTGGAAAAATGTTTCTCCGAATCCAGCATCAGGATTCCGTTCTTGTGCACGATACCCACTACCATGATGAGACCCATGAACGAGGAAATATTCAGGGTGGATCCGGTAAGATAGAGCGCCGCCAGCGCGCCGGAACCGCAGAGAATCGTGGCAATCAGAATGGCGATGGGATGGGAAAAGGAGCGAAACTCCAGCACGAGAATGATGAAAATCAGCAGGATGGACATCAAAAGCACCTGGAGCAGCCCGTACATGGATTCGCGCTGCAACTGGTACAGGCCGCCGAACTCGATGTCCGTTCCCGGCGGTATCGGAATTTCCCTGAAAAGCCGACGGCGAATCTCTTGCATGGTCGAACCGAGATCCCGCCCGCTGACATGGGCGGTGACCGCCGACATGTTGCGCAGGTTATCGCGACGGATCTCGGTCTGGCCTTCCTCGACTTCCACGTCGGCTACGCTGGCCAGCGGCACAGTAACCCCGGCAGGCGAGGTAATGAGCAAGGTTTTCAACTTTTCCACCGAGGAACGGTATTCGGGCGGATAACGAACACGCAGGCCGGCCAGCCGATCGCCCCGGATCATTTCCGAAGCTCTCACGCCGTCCAGAATGGCCGCCTCCAGCGCACTCACGTCGCGTACGGTGAAGCCCGCCCGGCTGGCCTTGGCCAGGTCCACGCGGAAGTTCACCGCCGGGCCGATGACGATGGTCTGGTTGACCACGTCCACCACGCCGCGAATTTGCGGCAGCCACTCCGCGATGCGGGCCGCCACCGCTTTGTAAACGCGCTCGTCGTCGTGGAATACTTTGATCTCGATGGGCTTGGGCGCCCAGGCCAGGTCACCGATCAGGTCCTCCAGAATGTGCGGGAACTCGACTTCGATGACCGGCTCGGCGCGATTGATTTTCTCGCGCAGCTCGCTGGTAACTTCCTCCAGGCTGCGCTTGCGCCGGCGCTTGAGCTTGACCAGAAAGTCGCCGGTGTTGGGCTCGGCAATCGCCAGGGCCAGCCGCGCGCCGGTGCGGCGCGAGTAACTTTCAATTTCGGGCGTCTCGCGCAAGAACTGCTCGATGTGGCGCAGGACTCTGTCGGTTTCCTCCAGCGAGGTGCCAGGCGGCATGCGGTAATCGAGCACGAAAGCGCCCTCGTCCATCTCGGGCAGGAAGCTGCTGCCCAGATGCAGATAGATCGCCACCGAAACCAGCACGATCCCGCCCGCCGCCGCCAGAATCCAGCGCGGGTGTTGCAGGGCGCCGTGCAGGACCCGCTCGTAACGTGCAGTCAGCCAGCGCATCAGCCGGCCTTCGCCCGCCTGCTCGGCCTGCTCGAGGTCCGTAGCCGGAGGACCGGGCCGCCCGCGAAAGATCCAGCCCGCCAGCACGGGCGTGAAGAAAATGGCGAGGAACAACGAAGCCAGCAGCGCCGTCACCATGGTGAGCGCCAGGGCGCGGAAAAACACCGCCGTCAGCCCGCCCAGAAACACCAGGGGAGCGAAGACCACGATGGGAGTCAGGGTCGAACCGATCAGCGCGGGAGTCAGCTCGGTGATCGCGCTGCGAGCGGCTTCGCGTGGCGCCTGTCCCAGAGACAGGTGCACGATGATGTTCTCCACCATGACAATGGCGTCGTCAATGACCACGCCGATGCAGGCCGCCAGCCCGCCCAGCGTCATCAGATTGAAGCTCATGTCGAAAAGCTTCATGAAGACGATCGCGGTCAGCACGGCCAGCGGGATGACCAGCGCCGCCACCAGGGTCGTGCGCCAGCTCTTCAGAAAGCCCACCAGCACGCCCACGGAAAGCAACAAACCAATGACGATCGCCTCCCAGACGCCGGAAATGGAATCCCGCACCAGAACCGACTGGTCGTAAAAAACGGACAGCTCTATGTCGGACGGCAGCGATTTGCGGATTTCCTGTAACTCGCGATTCACTGCATCGGCGATTTCGACCGCGTTGCCGTCGGGCTGCTGGAGTACGTTGACCAACACGGCCGGGCGGCCATTGGCCGTGACGATGTTATAAATGGGCCGCTCCGCCGCGACTACGCGGGCCACGTCCTTGATCCTGACCGGCGTCCCCTTGACCACATCCACCACCAGGTCTTCGATCTGCTCGCGGCGGGTAATCAGGCCGGTCACCGTGGTGAGGTAAAGATGGTAGTTCTCCTGGACCATCCCCGCGGCCGCGATCAAGTTGCTGTTGCTGATGCTGTCCACCACGCGGGTCAGGGGAATGCCGTACGCGCTCAGACGCCCGGGGGCCACCAGCACGTGATACTCCGGCTGCCGTCCGCCCACGATGCGCGTTTCCGCCACCCCAGGCAGGCGGTAAAGTCGCGGGGCCAGGTTGTAGTAGGCCAGCTCCCACAACTCGGTCAGGCTCCGTCGCGGCGAAGTAATGCTGAACCCGATCATGGGAAAGACCGAGAAGGTCAGCCGGTTCACGTAAAAGCGTGACTCCGGGGGAAGGTTGGGCATGATCTGCGCGATGCGTCCCTGCACCTGGTGCAGCGCGTGCAGAATGTCCACGTCCCAGCGGAAGAACACGCTGATTTCGGTGGAGCCACGGCTGGTGACCGAGCGGATATTGGTGATGCCGGGGACGATCCGGATGGCCTCCTCGATGGGCCGCGTCACCTTGATCATCTGCACATTGACCGGCGCGATGCCGTTATCCACCAGGATCACGACACGCGGAAAGTCGGTCTTGGGGAACAGCGAGATGGGCAGGCGGAAAAGAAAGATCAGACCGGCGACCGCGAAGCTGGCGACGATCAACACCAGCGCGCGGCCGTGGGCTTCCACGAAACTGGCCAGCCGCGAAGTCACCGCGTCCCTCCCTCGAAGCGAACGGGTGTGCCCTCAGCCAGCCCGTAGCCGGCCTCGATGATCACCAGCTCTCCCTCGTTCAGGCCCCGGAGGACCTGCACCTTGCCCTCGCCGCGAAGGCCGGCTTCCACCGGGCGCAGCATCACGGTCCGCTGCGGGCTGACCACGCGGGCCACGCCGCGATCCGAACCTTCTTCGAACTCGACCGCGCTCAGCGGCACCACCAAAGCCTGCCGCACGATGCGGGTCGTAATCGCGACCTCCCCGAAAGCGCCGACACGGATCTTGCGATCGCTGTTGGGAATCTCGCACCAGACTTCCACTCGCCGGCTTTGCGGATCCACAGCCCGATTGACAATGCTGATGCGGCCTGCGAACCGGTGTCCGGGTTCGTCCACCGATTCGAAGGAGCAGTCCTGCCCGGGCGCCACCGGTCCCGCTTCCGCCTCGGGAACCTGGGCCCGGGCGACAGCCACGCTGAGGTCGGCCACGGCAAACACCGGCGCGTCCGGCTTCGCCATGTCGCCGGGAAACATGAACTGCTCAGTGATGGTTCCCGCGAACGGGCTGCGCAGGCGGGTGAACTCGAGCTGGCTTTCGATGTAAGCCAGGCGCGCCTTGGCCTGCTCGAGCCGGCTCTGGGCGATGCGGATGTCGCGCTCGCGCGTCTGCTGCTTCAGCAAATCGAGCTGCGTCCTGGCCACCTCGTAATTGGCCCGCGCCTGCGCCAGCTCCGTCTCGCTGACCAGCAGCTCCCGCGCCGGGATGGCGCCCTCTTCGTAGAGCGCCTTCCGCCGCTCGTAAATCTTTTGCGCCTGGCGGAACGCGGCCTCGGCCACAGCCAACTGACCTCGGGCGCGCTCGATGTCGGTCGGCAACGAACCTGCCGTAAGCTTCTCGAGCGTGGCCTCGGCATCGGCCACGGCAGCCCGGGCTTCGGCCCTCTGCGCCAGCAAGTCACGGTCCTCCAATTCCGCAAGAACCTGGCCGGCGGCGACCAGATCGCCTTTGCGAACCAGGAGCCTGCGGATCGGCGCCGTGATCCGCGCCGCAATGTTGGCCTGCTGTCGCCCGAACACCGTGGCGGGAGCGCGCACCTGCGCCCGCAAGTCCTCGCGTGTCACGCGAGTGACTTTCACGTCCACCAGAGGCTTGGGAGATTCGGGCTCGCTGTGGGAACCGCAGCCCGCAAGAACAAGGCAGAGGCAACACAAGTAACGGTTCTTCATCGCCCGGATGCAACCTCCAGATCAGCCCTGGCATTCCAGTAATCGGCCAGGGTGCTGTAATAATTGGCCTGCGCCTGCGCCAGCTCGCTCTGCGCCATCACCACTTCCAGCGCCGACCCCTCGCCTCCCTCGTAGCGCAGGCGGCTCAGGCGCAGGTTTTCCTGGCACGCGCGCGCCTGCTTCTGGGTGATGGCAATCTGCTCGTAAAGCTGCCGCACGCGAGCGAGCGCGGACTGGTACTCCCTGGAAAAGGCGCGTTCGGCTGCCGCGCGGTTATCCTCGCTTTGCAGCGCGCGCAAGCGAGCCTGCTGGATCGCGCTGTGGGCCTTCAGCCAGTCAAAGACCGGCACATTGAGAGTAACGAACGCGGCGTAGCCGCGGTCGGCCCAGCTCACACGGAACGAATCGAGCCCGTACTGAAACGTGAGCCCGAGCTGGGGAAGCAGGGCCGAGCGAGCCCGGCTTGCATCCGCCAGCGCGGCTTGCCGCTGCGCCTCGAGCACCCGAAATTCAGGCCGGCGCAAGAACGGCTTGCCGGCCTCAGGCGGCTCCGGTGGTGGCGGTGGCGCCTCCAGCATGTCCTCCAGCTCGAGCTTCGGATCGGCGTCCGCGGTCCAGAACGAAGCCAGCTCCTGAACAGCCAGTTGGGCCTCCAGCTCGGCCGCCTTGACTTTCTGTTCCAGAAAAGCCGCAGCCGCCTCGGCCTTGGCGACGTCCGCGCGTGCGGCCTCGCCGTGCTGGAACAGCAGCTCAGTGCGACGATGAAAACTCTGCGCTTCCGCCAGCGAGTTCTGCGCCACCTTGAGGAGGTGGCGGGTCAGCAAGGCGCGGAAATAGGCAGCGGTGACGGCCCGCTTCAGATCGCGCTCGCCAAGCTCGGCGCCGGCTTGCGCAGCGGCCAGTTCGGCACGGGCCAGCGCACGTCCGGCCCGCAGCTTGCCCGAGCTGTCCAGCTCCACCTCCGCCGTGAACAACGATGCGTACTCGCGAATCGCGTTCAGCGGAATGAAGCTGAACGTGCTGCGATCATGCAGCAAAGGGCTGTTGTAGATGAAGGCGTTGCCGACACGGGTGCGGGGCAGGAAGTCCGCGCGCGCCTGACGGAGACCGTACCGCGCGATCTCCACCTGGCGCCGCGCGGCCGTGGCCGAGGAGCGCGCGGCCAACGCCAGGCGGATGCAGTCATCCAGACTCAGCGGCTTGCCGGACTGAGCAGGGGCGACCCGGACAAGCCCCAGCGTGCAAAGCAGTGAGAAGGCGAGAACAGGGTTCCGCATAGGCGTGAGAGCCAGACCTGTTCATTTTGTCATCAACGGTGCGCTTTGCGGGAGCAAACGAAGAAGACCCGTGATACAATAAAAGTGGCGGTGGAGTTCGCCATTAACCGCCGCGTCCAGCGGCCGATAACTCCTACGGTGGCGGAATAACTGTAGGAGATTCCCTCCTGGCGACCCTCCCGGTGATTCCCCAAAATAAAACCTGCTGGAGTTGAAGACTGCGATGATGGCTCCTGCTGACACCGCCCAGGACCTGGCAGGCGCTGCGCGAAGGCTGGAGGCCCTGGCCAGCCAGCACGAACAGGACGCGGTCGCCTCCGCCGCTGCCGAACTGGCCCAGCGACTCGAACAAAACCGCTTTCATCTGGTGGTGGTGGGTCAGTTCAAGCGTGGCAAGACCACGTTTCTCAACGCCCTGCTCGGCGAAGCTCTCCTGCCAGTCGCTGTTCTGCCGCTGACTTCGGTGGTCACTGTGCTGCGGTTCGGCCGCACGCCGCGTGCGGTCGTGCACTTTCAGGATCGCCGTACCAGCGAAATCCCTCTCGATCGCCTGACCGACTACGTGACCGAAGCCGGCAATCCGCGGAACGTCAAAGGCGTCGCTTACGTGGAGGTCTTTCACCCGAGCCCCTACCTGGAAGGCGGCGTGACCCTGATTGATACGCCCGGTGTGGCCAGCGTCTACGAGCACAACACTCAGGTCACCTATGAGTTCCTGCCGCGAATGGACGCGGCGATCTTCATCACCTCGCCCGAGCCCCCGCTGACTTCTGCCGAGATCGAGTTCCTGCGCGACCTGGGCAAACAGGTCGGGCGCATCTTTTTCGTGATGAACAAGGCGGACGCGGTCGAGCCCGGGCACCTGGCTGAAGTGCTGGACTTTGTGCGCCGTTCCCTGCCGCGCGACTTGCCCGCCGACACCAGCGAAATTTTCCCGATCTCGGCGCGGCTGGCCCTGGAAGCAAAACAAAAACGCGATCATTTGTTGCTGGAGCGGAGCGGGCTACCCGCCCTCGAGCGCCGCATCGAGCAGTTCCTGCGCGAGGAAAAGAACCGCGTCTTCCAGACCGCTGCCGCCCGTCGCCTGCTGGCTCTGGCGGCCGAACTGCGCATGCTGCTCAAGCTCGAAATCCAGGCCGCGCAGATGCCGCTGGAAGAATTGCAGGCTCGCATCAGCGAGTTCGATCGCCAGCTCCGTCTGGCCCAGCAGCAGCGCGAAGACAATCGCGTCCTGCTGCGCGCCGGACTGGCCCGGCTTTCGGCCTCCTTCGAAAACGCGGCGCGCGAATTCGCCGAATCGCAAATCCCTGCCGTCACCGAGAGCGCACGCCGGCACTTCCAGGCTTCGGCTTCCCTGCCCCGGCGCAAGCTGGCCGCTGAAATGGACCGCTTCATCGCCACCACGGTCCACCAGTTGTTCCAGCAGTGGCGCAACCAGTTCGAACGCCAGGCCTTCGAGGAGTTCCGCGCCGTGGCCACCCGTTTCCAGGAATCCACCAACGAGCTGGCGGACCGCGTGCGCCGGACGGCGGGCGAGCTGTTCGGCATCGAGATCGCCCCGCTGGAGCTGGCGGACGAGCTGGCCTGGCTGGAGTCCACCGGCTATTACACGGATACGCTCCTGGACTGGGGACTGGGCAACGCCCCCTTGCTCCTGCCCGGCCCGCTGTTCCGCCGCTACCTGCTGAACCGCGTTCTCAAGGCGGGCCGCGAAGAACTCGACCGCAACGCCACGCGCGTGGCCTACGACTTCAAGCGTCGCCTGCAAAAGAGCGTATCCGACTTCGAACGCTCGCTCGAGGCCAAGCTGGACGAAGCCATCCGCGGCATCCGGCACGCGATGGAGGCGGCGCTGCGCAAGCACCAGACCGATTCCACGCGCGTCCGCGAGCTGGTGGAAGAACTCTCGACCGCGATCGAGGAGCTGGACCGCCTGGAAGCCGCCATCCGCGAAGCCGCGCCGGCAGGCGTCGCAAACTGACCGCTCCTCTGTGCCACAATCGAGCCCGCAGCCCATGACGCTGGCGCGGCGCAGTCTTCACTTCGTGGTCTTGCTGGGCCTGGTGAGCCTCTTTGCGGACGTCACCTACGAAGGCGCACGGAGCATCACCGGTCCTTACCTGGCTCTGCTCGGGGCCGGCGCAGCGGCGGTGGGATTCGTCGCAGGATTCGGCGAAATGGCCGGCTACGCGCTGCGCCTGGCATCGGGCTGGCTCGCCGACCGAACGCGGCGGTACTGGATGCTGACCCTCGCGGGCTACACGGTGAACCTGGCCGCCGTGCCTTTCCTGGCGCTCGCAGGCTGGTGGCAGACGGCAGCGCTGCTCATCGTGCTGGAGCGCGCCGGCAAGGCGATGCGCACCCCGGCGCGCGACGCCATGCTTTCCCACGCTGCCGTGAACGTGGGGCGCGGGTGGGCTTTCGGCTTGCACGAAGCGCTGGACCAGGCGGGCGCCGTGGCCGGGCCGTTGCTCGTGGCCTGGGCGCTCGCGGCGCGCCGCAGCTATGGGTGGGCCTTTGCGATGCTCGGGATCCCGGCGGCACTGGCGCTGGCCGTGCTGCTTGCGGCTCGCATGCTCTACCCGAGTCCGCGGGACCTCGAGGTCAGGTCGGAAGCGCTGGAAGCACGGGGATTGCCCCGCGTCTTCTGGCTGTACCTTGCGGCAGCAGGCCTGCTCGCCGCCGGCTACGCCGACTTCGCGCTGATCGCTTTTCACTTCCAGATCTCGGCGCTGGTGAGCGCGCCGTGGATCGCGATCCTTTACGCGGCGGCCATGGGGCTGGACGGCGCCGCGGCACTGGCGCTGGGCCGCCTCTACGATCGGCTGGGATTGCCCCTGCTCGGGGCCGCCGCGCTGGTTGCAGCGCCCTTCGCCGGCCTCATCTTTCTGGGCGGACGCTGGCTTGCGCTGGCGGGTCTTGCGCTATGGGCGGTCGGCATGGGCGCCCAGGAATCGGTATTGCGGGCTGCCATTGGCGCGCTGGCGCCGCCGCAACGTCGCGGCTCGGCCTATGGGATTTTTCACGCTGCCTACGGGCTGTGCTGGTTCGCCGGCAGCGCCATCATGGGTCTGCTCTACGGCGTCTCGCGAGCTGCGCTGGCCGGCTTCTCTGCCTCGCTGATCATCGCCGCGGCAGGCTTGTTCCTGCTCGCAGGACGTCGCGCTCAGCGCGCCGGCATCCAGCCGTAGGCCGCCATCATGATGCGGAACAAATCCGTGTTCGACAGGAAGCCTCGCACGCGTTCGGCGCCGGGCCCCTGCGCGGTCACCAGCACTTCCTCGCCCGTGTGGCCGCCGTCCACGCGGATGTAAGGCCGGTTCTCGGGACCTGCCGAACGGTCACCCTGAAGCAGCGGCTCGCCTTTGCGGCCGCCCCGCAGCCGCAGATCGAACGAGTGGTCCGCGGTGAAGATGATCAGCGTATCCTTGCCCGCGCGCGCCGCCGTGCGACGGATCACCTCGTCCATCTGGAGGGCGTGATCCAGTCCCCGCTTGAGATTGTCCGTGTGCATGTCCCATTCGACCATCAGGAAGTAGCCGCGGCGGTTGCGTTCCAGCAAGCGGATGGTTCCCTCCACGGCTTCCCACGGATCGAAATCTCCCGTGTCGTAAAGCCCCACCACGCGGCGCGCATCCGGGGGCAGCGGCCCGGGCTTGTCGAGCACCGTGTAGCCGCGCTCGCGCAGGGCGGCCAGCGCGTCCACGCCGAGCTCGTTCGTGCTGCTGAGGACCGCCTTGCGACCCGCCCCGATCAACACGTCCACGCCGTCGCCGAAACGGGGCTTGAGAAACTGAACGAAAATCTCGCCGGGCTTGCGCCGATCGTTGGAGTGCGCGTAGCAGGCCGCCGGCGTGGCGTCCACCACCGGCATGTTCGTGATGATGCCCGTAGAAAGCCCACGCTCCTCGGCGTACTCGACGATGGTCTTCAGCGGCTCGCCATCGCTCTTGCCACGGACGGCGCGGGCCGATTGCGACAGCACGCCATTGTTGGTCTTCTCGCCGGTGACGATCGCGGTCATTCCTGCTGCAGAGTCAGTGACCCACTCACTCGCCGTGGAAGTCTCCATGAGGGCGATGTGCGGCATGCTGTGGATGAACAACTTCAGCGGCGCCCCGTGGCCGTAAGCGCTGGCCGCGTTCAGTGTGGGAATGCCGCCGGCATCGCCCAAAAACAGAATCACGTTACGGGCCTTGCGTGGCGCGGCGCCCGCAAGCGACCCGAAAAGCAACAGCGCAATGACAGACCTTCTCTTCAAAAGCATCCTTGTCTCCTATACTCTGGCGGCCCCTCGAGCGGAGTGAGGCCAAAACCCACTGGATAGCACACGGGGGCCGTCCGCCTCATCACCGAGACGAGATGGCCTCGTGAGGACCCGTTTCCAGCGCCGCCAGATCGCGCTTCAGCTCGGCCAGTTCACCGGCATCCGTCCCCGCTCGCGATTCCAGCCGCTCGAACTGGGCGCGGAAAATCTCGGCGCAGGAGTCGAAGTGCGACTCCAGTTCCGCCAGTTTGCGGCGAGTCCAAGCCTCGAGTGCGCGTCCATACCCTGCCAGCGCCGAAGCCACCGGCGCCTCCAACTGACGCTGCAACCGCCTTTGCAAGATCCACCGGGCGGCTGCGCCACCCAGGAGCCTGATCCAGCGCCCCGGCATCTCGGGAGCGGGAATCCCGCCTGGATCGAGCCGCGGCAACTCACTCAGAGATCCCAGCAGCTCTGCCTCGGCGGGAACGTTGCACTGCATGGCGAGGGCGGCCTCGGCCTCGCGCAGCGTGCGCGCAGCGTCTCGGGCCAGGTCTTCGAGCAATCCCGTGAGCACGCGAGCCTGTTCCGCCGCCACCTGCTCCAGGGCAGCGACCACAATTTCCCGCGCCGGCCGGTCACCGCTATCCGCCAGGGCGACGGCCGCTCTGCGCAGGACTTCTCGGGCCAGGCCGCGCACGCCGTCGGTCACCCGAAAGCACGCCACCCGCACCTGCTCGAAGCGGCCGCTGGCCACCCGCAACGCGGTCTCCACCTCCGCGAGCGCCTCGGCGCCCGCTCCGGTGCGCGCCGCATGCTGCGCCCGTGCCTCCAGCGCGGCACGGACGCTCTCTTTGAGCTTCGCGATCTTCCGGGCCAGCGAACGCTGTCCCAGTTCCTGCGCACGTTCGCACAGCGGAACGATTTCGCGCTCGAACCAGGTCTCCAGCAGATGACTGTTTCCGGGCTTGACGCTTACTGCATGAACGACCAAGTCCAGGCCCAACTCATTGCGGACGTGCTCCGCGATGTAGGCCGTCATGCGCTCGCGATCGGCTTCGTTCAACAGGTCCGCCTTGCTCAAGAGCACATGCACGGGTATGGCGTTTTCGTAGAGGGCCTGGATGAGGGCCAGATCCTCGGCAGTCAGCGTAGATCCGGCGTCCACCAACACCACGGCCAGATCGCAGCGGGGCAGATACGCCCGCGTTTCCGCCGCCCCCGCGGTCGCCAGCGACCCCAGACCCGGCGTATCCACGAACACCACTCCATTGCGCAGCCGCGGCGCGGGCAACTCGATCACGAGGCGCGTGACGTTCTTGCGGTTGCCGGGATTGTGCTCCTCGCTGACGAACTCGCGCAGCCGCTCGGGCGGGAACTCTTCCGGCCCCGAGCCGACAAACCAGACACGACCCCGCGGCGTCGGACCGTACAGGATGCGGGTAGGGACCGCCGTGATCGGCGTCACGCCGACCGGCAACACGTCCGTACCCAGCACGTAATTCAGCAGCGAGGATTTGCCCGCACTCACCCGGCCGAACACGGCAATTTCGAAACTCCGCGTCTCCAGACCGTCGAGGATGGCGGCCAGCGCAGGACGGAATTCCACAAGGCCCCGGCGATGGATGATCCCCTCCAGCGTCCGCACCATCGCCACATCGAGGCCGGAACGCTCCAGCCGTTCCAGCCGCGCCGCCAGGTCCTGTGCGGAACCCTGCGCCAAGTAGGCGTCCAGCCGCGCCACAAGGCTCTGGAGCTCGTCCACCATGCCCTCGAGTTCCGCCGCGCGATCCGCGGGCATGGGTCCGTAGCCTTTCATCCGCTTGGGCCGGCACTCTTCCAGCGCAATGTCCGCGAACCCTAGAGTGACGCGGATCGAGTGCAACGCACCCAGTTGCGGCTCGGGAGGTTCGATGCCCAGGCTGCGCAAAGCGCGCAACATTTGGGCGCGGAGCCGAGCAATGTAGTCGGACACGACGCGAGCCTGGGCGGGCGTCAGATCGAGCCGGTACTTGGGGAAGGCCGATTTCGACTGCGCCGCCGTCAACACCGACTCGATTTCGCAAAGCAGCTTGTCCACGTACTGCAAGCTGGCGAGCAGGTGCCGCTGCTGCGCTTCATTCAGGGCCTGGGGGCGGTCAGAGTCCATCCGGGACCACAACCTCGCACTCAGAAATGCAGCCTCGCGCGCCGGCTCGTCAGCAATCGTGCGCGCAGGGCCTCCTTTGGGGTAGGAGTTATCTTCCCCGGGTGGGGCGGTTAACGGCGAACTCCAACGCCTGCAATCATTGTCGCCGCGCCGGACGGCGTCGGGCAACTCCCCCGACCGTGGGCGGCTTCAGAACCGGTAGAGCGGCAGCGCGGTCGGCGTCGAGCCGCCTTCGCGAGCGCCCACGGCAGCGGGTTCCGGCTCGCCCACCGGACGGCAGAACAGCCCGGTGTCGCCCAGGAAGACCTCCAGCTCGGCCGGGTGCGGCAAAGCGCCCTGAATGATCAGCTCTGACAGCGGATCCTCGATGTACTTCTGCAGAGCCCGGCGCAACGGCCGCGCGCCGAAGCTGCGATCCGCGCAGGTCTTCTCCAGGATGTACTTGGCCGCGTCGGGCGCCAGGCGGACCCGGATCTGGCGCGAAGCCAGGTTTTGATTGATCTGCCCGACCAGCAGGTCAATGATCTTGAGCAGATCCTCGTCGGTCAGCGGCTGGAAGAGGATGATCTCGTCCAGACGGTTGAGGAACTCAGGGTTGAAGGCCCGCTTGACCTCGGCCATCACCATGTCCTCGACCTTCTGCGGGATCCCGCTGGTGGAGGGCGCCGAGAAGCCCATCCCGGTCTTCTTCTCCAGGAAGCGGGCGCCCAGGTTGGAGGTCATGATGATGATGGTGTTCTTGAAGTCCACCGTGTTGCCGAGGCCGTCGGTCAACTGGCCGTCTTCGAAGACCTGGAGCAGGATGTTGTAGATGTCCGGGTGCGCCTTCTCGATCTCGTCGAACAGGATCACCGAGTAAGGCTGACGGCGCACGCGCTCGGTCAACTGCCCGCCCTCCTCATAGCCGACGTAGCCCGGAGGCGAGCCGATAAGCTTGGAGACCGAGTGCTTCTCCATGAACTCGGACATGTCGAAGCGGACCAGCGCCTTTTCGCTGCCGAACAGGAACTCGGCCAGAGCGCGCGCCACCTCGGTCTTGCCCACGCCCGTGGGACCCAGGAACAGGAACACACCCGCCGGACGCTTGGGCGACTTCAGGCCTGCGCGCGAGCGGCGGATGGCCCGTGCCACCGCCGAGATGGCCTTGTCCTGGCTGACCACGCGCTTGTGCAGTTCCTGCTCGATGCGCATCAGCTTGGTGACTTCCTCTTCCTTGATGGCGGTCATGGGCACGCCCGTCCAACGCGCCACCACTTCCTCGATGTCGTCCTTGGTGACCACGGCGGTGGCAGAGTCGTCCAGGTTGTACTTCTCGCGCAACTGGCGCAGAATCTCGCGCTCGCGCCGTTCCTCGTCCGAATAGAAGCGCGCCTTCTCGAACTCGTGGTTGGCGATGGCGTTCTCCATGCGCTGGACGATGAACTTGATCCGCTTCTGGACCTCGGCCACCTCGGGCGGCACCGTGGTCTGGCGCAGCTTGACGCGGGCGCCCGCCTCATCAATCAGGTCAATGGCCTTGTCCGGCAGGTAGCGGTCGGGGATGAAGCGGCTGCTGGTGTAGACGGCGGCTTCGATCGCCTCATCCGTGTAGACCACCGCGTGGAATTTCTCGTAGCGTTCCTTGATGCCGAACAGGATCTTGATTGCCTCTTCCTCGGTGGGCGGCGGCACCTTCACCGCCTGGAAGCGGCGCTCGAGCGAGCGGTCCTTTTCGATGGACTTGCGATATTCGGCGGGCGTGGTGGCCCCGATGCACTGGATCTCGCCGCGTGACAGCGCAGGCTTGAGGATATTGGCCGCGTCGAGCGAACCTTCGGCGGAGCCGGCGCCGACCAGCGTGTGGAGCTCGTCAATGAAGATGATAGCGTTCTGGCTCTCCATGAGCTCCTTCATGATGGTCTTCAAGCGCTCCTCGAACTGGCCGCGGTACTTGGTGCCGGCGACGATGAGCGAAAGGTCCAGCGCTAGGATGCGCTTGTCAGCCAGAAACGAGGGCACGTCGCCATCCACGATCCGCTGCGCCAGCCCTTCCACAATGGCGGTCTTGCCCACGCCAGGCTCGCCGATGAGCACCGGATTGTTCTTGGTGCGACGGCACAGGATTTGGATGACGCGCTCCAGCTCATTCTCGCGTCCGATGAGAGGGTCGAGCAGTCCGTCGGCGGCGGCCTGCGTCAGATCGCGGCTGAACTCGGCCAGCAGCGAGCTCTCCTTGGGACGGGTCGAGGTCCGCTCGGAAGAGGCCCGCGCGATCTCTTCCCGCACCGCGGAAAGCCGCAAGCCGCGCTCGTGCAGCAGCTCGGCGGCAAAGCAACGCTCCTCGCGGAGCAGTCCGAGCAACAAGTGCTCGGTGCCGATGTGACGGTGGTTCAGGCGCTCGGCCTCCTCGGCGGCGTAAGCCAGCACCCGCTTGCACTCGTGGCTCAGCGGCAGATCCACGGAAGTGGAGACCTTCTCGCGGATCGTGGTGTGAGCCTCGATCTGCTTGCGGATGGAATCCACCGCCGAGGCCGAACGCAGGAAACGGGCGGCCAGCGCCCTGTCCTCGCGCAACAGGCCGAGCAGCAAGTGCTCGGTCTCGATGTAGGGGCTGCCGTACTGGCTCGCCTCGTAGCGGGCGAAGAAGATCACCCGCCGGGCTTTTTCGGTGTATCGTTCAAACATAACTGGCTCCGCCCTCTCAATTTCTTGGATGCGATCCGGAGCCCGACGATTCGTCCAGCCCGGATAGCATCCCCCCTTCCAGTTTCAACACGCGATCGCAACGTCGCGCGAAAGAAAGATTGTGGGTTACGTAAACCGAAGTCAGCCCGTGTGCGTGGTGCATCTCGGCCAGCAGGGCGATGATCATCTCGCCCGTCCTGGCATCCAGGTTGCCCGTAGGCTCATCGGCCAGCAGCACGCGCGGTCCCCCGACCAGAGCCCGGGCCAGAGCCACCCGCTGCTGTTCTCCGCCGGAAAGTTCGCCCGCGCGATGATGCAGCCGCTGCCCCAGCCCGACCTCCTGCAGTCGCGCCCGGGCCACCTCAGCAGCCGTCTCCGCAGCCACTCCGCGAATCAGCAGCGGCATCATCACGTTCTCCAGCGCAGTAAACTCCGGCAACAGATAGTGGCTCTGCCAGACAAAGCCGATTTCGCGATTCCGGAATTCCGCCAGCTCCGCATCCCCCAGTTTCGTCAATTCCTTTTCTCCGAAGTATATCGTCCCTTTTGTTGGCCTGTCCAGACCGCCCAGCAAATGCAGCAGCGTGGACTTGCCCGCTCCCGATTCGCCCACGATCGCCAGCCTCTCCCCTTGCGCCACTTCCAGTTCCAGATCGGAGAACACCACCAGCTCGGCGTCCCCGGACCGGTACCTCTTTTCCAGTCCGGTTGCCCGAATCGCCGTCTGGCGGGCAGCGGCCATCGGAGCACACCTCTACTATCTACGCTATCACGGATGGTCGCTCATGGATCCTGGAGGGATGCCGTCTGCCTCAAGCGAGCTTCCAGCCCACCATGAGGCCTGCGGGACCGGGAACGAACAGTCGGGTGATGCGCTGGAATCCGGCCTCTTCGAGCCAGGCGCGGTACTCCGGTTCGCTGTAAGACGATCCGCCCCGCGTGTTCACCAGCATGTTCAGGGCGAACAAGGCCGCATGCCGCGGCGCAGTCTTGTCGGGTTCGAGGATGAAGTCCTGGATCACGACGCGCCCGCCCGGGCGCAACGCCGCGTGGCTCTTGCGCAGCATCTTTTTGTTCTCCTCCGGATCCAGCATGTGGCAGATGGCGGAGATGAAGACCAGGTCATAGCCCGCGCCGTAGGACTCCTGGTGCAGATCCCCCACCCGCGTCTTGACCCGGTCGGCCACGCCGGCCTGCTCGATATGACGACGTGCGATGCGCAGCACGGGGGCCAGGTCCAACAAGTCCACCTCCACCTCGGGCGAAGCTTGCGCGAAGGCAATCGCATAAGCGCCAGACCCTCCACCCAGATCGAGCACTCGCCGCACGCCTTCCAGCCCGATCGCCTCCACGACCAGCGGCGCCCGCGCCCGCGCATTGTAATCCATCATGGCGATGAAAGCTTCGGTCTCCGCCCTGGTGCGTCGGCGCACGCCCACAGCCGTCCCCCGTCGCACGCACTCGGTCAACAGGCTCCAGCGCTTCCACAGGTGTGCGACGTGCATCAGCGCCGTACGCGCAGCGCCTGGAGCGCCCTCGCGAAGCTGGTTCGAGGCCGTCGTGTTGTAGAACACCCCCTCGCGCTTGGTGAGCACGCCGACGGCCACCAGCGCGTTGAGCAGCATCTCGGTGGCGCGCGCGTCCGTGTTGCAGCGTGACGCGACCTCCGCGGCGGTCGCGCCCTCGCCGATGGCCGTGAACACGTCCAGCTCGATGGCGGTCAGCAGGAGCCGGCTTTCGCGGAAGGCGTTGATACGCTCCAGCAGCTCCTCCGGCAGGCGGTCCATAGCGCCAGTATAACGACGCCAGGGCGGGAGGGCGCGCGCTCCGCGCATCCTGACCGGCGGTATCATGTCCCCAGAAGTGGGGCGCGTTCTGGCGGCAGTGCTGCTTGCGGCCTGCGCGATGGCGCAGGAGGAGTGGGTTCGCATCCGCTCGGGGCCGTTCGAAGTGCTCTCGCCGGGCAACGAACGCGTTGCGCAGGAGGCCCTGGGGCAACTCGAGCAATTCCGCTACGTCTTCGGGCGCGTGCTCTCGCACGAGGAGCTATCCCTGCCCTGGCCTCTGCGCGTCGTCGTGCTGCGCCGCACGCGCAACGTGGAGGCGCCGACTCCGCCACGCATGGGCCGCGACAGCTTCATCGCTTCCCTGATCGCCGAGACGCACCCCTCGCCCGAATGGCTGCGCGCCTGCGGCCGTCTGTTGCTGGATGCAAACACGCGGCGGCTGCCCGAGGAAATCGAACAAGGGCTGCTCGATTACTACTCGATGACCCACATTCAGGGCGTCCGAGTGACGCTGGGGCAGGCGCCGCCCCAGCCCAACGCAAACTGGGCGCTCATCCACATGCTCAGCCTCCACCCCGATTACTACGGCAAGCTGCGGCCACTGTTGTACAACCTCGAACAGGGGCTCGAGCCGGAACCTGCCTGGAAGAACGCAGTGGGGAAGACGCCCGAGCAGATCCGCAAGGAGGCCTCAGCCTGGCTGGGCGCCGGACAGTTTAGCACGGAAACCATTTCCGGCCGCGCGCTCAATCCGCGGACCGATTTCAGGCCCGAGCCGCTGGAGCCGCCTGCGGGGCTGGTCGCAATGGCTGATCTGCGCTTCGGGCAAGGGCGTCTCGAGGAAGCGCAGAAGTTGTACGAAGCCGCGCTCAAGGCTCACCCTGCCTCGCTCGAGGCGCGCGAGGGCCTGGCTCTGACGGCGCTGGCGGCAGGCGATCGCGACCGCGCCCGCCCTCATCTGGAGGCGGCCGTTCAGGCCGGCAGCCGGAACGCGCGCGTGTGGCTGGAAGCCGCCCGCAATGAACCCAATTCGGCCAAGGCGCTCGAGTGGTTGCGCAAGGCCGCCGCGCTCAACCCCCGCTGGGACCAGCCTCACCGCCTGCTGGCGGAACGCGAATCCGACCCGAGCCGCCGCATCGAATCCCTGACCAAGGCAGCCCAACTTTCGCCGCGCGACGCTGCGCTCTGGCGGGCCCTGGCCGAAGCGCAAGAAGGCGCCGGCGATTATCGAGGCGCCGCCCGATCCTGGAGCGCTGCCGAGCAGGCCGCGACCGACGAAACGCAACGGGCGCAAATCCGCCAGATGCGCCGGACGCTCGACGAACGCCGCCGCGAGGCCGAGGCCGCCGCACGTCGTCGCGAAGCCGAAGAAAAGGAACGCGAGCTGGCTCGCCTGAAAGAAGAAGCGCTGCGCCGGATTCGCGAGGCCGAAGCCAAAGCGAACCGCGATGCCGGGCCGCCGCCGGCGAAAGTGGAACCGTGGTTCGAAACGCCGCGCCCGGCGCATCGTGTCCAGGGCCGCCTGCGGCAGGTGGATTGCCTGCGCGGCGCGGCGCGACTGGTCATCGAAACAACGGACGGAAAGATCACGCGGCTGGCGGTGCGCGATCCCTCCCAGATCGTGGTGCTCGGAGGCGGCCAACTGGAGCTGGTCTGCGGTCCACAGAAGCAACCGCGCTCCGTCATCATTGAATATTTCCCGAAGAACGATGCAAAGCTCGGAACGAGCGGCGAGGTGGCGACCATTGAGTACCGCTGAGCCGCGCCTCGACTCCGCCCTGGCTGGCCGCTGGAAGGCGATGGCCGTTTTCGTCCTCTCCTCGGTGCTGAACTACCTTGACCGGCAGCTTTTGCCCGCGCTGGCGCCCGTGTTGCGGCGCGAGTTCGGCCTGAGTCACCAGCATTACGGGGCGCTGCTTTCCGCGTTCTCGATCCCTTACGCTGCCGCCGCGCCGTTTGCCGGTCTGTTCGTGGACCGGGTCGGGTTGCGTCGTGGCATCAGCATCGCCGTCGCCCTGTGGTCCGCGGCAAACGCTGCGACCGGCGCCATGCGCAGCCTGACAGGTTTGCTGTTCTGCCGTGCATGGCTGGGCGTCGCGCAGGCAGCCGGCGTTCCCGCCACGGGCAAGGCGATTGCGCTTTACCTGCCGCCGCAGGAACGCGCCGTGGGGCACGCGCTCAGTCAGACGGGACTCAGCGTGGGCGCCATGCTGGCGCCGCCTCTGGCCGTGTGGCTTTCGTTGCGCTATGGCTGGCAAGCCGCCTTCTGGATCACGGGCGCCCTGGGACTGCTCTGGCTGCCCCTGTGGAATGCGGTAGCGCGCAACGCCCAGCAACAGCCTCAAGGACCCGGGCGCGCGTACGCGGCGGCCGATCTGCTGCGCGAGCGACGGCTGTGGGCCCTGGTCGCCGCGAACGTCCTCAGCATGACCGTTTACACGCTGTGGAGCAACTGGACCACCCTGTACTTGGTCGAAGCCCACGGAATGCGATTCGAGCAGACGGCCGGCTGGGCGGCCTTGCCGCCGCTGGCTGCGAATCTGGGCGGGCTGGCGGGCGGGCTGCTCTCAATGCACGCCATCAGGAAGGGCGCGAATCCGGCAGCCGCGCGCATGAGAGTCTGCTTGCTCTGCGCTTTCCTGCTGCTGGGCACCGCGCTGATCCCGTTGGCGCCCTCGGCCGCGCTGGCAGCCACGGGGATTTCGCTCAGCTTCTTTCTTTCCTCGGCCTGGAGCGTGAACCTCTACACGCTGCCGCTGGATCTCTACGGGGCCAGCCGGGCTGCTTTCGCCACCTCCCTGTTGACCGCAGCCTATGGCGCGTTGCAAGCCGGCGTCTCGCCGATTTACGGCGCGCTGGCCGATCGCTACGGTTTCGCCCCATTGTGCGCGGCCGTGGCCGTACTGCCGCTGGCAGCCTGGCTGCTGTTGCGCGCGGCAGGTCTGGGGAAACGTCCTTGAAGCAACGGATCAAACGCATCGTTTTCGGCTTGCTGGGCAAGGACCCGGAAGCGGTAGTAGTCACCTTCCTCAGCGGCGAAGAGCAAACCGCAGCGGCCATGCTCGATGAGGTGCTGACGCTCCTGCCGGAGCGCAGACACTTCGTCGTGACGCTGGGAGCGGCGCCGGCGCGAGCGGGCGTCACCCCGATTATGCTGCGGCCTGCCGGCGCCTTCCAGTTATGGCGGCAGTTGCGGCGGATCTTCCGCCGTTACCGCATCGGCATGGCGCCGGTACTCTTCGACGAGGACCAGCGGTCCCGACCGCTGCGCTGGGCGGCCTTCCTGCTGGCCCCCACCCGCATCCTGGCCTATAACGCGCGGCTGGAACGGCACCATTTGCGCTTGCGCACTTGGATCGCCTCGATGCTTTTTCTGCGCGGCGTCCCGCTGGACCGCATCTTTCTGCGTCCGTGGTGGCTGTGGCCGTTCAAGCGGGACCGTTCCTTCTACCCCGACACCTGGCGGGTTCTGGAAGGACGCCCGCCGCAGGCCGGACACCGGCCGGTGGCCGTCGTCTCGCCCTACTTCCCGTGGCCGCTGGCGCACGGCGGCGCGGTCCGGATCTATCACCTGCTCCGCGAGGCATCCAAACATTTCGATATCTATTTGTTTGCTTTCAGCGAAGGGCACGAGGAAGACTGCGGTCGGCTGCTCGAGATCTGCACGCGCGTCGTGCTGGTGGGCAAGCCGCGCTATCGGGAGCCGCGCTGGTCCTCGTGGCGCCCGCCCGAAGTTTGCGAATACCGTTCGCCCGCCATGCGGCGGGCCCTCCGTGAACTGTGTCCGAGATGGGGCGTGGAGCTGGTCCAGATCGAGTACACGCACCTGGCGGGCTATCGCGGCGACGTGCTGGTGGCGCACGACGTCACCAGCGATCTGTACCGGCAGGTCTACGAGCGCCAGCCGAGTCTCTCGCGGTGGTGGGACTGGCGCCGCTGGCGGCGTTTCGAGTTGCGTGCGGCGCGGCGCTTCCGTCGCGTAGTCGTCATGTCGGAGGAGGACGCGGCCCGACTGCCGGGCGCACGCGTCGAAGTCATCCCCAACGGCGTGGATCTGGAGCGCTTCACGCCCGAGCCGGAACCGCCCGGTCGGCGCGTGCTTTTCGTCGGCTCCTTCCGCCACTTCCCGAACGCGGCCGCCTACCGGATGCTGGCCGAAGAAATCTGGCCGCGGGTGCGAGCACGGCTCGCGGATGCGCAACTGACCGTCGTCGCAGGACCGGATCCCGAACTGTACTGGCGGGAGCACACAGGCCAGCCGTCCGTGCCTGTTCCCGAGGGCGTGTCTCTACTCGGTTTCGTTCGGGACGTGCGCCCGCTGTACGCCGAATGCAACGTGGTGGTCGTGCCGACCCCGGTTTCCGCGGGCACCAATCTCAAAGTACTCGAGGCCATGGCCATGGAGCGGGCCGTGGTCGCAACCCCCTGCGGCTGTGCAGGTCTGGGCCTGGAACATAGCGTCTCCGTTTGGATCGCGGAGGAACCGGAAGGGCTGGCCGAGGGCATCGTGCGTCTGCTCGAAGACGAGTCGCTTCGCCGACGACTGGCCGCAGCCGCGCGTGCACGGGTGGAAGCGTGCTTCGACTGGAAGCAGATAGGGCTGCGCCAGCGGGCGCTCTGGGAAGAATTGCTGGAGCCTGCGGTGCGAATCCGGGAGGCGCGGCCGCGGGACCTGCCGGCTCTGGAGCGAATCGAGGTCGCCTCGCCGGAAGCAGCGATGTGGAATCCCCGGGAATATCTCCGGTACCCGTGCCGGGTGGCGGAGGTGGAAGGCGAGGTCGTGGGTTTCATCGTCTGGCGGGTGACGGCGCCCGACGAAGGCGAAATCCTGAATCTTGCGGTCTGGCCGGAACGCCGCCGGCAAGGCATCGCCACGCGCCTGCTGAAATCGGTGCTGCGCCAGCCGGGCATCTCGTGGTACCTGGAGGTGCGCGAGTCCAACCTGCCGGCCCGACGGCTTTATGAGAAACTGGGCTTCCGCCCGGTGGGCCGCCGGCCGTCCTATTACCAAGACACCGGGGAGGCCGCGGTTGTCATGCGGCGGGATTCGTGCTAATGTCGAATTGGCGGCCGGTGGCGAGGCCGCCAGCATCGCGCTCGATGAACAAAGTCGCCCTCATTCGCCGGCCTCAACCCAACACCCAATCCCTTGCTTGCCGGACAGGGTTGTTGTGTCGGATCAGGGCGACGCCAGGGAGTGAGGATTGATGCACCTGACCGAGGACGAACTCAAAGCGCATCTGATCCAGACCGACGAGGAGTTCCGCCGCCTCGCCGAACAGCACAGCCAGTACAAGAAGCGGCTTCAGGAGCTGGCCGCGCGTCCGTACCTGACGCCGCAAGAGCAATTGGAAGAAACCCAGCTCAAGAAGCTGAAACTGCGGCTGAAGGATCAGATGCAGCAGATCATGGAACGCTACCGCGCCCAGCAACCGGCCTGAAGACTGCGCGGTAGTCGCGGGCCGAGAGTCCCTGCCGCACGCCTGTTCAGGCGGCGACTGTGGCCTCTTGCAGCGACCGGATGATCTCGTTGATCGCTTTCTTGCCGTCGGCGAACAGCATGAGCGTGTTGGGCGCCGCAAACAGCGGGTTCGGGATGCCGGCGAAACCCGGGCTCAGGCTCCGCTTGATGACCACTACGGTTCGCGCCTGATCCACGTCAATGATCGGCATGCCCGCGATGGGAGACTTGGGATCGGTGCGCGCCAGCGGGTTCACCACGTCGTTGGCGCCGATGACGATCGCCACGTCCGTCTGCTTGAGCAGCGGGTTGATCTCCTCCATTTCCTTGAGATCCTCGTAGGGGACGTCAGCCTCGGCCAGCAACACGTTCATGTGCCCCGGCATGCGGCCGGCGACGGGGTGGATGCCGTAGAGCACCTCGGTCCCGCGCGATTTGAGCAGGTTGGCCAACGCCTGCACCGCGTGCTGAGCCTGCGAAACCGCCATTCCGTAGCCGGGCACGATCACCACCCGCCGCGCGGTTTCCAGCAACATGGCCACCTCCTCGGGCGAGGTCGCCTTGACCTTGCCGGCGTAAACGCTCTCGGCAGAGGCTGCCGAAACCGGCTGCGCACCGAAGCCGCCAAACAGCACGTTGGTCAGCGAGCGGTTCATGGCGTGGCACATGATGCGCGTCAGGATGATGCCGGAAGCGCCCACCAGAGAGCCGGCGATGATCAGCATGTTGTTGTTGAGCACGAAGCCGGTGGCTGCCGCGGCCAGGCCCGAATATGAGTTGAGCAAAGAGATCACCACGGGCATGTCCGCGCCCCCAATGGGGATCGTCGCCAGCACGCCCAGCACGGAACCCGCCGCCGCCAGGCCCCAGTAAATCGCCGTTTCTTCAGGGCGCGCCACCACCCAGCCGCAAAGCGCCAGCGAGATCGCCAGCACCAGCCCGTTGACCAGGTGCTGGCCGCGAAAGACCACGGCCTCACCCGGGATCAGCTCCTGCAACTTGGCGAACGCCACCAGGCTGCCCCAGAAGGTGACCGCGCCGATCAGGCCCGAAGCCGCGGTCGCCACCTTGAACTGACCGGTCAGCGTCGCCGGATCCGCCTGCGCTTCGATGAGCGCAGCGCCCGCCACGAGCAGGGACGCCGCTCCGCCGAATCCGTTCAGCAACGCCACCATCTGCGGCATGGCGGTCATGTGAATTTTCAGGGCCAGCAGCGCTCCCACCGCCGAGCCGACCACCAGGCCGAGCAGGATCATGTCATAGCGCAGGATGCGTTGATCGAGCAGCGTCACCACGATGGCGATGAGCATGCCGACTGCGCCCAGCAGATTGCCGCGCACCGCCGTGCGCGGATGCGACAGGAGTTTCAAGCCGAAAATGAAGAGCGCGGAAGCCAGCAGGTAGGACAGGTTGACGATCCACTGGGGCACGGCTCATTTCCTCCGGAACATTTCAAGCATCCGATGTGTGACCAGGAATCCGCCCACCACGTTGATGGTGGCGAAGATGACGGCGAGCAGGCCGAGCACTGTGGTCAGAGTCGTGTGGCCCAGCCCGGCCGAAAGCAGCGCGCCCACGATCGTGATCCCGGAGATGGCGTTGGATCCCGACATCAGCGGCGTGTGCAGCGTGGGCGGCACCTTCACGATCACTTCGAAGCCCACGAACATCGCCAGAACGAACACGGTTACGGCGGCAATCAGCGTATCCATGGAATTTCCTCCTGGTGCGATCACCGGGTGACCGCAGTCACCAGTTCACGCACCTTGGAATGAACCACCGCACCATCGCGCGTCAGCATGGTTTCGCGCACGATGGGGTCCTCGGCATCGAGGTTCAGCTTGCCGTCCTTGACCAGGTGCGTCAGGAACGCCGTCAGATTGCGCGCGTACATCTGGCTGGCGTCGTTGGGCACGGTGGACGGCAGGTTGGTGGGGCCCAGAATCGTGATGCCACGGAATTCGACGACCTCATCCGGGCGGGTCAGCTCGCAGTTGCCCCCACGCTCGGCCGCCAGGTCCACGATGACCGATCCTGGGTGCATACCCTCGACCATGGCCCGCGTAATCAGCAGGGGCGCGCGCCGCCCCGGGATCGAAGCTGTGGTGATCACCACGTCGCTGGCAGCCACCACGCGCGTCATCAACTCGCGCTGCCGCCGCTGAAATTCCTCGCTCTGCTCGCGCGCATAACCGCTCGCGTCCTCGCCCACGGTTTCCAGCGGCAATTCCACGAAGCGCGCACCCAAACTTTGGACCTGCTCCTTGACCGAGGGGCGCACGTCATAGGCTTCCACGACCGCGCCCAGCCGCCGGGCGGTAGCAATCGCCTGCAAGCCGGCCACGCCGGCGCCGACCACGAAGACGCGCGCCGGAGCGATGGTGCCTGCTGCGGTCATCAGCATGGGAAACATCTTGGGCAGCCGCTCGGCAGCGAGAATCACGGCCTTGTAGCCCGCCACCGTGGCCATGGAAGACAAGGCGTCCATGGCCTGTGCGCGCGTAATGCGCGGCATCAAATCCAGGGCAAAACACATCGCGCCGCTGGCTGCAAGCTCTTCCAACTCCGGCCCGGCCCACAAAGCGTCGAACAGGCCGACAAGGACCTGGCCTTGCCGCAGGCGCTCGAGGTCTGCCCGGGCGTCCCCGCCGCGCAACGGGAAGGCGCGCACGCGCGCCACCACGTCCGCCTTGGCGAACACCTCATCCCGACTGCCGAGCCTGGCGCCCTTGGCTTCGTACGCGGAATCGGGAAAGCCCGCCTGCTCGCCGGCGCCACGCTCCACCAGCACCTCGAATCCTGCCCGTTTCAATGTGTCGAGCACAGCCGGCGTGAGAGCGACACGCCGCTCGCCCGGATGGTTCTCCCTGGGAACACCTACGATCATTGGTTCGCTATCACCATTGATGCGCTTACACTCAAAGGGATGCGCGAGGGGAGGGAAAGTGGCAGAAAATATGGCCTGCTCCCCCGGGATCCCGGGGAAGCAGGCCGCGGGCAGGAGGGAAGCAAGGTGCTGGAGAAGGAAATCAGCGACGTCCGCCGACGCGCCCGCCGCGGGCGCCACCTTCGCCCGAGCGCGAGACGCCGCCGCCCCGAATTTCACCCCCGCCTCGGGCTTCCCCGCGGCTGGCGCCGCGTGCCTCACCTGAGGGCGCCGGGCCGCCGCGAATCTCACCACCCCAGCGCGGAGCAGATTCCCAACGTGGCGTCGCCCGCTCGCGCACGATCGGCGGGTTGATCAGAATCGGCTCAGCTCGACGCGGTTCAAAGGATCGGGGCTCGGACCGGCGCGGCTCGTCATCCCGAGGCTCGACGCGCCGCGGTTCGGAGCGCCACTCGGGCGCACTCCAGCGAGGCGACTCCCAGCGCGAAGAGCCACGCCCGGCCCCGGAATCCTCCGGTCTGCTCTCGATGCGCGGAGCGCTGAAGCGTCGCCAGCCGGCCTCGTCTTGACGGCGCACAGGGCCAGCTTCCCGTTCCAGGCGCCGGGGTTCTCCACCGCGTATCACAACTCCCCCGCCGGTCTCCGCTTCCGGAACAGGCCCGGTGAGGCCCCGATCCCGGTTCAGCGGCTCACCGAAGCGACGCCAGCCCCGCTGCTCGCCGGAGGGAAGCGCGGTTCCAGACTCCCGGCGGAGTTCACGGAACCGCTGCCACTGCCCGCTCTCGGTGCTTTCCACGCGCGGCAAATTGGTCACCTCGCCCCGAACAGGTTCGCCGATCCTGCGCCAGCCCGCACCGGCAGGAGCGCCCGCCTCGCCCGGCTGGCTGGCGGCCTCGCTGCGAACCGGCTCTCCGATTCTGCGCCAGCCGCGGCTCTCGCTTCGCACGCTCGGCGCGCTCCCGGTTTCCGCTTGCCAGATGCGGACACCCTCGTTACGCGGCATGTTCCCTTGTCCGGCAGCGCTGGCGGGCGCGTTTTCCGCCTGCCGGAAGCCGCGAACCGGCTCGCCGGCGCGCACCGGTTCCGCTGCCCGCACCGAGGTCACCACACCTTCCGCTGGAGCCCCGAAGGCGCGGCGCACCACGTGCTCCATGCCGCGGCGCTGCTCCTCGAAGGAGACGCGCTCCACCGGCGCAGCGGGCCGGCGGCTGAAGAAGCGCTCGGGCTCGGTCCGGGTCAACGGCGGGGCAACGCGTACGGGGCGGTCCGCGAAGCGCACGCTTTCACGGGCCGGAACGACGGGCAGCGGCCCTTGCACCAGGCTGGCGCGAGTCGCCTCGACCTCGCTCAAACGCAGGGACTGGATGCGCCCGCCGCGCACAAAGCCCTCGCCGTCCACTCCGCTGATGGCGTTGGTCACGCGGGCATTGCGGTAGATGTTCACGATCTGCACGTTGTTGACGATGCGGACGCTGTTGTCAATGTAGGTCGGCGAACGGAAGCCGTGATAGAACCGCGGACCGTACCAGGGATAGAAAGGTTCGTACGGCGCCAGGGGTACCCAGCCGATGCGACCGAAACCAAACCCCACATGGACGCCGCCCACGTGGAAGCCGAAGAATGCCACCAGGGCCGGCCTCCAGTAATGCCGGTGATAGATGGGGCCGGGGAACCAGCACCAACCGTAAGGCGGATGCCAGAACCAGCGGCCGTAGTGGAACGGCGCCCAGCCCCAGGGATCATAGCTGAGCCAGGTCCACCCGTACCAGTCAATCCAGACCCACCGCCCGTGGCGGTAAGGAGCCCACCACGCGGCCACGCCCCACGGCGTCCAGCACCAACCGTAAGGCGGGATCCAGACCCAGCGCCCGTAATAATCCAGATCGTCGGCGCCGTAAATGTCGCGGCTCACATAGCGATAGGCGCGAGTGCGCTCGAGGTAACGGTCGCGGCTCTCGCTCCACTCATCGAAACGGTCGCGCGGTATGGCCGCGACGGTGCGGAACTCAGGGTCCGAAGAAGGGCCGCGCACTAGCATGGTGCGACCGCTGCGCAACCGCTCCACTCCGCGCGGGCTGTAAACCTCGGCCTCGCCGGAACGGGCCGTGATTTCGGTCTCCTCGTCGCGGACCGTCACCCGGAAGCTGCCCTTGCCCACCGGACGGACGGAGACGGCGGGCGTGTTGACTTCGATTTCGGCATCAATATCGCGCAGCACGCGCAGCATCACGGTACCGCGCACCAGTTGCACCTGATAGCGCCGGTACTCCAGCTCGGTCAGCCGCACTTCGGTGTCCGAGCCGAGCCGCAGCATGTTCGCCCAATCGAACTGGATTTCGGCGCGCGACGCCGGCCCCGTCATGACGTGGTCCTGCACGACCAGGGGCGCGTTGACCGCACCCGCCACCCAGTCGCCGGTGTCGCCGCGGCGCACCGACACATCGCCGCTGATCACGCTCAGGCGGGCCACGCCCCGCCCAGGGCCGTCGTCATCGTCGGCGCGCAGTGCGAGGGCCATCGCCGCCAGCACGGGCAACGCCAACCATTTGCTGCGCATGGCTGCCTCCTTTCCGGAACGCTCACGCGCGTCCGCCAAGAGGCGGGCACGCGGATTGCCAAACCGGTTGAGCCTGCATTCCCAGCGGCTTCCGATATCATGGGTCTCTATGCCGGCGGCCGAAAACCACCACCTTGCTCGAATTGCACCACCGGCATGGCTGAAACGACGGGCCCCCGCTCTGCTCGTCCCCCTGGCCTTGTTCCTGTTGACCGCCGCCTTCTACTGGAAGCTGGTCCTCACGAACCAGTACACCTGGCTGGAAAGCCCGGATCTGGCCAATCAGGTGCTGCCCTGGTTCCAGTTCCAGGCCGGCGAGTGGCACAAAAGGATCATTCCCCTTTGGGACCCCTACCTGTGGAGCGGGCAATCGCTCGTCGGACAGGCGCAACCGGGCGTAGCCTACCCGCTGAACTGGCTGCTGTTTCTCCGCCCGTTGCGCAACGGCTGGATCCGCCTGTTCTGGCTGCACTGGTATTTCGTCGTGATGCATTTCATGGCCGTGCTGTTTGCCTACTGGCTGGCGCGCGACCTGGGTGCGAGCCGCGGCGCGTCGGTGCTTGCGGGACTGGCGTTCGGTCTGGGCGGTTACGTGGGCACCACGGACTGGCCGCAGATGCTCAACGGCGCGGTCTGGGCGCCGCTCGTGTTCCTGTTCCTGCGACGGGCGTTCGCCGGGATCCGGCCCGTGGCCAGCGCCGCCCTGGCTGGCCTATTTCTGGGGATGGCGTGGCTGGCGGGTCATCACCAGATCCCGATTTACACGACGCTGGCCGCCGGCGGCGTTTGCGCCTACTACCTGCTCAGGGACCTGAAACTGGACTGGCGGGCGGCCAGACTGACGGCCGTCTTTCTCGCATTCACCCTTCTGGTGGGCGCGTTGCAGATCCTGCCTGCTTATGAATACGGAAAACTGGCGCGCCGGTGGGTGGGCGTGGAAGAGCCGGTAGGCTGGAACGAAAAGGTTCCTTACACGGTTCACACCGAGTACTCGCTGAACCCGCTCTCCATCCTGGGCATCGTGATCCCGGGCATTCATCGCCATGCCGACCCGTTCGCAGGTGTGGTCGTCACCGGCCTGGCGTTGCTGGCTCTGGCTCTGGGATTTCGTCGCATCGAGGTGAAGCTACTGGCGGCGATCGCCGCCGGCGGCCTGCTTTTCTCGTTGGGGAGCAACAGCGTCTGGCATGGCATGCTTTACGCGCTGGTCCCGCTGGTGGAAAAAGCCCGGACGCCTTCCATGGCGATCTTCCTGTTCCACCTGGGGGTTTGTCTGCTGGCCGCGATCGGATTTGATTCTCTTTTCGCTCGGGGCGGCTCGCCCTGGCCCCGGCGCGCCGCGGCCGTTTTGCTCATCTGGGCGGGGCTGTTGCTGGCGGCCTGCGTCATCGCGCTGGTTGCGGGAAAAATTCCCGAGGATCGCTATGCACTGACCGCGCTCATCGCGCTGCTGACCGCCGGTCTTTTTTACGGCGCGGCGGGCGGGGCGCTCTCCCCGCGCGCAGGCTTCGCCGGTTTGCTGGTGCTGCTGCTCATCGAGATGGGCCAGGTCTCCGGGTTCGCTTTCGCTCATCGCCGGGAAAAGCACCGCTCGGTTTATCTGGACAAGATGGCGCAGCACGCCGACATCATCGAGTTTCTGCGCGCGCAGCCCTGGCCGCTGCGCGTGGCCTATTCCGATCAACACATTGCCTACAATCTCGGCGATTGGTACGGCGTGGATACCTTTGCTGGGTACGTCGCCAGCCTGCCTGACAATCTGCTGCGGCTGGGCATTCACTCGCGCCGCGTCCACGACCTGATGGGCGTCGGGTACGCGATTGCCGAGCAGCCGCCCCACCCGGACTACCGCGAGGTCTTCCAGAGCCGGAGCGGCCTGAAGGTTTACCTGAACCCCAAGGCGATGCCCCGGGCTTGGGCCATTCACTCGTTAGTGGTAGTGGACTCGGAGGAGCAGGCCCGCGCCCACCTAGAGAACCCGGCGTTCGATTTTCGCGCCGCGGGATGGATCCGCGATCAGGCGCCGCAATTGGAGTCCTGCCCCGAAAGCCCCGACGAGGTGCGGGTGCTTCGCCGCGACTCGCAAAGTCTGGAAATCGAGGCCCGACTGGGCTGCCGCGGCATGGTGGTGGTCAGCGAAAACTACTTCCCGGGATGGCGGGCCACCGTGGACGGCAAGCCCGTGCCCATCCACGAGGTTTACACGTGCTTGCGCGGCGTGGTCCTCGAGCGTGGCCTTCATCGCATCCGCATGGAATACCGCCCACGCTCGGTGATTCTGGGCGCAATTGGCACGCTCAGCGGCCTGCTGGGCGCCTTGGTCCTGGCTCTCTGGCAGCGGCGGCGCGAGCAGCGCCTGTTAAACTGAAAGTCTGTTGCAATGAGAATTTGTCGCAACTAGCAGGGCCATGATCCGCACGCGTCCCATTCCGCGGCGGCCGCGATCGCTGCCCGAGGTGCATGGCACCGTCACGACCACCCATCCTTCCATCTGGCGCCGGATGTTTGCCTTCGCCGGCCCCGCCTACCTGGTCAGCGTGGGCTACATGGATCCCGGCAACTGGGCGACGGATCTGGAGGGCGGTGCGCGCTTTGGCTACCAGTTGCTCTGGGTTCTGGTCATGTCCAACGCCATGGCCATCCTGCTCCAGACCCTGAGCGCTCGGCTGGGGATCGTGGCGGGCCGCGATCTGGCCCAGGCCTGCGCCGACACCTACCCCCAGTTCGTCAACTACCCCCTCTGGTTTCTGTGCGAGATCGCCATCGCCGCCTGCGACATGGCCGAGCTGTTGGGCGCCGCCATCGCCCTGAACCTGCTGTTCGGCATTCCGCTGCTGTGGGGCGTCTTCATCACTGCGGCCGATACGCTTCTGCTGCTGGCGCTCTCCAACTTTGGGATCCGCCTCATCGAGGGGATCGTGCTGAGCATGGTGACGGTGATCGCCGGCTGCATGTTCGTCGAGATCTGGCTGGCGAAGCCGGCGGCGGGTGAGGTCCTTTCGGGGCTGAAGCCGCACTTGACTCCGGAAAGCCTTTGCGTGGCGATCGCCATGCTCGGCGCCACGGTGATGCCCCATAATCTTTACCTGCACTCGGCGCTGGTGCAGACGCGCCGCATCGGGCGCACCACCGAGGACAAGCGCCGCGCGTGCCGGTACAACCTGCTGGACTCCACCATCGCCTTGAACGGCGCGCTCCTTGTGAACGCGGCCATTCTGATTCTGGCGGCCACCGTGTTTTCCAAGAACGGCGTGGTGGTGACCGAAATCCAGCAGGCGCATCAATTGCTGGCGCCGCTGCTGGGCACCACGCTGGCCAGCATCGCTTTTGGCGTGGCCCTGCTGCTTTCCGGCCAGTCCTCCACGATGACAGGAACCATGGCGGGCCAGATCGTCATGGAAGGCTTCCTGCACATCCGCATGCGTCCCTGGCTGCGCAGGCTGATCACGCGGCTGGTGGCCATCACTCCCGCTGCGATTGCCATTTCGGCATCGGGGGACGAGGCAGTGCTGCCGCTGCTGATCCTGAGCCAGGTCGTGCTTAGCATGCAGCTCCCGTTCGCTGTGATCCCGCTGCTCCACTTCACGAGCGACCGCCAGCGGATGGGGACCTTCGCCAATCCCGGCTGGGTGCGGGCGCTGGGTTGGGTAGCGGCGGCGATCATCGTGACGCTGAACCTGCGGTTGGCTGTGCAGACGGTGGCCGGGTGGCTGGCGGCAGCGGGTGCGTGGCGCTGCGTGGTCCAAGTGCTGGTCCTGGTGTTCGGGGCGGCGCTGGCGGGATTGCTGGTGTGGGTCACTTTCGAACCGTGGCTTCCGGCGCGCCTGCGGCAACTGGGCCGGGCGGCGGCGCCGCCACTTCCCGTGGAACTCGAGCCCAGAACCCCCTCCTACCGCACGATCCTCGTGCCGCTGGATCACACCGAAATGGATCGGGAAGTGGTCAGCCTGGCCGCCGGCCTTGCGCGCGAGCATGGCGGCAGGCTCTACCTGTTCCACGTCGAGGAAGACGTGACCAGCCAGGTATACGGCGAGCTGTCCGAGACCGCAGAGGTGGAGGCGGGACGTCAGTACCTGGAGGAGATCGCTCAGGCCCTGCGCGAGCAGGGGGTGGACGCGCAAGCCGTGCTGTGCCACTCACGCGATCCGCGCCGCGAGATCGTGCGCTTTGCGCGCCAGACCCGGCCCGACCTGGTCGTTATGGGGGCGCACGGCCACAAGTGGTTCCAGGACCTGGTGTTCGGCGATACAATTGATGCAGTGCGGCACGCGTTGGGCGTTCCGGTGCTGATCGTGCCCGAAGCGCGGCAGGCTCGCTGAGGCTGGGCGGTGTGACATGATGGGACACGGCTGGGGCGAACCTACCCGGAAGGAAGTAGCTCGAGCGCGGTTATCGCATTGATATAAAAGCAGATCCCGTATTGGAACGCCGCGTGCTAGCTCTTGCTACGAGGCGTCCTATGCGCGTGCGAAGCCTCCTCACCCTGCTCGCACTGACCGTCCCATGGATCGCCGCCGCCACCACGCTGGAGCGGCTTTCCCTCGACGAGATGACGGCCAAGGCCACCGCCATCGTTCGCGGGCGGGTGACGGCGAGCTGGTGCGCTCCGCGCGGGTCCCTCATCTACACGCATTACAGAATCCAGGTCTCCGAGCGCTGGAAGGGGCCGGCAGCCAACGAGGTCGAGGTTGTCGTCCCCGGCGGTTCAGCCAACGGGGTCCGGCAGAGCTTCGCGGGCACACCGAAGCTGACCGAGGGTGCCGAGTACGTGCTCTTCTTGTGGACGGGTTCCAGCGGTCTGACCCATATCCTCGGATTCACGCAGGGTGTGTTCGATCTCAAGCGTGACGCCAGCGGGGCTGTGATCGCAGTCCGCGCGGCCACTTCGGAAACCCTTCTCGATCCCACCTCCGGACGCCCCGTAAACGAAGAGCCGCTGCGGCTGAAGCTGGACGAATTGAGCCACCGCGTCCGCATGGCGCTGGCGGCCGGCAGGAGATAGCCCAATGCGAATCGCGGCGTCGCGCATGCTGACCTCCTCCGCGCTGGCGCTTTGGCTGGCGACGTCCGCGTCGGGCTATTACCATTTCGTCCACTACGCAAGCCGCAGCGGCCCCTTCGTCGCGATCCCCGAAAAATTCGACCTGTCCGCGCTGCCCAACCGTGCGGTGCCGTACCTGATCTCTGAGCGCGGTCCGGACCAACTGGCTCCCAACGACAGCATGCCCGGCCTGGTCAGCCAGATCCGCCTCGCCGCCAGCGTCTGGAGCCAGGTCCCCGGCTCGGACCTCCGGCTCGTCTTCGGCGGCTTTTTCTCGCCGGATACCCCGCGGTCCACCCCTGCCATCGAAATTCTGTTCGACGAGTTGCCGCCCGGTGTGGTGGCGATGGGCGGGCCGGTGGCGCGCGCAGAAATCACGTCTGCGAGCAGCGGCGCCTTCGTGCCCATTCAGCGATCCGTCGTCATCCTGCGGCGCGATCTGACGGACCGCCCGAGTTACACTGACGGCTTTTTCCTCACGCTGCTGCACGAAATGGGTCACGCGCTCGGCTTGCAGCACACGGCGACGTCCAGCCTGATGTCCACGGACGTTACGCGGGCCGTGACGCGCGGGCGACCGCTGACCGAAGACGATATCGCCGGCATCAGCCTGCTTTATCCGGCTCGCGATTTTGCCTCGCGCACCGGCAGCATCTCTGGCCAGGTGTGGATGACGACGGGCGAGGGCGCGGCGCTGGCATCCGTGGTCGCCATCAATCCTGGCGGGCACGCGGTGAGCGCCTTGACGCATCCCGACGGCACCTACCGCATTGACGGCCTTGCCCCTGGCCAGTATTTCGTGTACGTACACCCGTTGCCGCCGCCCGAGCTCGGGCCTTACGGCACCGTGCTCCCTGTGGATGCCGCCGGCGTGCCGATTCCCGCCAGCGACCCCTTCGATGCCCTGTTCTTCCCGGGGACGCGGAATCCCCAGTTTGCCGGGACAATCACGGTTACAGCGGGCCAAGTCACCGAAGGAGTGAACTTCCGCGTCCAGCGGCGCGCTGCAACTTACTTGTACGGGGTGACGACGTACAGCTTTCCGGGCAATGTGGCCGTCAAGCCGGGCTTCGTCAACGTGAACGGGCCGACCTCGCGGTGGTTCCTGCTGGCGGTGAGTCAGGGGATGGCCCTGACCTCGGGCGGGGCGCCGCTGCCCGGATTGAGCGTTTCCGTGCTGGGCGGCGGCGCCGCGGTGAGCGAGCTGAGGGCCTACGGACCCGACCCGCGCTACCTGCAAGTCGGTTTCACGTTCAACCCGCTGGCCGGCCCGGGTCCGCGGCACCTCGTCTTCACTTACAACAACGAGACCTATTTGTTGCCGGCAGGATTGAACGTGGTCAACCGGCAGCCGCCTTTCATCAGCACCGTCACCAGCCAGGTAGATGCATCGGGCAATCGCGTGGCCGTGCTTACGGGCACGAATCTGAGGGCGGACACGCAGATTTATTTCGACGGCGTCCCGGCCAGGGTGCGCAGTGTGGAGGAGGGGACGATGGTGGTCGTCCCGCCTCCGGCGCCGGGAGGACACCGAGCCAACGTGCTGGCAGTTGCGGCCGACGGGCAGACCTCAGCCTTCCTGCAAGGCCGCTCGTTGCCCGTCTATGAATACGAGCCTGCGGATCCGCCCGCGGTCTCGCTCTCGCTGAATGCCTTGCCGGCCGGCGCGGAAGCGATGGTTGAGATCACGGGCGTCAACACCAGCTTCAACGAGACCACACAGCTCGGCTTCGGCAGCAGCGATGTCACCGTGCGCCGCGTCTGGGTGCTCAGCCCGACGCGCTTGCTGGCCAACGTGGCGGTGGCGCCGAACGCATCGTCCGTGCTCACCGGACTCACCATCGCGACAGGGTTGCGGTACATCACGCAACCGTTCGCGTTGCAGATCCAGCCAGCCAATCCACGCCTGCCCGTGATCAGTTCGCAGTTGCGCGATGCGGCCACGGGCCTGGCCAGCGTGTACCCGGGCGCTCTGGCGGTCGTCAGCGGCTCGAATTTCTCAGGCTCCGCGAGTTCCGTGGTGGTGACCCTGAACGATCAGCCGGTACCGGTTCAGTCCGTCACCGGCAACCAGATTGTCTTCCAGGTTCCCGCCAGCCAGCCAACCGGGCCGGCGATCTTGCGCGTGCAGAGCGGCGGCGAATGGAGCTTACCGGTCGTAGTCCAGATTGATCCGCCGCCGCCGGTGATCACCGCGTTGGTGAACGCAAGCGCCGGGAATACGGGGCGCGCCGCCCGTCCCGGCGATTTGATTACGCTCACGGTGCGTGGCCTGGCAGAACCGGGTACGGTCGTGGCGCCGGGCAGCGTGAAGGTCATCGTAGGTAGCATCGAACACCAGGCTCTTTCGGTGTTCGCGGCGACCGAACCCGGCGTTTACTTCGTAGTCTTTGCGTTGGGCAGCAACGTCCCCTCCGGCCCGCAGGTGCCTGTGACCGTATCCCTGGACCAGCGCGTTTCGCTGCCCTTCTACTTGCCGATCCAGCCCTGAGCGACTTTTCTGCGCAACGAGGCGACAGGCACCGCCGTTGAGGCGTTACCGCCGCCCGCTCAGCCGACGGAAATACTCGGCCACGGCTTCGGCGTATCGGGGCGGCGTCTCAGGTTCGGCCCCGCTGCGCGCCTGATCCGCCGATTCGCCGGCTCTCCGCCGCCACTGAAGCTCGAGCCGCTCGAGGTCGGCCAGAAACTGTGCGTGGATGCGCTCGAGCAGCGCAGGGTTGCCGGGCGTTCGGCGCGGATCGAAGTAGCGCGAGTACTCACGGAGAAGGTCCTCGAGCTCGCGCGACTCGGCGGGCAGCTCGCGCAAGCGGCTTCGTAGCTGAGCCAGCTCACGCAGCGCTTCGCGGTACGCCGCGGCCGCCTGGGCCGGATCGAGACCACGCGCGGCGCCCGGTTCGGCAGGTTGCCAGTCGCCGAAGTTCATTGCCGCATAGCTGCCCGGAGCCGGACCGCCGGTGCCCTGTCGTCCGCCGAGCCACTGGCCTGCCTGCTGGCCTTGACCCGGCTGGGCCCCAGGTTGCTGCGCGCCGCCTCGCTCCTGAGCGCCTCTCGCGTTAGCCGGCGAACGCGCAGCGAGTTGCTGGCGGGCGCGGGCCAGCGTCTGGAGAGCCTGTTCGAGAGAATCGGTCGCCGGCGAGCCGCGCTCCAGCGCCGCCTGGGCATCGCGAAGCTGCTGGCGAAGCTGCTCGAGTCCCGCGGTCACCGGCGCTTCGCGCATTACGGCTGCCGCTCCCCACCCGCGGCGGATCAGTTCGGCGTTGTAGCGCATGCGCGTGGCCAGCTCCATGCGCTGCAAGTCGCCCAGAGCTTCACGCAGGCGTGACGCCGCAGCGCGCTGACCGCCGGCCAGCGCACGCGCAGTCTGCTCGAGGTCTCGCTGGAGTTCTTCGAGTTCCTGCGCCATGCGCTGCTTTTCGTACGCCATTCGCGCGGCATCCTCGCGCGTGACGGGGGCATCGGGCCGTCCGAACTGGCGTCGCAGGCGTTCAGCATAATCGCGTTGCCGGGCAGCCAGCTCATCGCTGCGGCGGGCCATTTCCGCCACGCGATCCCCCGACTGCTGGCGTTCCAGTCCGCTCAGCAGCTCACGCGCCTGGCGCAGCCGCTCCGCAGCATCCTGCTGACCACCGGGCCGGCTCATGTCGCGCGTCGCCTGCGCCAGCCGCTCCAAAGCCTGCTCGATGCGAGGATCCACGGCGCCGCGCGTCGCTTGCCGGCCGCGCTCTCGGCGCTGGGCGCTTGCGGCGCTGCCGGTCTGGCTTTCCGTCGGAGTCCCGCCGGAGGAGCTGCTGCGCGCCAGTCGCTCCATTTGCCGTTGCAGCTCCTGTGCTTCGCGTCGCAACATCTCCTGCTGCCAGCGTTGCTCGACCGACTGCCGCAACGCCTGCCGCGCAGCCAGTTCCTGCTGGCGGCGAGCCAGCTCCTCAAGCTTGCGGAGCGCTTCCTCCAGCTCCCGCTGCTGCGGGCTGCGCGCCGAGGCTCGCGCGCCCGTTTCGTACTGGTTCTTTTCCGTATCGAGCTCGAGTTCGAACAGGCTTTCCAGTTCGCGGCCCGCGCCGCCTCGCCGCCCGCCGCGAGCGCCGCTGCGGTTGCCGAACGCCACCTGGATCTGGCGGAACGTGGCTTCGGCCCGCAACAAATGTTGCAAAGCTTGTTGTTCGGGCGCCAGCGCCTCCTGCCAGCGCGCGGCGGCCAGCTTCTCGCTGGCGGCGTTCATCGCCTCGGCCGCCTGCTCCATATGGCGTGAGAACGCCTGGAACTCTTCGTTGGCGGCAGCCAGCTCGCGACTCTGCATGCGGCGCGCCAGGGAACGGGCCTGGTCGCGCAGCTTCCCCTGAACGTCGGCCAGAAATTTCGCCGTATCGCGATCCTGGCCGCGGGCGCGAATCTGATTCCAGGTAGCGGCGATGATCTCCTTCTGGCGCTCCGAGATCCGGTTCTCGTCTCCCTCGCCGCCCTCGCCTTCCCCGCCGCCCGCCGCCTGCGCCTGCGAGTACTCGCGCTCAAAAGGCTGCGCCTCGAGGAAGTAGATGTCGCTCTGGGTCGCCTGGCGGGCATCGCGCGCCGTCGCATAGAGGCTCACGACGTCGCCGGGCGCCAGCCGGAAATCCTCGAGAAACAACGTCGCGACGCCCTCGGCCTGGCGCGCGCCCGCGCGATCGAGCAGCGAGATCTTCTGTTCCGGACCGCCGTTGACGCGATAGTGCAGCGCGAGTTCCTGGAGGCCGAATTCATCGGCGGCCTCGACGACCACGGTGACTTCTTCGATCGGACTGACGCCCACGTCGCGTCCCGGCCGGCGAATCCGGACCGTTGGTGGCTGGTCCTTTTCCACCAGAATCAGGTAATCCTCGCTGAGGCGCACGAGCTGGTCGTGGTCGCGCGCCGCCAGGAAATAGCGCCCGTCGTTGCGCAGGGTTAGGCGCGCGCGACGCCAGTTGCCCTCGCCGCGTTCCAGCGCAAGTTGCTGCCCGTCGCCCAACTGAACAAGACCGGCCTCGAGCGGGCGGTCCGTCTCGATGGCAATTTCGGCTTCCGTACCCTCGACGGCGCGCAGGTCGCCACCCGGTTCTTCCACGGCAGGCGCCAGCCCGGTCCAGGCCGGGTAACGATAGGTGACGCGCAGACGGCGAATTTGCGGCAGATCCACGACGCGCAGCTTGTGGACACGCGAACGGATGCGCCCCGCGGTCACGAAGTATTCGAGGCTTTGCGGAATGCCTGCGAGCAGGAACTCGTAACCGGGTCCGCCCGCTTGGCGGCGCATGGGAGCTTCCTCCCACTGCGCGGTCCCCTCGTACCGCACCGCCAAGCGAACTTCAGGCGCTTCGAAGCCCACCAGTTGCGCGGTGACGAGCTGGTCAGCGTTGCGGCGCACGGCGGCGTCGCCCGGCGTCACCAGGATCGCGTAATAGGGCGTGGGCGCAGCCGTTCGCGGGCCGCCCCACAGCAAGGCAGCGCCGTGACCCAAAAAACCCGGCCCCGCGACGACCAGCCAGATCAGCCCGCCGAGCGAAGCAGCCGCAGCGGACGCATAGGCGGCCAGGCGCCCGCCCGTGCGGACGGGCTCGGGATTCGCGCGGATACGATCCAGAGCATCGGCCGCCACCAGCTCGAGAAACGGATCGTCCCCGGACCGGTTCCCGGCGCGCTCGGCTACGGTGAGCAGGCGCTGCTCGAAATCCGGCACCACGCGTTCGGCCCGCTCGGCCGCCCGCACGCGATTCAGTTTCACGACAGGCAGCGCCAGCGCGAACCCAGCGACCAGCGCCAACGCGAAGTAAAGCAGCCAGCGCGCCAGCGTCACGCTCGCCGTCGAGAACGCGAAGTAATTGGTCACGAGCACCGCCGCCAGCGTCAGGCCCAGCGCTGTCGCTGCAACCAGCGCCACGCCTCGCGCCAGCGTGGCTCGCCGCAATCGCTGCTCGATCGTGCGCAAGTACGCGTTCAGTTCATCCAGCGCGTTCATGTCCCCTCGCTCGGCCGGCTGAAGTATCGTCCGGCCACCCAGGATTCCATCAAAGCCGCGGCCAGGGCCACCAACAGCAGCCCTCGCCAAAGCCCTTTGCGGACACGTTCGCCTTGGGCGAGGGCGCCGGCCTGCGCGCTCCCGCCCGAGTTGCCCCAGGCCGCCAGCAGGTCTTGTGACGCTCGCCTCAGGTCGGACTCGCGCACATCCGGATTGGCGGCCAGCACGAGATTCCGGCCGCCCGCGCGCCGCACCTCGTAGAAGCCCGCCCGCCTCAACGTGACGCTGCCGGACGCGGTTGCCTCACCCAAAGAAAGCAGGCGTTCGCCGCCGGGACCGATCACTTCCGCCGCCACCCCGCGCGCACCCGCCGCGCGCAGCGGCAGCACCGCATCCACGACCAGGCTGCCCGGCGCTTCGTCCAGACCGGCCAGATACGCCGCCGTGCGCTCGACAAAAGGAACGAAAACGCCGTGCAGCGGCAGGTCGTTGGCGATGTTGTCAAAGGTGGAAGCAAACACGAGAACCCGCCCGGCGCCCATGGCCTGCTCCCAGAGCAGGGGCGTACCGTCGGAGAGCCGCGCGAGCACACGCGCGTTGCCCGGATCGGCCGCAATTACGCGGTAAAACTTCACGCCTTCCCAACGCCCCTGCGCCTCCAGGCAAGGATGCGTGGCGTCCAGCTCGCCGACCGTGCGGAACGCCGGCAGATCATGCCCGTTGGACTCCAGCGGGCCGCCGACGAGACCCAACTCGCCTCGCGCTGCGGATGCGGGTCCCAACGCAATCCAAGCAGCGCCGCCCGACTCCACATAGGCGCGCAAATCCCGGGCCAGGCCGCCGGGCAAACCGGCAACATCCGAGAGCACGACAAAAGCGTACTGGCCGGGTTTGATCGAGGGCGCCCGTTCCGGCGTGGCTTCCTCCAGACGGATTGCACCCAGCCCCGAGGCTTCCAGCGCGTTGCTGAAGTAAAGCCAGGAACGCCGGTCGCGCGCTTCGTGCAGGAACAGCGCCGGGCGGGGATCCACCCGCTGGATGGCGAAGAGTCGCCGGTCGTCCTCGGCAAAGCCATCGGGCGGCGCAATGCGGACTTCGCCGCGGTGGACCCCGTGAGCCAGCTCGGGCAGCACGAACTCGACGCTGCTGCGCTCGTCTGCGGACAACTCGATCTCGCGGCTCTCGATCACGCGGCCATCGAGTACGAGCTCGACGCGCTTGCGCGCGGGCTTTTCCGCGAAGGCCACGAGCGTTGCTTGCACCCGGAGCTTCCGCTGCGCGTACACCGTGGAGGGAACGTTCACCGCTTCCACCGTCCAGTTGTCCACATTCTCTGTGGCTGCGGGATGCAACACGAGGCGGACCTCGTCCGGCAGCGCCAGCTCGCGAAATGCAGCCGGCATGGCCGTGCGCTGCAAGTCCGTGAAGACGTGGGCCAGGACCGGACCGCGGTGGGCCTGGGCGATGGCGCGCAGGGCGCGGGCCAGCTCGGCGTACGAGCTGCGGCCCTCGCCGGGTCGGAGCGCAGCGATGGCGGCGCGCGCCTGCTCGTGATCCCGTGCAGGCTCGGCAAGAACGCGTACCGTGGAGGAGAACGCGATCACCTGGACGCGCTCACCGGGCCCGATGCGATCGAGTTCGGCCAGGGCGTCGCGGCGCGCACGCTCCATGCGATCCCCCTGCCGCATGCTGAAAGAATCGTCCAGCGCCAGCACGACGAGACGTCCGGCCGCGCTCACCACACCCGCCACCTCCCGATACGGGCGCGCAAACGCCAGCGGCAGGGCCGCCAGCAACAGGCAGCGCAACGCCAGAAGCAGGAGGTAACGCAACCGCCGCTGTCGCACCGAACTTTCGCGGTGAGGCTCGAACAGCATCAGGGAGGCAAATTCGCGCGGCGGGGACTGGCGACGCCGCAGCAAGTGCAGCCACACGGGCAGACCCAGGGCGAGCAGTCCGGCCAGAAACCACGGCGCCAGCAGGCCCATTTACATCCTCCCTTCGCGCACGCTCAGGTACTCGCGCAACGCCTCATCCAGAGGCCGGCCGGTATCCACCAAAAAATAATCCATGCCTGCCTCGCGGGCCAGATCGCGCAACTGTGCAATGTGGCCTTCGATGCGCGCACGATACTCGCGCCGGGCGTATTCGGGCGCCACTTCCATGCGCTCGCGCGTCTCCGCATCCACCAGCAAAAGCGGCTGGTCGAAGCTCGGTCGCAGCTCTTCCGGATCGAGCACGTGAAACAGGATCAGCTCGCTGCCGCGGAAGCGGACCGGCGCCATGGTGCGCAGGACTTGCTCGGGCGGCGCATAGAAATCCGAGATCACCGCGACGATGCCGCGCCGATGCAAGTGATCGAGCAGGTGCAGGAAGGGCCGCGCGTAATCGGTGCGCCGCGCGGCAGACGCCTTCTCCAGCGCATGCAGCAGCCGCGAAAGCTGACCGTAGCGGGAGGAGGGCGCCACGACGTCGCGCACCGCATCGTCAAACACAATCAGACCCGCAGCGTCCCGCTGGCGATTGGCCAGGTAGAACAGCGAGGCCGCCAGATAGCGGGCGTAATCGAGTTTGCTGACGCGATGCGAGGCAAAGCCCATGGAGGCGCTGGCGTCGAGCAGCACGGTGAGCGCCGTGTTGGTCTCGCCGCGATAGCGCTTGAGGTAGCACCGCTCGGTGCGTGCGAACACGTTCCAGTCCACGTAGCGCAGATCATCCCCGGGCGTATAGGCGCGATACTCGGCGAATTCCTGGCTGAAGCCGAAGTCCGGCGAGCGATGCAGGCCGGCGATGAAGCCCTCGACCACGGTCCTGGCGACCAGGTCGAGCCTGGCGATGCTTGCCAGTACGGCCGGATCCAGGAATCGCTGCAACATGATCCACCTCAAGCCGATGGCGCGGGCATGGCCTCCAGCAATCGCCGCAGGATGTCGTCGGAACGCAGGCGGTCGGATTCGGCGTAGAAGTTGAGCAGGATGCGGTGGCGAAGGACGGGTGTGGCCAGCGCGCGGATGTCTTCGTAGGTGACGTGATAGCGCCGCCGCATCAAGGCGCGCGCCTTGGCCGCCAGCACCAGAAACTGGGCGCCGCGCACGCTGGAGCCGTAGTTGACGTACTTGCGCACGAAATCGGGGGCCGAAGGATCGCTCGGGCGCGTGGCCCGCACCAGATCCACCGCGTAGCGCGCCACCGAATCGGCGATAGGCACCATGCGCACCAGTTGCTGGAACTCGAGAATCTCGCTGGCGTTGGTGACCGGTTCGACCTGCGCCACGTGCGTCGTCGTGGTCAGGTCAATGACCTGCATTTCCTCCTCGGCGCTGAGGTAATCCAGCACGGTGTTGAACAGGAAGCGGTCGAGCTGGGCTTCGGGCAGCGGATAGGTGCCTTCCAGCTCGATGGGGTTCTGCGTGGCCAGCACGAAGAAAGGCGAGGGCAGCTTGTAGTGGTTGCCGCGCACGGTGCAGGAAAGCTCCTGCATGGCCTCCAGCAGCGCGGATTGCGTCTTGGGCGGCGTGCGATTGATCTCATCGGCCAGCAGCACGTTGGCGAAGATGGGGCCGGGCACGAACGTCCAGGTGCGCCGTCCGGTGGCTGGATCCTCCTCGATGATGTCGGTGCCCGTGATGTCCGAGGGCATCAGGTCGGGCGTGAACTGGATGCGCTTGAACGCCAGTCCCAGCGTCTGCGCGATGGTGCGGACCAGCAGGGTTTTGGCCGTGCCCGGCAAGCCCGTGATCAGGCAGTGCCCGCCCACGAACAAAGCGATCAGGACTTGTTCTAGCACCTCTTCCTGCCCCACGATCACGCGCCGCACCTGACGCACGATTTCGCGGTGCACTTCCTGGAAACGTTCGATGCGTTGCTTGAGCTCGGCCGCTTCGATCGGTATCGCGGTCGCCATCCCTCCTCCTGTCCTTGTTGATGTCACGGGTTCAGTTCCAGCAACAACTTTTGCGCCGGGCGATAGCCTGGGGCCGCCTCCAGGGCCGCCAGCACGTGTTCGCGCGCTTCCTCGAGGCGTCGCGCCGCCCGGCAGGCGCGGGCCAGATGGTAATGCGCCGCCGCCACATCCGACGGCCCCAGCGCGAGCACGGCGCGGTACTCGCGGATCGCCTGCTCGGCCTCGCCCAGCTCGAGCAGCAAGTCCCCCAGCCGCCGGTGCACTTCCTCGTCGCCGGGCGCCACGTACAGCAGCCGCTCCAGCGCCGCGACCGCCTCGCGCTTGCGCCCGGATGTCGCCTCCAGCTCGGCCAGTTGCCGGAGCAGCGCCGGATCGCGACCTCCGGCGCGGGCGTAACGCTCCAGTTCCTGGCGGGCAGCTTCCTTATCGCCCGTGGCCAAGTACGCCCCGGCCAGCAATTCGTACGCGCTGCCGGCCTCCACGTATTCCGGATAAAGATCCCGCACCGCGGGACCTTCGCGAATCACTTCGTCGTGACGCCCTGCGCGTGCGGCCTCCGCCAGCCGCTTCATCCGCTCGCGCCAGAGCGGAAAGCCCTCGAGCGTCCTGCGCAGTTGTCCATCGAGCCAGCTCTGGAAACGGCGATCGAGCTCTTCCGGCGGCATCGCCAGAACCTCCCGCACTACCTCGGGCGTGGTCTTGCGCTCACCGAAGGCGCGCAACATGCGGCGCAGCGCGTCGAAGCCCCATTGACTCGCGATGTACTCGCAGAGCTTGCCTGCTTGGAAATAAGAGACGACCACCTGACCGGGGTAGCTCGGGCGCACGAAGCCCCGATCCAGTTGCGCCACGGGCAGCAGCTTCCTGTCGCGGATGGCCGCAATCACGTCCGGCGTCAGGCGCTCGCCCCACTCGGGGGAAGCCTGCGTTTCCTCCCACACCGCCAGTCCCTCGACGAACCACCGCGGCGCCCGGTTGTTCACGGCGGCCAGCACGACCACGTGATTGAGCTCGTGCCACAGCGTGCCCGCCCAGTGGAACGTTCCCGGTTTGCGCGCCGTGGGACTGTCCATGGCGACGGCGCGTTCGAACGTCACGCCCAAGGCGCCCAAGCCAGGCATGCCGAGGGTGCGCACGGCGAAATCTTCGTGGTCGGGATAAAGTTCGATGCGCACCGGCTCCTTCAGCGTCACGCCGTACTTCTTTTCGAAGGTCGCCAGCGCGCGCGTCGCTTCCCGTTCCACGTAAGGGCGCAGCCACGCCGCTTCCTTGCGGTGGAGCTTGAGCGTGAAGCGCCCGGCGTCGAGCAGGACGAAGTTCCTGGCGCTGTCGAGAAGCCGGAGAGCATTCACCGTGGCCGCATTGCGGTAGCCGTTCTCGTACGCCAGCTCGAGTTCGCGGCGCGCTTCGGCGTCGCGCCCCAGGCGCATCAGGTTCAGCCCGAGCTCGCTGCGGACGTCCCACAACGCCGGGTCCAGTTCGACCGCCTTGCGGTAGAGACGGACCCCGTCCTCGTAGCGCCGATTCAGAACCAGGAACCGGGCTCCTACCGCGTAAATCCGCCCGTAACGAGGATGGACGGCCAGCGCGCGCTGGATCCACGCCGAAGGCTCGCGATCCTCAAGCCACTCGACGGCGGCGCGAATCGCCATGGCCTCCAGAGCCTCGGGCCATGCAGCCAACGCGCGATCGGCTTCCTGGACGGCGCGGACTGCATCCCCGTCTTCCAGCGCCATGCGCGCCAGCAATACGCGCGCCTCGATCGCGCCCGGATCGGCAGCCAGCGCGCGCTCGGCCAGCCCCACGGCTTTCTGCTCGAAGCCCTCGGCGGCGACAAGGGCCAGTCCCACCAGGGCGCCGGGATGATCCTTGCGAAGCTGAAGGGCCTCCTGGAAGAGCTCGGCGGCCTCGCCGGGATTGAAGCGCTCGAGCAGCAGGCGGCCCCAGCGAACGCGGCAATCGGGATCGCGCGGGCGTTCCGCCACCGCGCGACGAAACTCGTCGTTGGCTTCCCGGTAACGGCCCAGGCCCCAAAGGCCCTCGGCGCGCGCCCAGGCATCGGGACGGCGCACCAGCGCGCTGAAACAATTCTGGGCCTCGATGTTTCGACCGCGGTGAGCCAGCGCCCGGCACTCGGCAGCCGGACCCGCGGCCGCGAACGGCTGCGCCAGCGTCAACAGCAACAAGGCCGCCGTCATTTCTCCAGCTCCTCGTTGACCCGCGCCAGCTCCACAAGCAGGGCCGTCAGTTGCTTGCGATATTCGGCCGAGTCCATGGCCGCCTTCTGGTACTTGAGCAGGTCAATCTTCTGCTCGAGCTCTTCCTTGCGGGCCAGCAGAGCGCGACGCGCCGGATCGCGCGCGGCGGCCTGGGCGCGCCCGAACCGGACCAGCGGAAACGCGGCCGCCAGCCGTCCCGAGCCTTCTTCCGGCGCCGGGGACCGTACCCCGCCTCCCTGCCCCGTGTCCTCGAGCAGCGGGTGCTCCGTCGCCAGCCGCCGCTGCGATTCATAAAAGCGCGCCGTTTTCTGGCTGGCGTACCGGAACGCCTCCAGGGCGGAAACGGTTTCGTTCTTGTCTGTATCCGCGGCGGGATCGCGCAGAGCCTCGATCCAGTAACGGGCGAAAACCGTAGCGTTCTTCTCCATGCCGCTTTTGGTGGCCGCGATCAGGATGCGTCCCGGCTTGCGCAAGGTCTCCACAGAGGCGCCGCTCGCGCTCGTTGTATTGACGACGAGCTGGCGCGTGGCGGTTATGCGATCGAGCAGAGCGGCCAGATCCTCGCCGCTGAGGTCGGGTCCGGGAATGTTGAACTTGTACTGGTAGCCGTCGAAAGTTCCGTGGCCGATGAGCAGCAACACGAAGGAATCCTCCGGGCGCACGCGGCGGGCCAGATCAGCGAACAACGCGCGGATGCGCTCGGCGGTCGCATCCTTGCCGGCGAGGGTGGAGACGTGGACCTCGCCTGTACTGCCGCGGGCGAGCTTCTCGGCTTCGCGCGCCCAGGCGGAGAAACGCTGCTCGTAATCCGGCTCGCCGCCCAATCCCGCCAGCACAACCCAATACGTCGCCGCCTGCACGGGCAACGCCAGCAACGCCACGAGCCACGCTCTCATACCGCCCCCCACTTGCGGCGCAGCAGCCACTCGGCGGAACGCAGTCCTAAAGCCATCAGAAACAACACCGGCATGTCCCACAGGTCGCGCAGCTCGCGCACGCTGAGGCCCGCCTCCGAGTAGGTGATCTCCTCAGCCAGCCTCCTGGCTTCCTGCGGGCGATAGTAACGACCGCCGGTGGCGCTCGCCAGCGCCTGGAGCAACTCGCGGTTCTGTAGCATGCGAAAGTCCTCGGCTACGCCGTCCTCGCGGCGGAACAGAATCAGATCGCCGCCCAGCTCCTGTTGACCGCGCCAGGCGTGAATTTCCGCCGAGTAACCGCCGGCTTCGGGCGCGCTCCACTCGGCCTCGTACACGCCCGGTTGATCCGCCACGGGTCGCAACTCCACGGTTTCGGCCAGCCCGGCAGGACCGAGGATCCGCGCCGCAACCCGGGCGTCGGCCACCGGACGGAAAGCCTTGTCGCGCACCTCGGCGCGCAGCAGAACCTGCGACTCGTCTTCCAGAACGGGCACAGGCGTCGAGCCGCTGACCTCACCACTCGCGCCGCTGACCAGCCAGCGCAGCAACTGCTGCCAGAAGGTCTCGTGCGTCATGTCCGAGAGGGGCTGCAACATCTGCCAGCGCCAGCTCCCGCCCGTGGCAAACACAGCCACGCGACCGCGTCCGTAATTCTGCGTGATCAACAAAGGCAGCGTCCGCCCTTCCGGCGTCTCCAGCGTGGCCAGCACGAGCGCAGCAGGTTTGGGCTCGCCCACTTCCTGGTAATCGGCCAGCGCGGGGAGATTGCGCCACCGCTCGACGTTGGCCTCGGGCGGCTCAACCAGGCGGGTGATCAGGCTGTCGCGGCCGGCCTGCGTGAGAGCCACGCGCGCGCGGTCGCGGTGGAAGGTCCCCGTACGCTGGGGCAGCAGGACCGGCAGCATGTCAGCCACCGGCGGACGGTTCCAGCCCGTTTCAGAAAGCGCGCGCCGCCCGCCCAGAAACAGAACGCCGCCGCCGCGCCGGTCCGCAAAATCGTGGATGAGCTGCTGCTGGGCGGGTGTAAAGTAGTTGGCTTCCACGCTACCGATGATGAGGCCGCGGAATCCGAAGAGTTCCTCGGGCTGGGCCGGGAAGCCGTGCTCCAGCTCTTTGGGATCGGCGATGCCCTGGCGGTAGAGCTTGTTCTCGGTGGTCCGCAGCAGCGTGGTCAGTTGCAGGCCCTTGTCTTCTTCGATGGCGCGGCGAATGAACTTGAATTCCCAGCGCGGCTCGCCCTCGATGTAAAGGATGCGCGGCGTCGCGTCCTCCACGCGAACCAGACGCGTCACGGCGTTGTTGCGCGGATTCTCCTCGCCTTCCAGCGTCTGGACGGCAAAGCGCAGCCGGTGAGGGCCGGCCGCCCCAGACTGAAACAATAAGGTCTCGATTTGTTCCGGGCCGGAGAGCGTGACTTCGCGGACGGCCAGCGTCTTACCTTCCTCCTCCACCATGAGGCGGACGCGGGCCCGCGTGTAGCCCGTCTGCCGCAGGCGAACCAGAGCGGCCACGCGCGAACCCGGCAGCACCCGCGCCGGCGCTTCCACGGCGGCCAGTTCGACATCCCGCTGATAACGTTCCCTTCCGAAACCGATGGCATGCACAGGCAGACGCCGGGCGCGCAGCTCTTCCACCACGGCGTGGGGCACGCCACCGCGCGTATCGCCACCATCGCTCAACAGCACGACGGCCCCGATGGGCGCGGCAGAGGCTTCGGCCAGTACGGTGCGCAGGGCTTCGCCGATGTGCGTGGCCTGCGCAGCGCCGGTGGCCTGGTCGGGCTTCTCGATCCTGCTCGCCGAGTGGCCGAACGCGTAAAGCCTTACCTGGAAACGTGCGCGCAGGGCATCGAGCAGACCGTCGTTCAACAGCCGGCGCGCCTGCTCCAATCGCCGGGCGCCGCCTTCTTCCGCCGTCATGCTCCGCGAATCGTCCAGCAGGACGGCGATGATGTTCTGCTGCGGCTTGAGTGTCGCCACACTGAGGGCGGGCTGCCAGAGCATCAGCAAAAGCAAGGCCACGAACCCGGCCTGCAAAGCCCACAGGATGAGCCGGCGGCGCGGCCCGGCCTGAATATGCGGCGCGGGCGGACGGCGCAATCGCCAGGCAAGCAGGAGGCCCGCGACCAGCAACGCCACCGCGAGCGAGCTCAGCGGCCAGGGCGACAGCCACACCAGGCGCCCTTTGGAGAAAGCGGCCGGAGGATATTTGAACAACAGCTCGAACATCCGGCCCTCAGTGCGTCATCGCGTAGATGATGTAGTTGATGCCGATGCGGTAGGCCAGCGAAGCGTAGTGTTCGGGATAGCGCGGGTGATCGGCCCACTCCCAAGCATCCCCGAGATCCATGTTGTGGCAGATGGCCACCATGATGCGCCCCTTGTCGTCATAGACGGCGCGCCAGCGCGGTTCGATACCGTCTTTTTCGTAGATGCGCCCGGTGTACCAATACTGGATCCCGGGCACCTGGAAGCGCTCATCCAGATCGTAGAGCACGTGAAAGATGGGGTCTTTGGAGTCAATGTCCACCACGGGCCGGTCGGGGAAGACGCGGCTCAGCGAGGCCATGAAGGTCTCCCACTCCCAGGTGCCGTGGAAGTCGTCTACCATCAGAAACCCCCCGCGCAGCAGGTAGTCGCGCAGGCGCTTGCACTGGGCATCGGTCAGGTCCCAGTGGCCGACTTCCACTGCGTAGATCCAGGGCCAGTTGTAAATCTCGTCCGAGTCCAGGTCCACCACCTGCTCGACGGAGCGGACATGGATGCGGGTCAGGCGGCGCACGCCTTGGACGAACTGGCGATCGGCTTTCCAGTAGTCGGTGGCCCAGTTGCCGCGGAACCCCCAGGCGAAACGCACCGAGGGATAGCGCAGGCGTGCGAAAACGAATTCAGTTTTTTCGTGGCCGTCAGGCGGGAAGGGCGCGTCGTCGTTGTCCACTTCGCCGCGGAAGCCCCAGTAGCGGCCTTGCCAGGCCAGCAGGCTCGCTCCCAGCGCGAGCGCCCCGCAAAGGATGGGCAGGCGCATTGTCGTGCCCCCTGGTCGTAGTTGACTTCAGGATAGCACGCCGCTGCGCCGCGCACCCAATCGGGGATTTTCAGGCGGCCAACAGGTGCTGGAGGTTCCAGCCGCAGATCACGCTGGCCATGAGCTTGTCGCCGCCCGGGCCGGGCCAGTGGGTTTCCAGGCTCACATAGCCGTTGTAGCCTGCGGCCAGCAGAGCCGCGATCTGCCCTTTCCAGTCCAGCGCGCAGCAACCCAGAGCGCCCCACCGCGGCTTGCCGTCCACCAGATAGCAGTCCTTGGCGTGGACGTGCGCGATGCGATCCGCCGGGATCTTCGCGAAGCCGTCAGGATACGGATTCTCGCCTGCCACGTAGGCGTTGGCCGGGTCCCAAACCGCCTTCAGGTTGGGATGATTGACGGCGCTGAGCACCCGCGCCAGGTCGGCGCCGGTGGAGACGTTGCAGGCGTGCTCGTTCTCGAGGCCGATGATCAGGTCCTCGGCAGCAGCCTGCCGGGCCAGATCGGCGAGCGCCTCCATGATCGCCGGGTAGCACTTCTCGGGGTCCACGGTGCGCCAGTACGAGAAGACACGGATGATCCGGGCGCCAGTGCGATGGGCAATCTCGAACGCCCTGCGCACGAGCCGTGGCTGGTCTTCATAAGTGTGCTTGGAAGCGAACACATCGTGCTGGAATCGCGTGTCCAGCTCGGGACCGCCCGGCAGAGTGCATTTGAGAATCGGTGAGGAAAGGGAGATGACCTTGAGGCCTTGCGCCTCCACGATCTGCCGGGCGCGATCTACCTCTTCGTCGGTCAGGTCCAGGATGTTCTTGCCGAAGACCACGCGCAACTCGGCGCCCGTCATGCCGATCGGCGCCATGGCGCGGACCGCGGTTTCCAGATCGGGAGAAAACTCATCGGTAATCGCAGCAGTGGGCAAACGGGTCTGCATTTCGGACTCATTGTACCCGAAGCGCCGTGCGGAAAGTGATAGCATGCAGGATTCGCGGTATGGGCGAGGCTTGGGTACAAAACTACAATCCGCTCGGTTTCGCGCCGCTTTCCACCGCGGTGGCGGCTTTCCCGGTGTGCCTGCTGTTCTACCTGCTGGCGGTGCGCAAGACCATCGCGTGGCGGGCCGCAGTCTATGCGTTCCTGGCGGCAGTGGTACTGGCGGTGACGGCGTTCGGTATGCCGGCGCGCATGGTGGCCGGCGCCGTCGCCCACGGGTTGGTCTACGCGGTCGTGCGCATCGCCTGGACGCTCGTGGCCGCGGTCTTTGTTTACGAGCTGACGGTGGAGACGGGCCATTTCCAGGTGATCCAGGAATCCATCAGCGGAATCACGCCGGACCGGCGGTTGCAGGTGCTGCTCATCGCCTTCGCTTTCGGTGCGGTGCTGGAGGGATCCGGCGGCGGCGGTGCGCCGGTGGCCATCTGTGGCGCCATGATGGCCGGCATCGGTTTCCACCCCTTTCATGCCGCCGTGCTGTGCCTCATCGCGAACACGGCGCCGGTAGCGTGGGGCGGCGTGGGCAATCCCATCCGCACACTGGTGGCGGTCACCGGCCTGCCCGAAGCTGACCTGAGCGCGATGGTGGGCCGCATCCTTCCCTTCACCGCGGTGATCCTGCCCTTCTGGCTGGTGCGCTGGCAGGTAAAGACGCGGGAGACGCTGGAGGTGTGGCCGGGGTTGCTGGCTTGCGGTGTCACCTTTGGCACTGTGCAGTTCCTCTGGTCCAACTATGTGGACGCGGCGCTGGTGGATGTGGTGGGCGGCATGGTGACGCTGGGTGCGCTGGCGCTGTTTTTCCGCGTCTGGCAGCCGCCAAGGATCTGGCGCTACGAATGGGACGGTCCGTGGACGGGCGAAAGCGGGCCGAAACATTCCTTTCGAAAAGTGTTGCATTCGTGGTCGCCCTTCCTGCTGCTGGCCTTCTTCGTGATCGTTTGGGGCCTGCCGCCGGTCAAGCGCGTGCTGGATTCGGTGACGCTGCGCAGCCCGGTCCCGTGGCTGCACAATCAGGTGATCCGCACGCCGCCGGTGGTCGCCCAGCCTCATCCCGAGCCGGCAGTGTTTGATTTCGCCTGGCTTTCAGCCGTGGGGACAGCAACGTTTCTGGCCGGGCTGGTGGCCGGCCCGCTGCTGGGGCTTTCGCTGGGCGCCACACTGCGCGTCTTCGTGCGGACCTTGCGCAGGATGCGCTACAGCTTGGTGGCCATCATGGCCATGCTGGGGTTGGGCTTTGTGACGCGCTACTCGGGCATGGACGCGGTCATGGGCCTGGCCATGGCCAACACTGGCAAGCTCTTCCCGCTGTTCGGCACGCTGATCGGCTGGCTGGGTGTGGCTTTGACGGGAACCGACGCAGGCTCGAACGCTCTCTTCGGCAGCCTCCAGGTGATCACCGCGAACAAGCTGGGACTCAGCCCGGTCCTGATGGCGGCGGCCAACTCAGCGGGCGGCGTGATGGGCAAGATGATTGACGCGCAGTCCATCATCGTGGCCTGCGCCGCCACGGGTCAGGAAGGCAAAGAAGGCGATCTGTTCCGCGCCGTGCTCAAGCACAGCATTCTTCTGGCGCTGATCGTGGGCGGCATCGTGACGCTTTACGCATACGTTCTGACGGGCTGGATCCCGCACGGGCACCGTTTCTGGTAACCCTCACCGGCCCGTCAAGATCTAATTCCCCGCCCGCCAGCGGCAGCGGGCGACGGCTTCGCGCCAGCCGGCCAGCAACTGCTCGCGGCGGGAGGCCGTCATGCGCGGCTCGAAGACGCGGTCCACGCGCCAGAAGCTCTCTACCTGCTCCACGCTCTTGAAAAACCCCACCGCCAAGCCGGCCAGAAACGCGGCGCCCAGGGCGGTGGTCTCGGTATCGGCAGGCCGCACGATGGGACGGTCGAGAATATCGGCCTGGAATTGCATCAGGAAATCATTTGCCGCAGCGCCGCCGTCCACCCGCAGCTCGCTCAGGGCACGCCCTGCGTCGGCCTCCATGGCTGCGATCAGGTCCCGCGTCTGGTAGGCAATGCTCTCCAGAGCTGCGCGAACGATGTGCGCGCGTCCGGCTGCCCTGGTCAGGCCCGTGAGGATCCCGCGCGCTGTCGAGTCCCAGTGCGGTGCTCCCAGACCCACGAAGGCCGGAACCAGGTAAACGCCCGCGGTATCCGGCACGGATTGCGCCAGCGCTTCCGATTCGGCGGCGGTGGCGATCAGGCCGAGCTGGTCGCGGAGCCACTGGATCGCGGCGCCGGCGATGAACACGCTGCCCTCGATGGCGAACTGCGCGCGGGCGTCCGTGGAAGCCGCCCTCGTGGCGAGGAGGCGGTTGGAGGAGACGGGCCGCACGTCGCCGGTGTGCAGCAGGGCAAAACATCCCGTACCGTAAGTGTTTTTGCTGAGGCCGGCGCGGAAACAGGCCTGCCCGGCCAGCGCCGCCTGCTGGTCCCCCGCAATGCCGCTGATCGGAATCTCGGCCCCGAACCACCTCGCCTCCGCCACGCCCACCACCGCGCTGGAAGGCATGATGCGAGGCAGCATGGCGCGAGGAACTCCGAACCACTCGAGCAGCGTCTCGTCCCAGTCGCCCGAGGCCAGATTCATGAGCATCGTGCGGGAGGCATTCGAGGGATCGGTAACGTGCACGCGGCCACCGGTGAGCTTCCAGACGAGCCACGTATCCACGTTGCCGAAGGCCAGCTCTCCCGCTTCCGCCCGGGCGCGCGCATCCGGGGTGTGCTCGAGGATCCAGCGAATCTTGGAGGCCGAAAAGTACGCGTCCACAACCAGACCCGTGCGCTCGGTGATTTCGGCCGCACGCGCCGAGGCCGCCAGCTCGGCGCAGTAGTCTGCCGTGCGCCGGCATTGCCACACGATGGCGGGCGCAACGGCCCGCCCGCTCGACCGCTCCCAGACGATCGTGGTTTCGCGCTGGTTGGTGATGCCGATAGCGGCGACCTCCGAAGCAGCGACCCCACTGACCTCCAGCACCCGACGCGCGGCAGCAAGCTGAGCTTCCCAGATCTGCTCGGGATCCTGCTCCACCCAGCCAGGTTGCGGATAGGCCGCATGAATCGGCTCCGATTCCATGGCCAGACGGCGGCCTTCGGCATCGTAAAGGGCAGCGCGCGCGCTGGTCGTCCCCTCGTCCAGAGCGAGAATGTACGGCATGGCTCGACCTCGGCGTCCGGAGCGCAACCGGCCTCCGGCGCAAAGCAAACAGAGTAACGCGAAGGCGACCCGCGTCGCAGCGGGTCTACAATCAGAAATGGGGCTATGGTCGTCGAGATCGAAGGCGTCCAGTTGCATCTGGCTCACCCGGACGAGCTGCCCGTGCGCTGGGTCGGCCAGGAAGAAGTCATGCGGCAATTGCTGGCCGCCTGGCTGGTCCTCGGGCCGGACGATCTGCCGATGAACCCGCGGTTGATCGGCAAGCCGGGCGTGGGCAAAACTACGCTGGCCTACGCCGCGGCCAAGCGACTGGGGCGCGAAGTCTACATCATGCAGGCCACGGTGGACACGCGGCCGGAGGACCTGATCGTGCAGCCGGTCATCGAAGGCGAGTCCAGGCTGCGTTACGTCGCTTCGCCGTTGGTGACGGCCATGATCCGCGGCGGCGTCGCCATCCTGGACGAAGGCAACCGGATGAGCGAGAAGAGCTGGGCCTCACTGGCGCCGCTACTGGACAGCCGCCGTTACGTCGAGTCCGTGGTAGCCGGCATCAAGATCAAGGCGCACCCCGACTTCCGGCTGGTCACCACGATGAACGACGACGCCTCCACCTTCGATCTGCCCGAGTACATCCATTCACGGCTCCAGCCGCAAATCCTCATTGACTTTCCCGATCGCGACGAGGAATACCAGATCCTCAAGGAGAACCTGCCCTTCGGCGACGAGAAGATCCTCGAGTACGTCACCGACTTCCTGCAACAGGCGCACGCGGCCGATGAACGCTACACGGTGCGGGACGGCATCAACATCGCCCGTTACGCCATGAAACTGCGTAGCACGGCCACCGAGGTCTGGCAGTACGAGCGGGCGCTCGAGATGGCCATCTTCGAGATCCTGGGCGAAGAGGCCCTGCGCTATGCCCGGCGAGTCCGATCGCCTGCCTGAAACTTTCGATCCGACCAACCTGCGACGCGGGCGCTTCCTGTACCTACCGGTCGTACCCGGGCGCATGGAGTTCGCCATCGAAGTACGCCGTCGCATCCTGCGCGAGCGCCCGCAAGTGGTGGCCGTCGAACTGCCGATGTCTCTGGCGGACGCGTACCTGCGCGCCGTCGAACGATTGCCTCAAATCACTGTCCTGCTCTACCCGGATCCGGAGGACGAGGACCAGGCGGTTTATCTTCCCGTCGAGCCCGCGGATCCGTTCACGGAAGCCATCCGCACCGGGCTGGAGATCGGCGCCGAAACCCTGTTCGCCGATCCGGACTTGAGCGACCGTCCGCACGTGCCGGATCGTTATCCCGATCCCTACGCGATCCGGCGCATCGGCCTGGAGAAATACATCGAAGCCTATCGGCTGTGGCCGCAGCCGCGCAGCCCGGAGATCCTGGAACACGCAGCGGGCATGGCGTGGAAGCTGCAAGGGGCGGATCCGCTGGCCCACGTCGTGGTCGTGCTCTCGCTGAACCTGCTCGATCCGGTGCTGGACGCCATGGAAGTTCCGCAGGAAGAGCCGGCGCGCCGGCTGCCCGCGCGGCATGTCGAACTGATCCATCCGCATCCGGAGTCCCTTGCCGAGATCACGATCGAGTATCCCTATCTCCAGCACCGCTACGAAGAATTCCGCCAGGGCATGTGCCCCGAAGGTTTGATTGATCGCCCGCGCGTGCAACTGGCCTTGCTGCGCGAGGCCGAAGTCAGCTACGAAAAGAACACCGGGGAAAAGATCGAGCACTGGCAGCGCCTGCTGCTGGCGCGCTACACGCGCAACCTGGCCCTGACTTCGGGCGACCTCACGGCAGGGTTGTACGACCTCACGGTCGCCGCGCGCTCCATCGTGGATGACAACTACGCCTGGGAGGTCTGGGAAACCGCGAATCGCTATCCCGCGCAGAAAGAGGAAAGCGATCTGGAGACGCTGCGGCTTTCGGGCGACGTGGTGTGGCGCGACACGCGCAAGATCCGCTTGCGCCGGCGTCTGCCGCGTCCCAAACAGATGCTGCGGCCGCTGGGCCTCAAGCGGCGGCCGAAAGAAAAAGAGCCGGGCGAATGGGCCAGGCAGTTGCACGGCAACGCCATCTGCTCGTATCCGCCCGAAGATATCGTGATCGAAGACTACGGGCGCCGGCTCAAAGAGAAAGCGCGCAGCATTCTTTCCGAGGAGCGCTCGCGCACGGAGCCTTTCACCACCTCGCTTCTGGATGGCATTGATCTGAGGGAGACCATCCGCCGCTGGTACGAAGGCAAGATTTACGTCCGCCAGTTCCAGAAAGTGGCCGGCGAAATCGGCGCGCTGATCGTGATTTTCGACGAGGACCGCGAGAACCGCTACAACTGGCTCACGACCTGGCACGGCGAACATCAGAACGAATCCGACATGGCGTTCTACTCGACCAATCCCTTCGAGCATCTGGTCGGGCCGGGGATCGGGCGTGCCGAGTACGGCGGTTTCCTCATGATTCTGCCGCCGCGGCGCATGGTGGACGTCTGGACAGATCCCGACTACGATTTCGCGGAAACCAAGCCGGAGCGGCTGCTGCTGGCGGGACTGGATTACTCGATCCATCGCTACGTGGTTTACGTGGCTGCGCGCCCGCCGCGCTCGATCTACCGGCAGATCGCGTGGCGTCTGGGCCGCCAGATCCTTTACATCCCCATCGGCCAGCTTCCCTCCGACAAGCTGAAGAAGATTCGCGTGGTCCACGTGCTGGACAGCCACGAGCGCCGCAAGGAAGCGGCCAAGTACATCTGGTAGGCGCCTTGACGCGAGGCCGCGGCCGGTGACAAAGTATCTGTTCGGCACGAAGCGGGCGCCGTGGGCTTCTCGGCCGCGGCCCCGATGAGATCGGCAAGCGAGGAGACCTATGGAGCAGGATCGCAGAACCTTCCTAAGCGGGGCGGCAGCCGTCGCCGCACCCATGTTTGTTCCCCGGCGCGCCTTCGGCGCCAACGACCGGCTCAGCTACGGCGTCATTGGCACGGGCGGGCGCGGCCGTTACCTGAATCGCGTTTTCCAGAAGCTGGGCGCCCAGTGCGTCGCCCTCTGCGACGTCTATGAGCCCAACTTGCAGCTAGCGCAGAAAGACTCGCCCGGCGCCAAGACCTACGTGGACCACCGGGATCTGCTGGCCCAGCCCGGGATAGATTTCGTTGTGGTCGCCACGCCCGATCACTGGCACTGCCAGCACCTGCTCGATTCGCTGGCTGCGGGCAAGGACGTCTACATGGAAAAGCCCATGTCCCATTCGCTCGAAGAGAGCAAGCGCATGATCGAAGCTACGCGCCGCGCCAAGCGCGTGGTCCAGATTGGCATGCAGCGGCGCAGCGCGCCCGTCATCGCACAAGCGGAAAAAGTCATTGCCGACGGCGCCCTGGGCAAGATCTCCATGGTCAAGCCGATGTGGAACTGGAACACGGCGCGCCCGCTCGACAACTCGCCGCTGCCCGGCAAGCTCGACTGGCAACGCTTCCTGGGCAAGGCGCCCAAGCGTCCTCTCGAGCCCATGCGTTTCCGTTCGTGGCGCTGTTTCTGGGATTACTCGGGCGGGCACATGACCGACCAGGGCACGCACCTGATGGACTGCGTGCTGCGCTTCACGCGCAGCCAGCCGCCGCGCTCGGCCGTGTGCTGGGGCGAAGTCGTAAAGATGACCGGCGCCGAGTGCCCGGAGGTCTTCTGCGCGGTGTTCGAGTTTCCCGGCTGGGTCTGCACGTGGACGCTGAACTATTGCAACTCGTACGAAAACGGCTGGTCCATCACCTTCATGGGCGACCAGGGCACGCTGATCCTGGACGAGGCCGGCTTCCGTCTCTACAAAGAGCCTTGGGCCAAACCGGAGAACCGCAAGCCGATCATGGAAGTTCGCGAGGGCGTGCCCATCGAAGCCCACGTGCAAAACTTTCTGGATTGCATCAAGACGCGACAGGACCCGACCTGCCCGGTCGAAGTCGGCGCCAACGCGGTCGCCGGACCGCACCTGGCCAACATCGCGTACCGGAAGGGACGCCGCGCCCGGCTCAGCCCTGACGGGTTCAAAGCGATCGTCTGAGCGCGCCCGCTTCGCTCAGCGCAGCATCCCGCGGACCACGACGTCTACGGCCTCGGCCTCGGAGAGGCCCCGTGCCATCAGCGTCTCGATCTGCTTCTTGTCCACGCTGCCGATCGCCGCTTCGTGGGTCAGTTTGGCGTTCTGATCGTTCACCTGGAGTTTGGGAACGGCGCTGGCGCGAGCGTTCGGGCCGGTGAGGATCTCAATGCAGTCCACGTGGCCGCGTGCGAAGGGCGCGTTGCCCACCACCTCGCCGATCACCTCGCTGACGCAGCGCTCGGAAGCCACGATACGCGTCTTGGCCAGGCCGCGGGCGCCGGCGCCGTTGAGCAGAATCGTTTCCTTGACCACGATGCTGTCGTGCGCCTTACCGTACACCTTGGCGTCCAGCTCGCACACCGCGTCCTTGTCCAGCTCGGCCACGTAATCGAGCCTGACCACACCCGCCGCGCCTTCCACCAATTTGAAGGTGCTGCGGTACAACCCGCCTTCCTCCACAGCGATGTGAGCCACCGGCAGCACTTCCACGCCGCCCTGCGGTCCGTGGTAGTGGGTCTCGGCGTACTCCATCTGGGCGCCCTTGCCAACCCGGATGCGCGCCTGCATGAGATGCCGCACCCGCTCGGCATTGGGGAACGAGCAGTGGGCAATGAAACTGACCCGCGCTCCCTCCCCGATGTCGAATTCAGAAATGATCTCCTGAATGCCCTCCTTGGGCAGGACCCCGAAACACAGATGGACCGGGCTATCCAGTTGGAGGCCGGGCTCGACCGTGATGCGCGCTTTGGCGCCGGTGGGCGTTTCCTCGCCTTCGATTCGCAGCCCGTCCACCCCGCGGCAGCGCAGGATGCGGTTGTGGCTCACGGCCAGCCCGGCGAAGCGCGCGTGCAACAAGGCCGCGGGATCTGCACCGGCAGGCGCCATCGCCTGAGAAAGTTCAACCAGCTCCACGCTGCTCTCAGCCACTGACCACCTCCTCGGCCTTAGGCTCGTTCACGTGCAGGCACTCCAGGCAGTGGTTGCGGTAGAAGCGGGCGATGGCGGCAGGATCCCCGGTCTTGAGAATCGTTCCGCCGCAAAGCGAGGAAGCGCGATCGGCAATCGCCGCCACGCTTTCATGGTGGGTGATCAGCAACACGGCGGCGCCCTGCCGTGCCAGCGTGCGGATCACGTCCACGATGTTTTCGATGGCCAGCGGATCAATGCCGGAATCCGGCTCATCGAGGATGGCCAGTTTGGGCCGCATCGCGAGCACGGAGGCCAGTTCGACGCGCCGGCGCTCACCGCCGCTCAAGGTGGCATCCACGGCGCGGCGCAGGTACTTCTCGGGAGGCAGCCCGACCTTGCGCAAGCACTCGGCTGGGCTGAGGTCGCCGTTGCCGCCGTGGCGCCGGGCCAGATCCAGATACTCGGCCACCGTCAGGCCCTCGAAGCGGGCCGGTTCCTGCCAGGCCAGCGTGATCCCGCGACGGGCACGCTCCCAGACCGGAAGATCGGTAATGTCTTCCCCACGGAAAAAGATGCGGCCTGCCGTGGGCTTGTAACCGCTGAGACCCATGATCACCGCCGCCAGGGTGGACTTGCCCGTGCCGTTGGCGCCGAGGATGCTATGGATCTCCGCCTCGCGAACGTGAAGGTTTACGTCGTGCAGGATCGTCTTGCCGCCGGCGCTGAGCGTGATCCCTTCCAGTTTCAACATCGGGCCCTCCTTGCCCGCCTCTTTCAGCATAGCGCCAGCGGCGCGGCACGGGCGCTTGAACCGAAGACTTCGGTGGAGATCAGCGAAAAATAAAGCCCGACGCCAGCGAACGCAGCGCTCGTGCCCAACCGTGCCCGTTTTTTCAATTGGCTCAGTGGGTCGTAGGCGGAGGGAAATTCCAGGCTCATTGGATGAGCCACATATTGGCAGAGGGAGGGGCTTGACATGGCCAGCGATATATGCGAATATGCGTATGTAGGCAACCAATGCGGCAGCTCGCCCACCTCTTCAAAGCCCTCGCCGATCCCACCCGCCTCCGGATCGTCAACCTGCTGCTCGAGGGCTCCCTGTGCGTTTGCGAGATGGAGACAATTCTTGGCCTGCCTCAACCCCTGCTCTCGCGCCATCTGGCTTACTTGCGCGGCGCCGGCATTGTCCTTGACAAGAGGCAGGGCGCCAGAGTGCAGTATTCGCTCGTCCCCGATCATGAGTTGCTCGAGCCCTTGCGGTCCTGCCTGCGCCAGGTCCTCCTCACTCAGGACGTGTGCCGCGAGGACCTGCGCCGCCGCGCCGAGCTACCCGGCGTCTGCTGCCCTGGGGGCGCCTCGGAGGTTTTGGTTACCGCAAACATTCCGATTCGAGGAGGAAAGTCCCATGAAAATCAAGGTCCTTATGTGTAATTGCAAAGGTCTTTGTGATTCCTTCAAGGACACCGACTTTAACACTCTGCCCTTCCAGGTCGAAAGCGAACTGGAAGTTACCTACGTCGCCTTGCATCCGCAGACCTGCGGGCAGGGCGGCAACGAGTGTCTGGCGGACATCCTGCGCAGCGCCGACGCCGACACCTACGTCATCAGCGCCGCCTGCGCTCCCAACGCCCAGGACAAGCTCTTTCGCAAGATCCTCCGGCAGACCGGCTTTCCGCCCGAGCGCTTCATCCCTGTGGACATTCGCATGACCAATAACGAAGGCGTACTGGAGCGCATCCGGGAAAAGGTGGCGGAGCTGCTCAAGAAAGAAGATGTCGGCAAGGAGATTACCCCCGAAGAACTGGTGGGCGGCTGCAGTTGCTCGCAAACCCCGACCGACGCCCACTGAGGAGGGCAGCGATGAACGCCAAGCTTAAAGTGCCGCGGGAGAAAATCCCCTGGTTCCCGACCATCAACTACGACGCCTGCATTCACGACCGCGAGTGCATCGAGTTCTGCAAGAACGACGTTTTCGACTGGGATGAAGCCTTGGGCGTGCCCATCGTCGCACGACCCAATAACTGCGTAGTAGGCTGCGACGCCTGCGCCAAGATTTGCCCCGCGGAGGCGATCAGCTTCCCGCCTTTGGAGGAATTCAAAGCCACGCTCCGGAAGCTGATTGCCGAAGCCCAGCAGCAAGCCGAGCCGTCTCGCTCCACAGAGGCGGCCCCGGCGGGCGGGCACTGAGGAATTCCTGATTTCAAAGGAGGTAAGGTAACGACGATGAAAATCCGACCCAAGACCTCATGCGGTTGCGGTAGTGTAGCACCCAATGTTGTTCTGTGCTGCTCCGGCGTGGCGGACACGGCGGAAATCGGCGACCGTGCGGCCCGCTGGCTCAATCGGCAGGGAGCGGCCCGCATGTCGTGTCTGGCCGCCATCGCGGGGGGCGTCGAACTGGTCATTGAGAACGTCAAGAAGGGCCTGCTGCTGATTGCGATTGACGGCTGCGACTCGGACTGCTCGCGCCGCGTCCTGGAAAAGGCCGGCTTCGATGACTTCATCCACCTGCGGGTCACCGACCTTGGCATGGTCAAGGGCGAAACTCCGGTGACCGAGGAGCGCATCCGGCAGGTCGCGGAGAAAGCTTGCGAGCTGCTGGGCGTCGAAGTGGCCGGCGACTGACCGGGTGGTGGCCGCCAGCGGCCCAGGAGACGGGGTTCCGTGTGGATCGTCAAGCTCGCACTCCGGCGGCCGTACACCATCGTGGTGGCCGCGATCCTTGTAGCGGTCCTGGGCGGCATCGCCATTGACCGCACGCCCACCGACATTTTGCCGGACATCAACATCCCTGTAGTCAGTGCGATCTGGCAGTACCGTGGCCTTTCGCCCGAAGAGATGGAGCAGCGCATCACGGTGCTGTCAGAGAGATCTCTGACCACCACGGTCGGCGATATCGAACACATGGAATCGCAGTCGCTGACCGGGCTGGGAGTGATCAAGGTTTTTTTCCATCCCGGCACCCCGGTGGAAGCGGCGGTGGCGCAAATGACCGCCATTTCGCAAACCGTGACGCGGCAGATGCCGCCCGGGATCACGCCGCCCCTGATCATCCGTTTCAACGCCGCCAGCGTTCCCATCTTGCAGCTCGCGCTGGGTGGTGAGGGCCTCTCCGAACAGGCCCTCTACGACATCGGGGCCAACTTCCTCCGCACGCAACTCGCCACCGTGCAAGGCGCCTCCGTCCTGATGCCCGCCGGCGGGCGAGCCCGGCAGATCATGGTGGACCTGAACCCCGAGGCGCTTTACGCTCATGGCCTCTCACCTGCCGACGTATCCGCCGCGATCAACGCCCAAAGCCCGATCCTGCCTTCGGGTTCGGTGAAAATCGGCGATCGGGAATACAGCGTACAACTGAACAACAGCCCGGACGTGGTGGAGGAGCTCAACAACCTGCCCGTACGGCAGCAGGGCCCCGCCACCATTTACGTGCGCGACGTGGCGCAGGTGCGGGACGGGGGCGCGGTGCAGACCAACGTCGTGCGCGTAAACGGGCGCCGTGGCGCGCTGGTTTCGATTCTGAAAACAGGATCGGCCTCCACGCTGGACATCATAGAGCGGGTCAAACGCGAGCTGCCCCGCATCCTTTCCACGCTGCCGCCTGAGCTGGACGTACGCCTGTTGCTCGATCAGTCCCTGTTCGTCCGCGCCTCCATCCGCGCGGTGCTCCAGGAAGGTCTGATGGCCGCCCTGCTGATCACCCTGATGATCCTGCTGTTTCTGGGGAGCTGGCGCAGCACGCTGATTGTGTGCACCTCCATCCCGCTGTCCGTACTGACGTCGCTGATCGCCTTGTATTTCCTCCGTCAGACCATCAACGTGATGACCCTGGGCGGGCTGGCGCTGGCCATCGGGATTCTGGTGGACGAGGCGACGGTGGAGATCGAGAACATCCACCGTAACCTCGCCATGGGAAAGTCCATTATCCGGGCAGTGCTGGACGGGGCGAGTGAAGTCGCTGTTCCGGCCTTCGTCTCCGCTCTCTCCATCTCTTGTCTTTGCACCGGTGGTGCTCCTGCGCGGCACGGCGAAGTATTTGTTCCAGCCGCTGGCCATGGCGGTGGTCTTCGCCATGCTGGCCTCTTGGGTGTGGTCCCGCACGTTGATTTGCACCATGGTGCGCTACCTACTGAAGTCCCAGTTGCACCTGTACCGGGGTGGCCAGGGTGATGCCGCGGGCGGCACGGGACCGATCTGGCGCCTGCACCAGCGCTTCATGCGAGGTTTCGAGAGATTCCGCGAAGGTTACCGACAGGCCTTGCAGTGAGCGCTCAGCCGGCGCCGGACGGTCGTCGCGCTGTTCGCCCTTTTCTGCATTGGCTCGGGCCTGCTGGCCACCCAATTGGGCCAGGACTTCTTCCCCCGTGTGGACGCCGGCCAGTTGCGCCTCCACGTGCGCGCCCCTGTGGGCACTCGCCTGGAAACCACCGAGGAATTGTTCGCCCGGGTGGAGGACCGGATCCGCCAGATCATCCCGCCCCACAAGCTGGACACCATCCTGGACAACATCGGCCTGCCGGTGCTGCCCATCAACATGGCCTACACGGATTCGGCCACGATCGGTTCATCCGACGGCGAGATCCTGATTTCGCTGTCGAAGGCCCGCAAACGGGGCGAGACCTGGGAGTACGCGCGTCGGCTGCGCGAGGAACTGCCCGCCAGCTTCCCCGAAATGACCTTCTTCTTCCGCTCTGCCGATATGGTGAGCCAGATCCTGAATTTCGGCATTCCTGCCCCGATTGATATCCAGGTGATTGGCCGCAACGTCAGCGTCAACCACCGGATCGCGCGCGAAATCGAGAGGCAGTTGCGCGGCGTTCCGGGCGTGGTGGACGTGCGCTTGCACCAGGTGCTGGACGCACCCGTCCTGCGCGTCAACGTGGACCGCGCTCGCGCCAGTGAGCTGGGATTGACGCAGCGCGACGTGGCCAGCAGCGTCCTGGTCTCGCTGAGCTCCAGCGGCCAGGTTTCACCCAACTACTGGCTGCATCCGGCCACCGGGGTGAGCTATCTCATCGCCGTGCAGACACCGGAACACCGCGTGGATTCGATGGAGGCGTTGCGTTCCACGCCGCTGGCGGCCGCCCGCAGCTCGACGCCTCAACTGCTGGGCAACCTGGTCGAGGTCGAGCGGGGCGTGACTGGCCAGGCCATCAGCCACTACAACGTACAACCGGTTCTCGATGTCTACGCGGACGTGCAGGATCGGGATTTGGGCAGCGTGGCGCGCGAGGTGGACCGCATTGTCGAGCAAGTGCGGCCCAAGCTTCCGCGGGGAAGCTTCATCCAGGTGCGGGGGCAGATCCAGACCATGCGCGAATCCTTCGGCGGGCTGGCCGGCGGCCTCGTGCTGGCGGTCTTGCTGGTCTACTTGATCATGGTCGTGAACTTCCAGAGCTGGCTCGATCCCTTCATTATTCTGCTGGCCTTGCCAGGAGCCCTTTCCGGCATCATCTGGGCGCTTTATGTGACCGGGACCACCATCAACGTCCCCTCGCTCATGGGAGCCATTATGAGCATTGGGGTGGCCACGGCCAACAGCATCCTGTTGGTGACCTTTGCCAACCAGCAACGCGCCCAAGGTATGGATGCGACCCAGGCGGCCTTGAGCGCAGGCCTGATCCGATTGCGGCCGGTTCTGATGACGGCGCTGGCCATGATCCTGGGGATGCTCCCGATGTCGCTGGGGTTAGGCGAAGGCGGCGAGCAGAACGCACCGATCGGGCGAGCAGTCATCGGCGGCCTGATCGTGGCGACCTTCGCAACGCTGTTTTTCGTACCCGTGGCCTATAGTTACTTCCGCGGTCGGCAGAAAGAAGCGCCGCTGGAACCGGATTGGGAGTTGTTGCAGTGAAAATCGCCGCTCAGCCTTCCCATCCCGTGCCCGAACCAGGCGTCGCACGACCTGGCGCACGCAGGGCTCTGTTGTGGATGGCACTGTTTGCGCTCCTGGCGACGTTGTTCGCTCTCGGTTACTGGCCTCGCCACGCGCGCGCCAGGCGGTTGGCGGCGGCCGCGCAGCGCGCCGGACAGCAGTTGCCCGCTGTGGCCGTGGTCGAGGTCAAGAGGGCGCCGGCCGAAATGGAACTGAATCTGCCGGGCACGGTCCAGGCGTGGGTGGAAACACCGATTTACGCGCGCGCCGACGGCTACGTGCGGCGCCGCCTGGTGGATATCGGGGATCGCGTCGCAGCCGGGCAGCTCCTGGCGGAAATCGAATCGCCCGAACTCGATCAGCAGATTGTGGAGGCGGAGGCCGTGCTGCGCCGTACGCGTTCCGCGGCCGCGCAGGCGGAAGCCGCCCTGGCGCAGGCCCGGGCCAACATGGAACTGGCCGAAGTCACTGCGAAACGCTGGCAGATCCTGGTGGCCAAGGGCGTGCTCCCGAAGCAGGAAGGCGACGAAAAACAGGCCGCCTGGCTGGCGCGCAAGGCCGACGTGGCCGCGGCCGAAGCCAACCTGCGGGCCGCGCGTGAGGCGATCACGGCCGCGGAGGCCAGCCTCCAGCGCCTGCGCGAGTTGCGGAATTTCCGCCAGGTGCGTGCTCCCTTCGCCGGGGTGATCACGGCCCGCAATGTGGACGTGGGCACGCTGGTCACAGCCGGCAGCAGCACAGCCGTGCGCGAGATGTATCGGCTGGCGCAGATCCATCCCTTGCGGGTCCACGTCAGCGTGCCCCAGTCCGAGGCAGCGGACATCCGCATTGGTCTTGCTTGCGAGGTTGAAATCGAACAACTAGCGGGGCGCGGTTTTCCCGGGCGGGTGACCCGCACCGCAAACGCGCTGGATCCGACCTCGCGCACCCTGCTCACCGAAATCCGTGTCGAGAACCCGACGGGAGTTCTGTTGCCCGGGATGTATGCCACGGTTCGCTTTCGCTTGCAACGGGCACAACCGCCCCTGCTGATCCCGTCGGGTGCTTACCGCAACACAGAGAAAGGGCCTGTCGTGGCGGTGCTCCGGGCGGACGGCACGGTGGGCTTCGCGCAGGTGCGACTGGGTCACGACTTCGGAACCCAGATCGAGGTGTTGAGCGGCTTGGAGGCTGGTCAGAAGGTGGTCACGAACCTGTCGGACGAAATCCGCCCCGGCGTCAAGGTACGCGTCATCGCACCTGCCAAACGCGATTTGCAGAAACAAGGAGAACGCCCGTGAGGCTGCTCATTGCGCTCGCCGCGCTGGCGGGCTGCCTGGCCGCCCAACAGTGGGAGGATCGCCGGACGCTGCGCTCGCTGGCGCGAGGCGATCTCGTGCACTTGAGCTTGCAGGATGCCATTGCGCTGGCGCTGGAGAATAACCTTGACGTCGAGCTGCAACGATTGAGCCCGGCCATCGCGGAGACCGAATACAAGCGGGCTCGCGCAGGCGCCATTCTGCGCGGGATTCCCATGACGGTCCGCGAGGGGCCGCGCAGTGCGACGGGCGCCGACCCCTTAGCCTCCCCCTTCACCGCCGGATCGGAATCCAATCTTTCGATCGCCGGCCCTACACCGATCAGCACCGGCAAGCTGCCGCCCGCTTTCGATCCTGTACTGGCGGGCAAGCTGAGCCGTACTCACCAGTCGGCGCCCCAACTGAACTCCTTCACGGTGGGAACCAGCGCCTTGATCTCGGACACCTCTTCCGGCTCCATCGGCTTGCAACTGGGATTCCTGACGGGCGGCGAGGTCACGCTTGGCTGGGAGAACCTGCACCAGAGCATCAACCACCGTCGCTACGATTTGAACCCCTACAACTCCTCGAGCTTCGGGATCACGTTCGTGCAGCCGTTGCTACGCGGCTTCGGGCGAGCCTTGAACTCCCGCTTTATTCGAGTAGCCGGCAATAACCGGCAGGTGTCGCAGCTTCTGCTGGAGCAGCAGGTCATCAATACCGTGGCCGCAGTGATCCGGCTCTATTGGGATTTGGCGGCTCTGAACGAAGAAGTTCGCGTGCGCAGGCAAGCCGTGGAGCGGGCCGAACGGCTGCTCGCCGACAATCAGGCGCAAGTGGAGGCGGGAACCCGGGCGCCCATCGAGGTAGTCCGCGCCCAGGCTGAGGTGGCCCGCACGCGGCGCGATCTGATTGCGGCCGAGGCGCTCGTGCGCCAGCAAGAGAACATCCTCAAAGATTACCTTTCGCGGCAAACCGTGGACAGCCCCGCGCTGGCGTCCCTGCGGCTGATCCCGACCGAACCTTTGCGAGTGGAACTCCCGCAGACCTTGCCCGGCCTTGAGGCGCTGGCCGAGGAAGCCCTGTGGACCCGGCCCGATCTGGTGCAGGCACGTTTGCAGTTGGAGAACGCCCGCACGCTCCTGGAGGGCGCCCGAGATGCACTCAAGCCTTCGGTGGATCTGGTGGCCGCGGTGCGCAATAACGGCCTGGCCGGGGCGATCAATCCTCTCACCGTGCCCGGCGCCGCCCCTCACGCGCCTGATCCCTTGCTGGTCGGCGGCTACGGGAGCGCCCTCGCCCAGTTGCTAAGACGCAATTTTCCGGATTATTCCCTGGGAGTGCAAGTGTCGCTGCCCTTGCGTAACCGGGCCGCCGAGGCTGATTATGCCCGCGATCGTCTCACCCTGCGTCAACAGGAAATCCGGCTACAGCAACTCGAAAAGCAGGTGCGGGTGGAAATCGCCAACGTCCTGCTGGCGCTCGAGCAGGCGCGCGCTGCGCTGGAGGCGGCCGAGCAGGAACGGCGCTACCAGGAGCAGGCGCTGGCTGCCGAGATCGAGAAGCTCTCGGTAGGTGCTTCCACGACGTTCCTGGTGATTCAGTACCAGCGGGACCTGGCCCAGGCACAATCAGCCGAAGTGGCCGCGCGTGCTGCCTGCCTGAAAACCATGGCTGCTTTGGATAGGGCGCGAGGGACGTTGCTCGCCCGCTACGGAATCAGCCTGCACTGATCGGCTCTACGCAGCCGCCGGAAGGAGTATCCTGAAGATAGCCGGCCACCGGCCGAAGGCCCGGCCCGCACCCCGCGCCCCGGAGGCGCCACATGCAGGACAAGCTCAAGATCGCCGTCTTCATTGACTACGACAACATCGAGATCGGCGTGAAATCCACGCTCAAAGGCGAGTTCAACGTGGGCGTGGTGCTCGACGCGCTCAAGGAACGCGGCGACATCGTGGCCAAGTTCGCTTACGCCGACTGGGGGCGCAACGAGCAGGCCAAGCGACAAATGGCCGAAAACGCCGTGCAGATGGTGCAGCGCGTGATCTCGCCGCGCGGCGACAAGAACGGCGCCGACATCAACCTCGCCCTCGATGCCCTGGAGATGGCCTTCACGCACGATCACATCAACGCCTTCGCCATCGTCAGCGGCGACAGCGACTTCATCCCGCTGGTCAACAAACTGAAGATGTACGGCAAGACCGTGTTCGTGGTGGGCGGGCGCGCCTTCACCAGCACGATCCTGCAAAAGAACTGTCACGAGTTCATCAGCTTCGAATCCCTGATGGACACCGAGCCGCGCGACAAGAGCCACGCGCGCCCGGCCAAACCGCAGCGGCCGCGGCCCGAACCGCTCGATCTGGCGCAGGCCATGCCGCTGGTCGAGCGCGCCTTGCAGGCTCTGGAACGCCGGGGCGCCAAGCCGCAGCTCGGCCTGCTGAAATCCACCATGTTGCAGCTCGACCCCACCTTCACCGAGAAGGCTTACGGCGCCAGCACCTTCACCGAATTCGTCGAAAAACTGCAAGCCGCCGGGTTCGTCAACGTGACAGGGGCCGAGGGCCGCTACTTCATCGAGCGCAAGCCTGCCGCGCAACCCGAGCGTCCGGCGTTGAAGCCCGAGGAAGCGCTGCCACTGCTGCGCGACGTGCTGGAAACCCACCGCCTGGAGATGGACAACGGCGTGCCTGCCGAGGAGCTGGAAGCCTGGGTGAAACGCGAGCATCCCGATTTCGACTGCAAGCGCTACGGCTTCCAGGAATTCACCGAACTGCTCAACTACGCGCAGGACAAGCTGCTGGTGCGTATCCAGCCCGATGAAGAAAAAGGCCTGATGGTTTACCTGGGCGCCGAATTCTACCCGCCGGCCGATGTCGAATTCATCCCGGCTGAGCCGGTCTTGCAGTTTGCCGAGGCGGTGGCTTCCGAAAAGCCTGCCCGGCGAAGCCGGCGGACTCGCGCCAAGAGCACCGGCGAGACGGCCGCCAAGAAAACCAGTCGCGGCGGGCGCCGGAAAAAGTCCACGGGGGCGGAAAGCTGAGTTCGCACGATCCCGCGCTCCCGTTGTAGATTAAACGGGATGATCGAGCGAATCGTTCCTCCAGAGGCCCCGCGGCCTCGCGGTCCTTATTCGCCCGCCGTGCGCGCGGGTGACTTCATCTTCGTTTCCGGACAGGGACCCATTGACACGGCCACCGACCAGATGGTGACCGCCGACATTCGCACGCAGACGCGCCTGGTTCTGGAAAACATCCGGCGCATCCTGGCCGCCTGCGGCGCGACGCCCGCCGACGTGGTCCGATGCAGCGTCTTCCTCGCCGATGCCGCCGACTTCCCGGCCATGAACGAGGTCTACGCGGAATTCTTCGGCGAACACAAGCCGGCGCGGACTACGGTGGAAGCCAGGTTCGTCGCACCGGGCATGAAAGTGGAGATAGATTGCATCGCCTACAAGCCCGCGGGCGGCTCGTAGTAACCTGAAGGAATGCGTCCGCATTTGACGAGGGGCATTCTTTGGGCCTGCCTGCTGCCGGCGGCTGTTCTGGCGCAGGAACCGGGCATTACGCGCGAACAGGCCGAAGCCATTCTGAACGAGCTGCGGCAGATCCGTGTCCTGCTGGAGCGCGCAGTGCGGCCGCCCGACGCTGCCGAAGAGCCGCGCAAGGCAGCCATGCGCATTCCGGATGACCGCTGGCTGGGCAACAAGGATGCGCCGCTGACGCTGGTCGAGTTCACCGACTACGAGTGCACGTTCTGCCGCCGCTTCCAGGTGGTGACCTTTCCCGAGCTGCGCAAGAAATACATCGAGACCGGCAAACTGCGCTTCACCAGCCGCGACCTGCCGCTCGACTTCCACGCCCGCGCATTCCGCGCCGCGGAAGCCGCCCGCTGCGCCGGCGATCAGGGCCGTTTCTGGGAAATGCGCGACCTGCTGGTCTCAACCGGCAAGTTAGATGAGGAAGACATCATGGCGCACGCACGCCAGTTGAAGCTGGACCTGAAGGCGTTCAGCGCATGCCTGTCCGAGGGCAAGCACCGGACGTCCATCCAGCAGGACATTCTCGAAGCGGCTCGACTCGGCGTCAACGGGACGCCCGGATTCGTGATCGGGCGGAGCACGCCGGAGGGAGTGGAAGGCGAGATTCTGATGGGCGCCCACCCGCTGGCGGTGTTCGAAGCCAAGCTGAAAGAGTACGAGCGCTGAGGATCAGCCGCGCCGCTTCAGGGTCGGGCGCTCGTCCTCGTCCTTGGGCTTGTCCTTGCGATCCTTCTCGTCCTCGGCATCCACAGGTCCGCCGCCGGGACCTTTGCGCAGCCGCGGTCGGTTGGCGTCCTTGTCGTCGGCCTTGCGGCGGTTGGTCATGGCCATCAGGCGCTCTTTGACCTGATCGAACTCAGATGTGGTGACGATGTACTCCGGCTTGGCCTTGAGAATCTCCTGGATGTTCTTCTGCGCCTCCTTGATGCGGTCGTCGGTCATCGGGTGGGTGGAAAAGACCTTGGACATGGTGCCCGGCTTGCGCTTCTCCAGGGCCTGGATGCGCTCGAAGAAATCCACGAAGGCGGTAGGATCGTAGCCGGTCTTGTAGAGGTACTGCAAGCCGAGCAGGTCGGCCTCGCGTTCGAAGGCGCGGGAGAACTGCAAGAACTGCATCGGCACGAGCACGCTGGCCGCCTGGCGGACGCCATAGCCGGTCCAGCCGCCCATGAAGATCAGCGGGATCATGGCGTAGTTCGCGATGGCCGCGCGACTGGCCTGGCGCGTGCCGTGCCGCGCCGCCACATGCGCGATCTCATGCGCCATCACGCCCGCCAGCTCGGCTTCCGTCTCGGCCCGTATGATCAATCCCGAGTTGACGAAGAAAAAGCCGCCGGGCAAGGCGAACGCGTTCACCTCGTCACTGTCAATCACCTTGATGGTGAAGGGAACTTTGGCGTCCGAGTTCCGGACCAGATTCTGGCCCACACGATTGACGTACTCAGCGATGACGGGATCGTCAATGATCTTGGCCTGGCGCTCGATTTCCTGCGCCAGTTCCTTGCCCAGGGCAATCTCCTTTTCCAGCGAGTAAAAGTTGATTCCCTTCCCGACGTCCCTCTCGCCGATGGCGTCCGGGTCTTTCTTCTTGTCCTTGGCCAGGGCCGTTACAGGGACGACCAGAGCCAGGACGGTGAGGCTTGCAACCAGGATCTGAGCCAGCCGCCGCATGGTGCACCTCCGGCCCCTCCGCCACCCCCGCGCGGAAGGACCCACTGTCATTATACGCCGGGACGGCGTTGCCGCTACCCCGGCCCTCACCCTGTCTAACGTATAGTCGAAGAGATGGGTTACGAAAAAAGCGCTCCGACTGCCGCCCCCGAATCAGCCACGCCGCTCTGGCAGGCCTGGGCCGACGAATTTCCTGTAACCAAGAACCTGGTCTACCTCAATCACGCCGGCGTCTCTCCCCTGCCCCGGCGCGTGGCCGAAGCCATCGCGGGCTGGGCGCGGGAGGCCATGGAGTGGGGTTCCTACTATTACAGCCGCTGGCTGGAAACGTACGAAGGCCTGCGGCAGGCCGCAGCCCGCCTCCTCGGCGCCTGCCGCGACGAGATCGCAATCGTCAAGAACACCTCGGAAGGCATTGCCGCAGTGGCCATCGGGCTGGACTGGCGCCCGGGTGACCGCATCGTGGTCTTCACCGAAGAGTTCCCGGCCAATTATCTGCCCTGGAAAAAGCTGGAGCGGCGCGGCGTACGGCTCACCGAGCTCTCGGTTTTCGATCCCCTGGAAAAAATCGAGCAGGCATGCCGGGGCGCACGATTGCTGGCGTTGAGCTTTGTCCAGTATTTGAGCGGCTACCGGGCGGATGTAGAAGCGATCGGCGCTATCTGCCGCCGCAACGGCTGTCTTTTCCTGCTCGACGCCATTCAGGGCCTGGGCGCATTCCCGCTGGACGTGGAACGCGCCCAGGTGGACGTAGTCGCTGCTGACGGCCACAAGTGGCTGCTCGGTCCTGAGGGCTGCGGCATCCTCTATGTGCGCCGCGAAGTGCAGGATGAAATCGAACCTGTGGAATTCGGCTGGACCAACGTGGCCAACTACCATGACTTCGGTAACCGCGACCTGACGCTGCGCCCCGACGCGGGACGTTACGAGTGCGGCACCCTGAATACGCCCGGCTGCTACGGCTTGCGCGCGGCGATCGAGCTGCTGCTGGAAATCGGGATTCCGGCCATCGCCGAGGCGGTACAAGCCAGGAGCGAGCAAATCGCCGAAGCCGTCCAACGCAAGGGCTACGAGGTGCTGGGCGTGCGCGATCCTGCCCACACCTCCGGGATCGTTTCATTCCGCAAACCCGGCGTGGACAGCGCCGCGGTCGTCGGCCAACTCAAAGCCAAAGGCATAGTTCTGGCAGCACGACAAGGCTGGATCCGGGCCTCGCCTCATTTCTATGTAAGTCCCGAGCAGATTGAGCGGCTGATCGCGGAACTGCCATAAAAAAAGCCGCCCCGCCCGGGGCGGCTTTGAGTTTGGCGGGAAGTGGAGGCTGCGTTCAGTTGAGACGATTCTCTGCCGTCTCGGTGCGGGTTTTGGCGGCTGGAAGGGTTGCTTCCGGCACGAAAACTCGGATTTCGACGCGACGGGCTGCGCGGCGAGCCTCGGGACCGCCGCTCGCCTCACTCTCGCCCAGGCCCACTCGGTGAATCCGCCGCAGCGGGATCTGGCGGCTCACCAGGTAGCGCACGACGGCATCGGCTCGCTTCTGACTGAGGACGACGTTGTAATCCTGCGGACCCGTGGGATCGGCGTAACCCGCAACTTCAACCACGTACCGCTCCTGAGCAGCGAGTTTTGTGGCCAAGGCATCGAGGCGTGCGCGCGCCTCCGGCGTCAGGGTGCTGCGGTTGAATCCGAACAACACGGTTTCCTGCTCGAGCAGGCGGAACTTTTCTGCGTTCTCGAGATAGAGGGCCAGGTCGCTCAGGCGGCTGCGGTTCTGCTCGGCGAGCGTCCGCGCGCTCTCGGCAGTTTGCGCGGCGCGCTCGGCGCTCTGACGGGCCTGGTCCGCGCTCTGACCGGCCTGTTTCGCCAGATGCTCAGCGCCCATGGCGCGCTCCTCGGCGCGCGAGATGCCGCGGCTGGTCTTCTCCTCCAGGGCGGCGATCTGGGCCATCGCCTCCTCGTTCTTGCGTGCCAGTTCCTCGGTCCGCTGCCGCACCGGATCCACCTGCTCGCGCACGTAACGTTTGGTCGCGCAGCCCGCGGCAAACACCAGCGTCAGAATCGTTGCCGCGGGAATTACGTTCCTCATTCGCCCGACTCCTTCCGTCGCATACAGCAGCAAGCAAAGGGCCACAATGCGGGACCCGCCAAGTGCCTGCAAATCCGCCAGCCGCACCAGGAGTGCCTGGCAAAATTTGCCCGTCAGGCAGGCGGGAGCAGGTAAAAGTTACTCGCTCGCGCGCAGCGCGCTGAATTGGGTCCAGGGATGGGACTTGAGATCTCTGAGATAAGGCTTCTGCCACTCGAACTGCGGGTAGCGTTTGAGGTGCTCGGCGGCCAGGAAGTCGCGACCGCACGAATGACCCATGGCCGCCACCAGGCTCATGCGTTCGGCCAGTGCGGCGTCGGTCACCTTGGCCTGAACGGCGCCCGCCGGCGCGAACGGCGGCTGCCAGGGCTCGATGCCGCGCGGGGAAAGCTCGATGTGGCCGCAGAGCGTGCGTTCGTTGGGATCCTCCTTGCCGGCGAAGGCGTCGAAGTGATCGGAGAGGAAACGCTTGCCCGCCTCCACGTCAATCCGGCCCTTGGATTCCGCCATGAGCTGCTCCCAGCGCTTGCGGCGCGCGTTGGGACTCAGGGAAGGATCGTCCAGCCGGAAGTCCGTCTCCTCGCGCGCCAGCTTTTCGTTGACGGGGAAGTTGGCGCCGACGAAATAGCCGTCCCGGGTGCGCCGCAAGGTCACGTTTTTCAGACCCAGCTCGAGGCTCGCGATCTCGCCCGTTTTGCGATCGGCCACCAGCCAGTTGTTGGCGTAGCCGCCGTTGTTTCCTTCGCGCATGATGCGGTCGAAGTCGTCAATGGAGGCCGAGTACTGCATGGCCTTGCGGGCGCGCACGAATTCGGGAATGCCCTGCGGATCGTAACCGCGGAACTGGCTGATCGTGGTCTCGGTGATCATGATGCCGGCGGCGTTGAGCCCGAAATCGTCCGCGCTGTGAATCAGACCCGGGAAGCCGTCCATGAGGATGCGATAGCCGCGCGCCGGAACAATATCGAAAATAATGTTCCAGCGCTCGCCTTCCATGTATCCGGTCCAGGCGTTGTGGCCGATCACCGGCCTGCCGTCGCGGGTGTAGCTGCCGGTGGCCACGAAGGCGCTGCAACTTTCCCGCGTGGGCAGGCGGGCGCTGGTCTTCTTGCCCTGCTGCTGCTCCCACCACCGCATGTAGTAGGGCACGAACTCGAGAAAGCCGTTCAGCGCGGTGATGTCCCAGACGTCCAGGTTGAAGCCCCGAGCCTTCACGCCTTCGGCAATGCCGGCCAGCTCCTGCCGGTACTCGTCCTCGATCTTGGGCCAGAAAACCTTCTCCGCCGCCTCGCGGAAGAAAGACCAGGGCTTCTTGGTGTCGTGCTCGAACAAGAGCGCGATCACTTTCTGCGCTTCCGCGATTTCCGGCGCAAGCCAGTAGCCGTGCTGGAAACCGATCTGACCCGGCGGCCCCTCGAGGTGCACGAAGATCCAGCCGTTGCGCTCCTGCCGCAGCGAGCCTTGCAGACGCGGATCCGTTTTGGACCCGCAGCCCGCCATCGCCAGAGCGGCCACGGCGAGCAATCCCAGGGCGAATTTACGTCTTGCGTGCATCCTTCCTCCTTCGGGGCGATTGTAACCCGGACGCGGGCGTCGCGTTCAGCGCAGCCAGCGATCGTAAACCGAGTCAATCTGGAAGTGCGTCACGCCCAGCTGGCGCAATCGCTCGATGTCGTTGCGGGCCTGCGCCATGTGATCGCCCTGCGGATAGTGAAACGTGTTGATGCTGGGGATGGCGGCCACGCCGGTGCGGCGGCACAATTCGACATCCTCGGGCGTGAAATCGCGACCGTGAAGGAACAGCACGTACAGCGTGGCGACCGGTTCGTTGCGCCCGATGGCCGCTTTCAGCTCGTCTCGGTTGACCGAGATCCGCGCCTTGCCCTTGAAGCACGCCTTGGCCTCGTTGTTGGAAATGAAAATCGCCGAATCGAGCAGGTCGTTCTCGCGCAGGATGCTTTCGATTTGCTCGAAATGGGCGCGCGTCCAGCCGCTGCCCGGCTTCAGATCGAGCATCAGCCGGATGCGTCCGCAGGCCAGCGCCGCCAGCTCTTGGAACTGAAGCGGGCGTGAGCCGCCGGGTCTGGCGCGCAAGCGGACGATGCGGTCCCAGGTCAGCTCGGCCACCCGGGCCGGCTCGCCGTAATAGCGCAGAAAATTCTCGTCGTGGTGCACGATGAGGCGGCCGTCGCGCGAGGGCTGGATATCCACCTCGATCATCCAGTAGCCGCGCCGGATGGCTTCCTCGATGGCGCCGGGGCTGTTCTCGGCAAACTGGGAGTCCACTACGCCGCCGCGGTGGGCGATGAGCCTGATCTCGACGGCCGGCGCAAGCAGGCTGCCGGCCGCAATGAGCGCAACCAGACGATGGATCACGATGGATCTCCGGTTCGGGAATTCGACGGAGGCGGGCCTGTGGATTCACGGATCACCAGCTCGCCGGGCACGCGGATGTCCTGCTCGCACTCCTCGCCCGCCATCACTTTGAGCAGGATTTCAGCAGCCATGGCGCCCATGAGCCGCTTGGGCTGGCGCACGGTGGTCAGGGGCGGGTTGGTGTCTGCCGAAAAGAACAGGTCATCGAAGCCGGCCACGGAAATGTCCTGGGGGATGCGCAGGCCGCGGCTGCGGATGGCGCGCATGGCGCCGATCGCCGTCAGATCGTTGTAGCAGAAGACCGCGGTGGGCCTGTGGCGGAGCTCGAGCAGGGCGCTCATGGCCTCGATGCCGCCGGCGATCATGCCGTCGCCCTTGACGGCCAGCTCGGGGCGCAGCTCGATCCCGTGCGCGCGCAGCGCCTCAGCGTAGCCGGTGTAACGCTCCCAGTCGGTCTGGTAGCCGTAGCGGTCGCCGATGTAAGCAATGCGGCGATGGCCCAGTGCGATGAGGTGTTCCGTGATGGCGAGGCTGGCCGGAAGAGAGTCAATGCTGACGGCATGCCGGTAGGGCTGCGGGTGCTGGTTGTTGATCAGTACGATGGGCACGCCGATGGGTTCCAGCAGCGAGCGATAGTCCGGCCCCACGCGGGAGGCGGCCGCGAGCACGCCATCCACGCGGTGCTCGAGCAACGAGCGCACGGCGCGCAATTCGCGCTCGGGCTCCGCATGGGATTCCGCCAGCAGGATCGAATAGCCGGCCCGGTTGGCGACTTCCTGGATGCCGGCCACCAGCTCGGCCATTACGGGATCGGCAATCGTGTTGACCACCACCCCCAGCGTCATGGTCTGTCTGGTTTTCAGACTGCGACCCAGAGCGCTGGGCAGGTAACCGAGCTTTTCGGCGATCCGGCGAATGCGCGCGGCAGTCTTCGGGTTAACCAGTGGGCTGCCCCGCAGGGCGCGCGAAACGGTGGAGTGGGAAACACGCGCGGCGCGGGCGATATCCTTGATGGAAACCGGCTTCACAGCGCGTGCCTCCGTCGCGAGTGCACAAAATCGCGCGGATTATACCACAGCAAAACGGCTGCATTGCGCGGGGCTGACCCGATCCGCGGGCCAGCGGCTTTGGTAGAGCAATTCCCTGCGCGATCGCTGTGGCCGCCGCGCGGTGCGCCCACAGACGCGGCTCTCAGGCGCCCGGCTTCGATTCGGGTTGGAGGCGCTCAGCCAGCGCTTCCAGGCGGGCGTGGAGGGCGTCCACACGGGCCATCAGGCTCTGGATTTCTTCCCGCGTGGGCAGGCCCGCGCGACGCAACGTGGAGGCGACCTTTTCGTCGAGGTATCGCTCGCTGCGCCGGGCGAGGCCGCAAGCCCGTTCACGGAGCTGCCGCGCTTCCCGCTCGAGCCGGCCCGCTGCCCGGCCCACCTTGCGGCTGAGCGCTTCGAGCCGCTCCCGCGCCTGCGGCTCCGATTGTTCGCCTTTCTCCACCAGGGCGCGAAAAAAGCGGGAGCTGCTTTCGCTGACGGCGACGATGGCGCCGAGCGCGGCCAGTCCCAGCAGACGCGCGCCCCGCGCCAGCGCGTCCGCCATCTCGCAGGACGAGGTCTCGGTGGTTTGCTCTTCGCGCCGCTCGTTCTCGTTGTTCAGGCGAGTCTCCTCGGTCATGGCGGTCACCTCCCGGATTCCTCCAGCGCTGCCTCAAGCCGGGCGGCGAGCGCCTCCAGTTGAGCGATTCGCTCGCGCAACGCGCGGACCTCATCGCGAATCTGCCGGAAGGCGCCCACGCGCTCCAGCGACGCCGCCACCAAGGCCTCCAACCGCTCTTCGATCTCCGCGGCCGTGGCGCTCATGAGCTGGCCGCCCCACCGGACCCATTCGTGCAGGGCGTCGCGCGGCAAGGCAGGCCGTTCCGCCTCGAGGATGATCTTGGCCAGAGTCTGCGTGGTGATGTCCTCGCCGCTGGAGTTTTCGATGACTTGGATCTGGTAGCCCTGGCGGATGAGGCCGGCCAGCTCCTGAAGGGATACGTAGGCCTTGGCCTCGGTGTCGTAGAGTTTGCGGTTGTCGTAGCGCTTGATGAGGCGGGTCATAACGCAGCGCGTCAGAGGATTCCGCTTCCTTTATAACGCACCGCGTCAGCCGCCGTCAACCCCTCACTGGAGCTTGCCACGCCCTGCCACTTCCCAGACCACCTCCACCCGATCCCCGCGCACCCCGTAGACCCTCTCGTGCAGGTTCATCGCCGTACAAATGTGGTTGGGAATGATTCGCAGCCGATCGCCCACCGCCAGCTCCACGCCGGCCCTGCGCACGTCCAAGAAGCCGTGCTCTTCGTTCATTCGCGTAAACACGGCGCCCGGGGCTTCCACGACATAGCCGAAGCTGACCTCGGGCGTAGGCGTGAGCCGATCCGAAGAAAATGTCTTGGAGCCGCCATCCACGATCACCTGCCCGGGCCGCGCTGTGGAAACCACGGTCACCAGGATAGAAGCCGCGCAGTCCTCCAACTTGCAAGCGCCTGCCAGCCAGGTATTGCGGTCATTGAAGATGTAAGTGCCCGGCCGGATCTCGGTCAGCCCGCGAATCCGGTGCGAGTGGTAGAGGGTTGGGGTGGAGCCGCCACTCACGATGCGCGGGGAAAGGCCCTCGCGCCGCAAGCGTTCCAGTGTGGCGTCCAGCAGGCGGTCCAGCTCCGCGATCTGTTCCAGGCCGTCGTTATCCAGCGACTTGATGTGGCCCGGATAAAAGCCGATGCCTTCGTAGCTCAGGTATGGCAAGCGCAACAAACCGCGGATCAGCTCCACGAGTTCGTCTCCCGGGGTCACGCCGGTCCTGCCCAACCCCACGTCTATCTCGGCCAGCACTCCGAACTCGACGTGGCCTTCCCGCGCAGCGTCAGACAGCTGCCGCGCCACCTGAAGGCTGTCGAGCATCACGGTGACGCGTGTGCGTCGCGCCACCGCGACCAACCGCTCGAGCTTGCTGCGCCCGATGATGGGATAGGCCACCAGCAGGTCCGGCGGATCCGCCGCCAGCATGACCTCGGCCTCGCCCACTTTGGCCACGGTGATGCCGGCTGCGCCCAGATCCAGTTGCATCCGTGCCAGGGCAGGGATCTTGTGGGTCTTGGTGTGCGGACGCAGGCGCAGATCGTGGGCGCGCGCGTAGTCAGCCGCCCGCCTCAGGTTGCGCTCCATGATGTCCAGGTCAATCAACAAAGCAGGGGTGTCCAGTTGACGGATGAACATGGGCCGTTCGAGCGGAGACTCAGCGGAAGCGAAGGGAAAGCTTGCCGGCAGGACCATGGTATTGCAATTCCAGATTCCTGGGCTTGTGCTTGCCCTCGAGCAGAAAATACAACAGGCCGCCCACAGGCTGCGCCGTTTCGCCCTGCGGCAGCGCTTTCGATTTCAACGTGACCAACAGGGGATCTTCGGCCGGACCCGCGTCGTTCCGTGCGGTGGCCTGCGCGGTGCTCTCCGCTGTGTTCCCGATGACGGCCGCTTCGCCGCCCAGCCGTCGCGGCGGTCCAGGCCACCCGCCCCAGACCGGACCGGGATTCTCGGCCATCATGCCGCCACCTGCCTTGCTGGAGACCATCAACACGCCGCGTCCGGCGATCTGGCTCGGCGCCAGCGGGCCGCAACGCTGCCCGTCCTTGTCGCTGCGCAACAGGAAATCGTCCGCGTGCAGCGGAACCGGCTCGCCGCCCTTGGGCTCTACCTCCAGCCGGACCACCGTGTAGTAGCCGCCCAGATCCGAGCCCAGTTCGCGACGCACGGCGGCAGCGTCATTGAGCAACCAGGCGCGGATCCGGATCTTTTCGTTGGCGGCTTCGCCGGCGGGCAGAGGCTTCTCGGCTGCCCACAGACCGCCGCAGACCACAAGCGCGAGCAAGATTTTCATGGGGACGCCCACCCCAATTATACGCCCCCAAAGCCGGCGACGCCGAAAAATCATCGCGCCCGCCGCGGCCAGCTCGTTGACGGAAAGCACGAAGTAGAGCGGCAGGGCGACCGCGTTGGCCTGGCGCGCTTCTTCCCAGCGTCGCTCGCCGATGCTCACCCAGGCCCGCGTCATGCCGCAGAGCGGACACGGTTTGCCTGCGGGATGCTGGAGCCGGCAGCGTGCGGCGAGGGCTTGCAGCCGAGCGGCAGGGATGGCGAAGGGCGCCAGCACGATTGGCAGAACTGCGGCGCTCGCCAGCAGCCAGGCCAGCACCAGGGCGCGTCGCACGACCGACATGATCCCCGCCGCCGATTCTAGCAGACACGGCCTACAATCAAAGGCTATGGACTCATTGACGCGTCGAACTTTCCTGGCAACGTCGGCGGCGGCCACCGCGGTCACCGCCCGAAGCTATTCCCGCATCCAGGGCGCCACCGAGCGCCTGCGCATCGGCGTCATCGGCTGTGGCGGCATGGGCACGGCCCACATGCGCGCCCTGATGAAAATGCGCGACAGCGACAACGTGGACATCCTCGCCGTCTGCGATGTCTACGAAAAGCGCCTGCAACGTGCGGTCGAGCTGACCGGCGCCAAGCCCCACAAGGATTACCGCCGCCTGCTCGAGGACCGCAACATTGATTACGTGGTCATCGCCACGCCCGAGCACTGGCATTACCAGATGACCATGGATGCCGCCGAAGCAGGCAAGCACATCTACTGCGAGAAACCCATGACGCAGACCGTCGAGCAGGCGCGCAAGGTCGTGGCGCGCATCGAAAAAACCGGCGTGAAAATGCAGGTCGGCGTGCAGGGCATGTCGGACGATTCCTACGAAACGGCGCAGAAATACGTCAAGGCCGGCGTGCTAGGCGACGTGGTCATCGCCCAGATTGATTACTCGCGCAATTACCGCAACGATTTCTGGACGGGGCCGCCGGACCCCGACGTGCGGCCGGGCGAAAACCTGGACTGGAAAGCGTGGCTGGGGCCGGCGCCCAAGCGGCCCTTCGATCTCGACCGTTTCCTGCACTGGCGGCGCTACTGGGATTACTCGTCAGGCATTGCCAGCGATCTGTTCATCCACCGCGTTACCCGTATCATCAAGGCGCTCGATCTGAAGTTCCCCGAGCGCGGGGTGGCTTGCGGCGGCAAGTGGCACTTCCGCCAGAGCCCCGCCGAGGTCCCCGATACCTTCAACATCATGCTCGACTATCCGGGCGGACCCACGGTTCTGCTCATCTCCTCGATGGCCAACGACACGCCGGTGGATCACGTCCTGCGCGGACACAAGGCCACGTTGCACTTCACCCGCACGGGCTTCGTCATTCGACCGCAGAGTCTCTACGCCAAGGAAATGAAGGAAATCGTGCACCAGAAAACCGGCGCCGAAGACATCACGCTGCATCACCGCAATCTGATCCGCGCCATCCGCTTCAACGAGCCGCTCAAATGCGACTGCCGGCTGGGCTACTACGGCGTGGTGGCCTGCGCCATGGGCGTGGAGTCCTTCCGCCGGCAGAAATACATGCGCTGGGACGCGCGACGCGAGCGCATCGTCCCGGCCTGAAGCGCACGGAGGCAGCCGACGAGCCCGCGGTCTCACCGTTTGCGGTAAACTCGGCTGCCCGGAAGGCAAGCAAGGAGGAAGGCTATGCTCAAGGGACTGCGGGATTTTCTGTTTCGTGGCAACGTGGTGGATCTGGCCGTCGCGGTCGTGATGGGTTCGGCTTTCGGCGGCGTGGTGAACGCGTTCGTCAAAGACCTGCTCACCCCGCTCATCGCTGCATTCGGCGGGCAGCCCGATTTCTCCGCCCTGAAATTCACCATCAACAAGAGCCAGTTTCTGTACGGCGATTTCCTGAACACTCTGATCTCCTTCGTGCTGGTAGGCGCAGCGGTGTATTTCTTCGTGGTGACGCCGATGAACGCCATCGCCGCACGCACGCGTCGCGAAACGCCCCCGCCGCCGGCGCCGGCGACCAAGCCCTGTCCCGAGTGCCTGAGCGAGATTCCGCTCGCCGCGCGCCGTTGCGCTCACTGCGGCCAGCCCGTGGCCTGAGGAATGCAAAAGCTGCGGCGCGGGCCGCGCTTGCACGCAACTTCTGCGCGGCCGAGGGGGCGCGTCGGGTCCACGGCCTCGTGCTTTCATAGTGTTAGCGCGCGGCCGCCGAATTGCCCTTCTTCAGGGCGGAGGTTGACACAAACCATGAAACGCCTGATCCTGACTCTGACAACGGCCGCGATGCTCCTGATGGCGTCCGGCCCGATCCTGGCCCAGACGGCTCCGACCCAGCCGTGCCCCAACTGCCCGACCGGCGGCATCCCCAAGAAGGATGGCACCGGCCCCGGCCTGAAGAAGGGCAACCGCACGGGTCCGCGCGACGGTTCCGGCCCGATTCACACGCCCCCGAACCAGGGCCGGCGCGCGGGACGCAAGTAGGCGCCGATCTTGCAGCCGCGGGCGCCCGGAGCAACGGGCGCTCGCGGCTCGCAAGTCAGCTCACAAGCTCACGGTTTGGCGGCGGCCAGGGCGAGAGAGTTAAAGAGAAACTTGAAAGACTGCCAGCTCTGCCCGCGATACTGCGGGCGCATGCCGAACAGAATCACCCGCCCCTCGCCCAGCGGGCACTCCACCACCGCCGCTTTCCCCGCCACGAATTTCTCTCCCAGCAGCCATCCCGAAGCCAGAAGCCCGGAAGAAGGATAGCGCACGACGGCGCGCGCGGGCGATCCCTCGGGCAGCTCCCACGCAGGGCTTTGCTCCATCCAGATCGTCAACTCGCGCGGCAAACCGTACGTCATCGGGTGCGACTCATCGAGCACCGCGTTGAGCAGCGATCCCGGGCAGTAGAACTCACGGTTGGAAACGCCGCGCAACACGGGCTTGACAGGCAGGGCCAGACGCTCCACCGCATAATCGGCGGCGCGGTTGAAAAACAGCAGCGTTCCTCCCTGGCGCGCGAACTCGCGCAAGGCCTCCACGCCTTTGTCGCCCACGCCCCCGGTGAACTCCTCGGGCATCGTTCCCGGTTTGTGGCCCGAGTGGATGGCGGAAGGCGTCTGGTCCGGAAAAATAATCACGTCAAAGCGACGGCGCAGATCGCCCGCCTGAATGTCAGCGTTGCGCAGGCTGGCGTAGCGGAAGCCGAACTGATCGAACACCCAGCGCGTCCAGCCTTCATCCATCGAGGGCACATAGCTCTTGTAGAGCCCGATGCGCGGCGGCGGGATCTCGATCCAGCCTGCCGTCGGCGCAGTGCGGAAGTCGCCGCTGGAGCGATCGCGCCAGACGCTGCGGCCGGCGGCCCAGATCCGGTTGACGGCCCGCCAGGTTTCCGTGTCGGACGCAGGCAGCACAGAAGCGTCGGACGGCGGCGATGGCAGTTGGAAACGGAACTCGCGGGCACGGGTCAACGGTACGTTCACTGGCTCGGCCAGTTCGTTCACCTCCACGCCGAGCAACAAGGGCAGCGTGTGCGCAGTGACATCGTAGGGCCGTTTGGGCGGGCCGCCTGGGTACTGGCGCAAGTCGGGATAGCGTTGACGCTCGAGCAGCGTCTTGGCGAAGGCGCTGTAAGGCTGCTGCATGCGGATCAGGTAACTTCCCGCGGGATAGCGCCTGCCGCCGGCTTCGAACTTCCGTTCCGCCCGCTCGACTTCCACCATCCCGAAGTCCAGCGTCTCCAGTAACTTCACGGCAGCGCCCGGATCGCGCTGCACGGCGGGGATCGCGAAGGCCCAAGGCGAACGCTGCTGACAGGCTCGCTCGCCGATACGGTAGAAATTCCTGAGCAGATCTTCGCGGCGCAAGGCCGCCTGATAGAGCACGGATTCAAAGGCGACGAGCTGGTAATCAATAATGTCGCGCAGCCGCCAGGTTCCCCCGGTCCACGGCTCCACGTAATTCCAGCTCATCATCGTGGGCGCCGCGCTCGACGCCCCCTCCTCACCCGCCGCCTGGCGCGTGCCCGAGACGGATTCGAGCGGCGAGGCGATGCGCACGCTGGCCGATTCCGAGAGGATTCGCAAGCCGCCGTGGTAAGCCTGATAGTGGCGACTCGGCGACCAGAAATCGTACATCGCATTGACGATCACGCCGGTCTTCCCCGCCGCCGTCAGATCCAGGGCCATCCCCATCCCGAAGGCGTTGCACTGTTGCACGATCAGCGGATCAATGTTCGGATCAATCGGATCCATCCAGGGCGGCACGAACATGCGCGGCCCCGAAGGCCCCATCTGATGAACGTCGTAAACGATGTGGGGATGCCAGACGTTGTGCAGTTTGGCCACGGTCAGACGCGTCTCGGCCTGGGTGAAGAAGTACCAGTCGCGGTTGTTATCGTGGCCGGTGTATTTGTGATAAAGCTCGGGCGGAGACGTGCCTTCGAACGGCGTGCCCAGCGTCTTGCGGTACCAGCGCGTCACCAGATCGAGCCCGTCGGGATTGAGCGAGGGCACCAGTACGAAGATCACGTTGTCGAGGATGGCGCGGTAGCGGGGCCGCTCCTCGGTCAGCAGCCTATAGGCGAACTCGACCGCGGTGTGCGTGGAGGCGATTTCGGTGGCGTGAATCGAGCAGGTGATCATGACCACCGCTTTGCCTTCGCGGATGAGGCGCTCGGCCTCCTCGCGGCTGGTGCGCCGGGGATCGGCGAGCTTTTCTTGAATCCAGCGGTAGCGATCGAGGGAAGCCAGTGTGGAAGGGGAAGCGATCAGGGCGGCGATGAAAGGCCGGCCCTCGGTGCTCTGCCCCAGAACCTGAACGCGCAGGCGGTCGGAATTGCGTTCCAGCGCCTGGAAGTAGGCCACCACGCGATCCCAGTCCAGCACGGTGCGGTCGGCGCCGATGGGATGGCCGAAGTGGCTTTGGGGAGTGGGTACGGCAGCGGGCGCGACCAGCGCGACCGCCAACAGAAGCGCGGTCCTCAGCATGGCCGGATCATCTCCAACCACAAAGCGCGATACCAGCGCAGGAAGCGCTCGGGCTCCTTGCTTTCCTGCGCTTCGCACAGCGTGTAGCGATCGTAGCCGGTCTCGCGCAGCAACCGGAATAACTCGTGCCACGGGTAATGCGGCGAGGCCAGCTCATTGATGTGCACGTTCTTCAACCAGGGCCGCAGTCGCTGGAAGCTTTCCCGAATCGAGCCATTGACGATGTCCGAGGGATTGGAGTTCCAGCAGACGCCGACCGCGTCGTGGCGCGTGGCCTTCATGATTTGCTCGATCACCGCCGGATCCGAAGTGCCCGAGCCGTGGACTTCGAGCCAGATCTCGATGCCCCGCCCCCTGGCGTACTCGCCCAGCTCGCGCAGTGATTCGGCGATGTTGCGGATGGTGGTCTCGCGCGGCACATCCTTGGGCAGAGCGTTGGGCCGCACTTTCACACCCCAGGCCCCGGTATCGTGGGCCAGATCCACGAACTGCTTGCCGATCTCGATCTGCTTGCGGCGGACCGCCTCATCCGGGGAGTGAAACTCGCAGGTCGTGCCGTAGCTCAGCAGGCGAACTTTGCTGCGCTGGAAACGCTCGCGGACGCGCGCGCGTTCCTCCGGCCCGATCGTCGGCTCGACCCCGTGTTTGTGCTGCGTGCGCAGCTCGACGGCTTCGAAACCGATTTCTTCCAGTTTCCGGATGATGGTTTCCAGATCCCAATCCTTGAGGACGTTGTAGGTTACGGCTCCCAGGCGCATGGGCATCCTCGCGTGATGATGAATGCCCATTGTAGCCGAAGGACGCCAGCTCAGCGACGGGCGGCTGGGGAGCGATCCGTGGTCCGACGTCGAGCCGAGTGCGCCGTGCGGCGGTCCGCTCAGCGACCGGCTCTTTTGAAGTGGCGGTCCGCGAAGGCCAGATACTGCTCCCAGTCCCAGGCCGTGATGTCGTGCTTGCCGGTGCGGATGTGGTAGCCGAGCGTGTCCATGACAGGCTTGTTCACCGGCGGCATCTCGCGCAGATCAGGGACCGGGCGTCCGAGCAGGCGGTAGACGGGGGCGGCGTGGACCAGGGCGAGGAATTCCCCGCGCGGGTCGGCCCAGCGGTCTTCCTCGGCGCTGGCCACGTAAACCGGTCGAGGTGCGATCAGGGCGATGAGCATGTGGGCGTCCACGGGCAAATCGTCCTCGCGGTGGTCGAACTTGCGATAGTTCAGGCAGAACCAGTGGGGGAAGCGCGCGTTGATGTGATGGATCTGTTCGCCGAAGCGACGTCGCGTGATGGCGGCGCCGCCTTCGCCCGAGTCATTGGAGATGGCCATGGCGAAACGCGTGTCCTGGGCGGCGGCCCACAGCGCTGTCTTGCCCAGGCGCGAGTGGCCAATGACGGCGACGCGGCGGGTGTCAATCTCGCGGTCCGTTTCCAGGTAATCCAGCGCCCGGCTCAGCCCCCAGGCCCAGGCGCCGATGGCGCCCCATTCATCCGGCGCCGGCTCCCTCTGGCCGGGTCGGAAAAACAGCGGTCGCACGCCGTAGCGCATGCCGCCGTCGAAATCAGGCTCGATGTCGCCGTAATAGGCGGTGGCCAGCCCGTAACCTCGCGCCAAAATCTTCTCGATGGGCCAGCGGGAAGCGGCTGCACCGCGCGTGGTGTGGTCAGCCTTCTGTTTTTTCCAGGTATTTGTCTTTTGATCCTGGACCCAAATTTCGCCCAGCCAGATGCCGGGGTCGGCGTGGACTGTATGGTTGCCGCCGAAATTCAGACCCAGAAACATGGGCACGGGGCGAGGCGCTTTCGCGGGCAGGTAGATGAGCAGATGCATGCGCGGGCCCGCGGGGTCGTTCGAGAACCGAATCACGACCTGCTTGCGCACTGCCTGGCCTCCGAGCGCGTTGCGCTCGACCTCGGGCGGGTCGGTGGGGAGCTTGACCTTGGGCGCGGGGCAGCGGCCGTGCATCCAGGTTTCGAAGAGGCGCAGGATTTCCAGGCGGCGCTGGCGCCATTGCTGCGCCGTTTTCACGGGCCGTCCGTCGGAGAAGCGCAACGGGTCAGGCAAAACATATTTCGGGACTTTTGTTTCATCGTAGTTGACGTCGGCCGGCTGCGCGAACGCGGGCAGCGCGGGCCACAGCAGCAACAGGGCGAGCGAGGCACGGAAAGAACGCATCGGCGACTCCTGCACGGACGTCCAGTTTAATCCGAACGGGCGGGCGCGGGCAGCGCAATCAGCCCATGCGGCCGCTGCCCGTTCGGTCCAGCACCAAAACGGGTGATTTGACCGCGGCCTGCGGTCCGCGCCGGGGCTGGGAGGGATGGGCGAACCCGAGCTGGGTCAGATTGCCGCTGCGCAGACCGTAAAGCGCCAGCTCGTAGCGGTCTTTGACGCCGAGCTTGCGATAGAGCTTGGACAGATAGACCTTGATGGTGCCTTCGGAAATGCCCAAAGCGTAAGCGATTTCCTTGTTCTTGTACCCGTGCGCGAGCAGGTTGACCAGTTGGGCTTCCCGGCGGCTGAGCGGAACCACTTCGGCCTCATCCAGCCTGGCGCCCAGCGCTTCCTCGAACCAGTACTCGCCCGCCGCCACCCTTTGCAGACACCTGATCATCACGTCGGGGCTGAGGGTCTTGCGAAGGATGCCGTGAACGCCCAGGCGAATGGTCTGGTAAGCGAGCTCGAGCGGGATGGCCCGCACCCACAAAATGAGGCGGACGTCGGGGGCGCGCCTGCGCACATCGGCCAGCGTCTCCAGCGTGATTTCTTCGTTAAGATCAATCAGCGCCAGCTCGGGTTTGGCGGAAGCCAGAGTTTCCGCCAGCATGGCGGAAGCGTAACAGACGCCGACCAGGTCGAACTCGGCGACGCCGGACATGATGGCCGCGAAGCCTTTGGCCAATACGGGCTGGTCCGTGTACAGGAGAACGCGTATCATCGCTCCACTTCCCGCCGCAACGACGCCGTGCGCGGCGCTCTTGCTACGCAGCCTTCAATGCCCGCATGATAGCAGAATTCCCCGTGAAAAGCCAGAGAAAAATTCATCCATGGGGGTAAAAGTTTTTCCCCCGTTTGCTGGCACATAACCTAGTACGTAGGTTGGAACTACCCACGGTTATGGAACCCAACCGCCCGTGACGGAAACGGAGTACCAGAGGTTTGATAACCATGACGGCGGTGGGCCGGCTCGCGCTGCTGTGAAATATCACTTTTGCTTTGTTGAGGTTGCACCGATCCGCCACGTCGGTTTTTGACGGCTGCCGCCCCGCATGTTAACCGCGAGGTTAACTCTGGCCCGGGACCCGTAGAACCAGCTTCTCACAACCCTGGTTAGCTTACCTAAGCCTCTTTTTTCGGGATTGGCCCTTGCCCGCTAGGGTCTTACCCTGAATCGTGGACGCTGTGCCGATCCAAACGCTAACCGTGAGTGCCCCGATGCAGCCTGGAATCGAACGAAGAGGACATCCCCGCCTGCCGCTGGATCTGATCTGCCACGTGCACTCGCGCAACGCCAAATCCTGGAAAGCCTCGGGCCGCACGGTCAATGTCAGCCGCAGCGGCGTGCTCGTGCGACTGCAAACCATTGAGGGGGAACCGGTACCAGCGCTCGGAAGCGCCCTGCGCGTGGACATCGAACTACCCACCCACCGCCTCTTGCGCTGTCACGGCCGCCTGGTGCGCGTCGTGAATTCCGAACGCGAAGGCCCCCTGATGGCGCTCTCCATTCAGCGCATGGAGTTCCGCGAAAGCCTGCGCAAGCCGGTGGTGGGGGTCAGCCAGGCGCGTTGGAACAAGGTCAAGGAGTTGTTGATGTGAACGGGCCGGGAGAACCGCAGGTGCGCAACGCTCACGCCGGCATCGCCTTCCGTTTCTTCCCGTCGCTGACGGATGCGATGTTCGTGTTGCCGCTGGTCTTCCTCTTCTTCAAGCTGAACGGCGCGCGCACCATGCTGGGCGATGGCGACACCGGCTGGCACTTGCGCACGGGCGAATGGATCCTGGCCAACGGCCGCGTTCCCGACCGCGACATTTTCTCATTCACCAAGGCGGGCGAGCCTTGGTACGCCTGGGAATGGCTCTGGGACGTCATCTTCGGCTGGCTCCACCAGAACTGGGGCATGGCGGCGGTGGTGCTGGCCAGCAGCCTGGTGCTGGCGCTCACGTTTGCCCTGCTGTTCCGTCTGGTGCGGCGCGCTTGCGATCACGAATTCATTGCCGCGGCGGTGACGCTGGTGGCCTGCGGCGCCTCCGCCCTGCACTGGCTGGCGCGGCCTCATCTGTTCACGCTCTTGTTCCTGGTCATCCTGCTCTCGATTTTGGAGCGTGTGCGGGAGGGAAGGACGCGGCTCCTAATCTGGCTGCCTCCGTTGTTCGTGCTCTGGACCAACCTGCACGGAGGCTTCATCGCAGGCATCGCCGTCATCCTGGCTTATGGAGCCGGTGAGCTGGCGAGTTGGCTTGTCGAGGCGGACCAAGAGCATCCCCGGGCGGCGCTTGCCCGCGCCAAACCGTATCTGGTGACGGCCCTCGCGGCCGCGGCGGCCAGCTTCGTCAATCCCTACGGCTACAAGCTCCACGTTCACATCTGGCGGTACCTCCGCGACCCCTTCCTTTACCGCCACATCAGCGAGTTTCTCTCGGCGGATTTCCAGCGCGCCGACGCCATCTACTTCGAGCTGCTGCTTCTGGCCGGCGGACTGGCGGCGTGGCGTAGCCTGCGGCGGCGCGAATTCACGCCCGTGATTCTGTACCTGTTCTGGGGGCAGGCCGCTCTGTTCGCCGTGCGCAACATTCCGGTCTTCGCGCTGATCATGGCGCCGCATGCGGCAGTGGCGGTGCGCGAGGCCATCGAGGCTCTGGCCGAGGCTCCCGTCCGCGAGCGGCTGCGGCAATGGGCAGCCGCGTTTCTGGATTCCTCGCGGGAGTTCGCCCAACTGGATCGCGCGCCGCGCGTTTACGCGGTCAGCCTGGCCGTATTCCTCGCGCTGGGCGCACTTATGTTCGCGCCCTCGCCGCCCGAAAAGTTCCGCGCCGAATACGACCCCAAACGCTACCCGGCGCGCGTCATCGAAGCACTGGGCGCGGACGCGCTGGCCCACGGCGTCTTTACGCACGACGAGTGGGGCGACTATCTGATCTACCGGCTGTTCCCCAAAGGCAAGGTCTTCGTGGACGGCCGCAGCGATTTCTACGGCTCGCGTTTCGACAAGGCGTTCCTCGACGCAATGCAGGCGCAGCACGGTTGGGAGGAGCACCTGGCCAAATACGACGTGCACACCGTGCTGCTGCCGGTGGATGCGCCGCTGGCCGGGGCCATGAAGCTGTCCCCGCGCTGGCGCGTGATCTACGACGACGGCGTGGCGATCGTGTTTCGCCGCTCCGGCGAGCCTCAGGCGAGTTCCATTGTCGCGACGGGCGATGGAAACGATCGCGGTTCACGGGTTACGCGATCGGAAAACCAGAACCAACCCGAAACCCAATCTCGAAGGAGGAGAAGCACATGACACTCGTGAAGAACTTTCTGCGCGATGACTCCGGTCAGGACCTGATCGAGTACGCGTTGCTGCTGGCGTTCATCTGCCTGTTCTCGGCCGCGGTGTTCATCTCCGTGGGCCAGGACATCTCGGGCATCTGGTCTGGGGCGAAAACCGCGACCAGCAAAGCGAGTTCGGCAGCTTCAAGTGGCGTAAGCTAATGGCCCGCACCCGAATCCCATGCTAGCCGGTTCGCGGGGGCGGGCCTCGGCCTGCCCCCGCCTTTCCGCCGGGAAAGGAGCAAGGCGATGTGGATGAGCCTGAAAGAAAGCAACGGCCAGGACCTGATCGAGTATTCGCTGATCCTGGCTTTGGTCTGCTTGCTGGGCGCGGCGGCCATGATGTCGGTCGGCCAGGACGTCAGCGCCATCTGGAGCATTGTCAACAGCCGGCTGTTCGAGGCCGCCTCCACGGGGAGTTGAAGTGTGGCGGCGGATTCCCGGGAAGGGCCGAGCCGGCCAGGAGGGAGTGAGCTATGCGTCCGCTGAATGCGGCGCTGTGGATCGCGAGCGAAGAGCTGCTGACGCCGGCGCGCAAAGCGCTGGCCGATCTCGGGGTGCGCGTGGTTTTCGAGCAGGCGGCCCTGGTGAACCTGCAAGCCGCCCTGATGCGACTGGCCCAGGCGCGCCCTGATCTCGTGCTGGTGGAGATCGGCGAGCTGGGCGATCGCATGGCTCAGATTTTCCGCGAAATTCGGGGCCTGCCAGGCTCACCGGCCCCGGTCGCAGTGCACCACTCGGCCGACCCCGAGAAGATCCTGGCGGCCATGCGGGCGGGGGCGTGCGAGTTCGTCTACCCGCCGCTGGAGGCGAATCTTCGGCCCGCGATCGAACGCATCGCAGCGGAGCTGGCAGGAGGACGGCGGCAAACCACGGGCGGCAAGACTCTGGGTTTCTTTTCGGCCAAGGGCGGCTGCGGCGCCACGACGGTGGCTTGCCACGTGGCGGTGGAACTTCAGCGGCAGACGCCGCACAAGATTTTGCTGGCGGATCTGGATTTGGAAACCGGCCTGATTCGCTTCTTCATGAAAACGAAATCCGAATATTCGGTGCTGGACGCCGCCCACAACATTGACCGCCTGGACGAACATTTCTGGCGGGCGTTGATCTCCAACGGCATGCCGCGACTGGAGGTGATCGCGGCGCCCGCGGTGGCCGCCTCGGTCGAGCCCCCGCAGGAGGAAACCTTCCGCCGCGTGATTCGCTTCACCCGCACCTTGTATGACTGGGTGATCGTGGATCTGGGGCGCAGCCTGAGCCCGCGGACGATGAACGCGCTGGAGGAGATTGACGAGGGCTTCCTGGTAACGACGCTCGAGGTGCCGGCGCTTTACCAGGCCAAACAGTTGATCACCACGCTGCTTTCCAGCGGCTATGGCAGCGACCGCCTGCGGGTCATCTTGAACCGCACGCCCAAGCGCCCGGAGGTGACGCTGGAGGAAGTTCAAACCATGCTCGGGCTGCCGGTTTACGCCGCGCTGCCCAACGATTACGTGGCCCTGAACGAGGCCTACACGTCAGGAGAGTTATTGGAGCCGGGCAGTGGGCTGGCGACCGCCTTTGCGCGACTGGCGGCCAGGATCGCCAACCTGCCCGAGCCTCGCAAGAGGATGAGATTTTCCTTGCTGGGGTGAGGACTATGGCGAGCACATCGTACAAGCCGGAACTGCCGCCGGCGCGGCCGTTACGCAGGCCGGCGCCGCCGGAACATCAGGAGCTGAAGTTCACGCTGCACCGCAAACTGCTGGACCGCATCAACCTGGAAGCGCTTTCCACCCTGCCCACCGAGCGGGCCCGGGCCGAGATCCGGGCCGCGGTGGCGCGCCTGGTCGAAGAGGAGAAGACCCCGCTGAGCATGGTCGAGAAAGACCGCATCATCGAGGAAGTGCTCAACGAGGTCTTCGGCCTGGGACCGTTAGAGCCGCTGCTGCAGGACCCCACGCTTTCCGACATCCTCGTCACCACGCCCAAGATGGTTTACGTCGAACGGGACGGCAAGCTCTACCGCACGCCGGTCCAGTTCAAGGACGACGCGCACCTGCTGCGGATCATCGAGAAGGTGGTCTCGCGCGTGGGGCGGCGCATTGACGAATCCTCGCCCATGGTGGACGCGCGCCTGCCCGACGGCTCGCGAGTCAACGCGGTCATCCCCCCCATTGCGATTGACGGCCCGCTGCTTTCCATCCGGCGCTTCCGGGCCGATCGCTTGCAGGCTGAGGAGCTGCTGGCCAATCTGACGCTGACACAGGAAATGCTCACCCTGCTCGAGGCGTGCGTGAAGGCGCGACTCAACATCATCATTTCGGGCGGCACCGGCGCCGGCAAGACCACCCTGCTCAATGTGCTCTCGACCTTCATTCCCGAGGACGAGCGCATCATCACCATCGAGGACGCCGCCGAGTTGCAGTTGCGGCAGGAGCACGTGGCCCGCATGGAGACGCGGCCACCAAACATCGAGGGTCAGGGCGCCATCCGCCAGCGGCAGCTCGTCATCAACGCGCTGCGCATGCGCCCGGACCGCATCATCGTGGGCGAGGTGCGCGGCGAAGAGGCGTTGGACATGCTCCAGGCGATGAACACCGGTCACGACGGCTCGCTGACCACGATTCACGCCAACTCGCCGCGCGACGCCATCAGCCGGCTGGAAGTGATGGTCTCGCTGGCCAACGCCAACATCAGCCTGCGCGCCATCCGGCAACAGGTGGCCTCGGCCATTGACCTGTTCATCCACATAGCCCGCCTGAGCGATGGGTCACGTCGCATCACGCACATCACCGAGTGCGTGGGTATGGAAGGCGACCAGGTGACCCTGCAAGACATCTTCGTGTTCGAGAAGATCGGGCTGGGTCCGGGCGGCAAGGTGCTTGGACGCTTCCGTCCCACGGGTATCCGGCCGCGGTTCAGCGAGCGGCTGGCCGCCTGCGGAATTCACCTGCCTCCGAGCACGTTCCAGACCATCGTGGAGATCCAGTAGGAGACGCCATGCCCTACCTCTGGCCTTTGTTGTTCATCGTGATGTTCGCTTTGGTCCTGCTGGCCGTCAGTCTGGGGCTGCGACTGTTGGAGGCCGAGCGCAAAAAGCGCGTCAGCAGCATCCTCCAGACAGTGGCCGGCAGGATTTACCCCGAGGAAGCCCGCATTCTGGTCCGGCAAGTGGTGACGACCTCGAAACTGGAAATGACGATGGCACGGTGGCCGATCACACGCAAACTCGGCGTCTGGATCCGGCAAGCGGGCATGGACTGGAACCCGGTGCAAGTGCTCGTGCTGGCCGGCGTGCTCGCGATCATCGGCGCTCTGGTCGGAACGCAGGTGAGGGTCTTGCTGCTGCCGGGCTTGAGCTCGCTGGCGTTGGCGGCCGCTTTCGGCGGCTTCCCGTTCTTCATCATCAGCCGCCGGAGGGCGCGCCGGCTGGCCCTGTTCGAGCGGCAGTTCCCCGAGGCGCTGGACTTTCTGGCGCGTTCGCTGCGCGCCGGGCACTCGATCAGCGCCAGCCTCGACATGCTGTCGGCGGAGCTGCCGCCGCCTCTGGGCCCCGAATTCCGCATCGTTTACGAAGAGCAGAATCTCGGCGCGCCGCTGGAGGTCGCACTGCGCCGGCTGGTAGACCGGGTGCCGCTGATGGACGTGCGGTTCTTCGTTTCCGCGGTGCTGCTGCAAAGGCAAACGGGCGGCAACCTGGCCGAGATTTTACGCAATCTGGCGCGCGTGATCCGCGAGCGCTTCCAGTTGAAAGGGCAGGTTCGGGCCATGAGCGCCCACGGGCGGATCACGGCGGCCTTCCTGACAGTGTTGCCGATCATAACCATGCTCGGCCTGATGCTGCTGGCGCCGGATTATTTGCGCAGCATGGCGCGGGATCCACACGGGCGCTATCTGATCGCGGCCGCCATCCTGGGGCAGATCACCGGCTACTTCCTGATGCGGCGGATCACCAACATCAAGATCTGAGGAGGAGACGATGGCGGGTTTCATATCTCTGGCCCTGTTTGCGCTGCTTGCGCTGACGATCACCTGGTACGGGTATCGGATCTACGTCCGTCCCGGCCGCATTTTCGAGCAGGTCACGGGCGAGGGCGGCGCTGTGGCGACCGAGGGCCTCGTGCCTGAAACGACCGTACCGCACGTGATTATCCGCACCGTTCGGCTGGTAGGCCAGCGGGTGCCGGTTTCGCCGCAGGAAGCTTCGCTGGCGCGCCGCGAGTTGATGGCTGCCGGATACCGTTCGGAGGCAGCGCTCTACACCTATTACGGCTTGAAGGTTCTGCTCGCGGCCGCATTCGCGGTGATCGCGTTGTTGCTCCGTTCCCAGGTGACATCGGTCAGCGTCCTGGCCATGGCGCTGGTGGTCGGCGCCGGCTTCCTCGGTTACTTTCTGCCCACCTTCGTGTTGGAGCGGCTGGTGGCGGCGCGTCAGGAGCGACTGCGGAACGGTTTGCCGGACGCGCTGGACCTGCTGGTGGTCAGCGTGGAGGCGGGTCTCGGGCTCGATCAGGCGTTGCAGAACGTGGCCCAGGAGATCGGGATCGCTCACAAGGATCTGGCCGAGGAGCTGAGCCTGGTGGCGCTCGAAGTGCGGGCGGGCAAACGCCGTCAGGACGCGCTGCGGAATCTGGCCGATCGCACCGGTGAGCGGGAGATTCGCAATCTCGTGGCCGCTCTGGTGCAGACCGACCGTTTCGGCACCAGCCTGGCCGAGTCCCTGCGCACCCACGCCGACTTCATGCGCATCCAGCGGAGGCAGGAGGCCGAGGAGCGGGCGAACAAGGTGGGCGTCAAGCTCGTGTTCCCCATCTTCTTCTGCATCCTGCCCTCGATGTTCATCATCGCCGGGGGGCCGGCCATGATACAGATATTCAAGAACCTGCTTCCGCTGGTTCGCCAGTCGTACATGCCGTAGTTCAGGCGGCTGGAAAATTACGGGAGGTGAGAGAGATGGATCAGCAGACGCTTTCGACGATTCTGTTCATTGCAGCCGGCGTGGTTCTGGTGCTGTACATCATGCGTCGGCGCAAGCGCAAGATGGGTTGAGACTCGGCGACGGCGCGGCGAAAATAGTGCGTCGCGCCGCGTTCACGGAGTATCGAGGAGCAGCGGAACTGTGGGGGAGATAAGCTGATGGCGGCAACCACCGGAGCCGGGGCCCTGGCCGGGGCCCCGGCCTCCATGTACTTCAAGGTTTTTGTTTACTTGCAGCTTCTGGATGCGTTGACCACGTTGCTGGGGTTCCGGCTAGGGGCGCAGGAGGCCAGCCCGATCGTCCGCCTGCTGACCGATACGCACCCGCTGGCCGGGCTTGCGATTTCCAAAGCCGCCGCTTTCCTGCTGGCCGCGCTGTGTTACTGGACGGGGCGCTACCGGGTCATCTCATGGATCAACTACTGGTTCGCGGCCCTGGTGGTATGGAACGTGTGCGTGCTGTTGCTGGTCGCCTGAGCGAGCAGTCCCGGACACTGCCGCGATGGCCCGTTGCGCTCATTCTGATTGCAGCTCTTGCCCCGTCGGCTTGGGTAGCCTGGCGCCTGCGGACGATGCCGCAGTTGGGCACGCTTGTTGACGACGCCACCCTGTGGGTCAGCGCCAGGGCGCTGGTGGCCGGAGAAGGGTACCGACTCGCTTTTCTGCCTGAGAAGCCGTGGCAGACCAAGTATCCTCCGCTCTACCCGGCTTATCTGTCGCTGGTCTGGAGGATCAATCCGGACTTCCCATCGAACCTTCCTCTCGCAACTTTGTTTGCGTGGGCTTGGATGCCGCCGTTCCTCCTGCTCAGCTTTCTGGCATTGCGGCGACTCGAGTTGACCCAGGGGGAAGCCCTGGCGCTCACGGCCTTGCTGGCCGTGAATCCGCACTTGCTGTATTTCGCCAGCGGCCTCCATACGGAAGTCCCTTACACAGTTCTGTTGCTCACGGCTCTTCTGCTGCTCGAGCGAGCCGGCAGGATGGGGGCACTCGGGCCAGCGGTGCTAGCGGGCGTAGCCGCCGGTCTTGCATTCCTGTGCCGCACGAACGGGATAGCTTTGGTAGCTTCGGGCTTAGCGGGACTCCTGTTGGCGCGGAGGCTGCAAAGCGCAGCAGCGTATGCGCTGGCCGCGTTGCCTGCCGTGGCCGGCTGGGGCTGGTGGTCTTGGACGCACAAATACGCAGGCCAGAACCCCGCTGTCATCTACCATACCGACTACATCCGGTTCTACCTGGAAACCGTGCGCTGGAGCGACTTGCCCGTCTTGCTGTGGGGCAACCTGGGAGGCATCCTGATCCGCGGCGGCAAGTTGATCGTGCCCACGCCCGGTGAGTCCGCACCCGAAAGGATTTTTTGCATCATCGTGGCGGTGCTGGCGCTAGCCGGTGTGTGGCGGCTGGCGCGGCGGCTCGGGCCCACGCACTATCACCTGTATGCCGCAGGCCACCTGTTGCTGCTGCTTCCTTGGAATTTCCCGGCCAATGCGCGGCTCCTCTTCCCCCTGGCGCCGCTGCTCATGGCAGGCCTCTTTGTCGAAGCTCGACACGTGGTGGCCATAGCCCGGCAAGCGATGCTCCGGCAGGACGCAACCCAGCGCGCCGTGGGCGCGATGATGCTCGCCTGTCTGGCAATGCTGGGGCTGGTTGGGGCCTGGCGCTGGTCGCGACCCCTGAGCGAGCACTTTCCCCAGTTAAGCGAGCGCTACCGCGATCAGCAGGCTGGCGTGGCCTTGGCTTACGACTGGATCACCCGCCACACCTCGACCGCGGACTCTTTCATGACCTGGCAGGATGGCCTTCTGTTTCTGAGGACGGGCCGTGCAGCTTCCTCGCCCGGACTTTCTCCGATTCCATGGTACACGCTGAACCGGGACGGCGTGCTCGAGGAATACCTCAGCAAGCTGGCTGATCTCGCGACCACTCACGGACGCCGTTACGTGCTTGTAGCGGACACCGAGTTCCTGATCACCGACCGCACTGACCTCGCTTACGCCCGCCGCCGTTTGCAGGCCGACCCCCGCCTGCGCCAGGTCTACGCCAACGCGGATGCAGCCGTCTTTGAAGTGACGAAGGCCGGTCCCGCCCTGGCCGCAATGCCGGGAAAACACCTTGCCATGTCCGGGCAGGCGCGCTGAAGCCACGCCCTGCCGCTTTTCCTCTTCCCCCTGGCCTGCGTTTGGGCTATCATAGCGGTTGAGCGAGCCGGGCGCGGAAACTGCCTGCCACTGGGCGGCCCTGCCGGGGGCCATGCAAACTACACAAGAGCGGGATGAGCTCATGCCTTACCTCGAAGTATTCGTCTATCTTCAACTCCTGGACCTCATGACTACGGTCCTGGCCTTTCAGTTGGGCGGACAGGAAATCAATCCGTTCATCCGCTGGCTCATGCAAGTGGGGCCGGTGCTGGGAGTAACGCTGGGCAAAGTGGGCGCCTGCGCCCTGGCCGGTTACTGCGTGTGGAAGAACAAAGGCCACATCGTGCGCTGGACCAATTACTGGTTCGCGGCGCTGGTGGTCTGGAACCTGACGATGATCCTGCGCGCGGCTGCCGCGCTCTGACCATCGCCGGCGGGACGTGACCGAGGCAATCCTGTCGCTGCAGAACCCCGATGGCGGCTGGCCTTACCGCCGCGGCGGTCCATCTTGGGCAGAACCCACGGCCTACGCGTTGCTGGCTCTCGAAGACGAGGCCGCAGCCCAACAGGCCGTACAACGCGGGCGCGAATTCCTCGCATCGTTGCGCCGCAAGGACGGCGGACTCGCGCCACACCCCGCGGTCGAGGAAAGCACGTGGGTCACAGCCCTCTATATCCTTACCAACCCTACCCATCCGGACCAAGGCGCGCTCGACTGGCTGCTCCGGCGCACCGGCCGCGAATCCACCCTGCTGCATCGCGTGCGCATGAAGCTGCTCGGGGTACGCGACGAGTACGAGGCCGCGCCGCCCGCGTGGCCTTGGTATCCGGACACGGCGGCGTGGCTGGTCCCTACTGCCGTCACGGTACTCGCCCTGCGTCGGGTCCAGCGTCAGCGCCCCGATCCGCGCGTGGAAGAACGCATCCGGCAAGGCCAGCGATTCCTGCTCGTGCGTCGCTGCGCCGACGGCGGCTGGAACCACGGCGCCTCGCGCTCCCTAGGATTCCAGAGCTTCTCGTATCCTGAAACCACCGGGCTGGCGCTCGTGGCTCTGGCAGGCACGCAGCCGCCGCAAATCGAACGTTCGCTTGAGATGGCCGAACGACACCTCGCCCGCTGCCGATCGGCGGAAGGCATCGCCTGGCTCGAAATGGGATTGAGAGCGCACGGACGCACGCCGGCGCGCGTACCGGAAGCGCCCGCACGCACCGTCATGGACCTGGCCCTGCGGGTTCTGGCCCAGCGCGCGGCGGAAGGCGCCAACCTGCTGCTGAGTTGAACGTCATGAAAGCGATCACGCGCCGGGAATGGATCAGCAGCGCAGCCGCCACGGCGCTCACCGGCTGCCGCAAGCGCGAGCCCGTGAAACCCTCGCCGGTCCTGATCGCACGCGCCACCTACTCACAGGACCTCTACGAGGTGGTCCGGCGGATGCTGGCCGAGTTGCGGCTCGACGTGCGGGGCGCACGCGTGGTGCTCAAGCCGAATCTGGTAGAGTTCGACGAGCGCACGACGATCAACACGCACCCGGTCGTGGTCCACGCCGTTCTGGAAGCGCTGCTCGCGCTGGGGGCGAAAGAGGTGCGGATCGCCGAAGGTCCCGGGCACCGCCGCAACACGTGGGAGCTGGCCGAAGCGGCGGGTTACTTCGCAACGGTGCCGCAATTCGAGGCTCGCTTCACGGATCTGAACGTGGACGAAGTGGTTCCGGTCACGCTGGATCGCCCACGCTCCAAACTTCGCCGGCTGTACTTGCCGCGGACGGTGCTCGATTGCGACTGGCTCGTTTCGCTTCCCAAGATGAAGACGCACCACTGGGTCGGAGCCACGCTGAGCATGAAAAACCTGTTCGGCGTGGTTCCCGGAGCGATTTACGGGTGGCCGAAGAACCTGCTGCACTGGGCGGGAATCGCCGAGTGCATTGCGGATCTGCACCGGCTGTTCATCGGCGGCCAGAAACGTCCGCGCCTGTTCGCCCTGGTGGATGGCGTCGTGGGCATGGAAGGCGACGGGCCGATCCACGGCGTTCCCAAGCCAGTGGGCGCGCTGGTGGCGGGTTACGATCTGGTGGCGGTGGACGCGGCCTGTTGCCGCATCATGCGGATCGAGCCTCGCAAGATTCCCTACCTGCTACTGGAAGCGCGTCCCGGCGCGCTCGAACCGGAGGCGATCCAGGAAATCGGTGAACCCATCCGCGCGTTTGAAACGCCGTTCGAGCTGATCCCGCAGTTCCGCTCCCTGCGGCTGTAACATTGGTCCATCAAGGACCGCCGGATGGCAGCTCTGCCGAACGGCTGAAGCCTAGCAGGCGCAAGGCTGCCTCCAAGCCGCCCGCGCGCTGGATCCCGGGCACGAAGAAATCGCGGCGGAAATCCTCGTCGGTACCGTGGAAGCCTTCCAGATCGGTGTCCAGCAGCACCGGTCGCGGGGCAAGGGCCGCGGCAAAAATCGCCCAGACGCCCGCCTTTTCCAGACCGACCAGCTCCAGACGCTGCGGGCGGTGCAGGTCTAGAAAAGCGAGCCCGGTCAGAATGTCCTGCACGCGCAGAGAATCGTCGCTGCGGTTAAAGGTCAGGAAGAAGCGATCGCGGAGGGCGCGATCGGCGCGCTCGCCGTTGCTGCGAAAGACATCGAGCGCGAGCACGGAGGCGCCCGAGGCGAGCCGTTGTTGGAATTGCGGCGTGCGGCGTGCAGCCAGCGAGCCTTCGGGATGAACCACCAAGACGCTGCGTGTGGGATCGCCCGGACGCCACCATCCCGCGACTCGATCCCCTTGACCGGAGGTCAGAATAATGTACTCGCCGTGGTCCCAAGCCTGGATGCCGGCGGGCCAGCGGGCGCCGATCACGGTGGCCAGGCGCTCACGCAGCTCGGCCTCGCTCATGGCGCGCGTCTGGCGCTCGGCGTTCAGCCGCCACCAACGGAAGAGTCCTTCCTGATCCACGGCGTCGGAGGGCAACGGGATGTCCGGGCGCACGAGCAGGTCGCGCGGTCCCAGGTCCGGGCGTTCGGTTTCGACCAGGGGCGCAGCCGTGGCTTTGCGTCCGAGGTGTTTGCGGAAGAACCAGTACACAGCCTCGCGGCTGCGACGATCGTAATTGTGTTCCGCTTCGAACTGCACCATGGCCAGCCGCTCGGGGTGGCCGTAGAGCCGGTAAATGCGGTAAATTTCGGGGAATTCCTGCCGCGGGGTATTGCGCGTCCAGTCGCCCGTGGCCGACACGAGCAGCATTGGCCTGGGCGCGATCATGGCGGCGATTTCGACGTTGTGAGTGCCCACCCGCAGACCCGGCGCGTTCTCACAAGCGCAACCTCCTTGCATGATGGCGGAGACCATGTTGACCGGGGCCGCTACCTTTACGCGTTCGTCTACAGCGGCCAGCAAGAACGTTTGCGTGCCTCCGCCGGAAGCGCCCGTTGCCGCCAGCCGGGTCCGGTCCACTTCGGGCAGGGACTCCAGGAAGTCCAGAGCCCGCATCGAGTTCCACAATTGCAAGCCCAAAGGGCCGAACGACCAGAGCTGCTCTTCGGGCGACTGGCCGAACTCGTGCTCGGTTTGGGTGGTGTCGTTGTAGCCCACCATGTCATAGGCGAAGGCCACGTAACCCTGGGCGGCCAGATTGGCGCCCAGCCGCGGAACGGAATAGGAGTCCAGATCCTCGAGACGGCCATGTTTCCAGTGCCCGTGCGGAATCAGGACGCCGGGAAACGGGCCGCGCTGGCCGCGAGGCAGGTAGAGGTTCCCCGCCAGATAGTAACCGGGCAAGGTTTGAATCAGAACTTTCTCCACGGACCAGCGCTCGCGTTCGATGCGTCCGGCGCGGCGCGCCTGCAAAGGCACGCGGGGAGGCAGAGGCCAGAGGCCTGCGGCAGCGAGAATTTGCTTGCGCAGTTGGACTCGTCGCGCCTCCCACTCGTGCAAGCTCCGGTAGGCAGGCATCCGGAAGTGCGATTTGGTGTGCGGGATATCCTCGTTACGCAGATCGCCCCGAGGGACGGCGCCCAGCAGCAGGAGAGTCATGGCGGCCGTTACAAGATGCATACTCTCCCCCGTTTGTGGAGATGACGCCCGGAGGACTGAAGTTACCGTAGAAGGGTCACTCGTACATGTCCGGGTAGGCGCGGCGCATGCCGGCGGCGCGACGGCGAATGGTCTCGGGCGAAATCAAACGTCCGCGTCCGATGCCTGGGCAAAAGTTGGCCTCTCTTTTCCAGGCGCGCGGATCCTCGACCAGTTCAGGCCAGAAAGGGTAGAGGCGGCATTGCGTGGGTTTGTCCGGATGCAGAAGGCAGCCGTTCTCGGAAAGAAAGTAGCAGGAGGCGCCGCGCGGCTTGCGCAAACGCAAGGTGTGAGCGGTGCGGTAAACGTAGCGGCTCTCGAAAGCCTGCGGCGTCAAACCGAGGCGGGCGGCAGCGCGAAGCAAGTCCTGCTCGGTGAGGTAGACGTACCCCGGCTGGCGGCAGCAAAGAGTGCAACCACGAACGCAGGCAAAGCGAACGCCGCGCATGAGTTATTTCCAGAATATGGCGTATGGCGCGCGAAATGCCAGCGCCTTTTGAGTTAAATTCATAGTTAATGAGGCCGTTACCCTCCGACGCGCGTCCTGGCCTGTTCGGTGGCGACTGAACCACCTGCCCCGGTAGCGGCTCTTTGACTGGCGGTAGAGTTTTGAGATTCCCTGATTGAGGAGGTGCAGGTGGTGAATCCATCTGAACAGGCGGCGGTGGCGGAGCTGCCCAGGATTGTCACGGAACTTCCCGGCCCGCGGGCGCGCGCGTGGATCGAGCGCGATCACGCGGTGCTGTCGCCTTCCTATACGCGACCCTACCCGCTGGTGGCGGAACGCGGTGAGGGCGCCATCGTAGTGGACGTGGACGGGAATCGCTTTCTGGATCTGAACGCGGGCATCGCGGTGGTCGCCACGGGCCACTGCCATCCGCGCGTAGTGGAAGCGATCCAGAAGCAGGCGGCCCGGCTCATCCACATGTCGGGCACCGATTTCTACTACGCCAACATGGTGGAGCTGGCCGAGCAATTGGCACGACTGGCGCCCGGGGGAGGGCCGCGGCGCGTGTTCTTCGGCAACTCGGGGGCGGAAGCGATCGAAGCCGCGCTCAAGCTCGCCCGGTATCACTCGGGGCGATCCCAGTTCGTGGCTTTTCTGGGCTGCTTTCACGGGCGGACGCTGGGCGCATTGTCGCTGACCGCGAGCCGGGCAGTGCAACGTCGCGGCTTCGGGCCGTTGTTGCCGGGTGTACATCACGTTCCTTATCCGGATTGCTATCGCTGCCCGTACGGGCAGCAGGAGGCGACGTGCCGGCTGGAGTGCGTGCAGGCGATCGAGGAGCGGTTCCGCACGAGCGCGCCGCCTGAAGAAGTGGCCGCGATCGTTATCGAACCGGTGCTCGGCGAGGGCGGCTACGTGGTGCCACCGGCGAAGTTTTTCGAAGCGCTCCAGGAACTGGCGCGCCGGCACGGCATCTTCTTGATCGCCGACGAGGTCCAGTGCGGCATGGGACGGACCGGAAAGATGTGGGCCTCGGAACACTTCGGCCTCGTCCCCGATCTGATGGCTGTGGCGAAGGGCATCGCGAGCGGGCTGCCGCTCGGGGCGATGATCGCGCGTGCCGAGATCATGGACTGGCCGCCGGGCGCGCATGCGTCCACTTTCGGCGGCAACCCCGTGGCTGTGGCGGCTGCGCTGGTCACGCTGGAGTTGCTGGAGCAGGAACTGGTGGCCAACGCGGCGCGGGTGGGAGCGCACATGCTGGAGCGGATGCGCGACTGGCCGGCGCGCTTCCCCTGCGTAGGTCAAGTGCGAGGCCTGGGGCTGATGATCGGCATCGAGATCGTCCGCGATCAGGCCAGCCGCGAGCGAGCCCCCGAGCTGCGCGACCGCCTGGTGCGCATGGCGTTCGAACGCGGTCTCCTCGTTCTGGGCGCGGGACCGAGCGCCGTGCGGCTGAGTCCGCCGTTGGTCCTCACTCGCCAGCAGGCGGACTTCGCCGTGGATACGCTAGAAGAGTGCCTGGGCCAGCTGACCAAAGCAAGCTGAGAACACTGGACGTCGGCTGCGGCCTGCGCAAATATCCCGGGGCGATCGGCATTGACCGCAACCCGGCCAGCGCGGCCGACGTGCTGTGCGACCTGGATCGCCACCCCTACCCCTTCCGGGACGGCGTGTTCGACCGCATCCGGGCCATTCACGTGCTCGAGCACGTCAGCGACGTTCTGCGCACCATGGAAGAATTCCACCGGCTGCTGCGTCCGGGCGGGCGGCTGTTCATCGTCACACCGCACTTCAGTGATTTCAGCTCCTACTGCGATCCCACCCACCGCCGGCATCTGAGCAGTTACTCGTTCCGGTACTTCGGGGAAAACCACGGGGGCTTCGGTTATTACACCGCCGCAAGGTTTCGCGAGATTTCCGTGCGCGTGCGCTTACTAGCGTTGTGGAGATGGCTCGGGCTGGAATGGGTGGTCAATCACTGGCCGCGCTTCCGGCTTTTCTGGGAACATTACCTGTGCTTCGTGATTCGGGGCAAGGTGATCGAAATCGAGCTGGAGAGGGCCTGAAGCGGTGTGGAAGTGGCTCTTCCGTATTGCGGACGAAGCGCGCCACGCCCTCCGCCTCAAGCGCTGCACGCGGGATCAGGCGCTGGGCCGGCGGGGCGAGGATCTGGCGCACCGTTATCTGGAGCGCGCGGGCATGACGGTGGTGGCGCGCAACTACCGGACGCCGTCCGGCTCCGGCGAAGTCGACCTGATCGCGTGGGACGGCGAGACGCTGGTCATGGTCGAAGTCAAATGCCGCAGCGATGAGAGCTTCGGCGCCCCGGAGCGCAACGTGGACCGGGAAAAGATGCTGCGGATGGCGCGGGCGGCGCGCGACTTCGCACGCCGCGCTTCGACGCCGTGGGAACGCGTGCGTTTCGACGTGGTCAGCGTAGTGCTCAGCCGGCCGCCTGTCATCCGGCACTGGCGTGATGCCTTCCCCGTCAAGACGTTATAATGTTGCGTTTCCATGAACGGCGCGCGCCGGGCCGGATGCGAGGCCTGTGCACGCGCGCCGGCACGGAGTGCATCCATTGCCTGAATTTCGCAAGGATCCCGTTACGGGGCGGTGGGTCATTATCGCCACCGATCGCGCCCGTCGCCCGAGCGATTTCTCGCGCGAGCAAGTCGTCATTAAAGGCGGCGGCTACTGCCCTTTCTGCCCGGGCCACGAGGAAAAGACGCCGCCGGAAATTCTCGCCTACCGGCAGAGCGGCGGGCCCAACGAACCCGGCTGGACGCTGCGCGTCATTCCCAACAAATTTCCCGTGTTGCGCGTGGAGGGCGATTTCAACCGCCAGGGCGAAGGCGTCTACGATCGCATGAACGGCATCGGGGCCCACGAGGTGATCATCGAGACGCCCGACCACAACGCCACGCTGGCTGATCTGCCCGAAAAGCGCGTAGAAGACGTATTCTGGGCCTTCCGCGACCGCATCGTGGATCTCAAGAAAGACCGGCGCATGCAATACGTGCTCGCTTTCAAGAATCACGGCGAGTCGGCGGGCGCCAGTCTGGAACATTCGCACTCGCAGCTGATCGCGTTGCCCGTGATTCCGCGTCGCGTGCAGGAAGAACTGGAAGGTGCGCGCCGGTACTTCGAGTTCAAGGATCGCTGCATTTTCTGCGACATCGTGCGGCAGGAGGTGGACACGGGAACGCGCGTGGTGCTGGAGACGCAGGCTTTCCTGGTCATCTGCCCGTTTGCGGCGCGCTTTCCCTTCGAGCTGTGGATCCTGCCGCGCCGCCATCACTCCCATTTCGACGAAACGGACCCGGCCGCGATGGCGAATCTGGCGTGGGTGATGCGCGTCGTGCTGCGCAAGCTGGACCGGGTACTGGAAAAGCCCGCCTACAACTTCATCATCCACACCGCGCCGGTGCAAGAGGCGCCCATGGATCACTATCACTGGCACATCGAGCTGGCGCCGCGGCTGACGCGTATCGCCGGCTTCGAATGGGGTACGGGCTTCTACATCAATCCGACGCCCCCGGAAGAAGCCGCGCGTTTCCTGCGTGAGGCGGGTCTGGGTTGAAGGAGTGTGGCCGGGCTTCCAGGCAATAGCGGGCTCCGCCTGCCCGGGCCTGAACGAGGACCCGTCGCGGCTCGCGCTGCACTCGCCACGCGGCGCGGGCCTGATGTTCGGCCATCAGGCGCTCCAGCGACCATCCGGAGTCCGTTGTGATGAAGAGGCCGCCGTCGCCGCGGAGGACAATTGTCAGCTCGCCCGGATCGTCCGAGGCCTGCGCCACGGCGAGGACGCTTTGGGTTTGCCGGGCCAGATTCCGCTGCCGGGCTTTGGCGGCTGCGCGTTCGATCCAAAGGCTCACAATTGCCTTATCGCCCGCGCCGGCGGCTTCTTGACCGCGCCCCGATCTCGAGTGGCGGTATGGGTCTTCGTCTGCTAATCGCCCCCAACGAGGACGGTCTGGGCACTTCAGCGTGGGCCGTGCGGCTGGTCAAGGCGCTGGTCCGGGCAGGCGGGGAGCGGATCGAACGAATTCTCGTCGTCGTGGCTTCGACGCGCCTGGCCGATTTCCATGCAGATAAATATCCCTGGCTACCCGTGGAGGTCCGACGGCTCGAAAACATTTCTTGCCCGATCCGTTTGATCAAGCGAGCCGGCGGCGTGGACGTGCCGGCGACGATCGAAACCGCGGTCCTCGGTTATGAGGACTCGCGGCGCGACTACATCGAAGCCTTGGCGCAAGCCGGCCTGCTCGGGCAAACCGATCTCGTCGTGGATCTGGGCGTACCGCAGCTCCTGCGCGCCGCGGCGCATTCGGAACGCTGCCGGGCGCTGCGGGTGACGTTCTCCGATCACGCCTGGAGCGACACGCTTGCTCGCATGGCTGCGAGTGCGGGATTGCTCGCTCCCGAAGTAGAGCGGCAGCTCGGCTCCATGCGCGTAGACGAAGCCCTTGCCGAGCGCGTTTTCACGCTGCCCGAACCTATCACCCCGCCGCGTGTCGAACGTTACTGGCGCCAGACGCTCAGACTCCCGGTGGAGCGCCTGCCGGGCGTGCTGGGCGGGCCGCAGGCAACGCGAGCATGGGCGGGCGGCGAGCCGCGAGTCACGGTCCGCAGAATGCTCGGTATCGAAGACGACGCGCCTGTGCTCCATCTGACCGGGGGCGGCACGACCGTGTGGGACGATGCGCTCTCCGAGCTCCTCGATGACTACCGGGCGCGGCCTCCGCGCTACTGGGTCGTCGTGTTCAACCCGGTAGAGGCGGAAAAACGGGGGATCCGGATGGCGTGGAAGCAATCCTGCCAAGCGCAAGTGGCTTGCGGGAGCGATCGGGGCGCGCCGCGCGTGATCTTTCTGGGCGACGTCCGGGGCGAGACCCACCACGCGCTGTACGCCGGTTTCGATCTGGTTTGCACGCGTGCGGGCGGCGGCGCCGTCAACGATGCTCTGGCCTTTCGCGTGCCGCTGGTTCTGGTGGAGGAGCCGGAGCACGTCCAGGTGGAAGAGATCCGGCGCAGCGCGGAGCGTCTCGGGTTGTGCCGGAGCGTTGCATGGGAGGAATTCCGGCGGCAGGGCCGTGCACTGCTGGAAGACGAACGGGGCGACCTGATCCGACTCCCGCAAGCCGCAACGGCAGCCGCCAGAATTCCGCGCCATGCGGAAGACCACCTGGCGCGCCGACTACTGGAGCTGGCCCGAGAGAGTGGCTGAACACCCGCTGCGCGCGGATGCGCTCTCGGGCGACGAGTTCGCGAGCTTCCTGCTGGGTCATCCGAGCAGCGGCTACGTAGACCGCAACATCAACCCGGCTTACCGCAATCACCACGTAGCGCTGTTTTTGCAAGACGACTGGAAAGTTACGCCGCGGTTCACGATCAACGCCGGGCTGCGCTGGGATTACGAAGCGCCGGTGGTCGAGCGTTACAACCGCATGGTGCGCGGCTTCGCTTTCGATCAGCGAAATCCGATGGCCGGCAAGTTGCCGGGCTCGGGCCTGAACGGCGCCACGATCCCCAGGCAACAGTTGCTGGTGGCGTACCCGCACTTCACATCGGTAACCATCACGGATGTGCCCGTGGGTTCGCAACGCCACGACTCACTGCAAATGAAGGCCACGCGTCGCTTCTCGGGCGGCCTGGGCATGCAGATCTCGTACATGCTGTCCAAGCAGCTCGAGAAGGTCTCGCTGCTCAACGCGCAGGATGCGGTTCTCGGTGACTTGCTGAAGACGGTCACGGAGAAGCGCCTGGTCGAGTTCGACTCGCCCCACGCTTTCGTCGTGCTGAGCACCTGGGAACTGCCGGTGGGCCGCGGCAAGCGCCTTGGCTCGAATCTGCCCCGGCTCCTGCGTGGCGTCGTGGGCAACTGGAATCTGAACCTCCAATACACGATGCGTTCGGGGCTGCCGTTCGCCTTCCCCAACGGCGCGCCCTTGGAGGCGCGCAGCGCCAAATTCACGCACGCACAGCGCGACGCTTTGGCGCGACAGAAGGGGCGCAGCCAGTTCGATCCTGTCTTTGACGTGTTCTTCGATACCTCGCTCTTCCCCAACCGCGCCCAGGCGCCTTACACGCTGCGCGACTTTCCGACCCGCTTCCCCGACGTCCGCAGCAAGGTGCTCAACATCCCGTCCACCACGCCCAGGCCGGGAACGTTGAGGCCACGGAAGATGCGATCCAACAACGGCGCGTGGCCGCCAGCCTGGGTGATGAGGAAGGCCTCGAGAATGCCGTTTTCGAAAATATTGGTTTCGTTGACGCTGGTGCCACGAATCAGGCGAGTGCCCTTGTTGCCCACGTAGCGGACCTCCAGCCACGTGTTGGAGCGCACGGCCCGCTGGATCGAGACGTTCCAGTTCTGAACGTAAGGCGAGCGCAAGCGGGTGTCGAAGACGCGGACGATCTGCAAGCGGTCGGTCAGAGGGACCACGGCTAGAGGCTTGGTGTCCACCGTGAGCGGCAGGCGGATGCGGGAAAGGTCCAGATAGTCCGGAGAGGTGAAGGTCCGGACTTCGCGCAGGCCAGGCAGATCTCCCGCCACCACGTCGGCAGTCGTCGCGATAGAGCTGGATGCCGGGATTGGGCGAGCGCTTGCCGACCAGTTGAACGCGCGTCAGCGAGCCGCTGAGCTCGTTGAGCAGCGATTCCGCCGTGCCCAGATTCACGCCGATGCCCGGGATGGTAGAGAGATTCTGAATTGGCGCACCGCCGGTGCCAATCACGGCGCGAGGCATCACATCGAACGAGTTGAAGCCGTTCGTGCTGACGAAGCGAACGCTGACGCCGCCCTGGAACGCATGCTTGCCCCGCAGCCACGTCAGGTCGTTACTGAGCTGGTAGACGGGCGTGATGCGGCCCTGCGGGTCGTTGTCGTGGAGTTGGCGTTGCCGTTGCGCACGCCGGGGAAGAAGCGGAAGATGCCGCGGCGCGCCGGTTCGGTATAGACCGTGCTGCTGACCGAGTCGCGCGTGCGAATGCGCTGAGCTTCGAAATGCGCTGAGCTTCGAAGAGGGCGTGGAAGAAGGTCCGGTTGCGCAGGATGGGGCCGCCCAGCCGCCCGCCGAACTGGTTGCGGACGAGGAAATTGCGGGGATCGCCGCGCTGATTGTTGAAGGCGGGCGCCTGAGAAGTTATCGCCGACGATGCCCGCCTGGATGTAGACGAGGCCCAGCGCGTTGCGCGCCGGGATGGGCAGCTCGGCCAGGATCGCGCTCAGGAACAGAAAGCGTGACCGGCGTGGCCTTAGTACTGTTCGCTGCTGCCGAACCGGGAAATCCTTGCCCGATACGGAACGACCAACGCTTACATATACTCCGGGCAGGAAATTCCGAGGACGCCCAGGGTCCGCTCTAACTGGGAGCGGACATAGTCGGCCAGCCAGAGCAGAAAGACCCTGCGCTCCCGGTCCGGCTCGGAAAGGATCGGGTATTCGTGGTAGAAGTTATTGAAGGCCTGGGCAAGCTGGAAAGCGTACTTGGCCACGTGGGCGGGCTCACCCATCAAAATGGCCCGCTCCAGAACGGCGTCCACCTTCGACGCCATGAGCAAAAGCTGCCAGAAAGGCTCGTGCCGGAGCTGGCGCTCGAGCGCCGCCGCGTCCAGCTCTGCGGCGTAATCAGGCCGCTGCTCGCCACGCTCCTCCAGCTTCCGGAAGATACTCCGCGCGCGAACCACCGCATACTGAACATAAGGACCGGTCTCGCCCTCGAAGCTCAGCGCCTCCTGAAAGTCGAAGGCGATGATTGCGTTGCGGGTATATTTGAGCATGAAATAGCGGAGGGCGCCGACCGCAATCTGGGTGGCCACGGCTCGCTGCTTCTCAGGGGGGTCCTCGGGATGGCGGGAAGCCACCTCCTCCAGCGCCTTTTCGATCAGCTTGTCAATCAGATCGTCCGCCTTGACGCCCAGACCTTTGCGCCCCGAGACCTCGACAAAGGCGCGGCGACGCTCCTCGGCGGTCAGATCGAAGCCCAGCTCGGCGGCGCATCGGGGTGAAAGAGCCACCATCTCGTAAGCAAAATGGATCGAGTTTTCGGCTTCCTTTTCGAAGCCCAGCGCACGCAGGCCCGCGGCCACAATGTCCTGAAGGTAGGACTGTCGGGAATCAATCACGTTATAGACGCGCTTGCCGTGACCGAACTGCGGCGCCGGTTCGTCTCCCGGAGTATCTGCCGTAACCCAGACGCGGTGCCCGTCCGGATACACCATGAGCGGACGGTAGTAAAAGTCCTTGCCCAAAAGACCGAACTTCCAAAGCTGGTAGGCGATATCCTTTCCGACGTAAGTTACCGTGCCGTTGGAGCGCACGATAACCTTGCTATCCTCACCTTCTTGTTCTCCGGCGAAAGCAGCCGCCGGCATCACCCAGCATCCTGCGTTCTTGCCCTGGGTTTCGTAATAAATGGCCCCGCGCTCGCGAAGTAACTCGAAGGCCGTTGCCCAGAATTGGAGCCGAAGGATCTCGCTTTCGCGAGGTAAAACGTCGTAGGTTACGCCGATGCGCCACATCGTGGCGAGGTGCGCGTGCATGACCGCGTCCGAGACGACCGCCGCCATCCGCGCGGTATCCCCGTGGCCGCGTTCGATCTCTTCCAGCGCCTGCTGTCGCCAGGCCAGCGCCTGGGGATGCTCGGCGTAATGGGCCGAAACGCGGGCGTAGAGATCCCAGCAGAAATAGTCGAAGCGGCAGGAGGGATCGGCCGCCATGGCCGCTACTTCCTCGGGCGTCTTGCCCAGCAGTCGCTGGAAGCCTACCACCACGTCGGCCACTTGCACGCCCGTGTTGTCAATGTAATTCTGGACCTCGACATTCCTGCCGCGGGCGCGCAGGATGCGTACGAAGGTGTCTCCCAGCACGGCGTTGCGCAAGTGCCCGATGTGCGCAGCCTTGTTGGGATTGATGTTGGTATGTTCGACAATGATCTTTTCGTCCGATGGCGGAAACGTCTCGGGCGGAGGTCCCTCCACCAATTGCCGGGCGTAACGGGCGCGGTCGAATCGTAGGTTGATATAACCGCTGCCCGCAACCTCCAGCGCGCTGACGCCCGGCACCGCGCCGATTTCGCGCACGATCTCGTCCGCGATGGCACGGGGAGGCCGCCGAAGCTGGCGGGCGAGCTGGAAGGCTACGGGCAACGCGAGCTCGCCAAACTCCGGCTGCCGCGGCTGTTCGAAACTCACTGGCGCAGACCAGCCGTAGCGCGCGCTCAAATAGTCAGCAAAGATACGGGTCAGATCCTGCTCGAGACGATGAAACACTTCATTGACGAGTATAACAATGCCAGGCGCGCCGCCCCGTTTACAAGCCGCCGGCGCCGGGAAGGCCCGCGCCCGGACGCGGCAAAGCAAGGCCGCCTTGTTGGATGCGCGGGATCAACTTGTCGAGCAGCTCCTGGGAAATGTCGGCTCGCAGTTGCAGGGAACGCTGGTCCTGGCGGAGATTGATGCCGTCGTAGACGCGCAACAGTTCCGGGGCGTCGTCCGGCGTGCTCAGGCGCGCCAGACCAATCAGGCCACGCAATGCATCCTGGAGCGTTCGGGCGTCCGCCTCCGTGCGGCACATTCCCGAAGCTTCCAGCCTGAGGCCGGAACGCAAGTCCGCTGCGAAAGTCGCCGTCTCCAGCATCGAGAGAATTTTGGCCAGAACGGCCGCGTTTCCCTTGGGAGGCACTTCCGCGGCCAGCGCCCGCGCATTGTTGGACACCATCCAGACCTGCGCGCCCGGCGGCAAGCTGCGCGCCTTTTGGATCAGCGGCGAGACCCCGCGGGTGCGACCGCGCCGGTCAATCAAAGCACGCAGGGCAGCCGCCGGGCCGGCCGCGGCGGTGGTCGAGTTCATGAACACCACGGCAGCTCGTTCGTCCCCGATCAGGGTATAGCCCTTGTAGGGAGTCCGCCGTGCCCCTTCGAACCGCGGCTCCAGGCCCGAGACGCCGAATTTTCCCCGCGCCAGCGCCACCGTCTGCTTGCCGTCAGAGGTGACGAGAAGTTCCCACAGATCCTTGCGCGGATCCAGGCCCAGTTTGCGGGCCAGATCGTCCAGCAACGGTTGCGGCTTGCCCGCTACCCAGCGTTTGTACGTCGGGGTGGCCCGAAGGCTCTCCATGCGCGCGCCTGCCACCATCACGGCATCCGGCGGGACCAGCGCCGCCAGGGCCGGGTCTATATAAAGGGCCGATCGCTCGGCAGAGCGACAACCCAGCGTCAACGCCAATACCGCCACCCAGCAAGCGCGCATCAGTAACTCCTCCGCGCGAACAGGACCAGCGCCAGCGTCAGCACCACCGCCGCGAACAGAGCCGAACTCCACACTGGCATCCAGCTTTCCACCGGGCGCCCGCGCAGCAGATCCATATTGATCTTTCCTACCTCGAAAACCTTGGGCAGGACATAGTAAAGGAACCGCCAGACATCCCGCCAGAATTCCGAATCCAGTAACTTCACCATGAGCCGGTGCTGGGCCAGAAGAGGACTTACTACCATCAGGGCGAACGCAACCATGGTGGCCAGCACGGCGCTGCCCGTCAGCACCACCGCCAGCGTAACGACACTTAGTAACACGATAAACATGAACGTCGTCGTCAGTGCGGCGACGAGGAAGCTTTTGTCCCAGATCCCGGTCTTTGACCCCAAAATAAGCCAGACGCCGACCACCAGATAAGAGACGTTCACGCAGACCAGCAGGACATTTCCTGCGAAGCGCCACAGCAGCAGGCGCGTCCGCGGAAGCGGTTTGGAAAGCAGCCACTCGACGCGGCCCGGCTCGACCATTGCGGCCATCAGCCCTGCGGATGCGAAGATCGCCAGCCCCATGCCCGCCACGTAGAGGAAAGCGGCCACCGCTCCCTGGAATCCCCGCACGAGTCGCTCCACGGGCACGGCGCGGGGACTCGTCTCGCCGAACAAGGTCACCGTGGCACGCGCTCCCTCAATCACGTCAATGCGGAGCAGGAAAAGGAAAAACAGAATAAGGGCAGTGGAAAGCCCGTAGAAACCCCAGAAGACCCAGCGCGCGCCGGCCTCGCGGACCGTGTCACGCACCAGAGCCCATGCCTGGCGAGCGCTCATCGGGTCTCCTCTCCCGCCTCCGGGCGCACGGTGCGCATGAACACTTCCTCCAGGGTACTGCTGGTGGGAATGACGCTTTCCAGCCAGCCGCCCTGGGCGCGCACCAGGTCTACGGCCCGGTTCACTTCCTCGCGCGTGCGGAACTGGAACTCGGCCAGGCCGTCGCGATAGGCCGCGGTGACCGCCAGGGCGCGAAGCTCCTCGAAGGCTGCTTCCGGCACGCGAGCCGCGGTGAGCCGGTAACCTTTTCCGGCGGTCAGATCTTTCACTTTGCCCGACGCCACGATGCGGCCGTGATCCATAATGGCGACCTCGCGGCAGAACATCTCTACCTCGCCGAGCAGGTGGGAATTCACGAAGACGGTCACGCCGCGCTCTTCCAGTTCCCGCAGGATGGCCCGGATCTGCTGCCTGCCCACCGGATCCACTCCGTCGGTCGGCTCATCTAAAAACAAAAGGGCAGGCGAATGTATCAGCGCCTGCGCGAGGCCCAGCCGCTGGAGCATCCCTTTGGAATACCGCGACAGGCGCACGTCGGCCCACTCTCGCAATCCGACCAGCTCCAGCAACTCGGGGATGCGGCGCCGCCGCGCGCCGGGATCCATGCCTGAAAGCGCCCCGGCGAAATCCAGCAGACCGGCGGCCGTCCAGTAAGAAGGCAAACGATGATTCTCGGGCAGATACCCCACGGCCTGCCGCGCTTCGGGTCGCCGGAAGTCCACACCCAACAGCCGCGCCGAGCCAGCGGTCGGGGTGACGATGCCGAGCAGCAGCTTCACGAAGGTGGTCTTGCCCGCTCCGTTGGGTCCCAGCAATCCGAAGCTCGTGCCGCGCTCCACTCGCAGGGTGACGCCGTCCACCGCGCGCACTTCCCCGCCCCGCCAGCGCCGGCGGAAGATACGGGTCAGCCCATGGGTTTCGATGGCGGCGTCATCGCTCATGCCGGCAGGGACCTCAATGCTTCTTTACGCTGACCTCGCGGAAATAAACGATGCTGCGTGCGTCGTGATTCTGCAAGCCGATGTAGCCGTACTCGGGACGCGGGCCGCGCGCGGGTTCGTACCAGCGCTTGCGCGGCGGGACCGGCGAATCCGGCGAGAATTCGTTCACCTTGACCCCGTTCAGATAGACGATGGTCTTCAATCCATCGAGCACGATGTCCATGGTGTTCCACTCGCCGGCAGGTTTCTGGGGTCGCGCCAGCACCTTGCTGAGCGAGTAAATCGAGCCCGTCGCGTGCCAGTCGTCGCCCGCTGCGTCAATTTGCACCTCATAGCCGTTGTGCACGGCGTACCAGGGATCGGGCGGCGGCTCGGGCAGGCGAATGAAAACGCCGGAGTTGGCGCGAGGGGAGGCAGTTTTGAAGACCACGCGAATGGTGGCGTTGCCGAACTTCTCCCGCTCGTAATAAAGCAGGCCCATGCCACCCTCGGTCTTCATCATGCCGTTCTCCACCACAAAGCGTCCGGGGCCCACCATGCGCCAGCCGGTCAGATCCTTGCCGTTGAACAAAGGCCGGAACTCCTGCGAGTACAAGCAACCGGCAGCCAGCCCTGCCGCCACCATCAGCCATCGCATCGTGGATTCCTCCCTATGCTTTCAGAATACATGTGCCGCGCCGCCCTTGCGGATGGCGAGCATCGCCGCGAATCCTGGCCTGCTATCCTTGTGGACGGGGTGTCGGCACGCCTGAGTGAGCGGATTCGCGCGCTGGCGCCGCGGGGCATCAACCGGGCGGGTGTGTTCTTCGCACTTGCCGTGGCCGCGGTGACCGCCGGGGCCGTCGTTACGGGAAACAACCTGCTTTTCCTCATCCTCGCGGCCATGCTCTCGACGCTGATGATCTCGGGGCTGGTGAGCCGCTTGTCGCTGGCCGGCCTGGAACTGGACTTCCTCTTGCCCGAGCACATCACAGCTCATCGCACGTTGCACGCGCGCCTCCAGGTCCGCAACCTGAAACGGTGGATGCCTTCGTTCTCGCTGCACTTGAAAGGACGACACGATGAGGCCGTCTCCAGCCCCGTCTACCTGCCCGTCCTTCCGGGAGGAGCGCGGGTGGAACAGCCGGTGGAGATCTGCTTCCGGCGACGAGGGTTGCACCGCGCCGGGAGCTTTTGCTTCTCTACGAGTTTTCCCTTCGGTTTTCTCGAGCGCAGCGCCGAAGTTTCCCTGAGCACGCAGGTGCTGGTTTACCCCCGGATCGACCCGCAGCCCGGATTCGAAGAGCTTCTGGGGACGGTGCGCGGCGAACTGGAGGCGCAGGCCCGCGGTCGAGGCCAGGATTTCTACCGCATCCGGCCCTACGAACCTTTCGAAAGCGCCAGGCACGTGGACTGGAAAGCCACCGCACACACGGGCGAACTTCAGGTCCGCGAGTTCGCACGCGAGCAGGATCGGATGCTGGAGATCTGCCTGGATCTGAACGTGCCGCCCGGCTTGGAAGCCTGGTTCGAAAAGGCGGTGGAATGCTGCGCGTTCCTGGTGTGGCGCCTCAGCCAGCGAGCCTTGCGGCTGCGCTTCCGGACCCAGCGCTTCGAGATCGTGCTGCCAGAAATGGGCGATGCCTGCGATGTGCTGCGCTATCTGGCGCTGGTGACGCCGGCCCGGGGGGAGCCGCCGAAAGCGCGTCTCGAACAGGATTGCTCTTATGTTCTGGTCAGCGCCCAACCCAAGGACGTCCTGCACAAGCTGGGCTGGGAACACGCCCGGATCATCGGCATCAACGAACTCCCCGTGCATGACTCGGCAGGCCGGCAACAAGACGATCCGCGGGTTGCCTGACCCTGTCAGTCTGCCCGTCCGCGCCGCAGCGTTCGCACCAGCAGGAACGCGGCAGGATGCAGAATCGCCATGAGAGCAAACACCGGGGCGTAGGAGTACGCCGTGACAAGCCGCCCGATCGCGTCCGTGGAGAGCAGTCCGCCCAGGCCACTGCCCGCCGCGACCAGGCCAAACACCGTTGCCACGATGCGCTGAGGAATAAGGTCTACGACCAGCGCTGTCAAGGTAACTTGCCAGGTCAAGTGGCAGAAACTGACGAGGGCGGCAAGCAACAGTGCGATTTCCAAGGGCGGTCGCAAGGCCATGAGTGCGCCCAGCGGCGCCAGCAACGCCGCGGATCCCATCACGTAGAGCCGGGCGCGCACGGGGGCGTGACCGCGGCGGATGAGTCTCCCGGAGAGAGCGCCGCCCATGACGCTGCCCAAGTCCGCCGCCAGATAGACGACCCACGCCACTCGCCCCACCTCGGCCAGGCTCAGACCGCGAGCGTCCATGAGATATTTCGGGAACCAGAAGAGGTAGAAATACCAGACCGAATCTGTCAGCAGTCGCGCGCTCATCAGAAGCCAGGCTGCCCGGTAACTGGCCGCTTCCTTCCAGCTCTGCCACTCGGAACGTCGAGCGGCGGGCGCCGGCGGGCGCGCGGGAACCGATGCGGCCTCTTCCGGCGTGATCCGTGGATGCCGCCACGGCTCGCGATAAAGCCACAGCCAAGGGGCCAACCAGAGCAGGCCCAAGCCGCCCGTGGCCACGAAAGCCATACGCCAGCCGAAGTTGCCGCCCAGCCAACTGATCAGAGGCGGCGAAATCGTGGCCCCCACCATCGCACCGGCCGTATAAATGCCTACGGCGAGAGCGCGCTCTTTCGGCTGAAACCATTCCGAAACTGCCTTGGGCGCCGCGGTGTAATTACCGGCTTCGCCCAACCCGAGCAGGAAGCGGAACACGCCCAGCGACAGCGCCGATCGCGCGAACGCGGTCAGTAAATTGGCCAGCGACCACCAGCCCAGAAACAAGGCCAGGGAGAGGCGCGTTCCCAGCAGGTCGGTGACGCGACCTGCGAGAAGGTAGGCCAGAGTGTAAGCGAGCAGAAACGCCTGCACGACGTGGGCGTAATCCAGGTCGCTCATGCCCAGGTCGTTCTGGATGGTACGCGCCAGAATGGAAAGCGTCTGGCGATCCACGTAATTGATCACGGTGGAAAGAAAGAGCAACGCCGTGATCCACCAGCGCAGGTAAGGGATCCGGCAACTCATCCGGGGACTCCTCGTTCCCTCGAACTTCCGGATGCCGGGGTCAATTCCTCAGCTCCAATTCCGGGGTACGCTTCCAGGATCCGTCGGACGCCTCGGCCTCGACCCGGAAACGCAGCGGGCGGCCGGGATCGTCGAGTCGCACACTGAACTCGAAGGGATAGGAAGCGTCTTCGAGAAACTGCTCAGGACCTTCCGCCAAACGCCAGACCAGCCGCATGCGCCGGGCCTGTTTTTCCGTAGCATCCGAGTAAATATAGGCGTCCGAGTATTCGGGAACCAGATTCAATAGCATGGCGGTGATGGTGCCGAGCGCCGGTTCTTCGAAGGTGCGACGATGATACCCCATCGCCTGGGGAGAAAGGCGCACCCTGCGGCCGGCGCCCGCCAAAGGATTCCGGGCACGCAATCCTTCCACGCAGTAGGCCGCGATTCCATGGCCCGGCGCCTCGGCCCGGAACGTTCCGTTGCGCACCCAACCGACCTGCGTTTCGCCGGCGCGGTCCACACGCAGCAGCCGGTACTCCCGGTCCACATCCCAGGGGATTACATCCGCGTTGAGCTGTACCTCCACGGCGACTTCCTGCTCCTCGGTGTTCATCAAGACCAGATACAGGCCTCGGTCACCCACGGCAAACAGGTGATTGACCGCCGTGGTGGAGAAGCGGGCGGCTCGGCGCGGCAGCCACAAATAAAGGTCCCGGTGTCCGAAGATGCGGCCCGGAGCATGTCCGTATACTTTGCTGGTCAGAAAAGCGTAACCCGGCGCATAAGCCGAAGGAAAGTCAATTTCGCCGTTCGAGCGATAGAAGGCGTCACTTACCAGAAAGTCAGCCAGGAGCGCAATATGCGGCCAGATGTGATTGTAAAAGATTGCGTTGTATTTGATTTCCTGATATGGTCGGCGCGCATAATCCGGTAACTGATAGATGTTGGTTTCCAGGGATCGGAAGTAATAACCCGGAAAACTGGCATAGCGGCCGAGGACGGCGTTGTAGGCGGCGTCGGCCAGCAGTTTGTCCTGCGTGAGCGCGGCCAGCCGCAGCAGCCAGGCGGCATGATGGGTCAGCATGATAGGCCCGCCTCCGTTGTACGTGTAGCCCTGTTCGAAGGGCAAGCCTACCAGGGAGGTTCGCCAGGCAGGGATACGCTGTTCGGGCGCGGTGCTGGTGGAATCGAAGGGAGCCCGTTCCGTCGGACTGATCCTGCGCCACGGGAAGACGCCCGGCACGCGGCCACCCCGGTTGACCACGATGGCCTCCGGGGGCGCAAAGGGGTGGGAGCGCAACAGTAAAAGCATGGCGCGGGCGCCGACGGCCGCCGCCTCAAGGTACTTGCGATCGCGCGTTTCTTCATAGAGCTCGTACAGATCGAACCAGCGGGGACCGTAATCGGTGTAAAAGCAGGCTTGCTTGTCGCGCAACGCGGGGTTGGTGTTGAAATCGTCGGGGAAGCGCTCGATTTCCCGTCGGATGTGCTCGTCGGCGCCGCGTCGCGCCCGCTCCAGATGGCCGGGGTCGCGGGTAATCCGGTACAAAGCCAGCTCGTCCTGCCAGGAAGCGCCACCGGTGAGCGTGTCCAGATTCAGCACGCGCGGGCGGCCGAACACACGTTCGGCTTCGCGGCGAAAAACCTGAGAGGCAGGCATCATCTGGTGCAAGCCGGCCAGTTCGCCCAGCTCCACGCAGGGTCCTCGTAGGAAGTGGGAAGGACTCTGTTGCTTTATTTCTTCGCTCACTGCGTAGAGGTACTTTTCCCTCGACAGGACGTATTCGATGAGCGGACGCGCCCTGCGCCGGTAAATTTCGCTGTCGCCCGTCATCAGCGCGATGCCGAGAGCGTGCAGGGCGGAGACCACTTTCACCGTGCCAGGCACGTCGAAGCGGTAATCGAATCCGCGCAGCTCCTCCACCCAACCGGAATAGACATCGTTCATGCCCAGCTCGATCATGTTCTCGAGCGTCTCGTTGAGCGAGTGTGTCGCGTTGCGGCGCTCGTTGCGATAGCGGAGGATGTCGCGCAGCAGGTGCTGCACCCCTGCATACCATCCTCCGGCGGCCAGCACATAACGGGTGCGGAAGCGGTACGTCTCGCCCGGACGGCGCCGTGATTCCGCGCCACCGAAAATGGGCGCAAACAGCGTAGGCCGGCACAGGCCGGCGGCTTCGCGCAGCAAGACCCCGAAACGCGAGTTTTCCGCCGTGGCGAAGCGGTAGGGAATCTCGCGGGGATCCGCAGCCAGCCCCTCGGTAACGCCCGCGCGCGTGCGCAAGACGGCGGGAGTGTTGGCGAAATGCTCCGGCGTGAGATAGGAGCGGGCCGGAAAGCGCTTCCATTGCCAGACCAGCGGCTGGAAGAGAAACTCCTGGTCAGCGGCAGGCTCGGAGCCGAGGGTGGCCACCCCGACCGAATACCATCCCTCGGCCCGCGGCGCCAGTTCGATTTCCAGGACAGGCGCCTCATGACCGGGCGGCAATTCTAGCGTGAGCGCAACCTCGAAGGCAGGCTGCGGCGGGAATCGGTATCGCACGCGCCGCCCGGCCTCGGGGGACCACGACTCGGCCGGCAGACTCACCGGACGGGCCGCGCGATAAAGGTCGGTCTCCGCCTCGGTGGCCGGTCCCCTCTTCCAGCCGGCGGTCGCCGTCACCTCATCCCGCAAGCGCCCGTACATGAAATATCCGGGATCCGAAGAGGAGTAGAACACTTCCAGCCGGGGCACAAGCGTTCTGGTCGCATCCGCCGAGCTGCGCAGTTCGACGCGAATGACGTCAGCGGCGTGGATCCGGTAGCGCTCGTTCGCCAGCTCGACCGGCCCTACCGCCAAGGAAGGAGCCGCCAGCAAAAGCGCGAGGGTCAGCATGACCGAGATTGTATCACCAGCCTGAACGGGTGCGACTGAAATGGAAAATTTCAGATCTCAGGTCTGGCGTTGGCCCTTGACAGCGCGCTCCGGGCGTGCCATGATCAAGAAGAACGACGGCGCGGCCAGCCGCAAGGTTGGCCCGCGGTCTTCAACGCGTGGGAGGTAATGGCAATGCGACGCGCCACTTGGATGGCACTCCTGCTGGGGATCGGGCTGGCCGGCGCCACCGTCTGGGCCCAGCAAGGCACCGCTTCCATCTTCGGCACCGTCACGGATCCGCAGGGTGCGGCCGTGGCCGGCGCCACCGTGGAAATCACCAATCAGGCCACGGGGGCGGTTTTCCGGACTCGCACCACCGACACCGGCTATTACTCGGCCCCCGGCCTGCCCGTGGGAACCTATGCGGTCGCCGTGGAGCTGCAAGGCTTCAAGCGGGCGGAACGCTCCGGCATCCGCTTGCAGGTCAACCAGAACGCGGAAGTGAACCTGCGACTGGAGATCGGCCAGCTCACCGAAACCGTGCGCGTGGTCGCCGAAACCCCGCTGGTGGACACCGGCAGCGCCACGCTCGGCCAGGTGATCGAGAACCGGCGGGTGCAGGAGCTGCCGCTCAATGGCCGCAGCGCTCTGGCCCTCACTCTGCTCACGGCAGGCGTGGTCGCCAACTCCGGGCCGCTCCAGTCCGGCTTCGGTGATCGGGGAATCGGCCTGTCGTCCATCTCGATCAACGGCGGCCCCAACTCGATGAACGCCCAGATGCTGGACGGTAACAACAACAACCTGAGTTACATCGGCGAAGTGGGCGTGCCGCTGGCTGTGGACGCCGTGGAGGAATTCAAGGTCCAGAGCGGCACCATGTCAGCCGAATACGGCTTTACCGCGGGCGGGGTTATCAATCTGGTGACCAAATCCGGCACCAACGAACTGCACGGCACAGCCTACTGGTTCGTGCGCAACGACAAATTCGACGCCCGGAACACGTACGCCCTGAGCAAGCTGCCCCTGCGCTACAACCAATACGGGACGTCACTGGGCGGGCCGTTCGTCAAGAACCGCACCTTCGGCTTCTTCAACTGGGAGCAGTACCTGCTGCGGCGGAGCTGGCCCAACATTGCATCGGTGCCCATCGCTTCCTGGCGCCAGGGCGACTTCAGCAACTGGTACACCGCCAGCGGCGTGCTCATCCCCGTCTATGATCCGGACACGACGCGCCCGAACCCGGCAGGCGCCGGCCAGATCCGCGACGTGTTCCCCGGCAACCGCGTCCCGGCAAGCCGCTTCGACGCCATCACCCCCAAAATCCTCGCCTTCTGGCCGGAACCGAACAAGCCGCCCATCAACCCTTACACGCAGGCGCAGAATTTCCAGAACATCGGCACTTCGAAAGTGGACTGGACGCAGATGCACGTGCGGGTGGACCATCGCTTCAGCGATCGCAACTCGCTCTTCGTGCGATACAGCACGGCGGAGCATGATACCTTCTCGCCGCCGCCCAATGCCGGCACGAACTTCTTCACGGATCCGACGGTGGGCCAGGATCGGCGCGACCACCAAATTAACCGTAACGCCATGCTTTCGGATACGCACGTGTTCTCGCCCACCCTGATCAACAATCTGCGGGTCGGCATCATTCGCCAGTTCTTCACCTTCCGGGCTGTCAATGGCGGTCGCGACTGGCCGCGCAAGCTGGGACTGCCTCCCGTGGTGCCGCCCGAGCAGTTCCCGCAAATCAACTTCGGCTTCGGCACCATCGGCGGACAAGCCTACGGCACCCGCGCTTCGCTGAACTGGGACATCCAGAACATGCTGAGCAAGATCACCGGCAGCCACACCCTGAAGTTCGGCGTGAACCTGCGCATCCCGCAAGGCAGCAACATGCAGGGCGCCGCTCTTTCCGGCGACTTCAGTTTCAGCGGACTCACCACCAATCCCCAAAGTCCGGCAGGCACGGGGTCCAGTCTGGCCCAGTTCCTTTTGGGTGACGTCTCCAGCGCTTACTGCGACCGCATCACAGGCAATACCTTCGTGGGCAATGCAATCAGTTGGTTTGTCCAGGATGACTGGAAAGTCACCCGGCGCCTGACGTTGAATCTCGGTCTGCGCTACGACTTCCAGAAGAAACCCGTCGAGCGCCACGACGGCCACATCAGCTTCGATCCCGTGGCCAAAGAGCCGATTACAGGGTTGCCCGGCATCACCATCTACGCCGGCCGCAATGGCCAGCCGCGCTCCTTCCGCAAGGAAGATTACAACGACTTCGGTCCGCGCTTCGGTCTGGCCTGGGACCTGTTCGGGAATTCCCGGACTGTATTCCGCGCCGGTTACGGCATTTACTACCCCTTCATTCATTACCGCGACTTCTTCGGCAACACCCAACTGTTTTCCTCGACTCGCACTTCCTACACGGCAGCCGAGCCGGGCCGCGCGGCCTTCAAGTTCGCCCGCGGCTTCCCCTACCCGCCCCTAGAATCCCCCGGCGCGTCCGCAGGGCCGAGCGCTCTGATCGGCCAGGGCGCCTCGTGGACCGAGGACTTCGGCGCCACGCCACTTAATCAGCAGTGGAACGCCAGCTTGCAACAACAATTCGGGCAGTGGCTGGTAGATGTTACTTACGCAGGTAACAAAGGAAACCACTTCATCGCCGCCGGTTATAACCTCAATCAGGTTGATCCCAAAGTCCGCGCCGAGCTGGGCCTGCGCCTGTTCGATCAGGTTCCCAACCCTTGGGCAGGCCTCATCCCCGGTGGCCTCGGCGGACGCACGACGACCCGAGAAAGGTTGCTGATGGCGTATCCTCACTACACCAGTGTTTCCGTCTATAACCCGCTGCTCGGCAATTTCATCGCACACCAGCTTCAGCTCAACGTGCGGCGGAACTTTGCCCACGGCTTCATGGCTCACCTGGCTTACACCGCTGGTAAGACCATCAGCGACAGCCTGAACACCCCCGTCAACTGGAATCTCGAACAGAACGACATCGGCTACCAGGACGGGCTGTACAATCGGCGACTCAGCCGGGCGGTGGACCCGCTGGACGTCTCCCAGCGGGCGGTCGTCAGCCTGCTCTACGAGCTGCCTTTCGGCCCCGGCAAGCCTTGGAGTCCACAGAACCGGGCGCTCCGACGCCTGGCCGGTGGCTGGCAGCTCAACGCCATCGGCGTCATGCAGACCGGTACGCCGCTCATCGTTTCGGGAGCGAGCAACTACCAGGCCACGCGCCCCAATGCGACCGGCTCGGCCAGGCTGCCCCGCGACCAGCGCTCGCCCAAACGTTGGTTCAATACCGACGTCTTCTACAACCCTCCGCCCTTCACCATGGGCACCGTGGGCCGCACGCTGCCCGACGCCCGCAACCCGGCGACGATCAACTGGGATGTTTCCGCCATCAAGAACAATTCTGTGCGTGAACGTTTCAATCTCCAGTTCCGGGCCGAGGCGTTCAACTTCACGAACCACGTCAACCTGGGTCGGCCGGCGACCGGCTTCAGCCCCGGGCCTGACGGCAAGAACGCCAGCGCCAGCTTCGGCACCATCACATCAGCCCGGGACGCCCGGGTCATCCAGTTCGGCCTGAAGATGATCTTCTGATCCAGCGGCCCGGAAGTCTGCGCAGACTTCCGGGCCCGCGCGCCCGACCTGCCCGGATGGAAAAAGCGCCCATGAAAGTCCTTCGCGGCGTAATCCCGGTCGTCAATACTACCTTCGATGACGACGGCAAACTCGATGTCGAAAGCCAGGCCCGGCTCGTGCGCCACTTGCTCGAAGAAGGCGCTCACGGGCTGGCCTTGTTCGGGATGGCGGGCGAAGGATACGCGCTGACGGATCAGGAACGCCGCCTGGTGCTGAAGCTGATTCGCCGCGAAACGGGGGACAGCGTGGCGCTCGTCGTGGGCGTCGGCCACACCGGCCTGCACGCGGCGGTGGAAAGCTGCAAGGAAGCCGAGGATCTGGGCGCAGACGCCGTGATGGTTCTGCCGCCTTACCTGCTGAAGCCGGGCGAGGAAGGCGTTTTTCGCTTCTTCGAAGCGATCGGCGCGGCCATCAATATCCCCGTTATGGTGCAGGACGCGCCGCTGGTCACACAAATCACGATGTCCGCTCCGCTGCTGGCGCGCATGCTGCGCGAGATCGAGCGCGTCCGCTACGTCAAGATCGAGGCCCCGCCTACCGCGCCCAAGTTTTCCGCCGTACTCGAGCTGGCGCCCGGCGCCAGTCTGTTCGGGGGCCTGAACGGGCAGTTTTTGATCGAGGAGTACGAACGAGGCGCCTGCGGTGTGATGCCCAATTCCGACATGATCCGGCACTACGTCCGCATCTGGCGCTGGCTGGAGCAGGGAGAGTCGGAAGCCGCCTGGCGACTGTTCGTGCACATCCTGCCGCTCATCCGTTACGAATTGCAGCCCGCGCTGGGCGTCTCCGCGGCCAAGCACAACCTGGTGGCGCGCGGCATCATCCGTTCGGCCCGGGTGCGCCCGCCCACGGGCGAACTGGACGCGCGCGGTCTGGCTGAACTGGAGCGCCTGCGGCGCTGGGTAGACCAACAGGAGTACTCCGATGTTCCGGGTCCGCTGCTTGCCGGTCATGGCAATTGAGCGCGTGGTGACGGTCCTGTGCCTGCTGGGCGGGACAAGCGGCACGATCGAACCCACATATCCTCCGCCCCTTTACTCGCTCGTCTTTCACGACGACTTCTCCGGTCCTCGCCTCGATGAGCAGCGATGGATGTACCGTACGGACGTCAAGCGGGACAGCTCGCAGCGACCCGAAAACGTCTTCCTTCGCGACGGGCGGCTGGTCATCGCGCTGCGCAAGGAATCCCACCGCGGGAAGAGTTACACGGGCGGAGGGGTCATCAGCCGCGCCGCGTTCCGTTACGGTTACTTCGAGGCGCGCGTGAAAATGCACGGCGGCGCGGGCTGGCACCAGTCGGTCTGGGCCATGTACGCGGATCCTTCCACCACTTACCCGGCCCGCATGCGCACCGAAATAGACGGCATCGAATTCGATTCGGATCTTCCGACCAAAGGTCACATGGGCCTGATTCGCTGGCGCGGGCCGGCGCAAAGTCGCAGTTCCACGTGTACGCCTGGCGTTTATCGCGGCCCCCTGGGTTTCGACGCCACCGCGGGCTTCCACAATTATGGCTTCGAGTGGACGGAGCGCGAGGTTCGCTTCTTCGTGGACGGCGACCTCAGGTGCGTCCTGCCGTATCCCCCGAAGAAAACGAGCACGACCGCATCAACCTGTGGCTGACGGCAATTGCTCATCAACAGCTCGCCGGAAAGGTGGACGACTCGCGTCTGCCCGGCGAGATGCTCGTCGAGCACGCTGCTGTCTACCAGCGCGACCTGTACGTGGACGACGGCGATCCGGAGTATTCGGAAACCGGATCTTGGGAAGCCATCGGACGCGGTGGCTTCGCGGACGCGGGCTGGCGCCGCGCTTGCGACGGGGAGGCGACGGCCACGTGGCGGATCTCCGTGCCCGCGCCAGGGTCGTACGAAGTTTCGATCTTCAAGAACTACCAGTCTCTGGCTGGAGGAGCGGGCGAGCTGGAGGTCCGCGCTGCGGGTGCGGAGCACCAGATCCCGGTGAGCTTCTCCGATCCGCCTCTCGGGTGGAATGTCGTGGGTACGTTTCAGTTCAGCGGCGGCAACGAGTGGGTGCGCCTGCGGCGCTTGCAGGGCTGCGTGGGAGCCGATATGCTAAGAATCCTTCGTGTGCGCTGAATTGAGGCCCCTTGGCGAGCCTGCCACTGCGCAACCGATCGCTGCGAGGAGGAAAACAGGAGTGCTCCTGACGCCGCTCAAACGGGAACGCGCCACGGACGCCGTGTACCGCGCCTTGCGGGAGGCCATCCTGGATGGCTTGCTGCGGCCGGGCGAACGGCTCGATGTGGCCGAGCTGGCCGGAAAACTGGGCGTGAGCCTGACCCCGGTGCGACAGGCGTTGCAAATGCTGGCGGCCGAGGGGCTGGTGGAAGTGCGCCCGCGCAGCGGAACCTACGTGGCGGGGGTCTCCGCAAGCGACGTCCGCGATACTTTCGACGTGCGCTGCGCCCTGGAGTGCCTGGCCGCCGAGCTGGCCATCGAACGAATCACGCGCGAGGAAATCGGCCGCATGAAAAAGCTTCTGCAGGAAATGACCAGGCCCATCCGCACCGCTCGCGATCGCCATGCGCACGCGGCGCGCAACTCGGAATTTCACATGATCCTGCTGCGAGCGGCAGGCAACCGCCGTCTGCTGGCGCTTTACGAGGAATTGCACGCCCACATCCAGATCGCTCGCATTCATGCCGCCGACAAAGAGTGGCCCGGGCGCCTGGAACAGGAGAGCGCCGAGCACCGGGCGATCGTGGCGGCGCTGGAGAAACGGGATTTGCCTCGCCTGATCGAGGCCCTGCGGCGCCACATCTTTCGGGCGCGTGATTCCCTGGTAGCCGCGGTGGAAAACAAAACCACAGGGGAATCGGCATGAGCGAACCGGCGGACCCCTCCGTCCTTCCGAACGCCGCCGCGCGCTTCCGGAATCGGGTAGCCCTGGTCACGGGCGCCGCGGGAGGCATCGGTTTCGCAGTGAGCAGGGCGCTGGCGCGCGAGGGAGCCGTGGTGGCCGCGGTAGACCTCAAAGCCGGACCCGCCACGGAAGGCGTCCACTGGTTCTGTGCCGACGTCAGCCGCACCGAAAGCATGCGTGAACTCGCCCGGCAGGTCCGTCACTCGCTTGGCGATCCGTCCGTCGTCGTACACTCGGCAGCGGTCACCGCATTTCTCGACACGCTGGCCACGCCCTACGAGGAATTCGAGCGCATCCAGCGCGTGAACGTCTTCAGCGCCTATTTGTTGCTGCAGGAGTTTGCGCCCGTGATGAAGCAGCGCGGCGCCGGCGCCTTTGTTCTCATCGCTTCCATCACGGGAATTGTCGGGGCGCCTGGGATGTCGGCCTACTCGGTTTCCAAAGGAGCATTGATCACGCTCACGCGCACGGCTGCCCTGGAGCTGGCCGAAGCCAACATACGGGTCAACTGCGTCTGCCCCGCTTCGGTGGATACGCCCATGCTTCAGGCTTCCTTCAATCGCCATCCTGACCCGGCTCTGGCGCGCGAACTCAATCGCCGGCGCCATCCGCTGGGGAGATTGGGAACGCCCGAGGATGTCGCCCATCTCGTCCTGTTTCTGGCTTCGGACGAAGCTTCGTGGATCACGGGCGGCACCTACGTGATTGACGGCGGCGCGCTGCTGGCCCGTCGCTGGAAAGACTGAGATGGCTCTTTCGGCTGCCCCTGTCATTCGGCGGATCCAGGCCTTCCCCATCCGGCTTTTGCGGGATGTTTCGCGCAGTCTGGGCGCTGCCGGGACGCCCACCTCGCTCGGCAAGGCAGCCGGCGCGTACCGCTGGTCGGCGGTATACCCCGCGCTTTACTCGGAACATTTCGAAACCGTTTTGGTTCGGGCGGAACTGAGCGACGGGGCGACAGGCTGGGGCGAGGCCCAGGCCCCGCTCGCGCCGCGCGTGGCGGCCACGATCATCGAGGACCTGCTCGCGCCCGTTCTCGAAGGCGAACCCTTCGACGGCCGCCGCGAAACGCTCGAGGGCCTCTGGCGGCGCATGTATCAAACGATGCGGGTCCGCGGACAGACCGGCGGCTTCATGCTGGACGCCATCAGCGGCGTGGATCTGGCTCTGTGGGATCTGGCGGGCAAGATGGCCGGCCAGCCCGTTGCGCAGCTTCTCGCCGGGTCCCTGGCCCGCACCCACGTCAGCGCCTACCTGAGCGGCCTGGCCGGGCCGGACGACACCGCCCGCCTGGAAGCAGCCCGCCGGGCTTCCAGCGATGGCTTCCGCCTCGTCAAAATCTTTTTCGACCGCGGGCGCGAGGAGTTCCTGTCCTTCCTCGACGAGGTGCAAGCAGCAGCGTCCGACGGGGTGGGGCTTGCCGTGGACGCGCTGTGGCGCCTGGAGCTGCCTGGCGATGAAACCTTCTTGCGCGCGCTGGAAAGCCGCCGGCTGCGCTGGCTGGAATGCCCATTTCCACCCGATGAAATCGCACCGCACCGTCGGCTGGCCCGCGAGTTCTCGATTCCCGTCGCGCTCGGCGAGAGCTATCGCGCGCTTCACGAACTCGCAGTCTTCTTCGAAGAACGTCTGATTCGCTACGTGCAGCCGGACCTCGGGCGCTGCGGCATCACGGAAGGGCTGCGCATCGCGGCCGCGGCTTCCCAGGCCGGCATCGGCCTCGCCCCGCACGTCAGCATCGCCCTGGGTCCGCAGATCGCCGCCGCCATTCATTTCGCTGCGGCGGTGCCCGGGTGCGAATTCTGCGAGTACAATCCGCGCGTCTTCGAGATGAGCAATCGTTACCTGGAGCACGAGCTCCGGATGAGGGAAGCCGCTTACGTGGTTCCTCGGGGCCCAGGGTTAGGCGTAGAGGTCAAGCTGGCCGATCTTCTGCGCGACGCCCGCGCCCTGCCTGCCTGAAAACCGGTGCTCTTCCGCCGTTAACCGGACACTCAGGCCGAAAAAGCGAGCCGTTCTCCGCCCCGCCGGCGCGATTCCACCATCAGGCGAGTCAGGCGGACAGCGGCCGCCGATTCTTCCGGCGGGCAGAGCTCCGGCCAGGCGCCTTTCTGACAACAATCGAGGAAATACTCGATTTCGGCCTGGTACCAGTCGCTGCCGTTTGCCGGCAACGCTTCCTTGGCGCCGCCCGCCGGATACAGGGTAGCGCCATCGCCTGCCGAGCTGTACTCGACCGTGCCTTTGTCTGCCACCACCGTGTACTCCATCGAGAACGGATACTGGCCGACGTGATGCCAGCCGCCGGTGATGGCCACGAAACCGATGCCAGGGTACTCGAGCTGGGCCAGGATGGTGTCAATCCCCCCGGGCAGGTCTTCGTGCCCGGTGGCGGAGACAGCCCGCGGCGGCCCGAACAGGTGCAGGCACATGTCGGCATCGTGAATGAGCAAATCGAAGACGCCGCCACCGCTCTTGGAGGCGTCGAACTCCCACGGTCCCCAGGTGGGCGCCGCGCAGCGGCGACGGAAGAGAGCGGAACGCACCTGCCCGAGCTTTCCCGTGCGCACCAGCTCAGCCAGCGAACGGTAGGCCGGGACGAAACGCAAGACCTGCGCCACCATGAGAATGCGGTTGCGCCGGCGCGCTTCCGAGATCATCTGCTCGCAGTCGGCTTCGCTCAGCGCCATGGGCTTTTCCACCAGCACGTGCTTGCCATGGCCGAGGGCGGCCAGTGCGGCGGGGGCGTGCAGATGGGTAGGAAGACAGATATCCACCGCCTCCACGTCGGGATCCGCCGTCACTTCCTCGATCGTGCGGTAGCGCTTCATGCCCGAGAAATCGAAGCGTTCGCCGGGACCGCCGATGTTACCCTGAATCGAGCTGAGATCGCCAGAAAGGCGCTGTTCATCCTGATCCATCACAGCAACGACCTGGGCGCCGGGAATCCTGTTGAGGGCTTTTAGGTGCGTCGTGCCCATGAAACCGAGACCGAGAACTGCTACTCGCATGGCGTAACAATGCTAGCACGCGGAAACTTGTCCGTGGGCGGCTGGATTACGAACCGGCCTTGCCGGCGGCGCGGCTGCGCTCACGATCGTGACCGGGCCGATCGCCCAAAGCGCCGAGAAACAGGCCATACAATGCGCGAGCCTGTGCGGCATCGCCCTGTGTCTCGCGTGCGACAGCCTGCAAGTAAATCACCCTCGGCCAGCAAAGAAAGTCGAAGGGATTGGGCAGCCGGGAATCAGGCACCGGCCACCGCTGGAGCCAGCGCGCAGGATCGCGGCCGCTTTCTAGCGCAGCCCAGGCCAGCATCACCGGCAGCGTTTCCGAAGGAGAGGGCGGGCTCTTCGCGATCAAACTGTTCAGTACGGAAAGAGCTTCGCGAAAGTGGCCGCCGAGCAACAGAGCGTAGGCCAGGGCCGTCTCGCGCAAGCCGGTCTCCTCGGGGCGCGGAAACGCCTGTTCCGCTAGCCGCGTCAATTCCTGCGGCGACATCGCGGCGTCACTGAGGAACAGAGACATCCGCGCCAGCTCGCGCGCCTGGGGCGAGGCGCCACGAGTAGCCGCCTCGGCATAGCGACGGGCTTGCTCGCGATCGCCCTGCTCCAGGCTCCAGGCGGCCAGAAACGCAGAGGCCAGCGCCTGCAGTTCGACGGACGGACCGACGGCAACCATTTGGCGCAACCGCTCCAGAGCGCGGCGAGACCGGCCCGTGAGATACTCCCACTGTGCCTTGCGCAGCTCGACGAGCGGATCCTTCGCCGCTTCCCGCTGCCGGAAATAGTCCGCCGCCCTTTCGTCGGCGCCCTGGCGATCACCTCGCAGCCAGCGCGCCCACGCTCCCTTGAGCAAGGAGCCGCTTGCAGCGAAATCAGAAGATTTCTCGGCTGATTCGCGATAGTAACTCTCGGCCTGCGCGAAGTTACCCATCTGGAAGAATATGTCCCCCAGGGAATCCGGCGGATTCGGATCCGAAGGCAGTAACTGGCGATAGCGCAGGAGTAACTTCACCGCCTGTCCAAAGTCGCCGGCATAAGCCAGAGCATAGCCTGCTTCGTTGAGAAGAAAGGGATTCTGGGGGTCGCGCGCCAGGGCTTTCTGCAAGTGGCGCACGGCGCCAGCAATGTCGCGTGCGGCCAGCAAGCGCAAGGCCAGCGCCTGCCAGACGTCGGGATCCGCGGGGGTCAGACGCGCGAGGGCATCGAGCGCGCGCCGGTAGGTTTCCGCGTCGCCGCGGTAACCGGATTCCATCAACTCCAAGCGGATCCGCTCGACCGCATCCACCCCCGCCTGCCGCGCCCTCTCCAGCAATGCCTCCACGGCCACGCGATCCCCCTGCATGGCCCGCAGACGCACCAGTTGCAGATAGGGCAGGCCGAACGCGGGGTCCGCGGCAATGGCTTTTTCCAGCAAGGATGCGGGATCCCGACTCGAGGCTGCTTCCACGTACGCCCGGACGGCTTCCGATTTGTAACTTCCCACGCTGCGGGCGTGCAAACCGAGCTTGGCTGCCAGCCGGTCCGCGAGAACCGAGGGTCCGGCAGAAGCCTGCTCTTCGACCACCGCTACCTTCTCGACGCGCCCGCGCCGCATGTTCTCCAGTGTGGCTTCGACGCGGAAGCGGGAGCCGGCGCGCCAGATCGAACCGTGAAGGATGTGGGTGGCGCGCGCGGCCGGCGCGTCCCACCAGCTCGGAACGCGAAGGGGATGGACCCGCGGGGTGCCTGTCGCGGCGGCGGCCATCAGCTCGGCAAGGGCAGGACCCCACCAATCCAGCTCCTTCTCGCCGGTCAGGTTCTCGAACTGCGGGATGGCGAGGCGCTGGTAACCCTCGCGGGCCTCTTTCCGGCAACCCGCGATCAGCAGGAGGAAGGTGGCTACGACGCTTTTACAGCGCACGGAACTCCATCGTCATGAGCTCCTGGAATTCGGGCAAGTCGCGCAGGCCCGCGAACTCGGGCTCCTCCATGAACTTCTTGCGATCCTTGAACCCTTCCTCGAGCGCCTTCCGGATATACAGGAGCGCGCGTTCGTTCATGCCTGCCTTGGCATAAACCTTGGCCAGATAGTAATGAAACCGCGCTCTCTCCTCTACGTTGCGCTCCTGCAACAGGACGCCGTAGCTGGAGCGATGCTCGAACACGTCAGGATCGAGCTCGAGAGCCTTGGCGTAAGCTTTGGACGCTTCCTCGTAATTCTTTCTCGCGAAATAAGCCGTGCCCAGATTGCTATAAATCGAGGCGGAATTGGGCGAGATTTTCAGGGCTTTCTTGTACTGGCCGATCGCCCGGCGATAGCTCTTCTGCGCGTAGTGCACGGTGCCGATATTGTTGATTGCCTCGGCATAACGTGGGTTCAGCTTTACGGCCTCCTCATAATATCTTCTGGCCGTATCGAGTTCATGGAGCTGGTGGAAGGCAATCCCGATCTTGTTGAGGATCACAGCCAGGTGCTGAGCGGTCCGCTGATAGCTCCCGTCGTCCTTGCGTGGCTTGCGCTTGGGTAGCTTGGCCCGGAGATCCGCCTCCACCTGGCGGTAAGTGTCGATCGCTTCCCGGTACATTTTCCGGGCCATGTAAATGTCGGCGCGTTTTTCGGGCGTCAGCGGTTCCGGTGCAGGCTGCGTCGTCGTAGCAAGCGAAGTCTGGCCGCCACTGCCGACCTGCTCGGAGGGCTGGGGCTGTTGAGATGCCTGGACCAGCAGGCCTAGCAACATCAGGAAGATACCGGACAAGGGCGGGCGCATCCGCACCTCCTCGCGGCCCGCGTCTGTGGCGCCGGGCAGCCGGCATTCCCGTCAGCGGACCTGGCTGTCTTCATTTAAACACACTGAGGAGCCGCCGGAAGAACCCTCTCTTTTCCTCTTTCGGAGGCTGAGCCGGCGGAGCTGCCGCCACCGCACGAGGGGGCGCGGCCGCCGCAGGCTTGGATGGACGGCGCACCGGAGCTTTCTCGGCAGCCGGCGGCGCTGATGCCGCGGGCGCCGCCTCCCAGGAAGCCACCTGAACAGCGCCCCCGTGAAGCTTGCAGGCTTCCAACGGCTCCGTCCCGGAAATGAACACTTCCGTGCGGCGCGTAGGACAGCCCGGAGTAGCGAGCTGCCCGCTCATCGGGTCTATTTCCACGCTTACCACGCCGTCGGGCGGTTCGAACTCCTTGACGTTGCGGTATTCGCGCAACTGTGCGGCGCGTTTCATGAACTCCACCCAGATCGGCAGCGCCGAATGCGCCCCCTCAAGGCCGAGCTCGCGGTTGTCATCGAACCCCACCCAAACCACAGCGATCAGCCGGGTGGTGAAGCCGGCGAACCAGCCGTCGTGCGAGGTGCCGGTCTTGCCCGCGGCAGGCAAGAGAAAGCCCCGCGTCCGCACGCTGGCGCCGGTACCGCTGCGGAGCACCTCCTCCATCAGATTGACCATCAGGTAAGCTACGCGCGGATCCAGCACCGGGCGCTGCACGGGCCGGTGGTTATAAATGATGTTACCCACGCGATCCCGCACCAGGGTAATCCAGTAAGGTTTCGAGTAAATGCCCTGGTTGGCAAAAATCGTATAAGCTCCGGCGATTTCCAGCGGCGTAACCTCGTAGGCGCCCAGGGCAATGGCCGGGGTCGCCTGGATCCGCAGATTCATTCCCGCCCGCTCCGCCAGCTCCTCGACGGCATCGTAGCCGATCATCTGCGCCAGGCGCACCGTAGCCACATTCATGGACTTGGCCAGGGCGTCGCGCAGCGTCACCATTCCGTGGTACTCGTTCTTGTAATTGCTCGGGGTGTAAGGGCGATTGTCGAACCAAAAGGTGGTAGGTTCGTCGTTGATCATGGTGGCGGGCGTGATCACAGGGTGACCACCGCGCACTGCAGTTTCCAAGGCGGCAGCGTAAACGAAAGGCTTGAACGCCGAACCGGGCTGGCGCCGGGCCAGAGCGCGATTCAACTGACTGACGCCGTAGTTGCGCCCTCCGATCAAAGCCTTGACCGCGCCGGTTTGCGGATCCAGCGCTACCAGAGCCACCTGCGGATCCGGGAGGTCCGGCTGGCGACGCCGCATGCGGCGAATCCGCTCGTCCACTTCCTGCAAGCCCACCCGCACTGCTTCCGCCGCGGCGCGTTGCAGGTCCATGTCCAGCGTCGTATAAATCCGGTAAGCCTCGCTCTGAAAGTCGTGTTCCTGGAACTGGCGGTTCAGCTCTTCGTTCACCAGATCCACGAAGTAGGGCGCGTCCGTGGATTCCATGCCGGGCGGAGCCAGGGTCAAAGGCGCCTGAATGGCCTCGCGGTATTGTTCCTCGGTGATGAAGCCGTTCTCGCGCATCAGGCCCAGCACCACGTTACGCCGCTGTCGGGCGCGTTCCGGATTCCGGTAAGGATTGTAGAGGCTGGGTCCGCGCACCATTCCCGCCAGCAGGGCCGCTTCGGGCAAGGTCAACTCGCGTACGTCCTTGCCCAGATAGGCCTGGGCCGCCTCCCCAAACCCGTGAATGTTAAAACTGCCGTGACGGCCCAGAGGAATCTGGTTCACGTAATATTCGAAAATCTGCTCCTTGGAAAGCCTTTGTTCCAGCAAAAGTGTAATCAGAACCTCGGCCGCCTTGCGCCGCCAGGTGCGCCGGTAATCCAGAAAGAAACTCCGGGCCAGTTGCATACTGAGCGTCGAAGCCCCTTCCTGAAGCCGGCGCTCCTTCAAGTCCACGTAAGCGGCCTTGATCACGCGCAATGGATCGAAGCCGGCGTGCTGGAAAAAGCGCTTGTCCTCGGCCGAGATGATGGCATCCACCAGGACCTTGGGCAGGTCCGCGAACCGGACCAGACGTCGCTTCTCGCGGTTCCGGTCGAAAAGGTTGGTGAGCAGTTCCGGCTCCAGCAGATACTGCGTTCGCGCCGTGTTATCGCGCAGGGAGATGATCTCGACCACTTGCCCGTCGCGGAATTTGATCACGCCGGGCTCTTCGTCAAAATACGAATCTGGTCCGGGGAAAATTTCAATCGCGTCGGCGCGCAGGTGGTACCAGCCCATGCGGTTGGTGCGGGACTCGCTGTAGCCGCAGCGCCGCAGCTGCGCGGCGATCTCTTCGGGCGTTATGGCGTCGCCTACATTAATCGCCCGCGGCGCAGCAAAAATCATGGAAGTGCTCGGGAACGGACCGCTGCGCAGCTTGCGCTCGACCAGGCGGGAAAATTTCACGTAGTAGTAAGTGAAGACCGAGATCCCGGCGATTCCCGCAAGCAGCGCGACGACCACCAGCACGCGCGCCAGCGGATGCAGCAGCAGACGGGCCAGCACCGAGTTACGCGAGAGCTGAATGCGAACCGCCACGGCTTCCTGCCTGCTCTCCTTCTATTCTCGCACGGAGAAGCGAACCCGCCCTTGCCATTTCCTGGACTAACGCCGGCTCACGTGCGGCCGGAAGTGCAAGTCCACGCTATACAAGGCGAAATGCACAGGGGCTACGTACCTCACTTCCAGTTCCAGCCCGGCGCCTGTGCGCTGCACCCGGACCTGATCGCTGCGCACCGGCAAGCCGAGCGCAGCCGCGCGGTTGACCACCTGCGCCCGAATCCAATCGTCCGGAAGCTCCAGAATCTGTGGCTCGTGTGCGAGTTGGACCAGATACTGGCGGAAACGCCAAGCTCCCCAGTACACCGTCCCGAGGCGCAGACAAAGCAAACAGGCCGCCGCCAGCACCACGGCGGCCGTCGCCCGGCGCACCCACCGGACGCTCATCGGCGCGTCGCCTCCAGGGACTCCAGCTCTTCCCAGATGTCGCGGTGGGCCTTCCAGTCGGCAGGTTCCGGCCCCGCGATCTGCACTTCAGGCACCTCCAGAGTCCCGTGGCCGTAAGGGCAGATGTATTCGATCCGCGGTCGCCCGAATTGCAGCATCGAGCTCCAGGAACCCGTTTCCACAGGCATGCGCAGCCGTCTCAGGCAGACCCGGCAACGGTAACGCTGATCCAGCCAGGCCAGATAGATCAGACCGCAGCCGATCAGGAAGCACAATCCCGCGGCGAGGGTCCAGACCAGGTCGCGGCCGAATGGCTGCCCAATGTAGAGAAATGGCCGGGGCGGCGGGAGCAAGGACTTGACGCCGAGCCAGAGCCCTCGCACCGTGACCAGCACGACTGCCAGTTTTGCAGCCATCAGCCCCCAGTACTTCATGGCTACATGTGAAGACGCTCGCGAACGCCCCAGGGTTCCCCCGCTCATCGCCGATAGAGATTCCTCAACAACAGCAGCAGGTTGGAGGGATGCTCGCCCAGCCGCCGCATGAAATAGGGAAACCACGCCTTCCCGTAAGGCACGTACAGCCGCAGCCGGAATCCGTTCGCAAGAAAATTGCGCTCCAGGTCCCTTCGCACGCCGTAGAGCATCTGGAACTCGTACTGATCGGACGGGATTCCCTCCGCTCGCGCGTATTCGATGATGCGCCCGATCAATACCTCGTCATGGGTGGCGAACCCGGGGTAGACTCCACGTTCCAAGAGAGTGCGCGCCAGGCGCAAAAAGTTCTCCCGAATCTCGCGCCGCCGCTGATACGCCACGGAAGCCGGCTCCCGGTAGGCTCCTTTGCAAAGCCGCACCGGAATGCCTTTCTCGCACAGCATCTCCAGATCGCGCTCGCTTCGCCGCAAGTAGGCCTGAATCACCCCGCGGACGTTACCGTAGCGCTCGTGCATGCGAACGACCAGCGCCAGCGTGCGGTCCACGTAAGGCAGCGATTCCATGTCCACTTCCACAGAGGTCTTCGCCTCCGCCGCCCGCTTCACCACGGCTTCCACGTGCTGGTAACACAGGCTCTCGGAAAAATCCATTCCGAACTGGCTCAGCTTGAGCGATACGCTCGAGTTCAGACCAAGCCGTTCGATGCTCTCCAGCGCCCTCAGGTACGCGTCGCGAGCCGCGAGCGCCTCCGCCTCCGAGGTAACGCCCTCGCCCAGGCAATCCAGGGTGACCAGGTATCCCATCTGGTTCAGGCGCCGACATACCGCGATGGCGTCCTCCAGCTCCAGGCCCGCGATGAAGCGCGAGGTCAGGCGTCGCGCCCACGGCGACGTTTCCACCCAGCGCCGCAGCCGGCGCCTCCGGGAGAGAAACAGGAACAATGCGCGGACGAGCATCCGTCGCCGACCCTCTCCCACACTACCGCAAAATCGGCTGGCGCCGGCGCCGCCTTTACGCAGCATGTGCTACACTTTTGGCCAGATCGAAATGGCTGTGACTCAGGAAGGTCTTCTCATGCGCAAGATCCACGAGTTTGTTGCAAGTTTCTTCGTTCTGGCTCTGGTGGCCTTTGCCCAGAGCAAACCCGATTTCTCCGGCACCTGGAAGCTCGACACCGCGCGGAGCAACTTCGGCGCCTTGCCCGCCCCTCAAAGCTCCACGCTCAAGATCGAGCACAAGGAACCCACGTTCAAGATGGTCTCCATCACGGTTGGGGATTCCGGCGAGCGCACCTACGAGTTGAGCTTTACCACCGACGGCAAAGAGTGCACCAACTTCGTGGGCAACATCGAGCTGAAAAGCGTCGCGAAGTGGGACGGGAACGTACTCACCATGGAGCACAAGGCCGCCGGCGGCGAGGTCACGGTGAAAGACCAGTGGGCGTTGTCGGAAGACGGCAAGACGCTGACGGTGACGCGGCAGTGGTCTGGGTCCCAGGGCGAGACCACCCAGACTCTCGTCCACCAGAAGCAATGAGGCGCTGAGGAAGCGCTCGCCCGCAGTCCCGTCGCATAAATCCAGCCGAATTATCGGGTTGCGCCCGAGGAAAATTTGTGGAAAATTTTCCTTGACCGCTGCGGGGTCCGGCGGTATAAAAAAGGTGTACTAGTACTCACAGGCACACCAACCGAAGCGCCGTCGAACGTGAAAAGGGGCGCCGAGGGGCGGGCCGCCGGGCTCGCCCACCGGGGCAAAGAGGGACGATCAGCCAAAGGAGGCTGGCAATGCCGGAGTTTGCAATTCCGCCCGATGTCCCTGAAAAATCCGGTTCCTATGCCGAGCGCCGGGAGGCCATCCTCCTGGTCAGCCCGGCCCCCGAAGACCACGCCTTCCTCGAGCCGCTGCTCAGCGGCGCCGGCCGCAAAATGTACTCGGCCCGGAGCTACCGAGAAGCCGTCACCGTCCTCTGCCGCGACCGCTTCGCCGTCGTGCTCTGTGAGAGGGACCTCCCCGACGGCAAATGGAAGGACCTCCTGAGCCAGATCGCGCCCCTGGCCGATCCTCCCTGTCTGATCGTGACCTCGCAGGTGGCCGATGAATACCTCTGGGCAGAAGTGCTGAACCTCGGCGGCTACGATGTGCTGGCCAAGCCTTTCCATCCCGAAGAGGTGACTCGCGTGGTCGCCCTCGCCTGCGAGCACTGGCGTCGTGCGCACCGCTCCAGTCCCGCCGCGACCCGATGGCCCAAGCCGCAAGGCCGCGCTGAAAGCATCCCGCCGCAAGTCTTCAAAACCTCCGCCGGTCGCTAACGCGGACATCCCGCGGGCCAGCCTTGCTTGTGCAAGAATGCGCAAGAGGGGCTTGTGCGCCTGGATTGTGTGGTATTCGATGCGGGCGGAGGTCATCGCGCCGCCGCCACTGCGCTGGAGCAAGTCATTCGCCAGCAGCGACGTCCCTGGCAGTGGCGCGTCTGGAATCTTCAGGACTTGCTCGACCCGCTCGATCCCGCCCGCAAGCTGTTGGGGATCCGACTGGAAGATCTCTATAATCGTCTGATCCTGCAAGCCAACTTCACGCTAGGGTCCCGTCACCTCCTGCGCGTCCTGCACGCTCTGATCCGCCTCTACCACGCGCGCATCGTCCGGCGTCTCAGCGAGCACTTCCGCCGCGAACGGCCCGACGTATTGGTTTCCCTCATCCCGCACTTCAATCGTGAGATTTTCGATGGTCTGCGCAGGGCCCATCGCGACGTTCCCTTTGTCACTCTGCTCACGGACCTGGCCGACTTCCCGCCTCACTTCTGGATCGAAGCCCAGCCTCAGTACTTCATCTGCGGCACCGAGCGGGCCGCCGCCCAGGCTCGCGAACTCGGTCATCCGCCCGAAGCGATTTACCGCGTCTCCGGCATGGTCCTTCACCCGCGCTTTTACGAAACGCCGCCGCTGGATCGGGCGGCTGCGCGCCGCCAGCTCGGCTTGGATCCCGAGCTGCCCACCGGGCTGGTGCTGTTCGGTGGTCATGGATCGCGCGTAATCCGGACCGTCGTGGAGCGGCTGGACCGTTCGGGCCTGCCCGTGCAACTGATCGTCCTATGCGGGCGGAATGAGCGTCTGCTCCAAAGGCTTCGCCGCCGTCCCTGGCGCATCCCCATTCACCTGGAAGGATTCACCACGGAAGTGCCCTGGTTCATGCAACTGGCCGATTTCTTTATCGGCAAGCCCGGTCCCGGCTCGATCAGCGAGGCCCTGGCCATGAAGCTGCCGGTGATCGTAGCCTGCAACGCGTGGACGATGCCGCACGAGCGCTACAACGCCGAATGGATCCGCCAGCAGGGCCTTGGGCTGGTGGTGGACAGTTATCGGCGCGTGGATCGAGCCGTCGCCGAGCTGCTCTCCGCGGACAATCTGGAGCGTTTCCGCGCTCGCGCTGCCGCGATCGAAAACCGCGCTGTCTTCGAGATTCCGGACGTGCTGGCGGACATCGCGGAACGGGGACCGGAGCCGCTCGCCTCCACTCGACGCAGAGTCTCCCGGGAGCCGGGACCGTTACTGCACCGCCCCCTCTAGTCCCGCGCCGCTTCAGCCGATAAGTGCAGCGAGGGCGACGTCGCCCATCGGACTGCTATGATTGCGCTGGCTGGGCTGGTCTTCGTTCTGGGCGCCGTGATCGGCGGTTACCTTCTCGAGCATGGCAACCTGCTCGTGCTGCTCCAGCCTGCCGAGTTCCTCATCATCGGCGGCGCGGCCCTCGGCGGCATGGTGGCCGCCAACCCGCTCCCCGTGACGCTGGGCATCTTCAAGGGGCTGATCGGCCTCCTCAAGGGGAGTCCTTACACCAAAGCCGCGTACCTGGAAACACTCAAGATGCTCAACGACCTGTTCAATCACGCGCGCAAGAACGGCCTGTCGCGTCTGGAGCAGGACATCGAGGAGCCGGCCAAAAGCCCCGTCTTCTCGAAATATCCATCGTTGCTCAAGAACCACCATGCCCTGCACTTTGTTTGCGATACGGTACGGCTGCTGGTGACCGGGGGAGTCCAGACGCACGACCTGGATCAAATGATGGAGCTGGATCTGGAGGTTCATCATCACGAGTCCACACTGCCGCCCACCGCACTGACCACGGTGGCCGACTCGCTGCCGGGCCTGGGCATCGTCGCGGCCGTGCTGGGCATCATCATCACCATGGGCGCTATGGGCGGGCCGCCCGAGCAAATCGGGCATAAGGTGGCCGCCGCCCTGGTCGGCACTTTCTTTGGCGTGCTCATGTGCTATGGCTTCATCGGTCCGCTGGCCGCGCACATGAACAAACTGGCGGACGCGGAGTCGCGTTACTATCACGTGTTGCGCGTGGGACTGGCGGCCTTCGCTAAAGGCCTGCCGCCCTTGCTGGCGGTCGAATTCGCCCGCCGGAGCATTCCTACCCATCTGCGGCCGACGTTCCGCGAAATGGAAGAGGCCTTCCGTGGCGCCAAGGCCGCAGCGGGAGCCGCCGCATGAACTCGCAGCAGAACGCTCCTGTCATCATCGTCAAGAAGAAGGGCGGCCACGGAGGCCATCACGGCGGCGCCTGGAAAGTCGCCTACGCCGACTTTGTCACCGCCATGATGGCCCTCTTTCTCGTCCTCTGGCTGCTGGCCAGCGACGAAAAAGTCCGCAAGGCGGTAGGCGGCTACTTTCAGGACCCGACCGGCAAGGGCAACCTCATGGGCACTACCATGGCCGGCACAGGGGAGGGTCTCGCCCTCAAGCGCGACGACATGGCCAACCTGAAAGAGAAACTCCAGCAGGCCCTCCAACAATCGGTAAAACTCGAACGAATTCGGCAAAACGTTCAGATCACGGTGACCGGCGAGGGCCTGCGCATTGAACTGCTCGAGGATGAAAAGGGTGTCTTCTTCGAAACAGGCAGCGCGAAACCCACTCCCAATGGCGAGGAACTGATCATTCGGCTGGCCGAAGAGTTAGGCAAATTACCAAACAAAATTTACCTCGAAGGCCACACCGACGCGCGTCCCTTCAGCGGCGACGGCAACTATACGAACTGGGAGCTTTCCACGGATCGCGCCAACGCGGCCCGCCGCATCATGCAGGCCCACGGATTGCGGCCCGACCAGGTCGCTCAGGTTCGAGGCTATGCCGACCAGAGGCTGCGCCTTCCCAACGATCCCTATCACCCGTCCAACCGCCGCATCTCGGTCATCGTCCAGTACCTGGCGGCACCGGAACAGACTGGGGAAGGCTCGAAACCGTCTCAACCCTCTCCCGTGATGCTCGGACACTAACGCAGCCACTCGTCCAAGTGCTGCCGGACGAACTCGTCGTCGTTCAGATGCGGATACGAGCGGCAAACGCGATCAATTTCCTCCATCTGGCCGGGGGAAAGATCTTCGGAGGGGTCCAGGCACCACCGGCCCGCCATCAAACCTTGCCGGCGCAGAATCTCGTGGATCCCGGCGATGCAACCGTGAAAATTGTTGGCGGCGTCGAACAGGGCGGCATTGGCGTCGGTGATTTGCGCGGCCAGCGTAAGGATCTCCGGGGTGAGCGGCTGCCGGCCGTCAGCCACCCGGCGCGCCAGCTCCAAATGCTCTACCGCGCGCCGCGTCCAGCACGCCCAGTGCCCGAGCAAGCCTCCCACGATCCGACAGCTCTTGCCATCGCCGAAGCGGAACTCGGTCAGCAGATCAATCAGGATGGAATCGTCGTTGCCCGTGTAGAGCGCGATTTCGCCCGCGCGGCCTGATTCGGCCACCGCGCGCACCACATCCAGCGTCTGGTAGCGATTGAAGGGCGCAATCTTGATGGCGACCACGTTTTCGATCTCGGCGAACTGCCGCCAGAAACGGTAAGGCAACAAGCGGCCACCGACCGCCGGCTGCAAGTAGAAGCCGAAAACGGGCACGATCGAAGCGATGGCCCGCACGTGATCGAGCAACTGCTCCACGGTGGCGTCGCGCAACGCCCCCAGACTGACCAGCACGGCGTCATAGCCGCAGCGCGCCGCAAACTCAGCTTCGCGCGTGGCCTGCGGGGTGAGTCCCACGACCCCGGCGACCTTCACGCACTCGCGCCCCTTCAATTCTTCCATGGTCAGCTCGAGCAGCGGCTCGTACAAACCGATCTTGGGATCCCGGATCGCAAACTGCGTGGTGTGCACGCCGATAGCGATTCCGCGAGCGCCCGCGGCAAGGTAGTAACGCGTCAGCGCGCGCTGCCGTTTCTCGTCCAGCTTGCGCTCCGCCGTGAGCGCCAAAGGGTGGGCCGGAATCACCGTTCCTTGGCGCAGGATGTCTCGCCAGCCCATATCAGAACCTCCCGTCGCGCACTTCGAAGTGCGTCGGCTTGTTCCAGAGCACGCCGCCGGCGCGAATCCACTCAGCCACCCACTCGATCATCTGCTCGAGCGTCACCTCCGGGTAGCCGAATAGCCGGTGACAGAGGGAAGCGTCGCTCAGCAACGCAGTGGGCGCTTCCGTGCCCTCGAAGATCGGCTCCACGCCAAAGCGCCGGGCGAACTTCCAAGCCAGCGAGCGCACCGAAACGGTCTCGGGTCCCGTCACGTTGAGCACGGCGGGCGGCGACTGACAGAGGCGGAAGGCCCGCAGGGCCACCGAGTTGGCATCACCCTGCCAGATCACGTTCACCTGCCCCATCGCAAGGTTCACCGGCTGCCGCTGGTAGACCTTCAGGGCGATGTCCACCAGCACGCCGTAGCGCAAGTCGATCGCGTAATTGAGTCGCAACAACGTGACCGGCGTTCTGTAGCGGGCCGAGAAGTATTCGAACATCCGTTCACGGCCCAGCACGGACTGCGCATACTCGCCCACCGGGTCGGGCGGCGTCGCCTCCGTGGGGCCCCCATGCGCGATAGGGACCAGCGGGTAGACGTTGCCGCTGGAAAAGGCCACGATCCGCGAACGCCGGAAACGTTCCGCCACGCGTCCGGGCAGATAGGTGTTCAACGCCCAGGTCAGGTATTCGTTGCCCGTGGTCCCGAACTTGCGCGCGGCCATGTAAATCACGTTGGGCAGCTCGGGGAGGGCCTGGAGCTGCTCCTCATCCAACAAATCCGCGCAAATTGTTTCGACGCCGGCCGCCTCCAGCTCCTCGCGCACACGCGGATTGCTAAATCGCGCCACGCCCACGATGCGTTTGCGCACGCCCGCTTCGTCGGCGGCGCGCCGCGCCCGCCGCGCCAGGCTCGGCCCCATCTTGCCGGCCACGCCGAGGATCAGCAGGTCGCCTTCGAGCTCCCGCATGAACTCGACATCGGCAGCGCTGGGACGCGAGAGCCGTTCCTCGAGTTCCCCCTCCGTCCGGATCGCAGTCATCGCTTGTACCCGATCTTGCGCAGCAACTCGTGACGCCACGCCACTCCTGCCGCGTCCTCAACGCCCTTGGGCGAAAAGCCGTCCACCACGCCCAGGATGCCGCGGCCTTGTTCGGTCTCAGCCACGATCACCTCGACGGGGTTGGCGGTGGCGCAGAAAATCGTGCACACCTCGGGGACGTCCTTGATGCGGTTCAAAATGTTGATCGGGTAACCGTCGCGCAGGGCGATGACGAAGGTATGCCCGGCCGCGATGGCCTGCGCGTTGCGACAAGCCAGCGCCTTCAGCTCCTCGTCGTTGCCCTCCAGCCGCGTCAGGCACGCGCCGGAAGCCTCGTTGAACGCAATGCCGAACTTCATCTGGGGAACCGTGTTGACGATGGCTTCGTAAAGATCTTCGACCGTCTTGATAAAGTGCGTCTGCCCGACGATGATGTTACCGCCCTCGGGAATCTCCAAACGGATGGCTTTGATCTCCATAGCGGTAGATAGCATACTATGAAGCGGCTCTCGGGCTGCGTCCAACCGACCCCGCGGCGTGTGGTACACGAAAATCATGCGGCCTCCGCGCCAGGATTGGTCCCGGCTCAAAGTCTTTCCGCTTTCCGAGCGCGAAAGTCTCAGCTCGGTCGAAGAAATTCTGCGTTCCCCGGATTCCGAGCCGCCGCCCTGCTCCGGCGAGATCCTGCGCCACGTACGCGGCTGCGCCGAGGCCATTCGGGCGGCCCGCGGACGCGGGGCCGGCGTGATCCTCATGTATGGCGCGCACCTGCTGCGCAACGGCGCCGCCCTGATTCTGGAACGGATGATGGCCGCCGGCTGGCTGACGCACGTGGCCACCAACGGGGCCGGCTCGATCCACGACTGGGAATTCGCCTGGCTCGGGCGTTCGACCGAAGACGTGCGGCGCAACGTAGCGCGCGGGATCTTCGGCGCCTGGGACGAAACCGGGCGTTACATCCATTTGGCGCTGGCCGCGGGCGCCTTGCGCGAGGAAGGCTACGGCGTCTCGATGGGCCGCTTCATTCACGAAGATGGCGTCACCCTGCCCTCGCCCGAGGAACTGGAAGCGCAGATCCGCTCCGATCCCGCGCATCCGCTCACCTCGGCCCGCGCCGACCTGCTTCGAATGATGCACAAATTCGGGATCCCGCCCGGGCGGCTGCACATCGAGCACCGCTTCAAACACGCCTCGATCCTGGCCCAGGCGTTCCGCCATAACGTCCCCGCCACCGTGCATCCCGGCATCGGCTACGACATTATTGCCGTGCATCCGATCTTTGACGGCGGCGTCATCGGGCGTGCGGGTGCATGGGACTTCCGGCTTTTCAGCGACTCGGTGGAAACCCTCGACGGCGGCGTGGTGCTTTCCGTGGGATCGGCCATCATGGCGCCCCAGGTCTTCGAGAAAAGCCTGAGCTGCGTGAACAACCTGCGCTTGCAAGCGGGACGGCCCGTCGTGTCCGGCCACGGTATTTACGTCGTGGATATCCAGGAGGGCGGGGGCTGGGACTGGACGCGGGGCGAGCCGCCGAAAACCGATCCCGCTTACTACCTGCGGTTCTCGAAGAGTTTTGCGCGCATGGGCGGCTCGATGCACTACGTCCAGTGCGACAACGTGACTTTCATGCACAACCTCCTTTGGGCGCTGATGGGCCGGCTGTGAGGGGAAAGCCGCGGACTGACGCCGCAAGATGCAGCGCGCTTGGGCAGGAAACGGGACCGGACTTGCGAACTTGCCATCTTCCGCGCCGGCTTGTTACACTCGAATTGATTGATTCCCGCCAGACGCGGCGGTAATTCCCCCAGGGAGCAAGCAGGTATGGCTTGGGTTTGCGAAATTTGCGGCAAGCGGCCAATGACAGGGCACCGCATCAGCCACGCGCACAACGTCACCAAGCGTCGCTTCTATCCCAACTTGCAGCGCGTGCGCGCCGTCATCAACGGGCAGACCAAGCGCATCCGTGTTTGCACCTCCTGCCTGCGCAGCGGCCGCGTCCAGAAGGCCGCCTGATCACCGGGCACGCCGTCCGTTCGAAGCTTTCAGGTAAAATACCCGCCTATGAAAACTCCACTGACCCGGCGGGCTTTTTGCGCCTCCACGCTGGCCACGGCTTCCCTGCGCGGGGCCCAACGGCCCCCCAATTTCATCGTGATTCTTGCGGATGACCTCGGCTACGGCGACTTGGCCTGTTACGGGCATCCCACGTTCCAGACGCCCAACCTGGATCGCATGGCGCGCGAGGGCGTGCGCTTCACCGACTTCTACACGCCCATGCCCTTCTGCGCGCCCACGCGCAGCTCGCTGCTCACGGGACGTTACCCGTTCCGCACCGGCGTGACTTCGAATCCCGCGCCCGACGCCGGCATCAACGACGTCGGCCTGCCGGCCACCGAGATCACGATTGCCCAGGCCCTCAAGCCGCTGGGATACGCCAGCCTCTGCATCGGGAAGTGGCACCTCGGCCACACGCCCGAATTCCTTCCCACGCGGCGCGGCTTTGACGAGTACTACGGCATTCTTTACTCGAACGACATGCGACCGGTGCAGATCGTGCACAACGAGCGCGTCGTCGAGTACCCGGTGATTCAGGCCCACCTCACGCGCAAGTACACCGACAAGGCGCTCGAGTTCATCCGCAATCATTGCAATCGCCCGTTCTTCCTTTATCTGGCGCATGCCATGCCCCACAAGCCGCTGGCCGCCTCCGAAGAGTTCTACACGCCGGAAACGCCCGGCGATCTCTACGCCGACGTGATCCGCGAGCTGGACCATTCCGTGGGGCGAGTGCTGGCCGCGTTGCGCGAGCTCGGCCTGGAGGAAAACACCCTCGTGGTATTCACCTCGGACAACGGTCCTTGGTTCGGCGGCTCCACCGGCGGCTTGCGCGGCATGAAAGCGACTACATGGGACGGCGGCATTCGCGTCCCCTTCATCGCGCGCTGGCCGGGCCGGATTCCTGCGGGCCGCACGGTGCGGGAGATCGCAGGGATCATAGACATCTTCCCCACCCTGCTGAAGCTGGCGGGCGCCCCGCTGCCCGGCGACCGCGTCATTGACGGCAAGGACATCTTTCCCCTCATGACGGGCGCGGCCTCCACCAGCCCCCACGAGGCCCTGTTCGCCATGTCGGGAGCGCGCCTGGCCATCGTACGCTCCGGCCGCTGGAAACTGCACGTGCGCTCGCCGGGCAAGGAAACGCGGTACATGAAAGATCCCAGCGGCTGGGTGGATCCCCGTGGACCGGACGGCGTCACTCTCATCGCCCAGTACGAGCAGGCCAAACCCAACCAGTATCCCGGGTTGCTGACGGGCGATCCGCCGCGCGAAATGATGCTGTTCGACATGGAGCAGGACCCGGGCGAGCAGCATGACGTGGCCGCCCAGCACCCGGACGTCGTCCAGCGCCTGAAGGCGATGTTCGACAAGATGAACGACGCCGTGCCGGCCCCGCCGCCGGCGCGCCCGGGACGCGGCATCCGGCGTCTGACAGGCGGCCAGTTGCGCTACGATCTGGAGCCCACGCGGCCTCAGTAGCCGCATGCCTGCCGAACCACATGCGGGATTCACGGAGATGGCGGAGTTGACGTTGCTGGTCCTCGGCGACCCTGCCGAGCGCGAACTCGCATTGCTCGAGCGTCTGCCGGAGCAGACCCGGATCGTGGTCGGCGACCGGCCCGAAGCTTTCGCAGACGCCGCTCCAGAGGCCGACGTCATCCTTTCCTGGTTCTCGCGTCGCGAATTGCTGGAGGCTATCTGGCCGCACGCGCGCCGCCTCCGCTGGGTGCACAGCGCGAGCGCGGGCGTGGACAACGTGCTGTTCCCCGCGCTCATTGAAAGTCCCGTGCCCGTGACCAACTCGCGCGGCCTCTACAGCGATTCGCTGGCCGAATTCGTGATGGGCGCGATCCTGTTTTTTGCCAAGGACTTCGCCCGCATGATCCGCAGCCGCCAGGCCGGCCTGTGGGACCCGTTCGACGTCGAGTTGATCGAAGATCGCTGGTTGGGGATCCTGGGCTTCGGGGACATCGGACACGCCGTGGCACGGCGCGCCCGCGCCTTCGGCATGCACATCGCCGCTTTGCGACGGCGCCCCGAACTGAGCCGCGAACATTCTGATGTGGACCGGGTGTACGGGCCGGAGGCCCTCCACGAATTGCTCGAGCTGAGCGACTACCTCGTCATTTCTCTGCCCCTGACGCCCGAAACCCGCGGCCTGCTGGGCGAAGCCGAACTGGCCCGGATGAAGCCCACCGCGGTCCTGATCAACGTGGGCCGGGGCCCCGTGGTTCGCGAGGACGCGCTGGTACGCGCTTTGCAGCAAGGCCGCATTCGCGGCGCCGCGCTCGACGTTTTCGATCGCGAACCGCTGCCCCAGGGACATCCGTTCTACGCCCTCGATAACGTCCTCCTCTCGCCTCACTGCGCCGATCACTTCCCGGGATGGAAACGCCGCGCGATGGAACTGTTCCTGGACAATTTCGAGCGTTTCCGACAGGGCCTGCCGCTGCGCAACCTGGTGGACAAGCGGCTGGGTTACTGACCCCGCCCGCACAGTCTCGCAAAAGGCGATAATCAGGGACATGCGGACCAAGTGGCTGTTGATGTTTCCCTTGCTTGCCCTTTCTCTGGCCGGCCAGAGCTACCGGCCTGCCCCCGAAAATCTCAAAGCGCGCGAGTGGTTCCAGGACGCCAAGTTCGGCATGTTCATACACTGGGGCGTTTACAGCGTCCTCGGCGACGGCGAATGGGTCATGCACAATCGCAAAATGACCATCGCCGAGTACGAAAAGCTGGCGCCCAAATTTAACCCCACCGAGTTCAACGCCGCGGAATGGGTGGCGCTGGCCAAGGAAGCCGGCATGCGCTACATCACCTTCACCAGCAAGCACCACGACGGCTTCGCCATGTGGCACACCAAACAAAGCCGCTGGAACATCGTGGACGCCACCCCTTACGGCAAGGACGTCATCAAAATGCTGGCCGATGAGTGCCACAAACAGGGCATCAAACTCTTCCTGTATCATTCGCACCTGGACTGGCATCACCCGGATTACTATCCGCGCGGGCGCACGGGTCAGTACTCCGGACGTCCGGAGAGTGGCAACTGGTACCGCTATCTGGACTATCTCGACGCCCAGCTCGAAGAACTGCTGACCAATTACGGACCCATCGCCGGCATCTGGTTCGATGGCTGGTGGGACAAGCCCGACGCCGACTGGCGTCTCCAGAAAACCTACTCGCTGATTCACCGCTTGCAGCCTGCCGCGCTGATCGGAAACAACCACCATCGGCGGCCCTTTGAAGGCGAGGATTTCCAGATGTTCGAAAAGGACCTGCCCGGCCACAACACGGCCGGCTTCAACGCCGAAGCCGAAATAGGCAACCTGCCGCTGGAAACCTGCGATACCATCAACCGCTCTTGGGGTTACAACGCCAAGGATAACCGCTATAAGAGCGTCAGCGAACTGATCCATTACCTGGTGCGCGCGGCCGGTTACAACGCCAACTTTCTGCTGAACGTCGGACCGATGCCCAACGGCAAGATCCAGCGCGAGTTTGTGGAGCGGCTGCGCGGCATGGGGCAATGGCTGCGCGAAAACGGCGATTCCATTTACGGCACGCGCGGCGGCCCCATCCCGCCGCGACCTTGGGGCGTCACCACGCGCAAAGGCAACAAGGTTTTCGTGCACGTGCTCGACTGGCCGGACGAACTGCTGGCGATCCCGGATATCCCCAACGTCAAGACCGCCAAAGCCTTCCCGAGCGGAACGCCGGTCACGATGCGCCGCACCGAAGGCGGCCTGCTGCTGCGATTGCCGGCCAGCCTGCGGAACCCCATAGACACGATCGTCGTATTGGAATGAGAGGCTCATGAAAAGACTGTTTCTGCTCGTCGTTGCTTTCTGTGCGCTCGGCGCCCAGACCGAAAAACCGCTGCTCTTGCAAAAGCCCACCATTAACCGCACGCACGTAGTCTTCTCCTACGCGGGCGATTTGTGGATCGCGCCCCGCGAGGGCGGTGAAGCGCGCCGGCTCACCGTGGGTCCCGGCATCGAGACCGACCCGTACTTCTCGCCGGACGGAACCCTGATCGCCTTCAGCGGCGAGTACGACGGGAACGTGGACGTTTACGTCGTGCCGGCCACCGGAGGAGTGCCCCGGCGGCTCACCTGGCATCCGGATGCCGACCGCGTGGTCGGATGGACGCCTGACGGCAAACGCATCCTGTTCAGCTCGTCACGCCACAGTTACACGCGCGTCAGCCGACTGTTCACCGTACCCGTCGAAGGCGGCTTTCCCGAAGAGGTGCCCTTGCCCATGGCCGAGCAGGGGTCTTACTCGCCGGACGGAACCAGGCTCGCCTATGTCCCCCTGCGTCCCGCCTTCATCGCGTGGAAGCGCTATCGCGGAGGACGAACCACGCCCATCTGGATCGCCGATCTCAAGGATTCGCGAATCGAAAAAATTCCGCGTGACAATTCCAATGACTTTTACCCGATGTGGGTGGGCGACCGCATTTACTTTCTATCCGACCGAAACGGACGTTTTTCCCTGTTCGCCTATGATCTGAAGACCAGGCAAGTCAGGGAAGTGGTCCCCAATTCCGGCATGGATTTCAAATCCGCCTCCGCCGGCCCGGACGCGATCGTCTACGAACAGTTCGGCTCGCTCAACCTCTACGATCTGAAGACCGGACGGACCCGGCGAATCCCGATCACGCTGGCCGGCGACCTGCCCACCATCCGGCCCTCCTTCGAGCGCGTGGCCCGCTCGATCCGCGATGCGGGACTGTCGCCCACCGGCGTTCGCGCGGTGTTCGAAGCGCGCGGCGAAATCCTCACCGTTCCCGTGGAAAAAGGCGACATCCGCAACCTCACCAACTCCCCGGGCGTCGCCGATCGCTACCCCGCCTGGTCCCCCGATGGCAGGCGGATCGCCTATTTCTCGGACGAATCCGGCGAATACGCGCTGCACATAGCCGACCAGAGCGGGCTGGGGCCAACGGAAAAAATCCCGCTCGATAATCCACCCTCCTTTTATTACTCACCGGTCTGGTCGCCCGACGGGAAGAAAATCGCTTACACTGACGCCCGCCTCAACCTGTGGTACATGGATCTGGAGAAAAAGACGCCGGTCAAAGTAGACACGGACACTTACTCCAAGCCGGAACGCACTTTGGACCCGTCGTGGTCTCCGGACAGCCGCTGGATCGCTTACACCCGGCAGCTTCGCAACCACTTCCGGGCCGTCTTCATCTACTCGCTCGAAGAAAACAAAAGCCGACAGGTTACTGACGGCATGAGCGACGCGCGCTACGCGGCTTTCGATCCCAACGGTGAGCTCCTTTACTTCACCGCCTCGACGGACACCGGCCCCGCCAGTGGCTGGCTGGATATGTCGGGCTTCAACCGGCCCGTTTCGCGCAACGTTTACGTCATTGTCCTGCGCAAGGACCTGCCTTCGCCGCTGGCGCCGGAAAGCGATGAGGAAAAGCCGCAGGAAGCGGCAAAGCCAAAGGAGCCGCCAAAGAAGGAAGAAACCGGCGCAGCGCCTCGCGTGCGCATAGATTTCGACAATATCTCGCAACGCATTCTTGCCTTGCCGATTCCGGCGCGTAACTACTCGGGCCTGTGGGTGGGCAAGTCGGGGATCCTCTTTTTGGCCGAGGCCGAGCCGGTTACCCAGCGCATGCGGCAGACGGTGAACATCCACCGGTTCGATCTCAAGACGCGCAAGACCGACCGCTTCCTTGAAGCGGTCCGGTTTTTCGACGTCTCGCACAACGGCGAAAAAGTGCTCTACCGGAAAGGCGACCAGTGGGCCGTAGCCGGCGCCGCGCAACCTCCCAAGCCGGGCGAGGGCGTGCTCAGGCTGGACGCCATGGAAGTGCGGGTGGACCCGAAAGCGGAATGGCGGCAGATGTACCGCGAAGTCTGGCGCATCGAGCGCGATTTTCTGTACGACCCAGGCTTGCACGGTCTGGATCTCGCCGCCGTGATAAAAAAGTATGAACCGTATCTCGATGGCATCGCCCACCGGGAAGACCTGAATTACCTGTTCTCGGAAATGCTGGGTGAGCTGTGCCTGGGCCACGTGCGCGCCGGCGGCGGCGATGTGCCTGAGATCCGGCGCGTGGGCGTCGGCTTGCTCGGCGCCGACTACCGCATCGAAAACGGGCGCTACCGTTTCGCCCGCATTTACAGCGGCGAGAACTGGAATCCTGACCTGCGAGCGCCGCTCACTCAGCCCGGCGTCAACGTTCAGGAAGGAGAATACTTGCTGGCCGTCAATGGCCGCGAAGTCCGTCCCCCTGATAACTTGTACAGCTTCTTCGAAGGAACCGCCGGCAAGCAGGTACGGCTGCGCGTGGGGCCCGACCCGAGCGGCGCCGGCTCGCGCGAAGTTACCGTCGTGCCTGTCGAGAGCGAAGCCATGCTGCGCCATTACGCCTGGGTGGAAGGCAACCGGCGAAAAGTGGACCAGATGACCGGAGACCGCGTGGCTTACGTCTATCTGCCCAATACCGGCGAAGCCGGCTACGCCAGCTTCAACCGTTATTACTTTTCCCAGATAGACAAACAGGCTGCCATCATTGACGAACGCTTCAACGGCGGCGGCATGGCGGCGGATTACATCATTGACTCCATGCGCCGCTCCCTGATGAATTACTGGACCACCCGGTACGGTGAGATCTTCACCACGCCCCTGGCCGCCATCTTCGGCCCCAAGGTCATGATCATCAACGAATACGCCGGCTCGGGCGGCGACGCCATCGCCTGGTATTTCCGCAAGGCACGTCTGGGACCGCTGGTGGGCAAGCGCACCTGGGGCGGCCTCGTCGGCATTTTCGGATTCCCGCCGCTCATAGATGGCGGCATGGTGACTGCGCCCAACCTCGCTTTCTTCAACACGGAAGGTGACTGGGAAGTGGAAAATCGCGGCGTCCCGCCCGACATCGAGGTCGAGTTCGATCCCGCCGCCTGGCGACAGGGCCGCGATCCGCAACTGGACAAGGCCGTGGAGATCGTGCTGGACGCGCTCAAGAAGAACCCGCCGCCCGTTCCCAAGAAGCCGCCCTATCCCAATTACTACAAGACCGCCGCGCGCTGAGTTCCCTCCGGGCAGCGAGTGCGATAATCTGATCCCAGCGGGCTCCGCGCCCGCGCGGGAGGGACATGTGTTGCTCGATTACCTGCGCCGCTCCAGCCGCCGCGATCTGTTCCGCGCCGGCGGCATGCTCGCCACCTTGGGCCTTGCGCCCGCTCGCGCCCGGGCAGCCCAGGTGGCCTACGACCTGCGTCACAACATCTACACCGCAATCGGCGTCCGTCCGCTCATCAACTGCAAAGGCACCTTCACGATCATCAGCGGCTCGCTGACCCTGCCCGAGGTCAAGCGCGCCATGGACGAGGCCTCGCGCTACTACGTGCACTTGGATGAACTCATGGAGGCGGTAGGCAAGCGCCTCGCCGAGCTGACGGGCGCTGAGTGGGGCATCGTCACGGCGGGCTGCGCCGCCGCGCTCACCCACGCCACCGCCGCGTGCATTGCCGGCGCCGATCCTGAAAAAATCCAGCGTCTGCCCGATCCGCGACTCAAAAACGAGGTCATCGCGCCGCGTTACTCGCGCAACGTCTACGACCAGGCCATCCGCATGCTCGGCGTGCGCATCGTGGAAGTGTCCACCAAAGAGGAACTGGCCGCGGCCATCAACCCGCGCACTGCGCTCATCATGGTGCTGGCCGGCCCGGGCGATCGCGGACCGCTGGGGTTGGACGTCATCGCCGAAGTGGCGAAACCGCGCGGCGTCCCTATTCTGGTGGATGCCGCTGCCGAGCGCCTGACGATCCCCAACGTGCACCTTCAGCGCGGCGCCACCATGGTCGCCTATAGCGGCGGCAAGTGTCTGCGCGGGCCGCAATGCGCCGGCCTGCTGCTGGGGCCGAAGAATCTGCTCCAGGCCGCCTTCCTCAACAGCGCGCCCCATCATTCTTTCGGACGCTCGATGAAGGTCGGCAAGGAAGAGATCATGGGCATGCTGGCCGCCGTGGAGGCCTGGGTCAAGCGCGACCACAAGGCGGAGTGGGAGCAGTGGGAATCCTGGCTCGAGCACATCGCGGCACGGGGGCGGCGCAT
>Ga0080004_1130158_pt1 | contig 162277 bp, 158 predicted proteins | sample WasSprMetagenome_FD_69207 | JGI IMG/M metagenome (GOLD analysis project Ga0080004, IMG submission 69207) | Sulfidic aquatic microbial communities from Washburn Spring, Yellowstone National Park, USA - WS (SPADES assembly) (version 2) | ecosystem: Environmental > Aquatic > Thermal springs > Hot...
TTGTTTCTTTTCCCTTAGGTTTTCTTTTGTTGTGTGTGGTAGTTTTTTGATGTCTTCTAAACTCTTTATGTCTTCTGGTGATATTTTTGCTTCTTTCATTTTCTTTCTGTAGTGGTAGTTGTTGTTGTAAATTTTGTAAACAACTTCTCTAAGCCTCTCTAACTGCAGCTTCTCCAACTCCCCACGCAAAACACACTCAACACTAGAGTTATATATCCAGCTATCTGGCATTTACATCACCAGAAGAAGGCGATCTGTTGAGGCTCTTTCTCTATGTGGTGCATATCGTGATTAGAACTTTCTTTAATATTTTCAATTAGTTCTGCATTTTTACAGCTGTTTAAGCCTGGATTTATCTCCATTGGTGCATGGTTTCACCAAAAGTTGCTTGCGATGTGTAGGGTATAAAAAGTTTTTGGTATGGGTAATTAGGTTAAGTACATGCGTGAAGTTATAGCAAGTCTATATGAATTAGTGCTTTAGGATCCTGTTCTTCTAGCTTAAAGGATACTATAGCGTTGCCAAATCTGTGAAGATCTATTACATTTTTCCCACTACTTAGTTTTTCAGTTTCTCTCCATGCTTGCTGTGGTGGTAAGCTGAAGTCGTATTCAAATATGGTTAGTGTATTACTTTTACTGCTCTTTATGATTAGCCTTGGCTCTTTGTATCCTGCTAAAGGTATTCCTCCAAACACCTTGTTCTCAACTTGCACACCTGTTGCAGTTATTCTTACTGGTGGGGGCTGGGAGTTCAGTATTGATGTGGATACAGATAGCAATGTTCTATAACCAGCGTCTATGGGCTGTGCATCATACCTACCACTGTTAGCCATGGTGTTACAGGCAAGAAGAAGCTCATTCCCTATAACCTCTATACCTGTTACCCTGGCACCAAAAGCTGCAACTATTCTTGCTGTTGGTGGTGTTATATATACGAGAAGACTTGGCGCTACAATAGTGTTTGTAGCCATGAACAAAATTTTTTCAAATTCATTCATAGGCTTCACAATATTTTCTGAAAATGCATTAAATGCTACCAGCACTCCTCCACCAACAGGCTTAGCCATGGTTCTCCTAGCGTTGTACCCAGATTTGATGAAGTCGAAAAGCCTAATAAACCTCACCTCCTCTACACTCTCATCAATTGGATTGCCAACAAACACCCCACCTCTAACAAAGAGAAAGAGCCTGCCATAAGCTGATGCTACTACACCAGTTAGGGGATAGAAAGCTTCCCCACCATCAATAGCTCTCTTAGTCACATCGCCAAAGTATGTATACTTTACTTTCCCCTCTACGAGATCTAGACACTGTACACCGCTTGCCCCCTGCACCCAGTTCTCTAGAATGTCAAAGCACATATGATCATATAGCAAAGCCCCCTTAAGAGCTGGTTTTGAAGAAAGCTGCTTATAGTCCCCACCCCTTCTGTCAATTTGATAGAGCCCTAAGTTAATCATTCCATCTCCTCTAGCCAGTATGAGCCTATCATTAACTTCGTCATATATTATTTCAGAGACCTCACCAACCCAATCAGTTTCGTGATGCAAGCTCTCCTTCCACAGCAACGCAATAGAGTCCTCATCAATGTTATATGCGTGTACATGGCTATACTTATTTACAAACGATATGGTTGCGGCAAGCCCCTCTTCTCTACCCTTGTAAACTGCTGGAGCGTGAACCCAGCCGCCAAAGTATATAGTGTTGTCAACAGTTTCTACAGCATTATATGTATCTCCACCAGACGTTGGAAGGGACCCCACCTGTTCAAATCTGTACCTCCTTGCACGCCCCTCATTAACATATATGAAGTTTGCTATAGCCTCAAAAGCAAGGGTGTAGTATAGCACTTCTCTGTGATACTTTAAGCCAAATATGCCTCCACTGCCCCACTCAGGGCCGTACCTAGGGCTATAGAAGTACTCTGGGAAAAGCTTGCTCATATAATTTAGTAGGAAAGGCAGCTCAATTTAAGCTTTAGAATGCGTTACCTTATTTTCAATACAGGAGCTCCTCTTATTTGCGCAGCCTTTAGATCCCTCAATGCTTTATTTACCTCTTCTAGTCTATAGGTCTGCACGTGCGTTTCTATGCCATACTTTGTGTAAAGCTCTATAAACTTCTTCACATCTTCTCTAGTAACGTTTGCAGCGCTCTTCACCTCTTTCTCTTCCCACAAGTGCTTGGCATAGTCTAGGAGTACTGGTGTTTGCTTTCTTATAGCATTTATAACCAGCCTTCCACCTTTCTCAAGAAGTTCTAAAGCCCTTGCCACAGTTTCTCCAACTGGTGTAAAGTCTATGGCTATGTGTAGCTTTCTCGGGGGGTTTTCTGAGGGGTGCCCTGTCCAGTCAGCTCCAAGCCTCTTAGCAAGCTCTCGATGCTCAGCACCCCTACTAAAAACGTATATCTCTGCAGAGGGGTACAGCCTCCTTATAATCTGTATCACTATGTGTGCTGAAGACCCGAACCCGAAGAGCCCAACTCTTGCACCATCAAACACCCCTGCTAACCTAAATGCCCTGTAGCCTATAGAGCCTGCACAGAGCAGTGGAGCAAGCTTCTCAGCTTCTATAGCCTTCGGCAACTCATATACATATTCAGTAAAAGCTACTGTATACTCAGCATACCCTCCATCAAGGTCGCACCCAGTCGCCTTGAAATCTACACACAGGTTTTCCAAACCCCTCTTACAGAATTCACAACTGTTACAAGTCTTTCCAATCCATGCAACACCAACTCTCTTACCAATAACGTGCTCAACACCCTTACCAGCTTCAACAACTCTTCCAACAATTTGATGCCCAGGTACCACAGGTAACTTGCACCTTACCCTACCCTCAATTATATCTATATCAGTATAGCAAACACCACACGCTTCAACCTCTATAAGAACCCTATTCTCTTTAACAACTGGTATAGGCATGTCAACAATTTCAACAGGCTCCTCTTTGAGCGGAAGCCCTGGATACCTCCTCTGAGCACCCTCAACAAAAATCTCAGCATTCCCTTTTACAAGTCCGGCCTTCAAAACCTTTCACCACACTAAAGTATTGTTGACACAAGCTTTAAGTTCATTGTGTAACTTTAGTGCTTGGCAATGTGTTAAGATCCTTGCCATAGGCGCTAAGCAAGGTGAAGATATAGAGTGTGTAGAAAAGCGCTAGTTCGCGGCTTTTCACGACTTTATAGCCTTAGACTCTGCTAAGCACTTCTCCTCACTCCCCCCATTCTTACACATGGTTATGGGGGTTGGTGCCTTTACCCCCCTTGCTTCAGCAAGTTTTTTCCCAGCTTCACTAATTATAGGCTTTGCCCAGTTTCCCCAGAGCACCCAGAGAATAGACGCTATGCCTCCAACAACATTGCTTAGGGCAAAGGCTATGTATGCCCCTATGGTGCCCAAACCCATTGCGAGAGCTAGCACATAGCCTAGGCATATTCTCAGGCCCCAGAGCCTAAACATGTTTATAGCCGCTGGCGCTAATGTGCGTCCAGATCCCCTGCCAACGGATATGGATGAGAATGTCAGGGCGAAGAAGGGGAGAGTCCATAGTGATATGGTGAGAAAGCTGTCCAGTTCGAAAAGCATTTGATTTACAGCTTCTTGAGGAAGTCCCTGACCCGTTATGAATATAGACACTATCGGCATTCTAAACAAGTACACTACGCCTGCTGTTACCAGCACTACAAAGAATATGAATACAGATGTTGATTTAGCTACTCTCCTAGCCCTTACCAAATTTTGCGCCCCTAAGTTCTGCCCAACCATTATTGCAATTCCTTCTGACAGCCCCCACAAGCTTGTGTTTGCAAGGTCAAACAATATGAAGCCTATTGAAATTGCAGAAGCAACAATGCTTCCAAAGGTATTGATAAGCCTGTTCTGAATGTTGAAGGCAAGAGAGTTCGATATATTTAGCACTAGAATTGGAAGGGCTATGGAAAGCGTTGTATAGAGGTACTCTTTATCCACGTTACGTACTGCTTCAAGCTTTAGCCACAAATACCTCTTCCTAATTACATATAGCAAAATTGCTAGGCTAATGACTTTGCTTAGCACAGTTGCTAAAGCCGCTCCCGCAGCCCCCATTGCAGGCACTACGCCGAGGCCCATTATGAACACGGGGTCTAGAAAAACATTTGCAATACCTCCAACAACTTGTGAAAGTGCAGGAGTTCTGGTGTCTCCAAGTGCTTGCACAATTGTTGCTAGTGCTATGTTTATTGACAGAAACACTATATCTGCACTCATAACACGAGCATAAGAAAGCGCTTCACCATATATTTCAGGTGGTGTTGCCACAAGGTATGTAAATATGTGTGGTGCTAGTATATAGAATAGAGTGCCGAAGAAAACTCCGCCTAGTGAAGACACTAAGACGAATTTTGAGGCAGTGTTAGAGAACTCTTTGTAAAGTGCTGCTCCAGCATACTGAGCGAGTAATGCTGTATTTGCAGATGCGAAGGCCATTGTGAATGCCGCGAAAATCATGTAAGAAGACCAGACCTGCCGCGGAACTGCTACGGCAAGTTGATGATACCTGCTAAGCCAAAATGAATCCACAATGCCGTAAGCGTCTTGAACTAACCTCACTATTAGCATGGGTAGGCCTAGTGAAAGAAATGTTGGTATTATAGGGCCCTCAAGTATAGCATTTCTATACCTTTCAATAGCCTTTCCCGAGATTCCCTCACACCTCTACACACTGTAGCATATCATAATGCTGCAAGAATTTGCATTAAAAGCTCATAGCTAAATCGCTTAGCTTAAAACGTTAATTCAGCACTTTTTCTCTACTAATAGCTTTCTGTGGGTCTTGATGAACTCCCTCATAATTGCTGATCTCAGTTCCCTGGTTTTTGCATGTGGGGGTGCGAGTGTCCTTAACAAGACTATGTAGTACTGCTTATCGCTCTGCTCCTCAATGTAGAGGTTATAGTCGCTTTCTAGCAGTCCATGTAGTGATTTTTGAAGCTCTGGCAAAACATCGTCTGGATTGCACATCACTGGAAACTCGTATCTCACCTGAATGACCTTGCTTTCCTCAGCTTCCTCAAGAACTACACTAGAGCTGAGCAAGGTCATGTTAGACACCTTCACCACCTGCCCATCGGTATTCAGTATCTTTGTGTAGAGGAATCCTATTTCAAGAACCCTGCCCCTGATGCTCGGTATCATATAGTCTCTGCTGAAAAACTTGTATGCAGGGAATGAGAGCAGGAAAACAGGCAAACCCCCTGCAATCCTAACGTCCTGCCCGGGCCTTATGAAGCCTGAGAGCAGTATTAATAGCCCTGCAAAGAAGTTTGAGAGAACTGGTTGTAGTGCTAAGCCTAGAACAAGCCCTGAGAAAGTAGCACTTGCCAATATGCTTTCCCCACTAACGCCCAGGATTGTCGCAACAATAAGTGCTAAAATTATGTAGCCTAGAAGCAAAATCACGTTTCTTATTAAATACGCTTCTCTAAGACCTTTAAGTCGAAGCAGTGCTGCAGAAGCTAAAAGCTGAATAATTATGGCACCTGCTATAACAGCTAAAATAGCATAAAGCACTCTCCTGTGAGTAACATAAAGCTCTGCTGCACCTCTAGGTAAGTACTGTAGCAACGCCTCTAACAAAACAATGAGCAATACTATCGCTATTAAGACTAGGAGTGCACTAAATGCCCTCCTTCTTGCGCTAGTCATATTATACACACCACTACATGTTGAAGTTTTAAAAGCGTCTCCAAGCTTTATTAGTGCTTTACATGGTAACCCCAAATGCCTCTAGAGATCTGTAGTGAATTAAGAAGCATTCTTACTGTTGATGAAGAGGCTAAGAAATTGGGAATATTCGTTGCCTACACTTATACATGGCTTGAGGAGAGAAAAATATTTGAAGCATACCCGCTTGAAGAGGATGTTGAGGGTCTTGTTAATTACCTTAGGGGTAGGTACACTTTAGACAAGCTTAAGGAGGACCCTGTTGCTAGAGCTTACAGAGACTTCTTTTGGAGAATAGGCATAGATCCTACGAAAACAAGGCCGTCAAGTGAAGCTCTTGTGAGAAGAGCTCTCAGAGACTCCTTCCCCAGGATAAGCCCTGTTGTTGACGCCGGCAACATAGCATCTGCCTACACCATGGTTCCTATAGGTATGTATGACATGGACTGCACAAAGCCCCCTCTCAGGATAACTATTAGTAGAGGTGGAGAGGTGTTCAAGCCTATAGGGGGTGGCGAAGTTAAGCTGGAGAAAGGCATACCAATACTTGTAGACTCTAGGGGTACTGTCATGCACATATACCCGCATAGGGATAGCATTGAGACAATGATAAGGGAATCAACTTCAAGAATACTCATAGTGGCAGCAGGAGTTCCCAAAGTAAGTAGAGATCTTGTGAAAAAAGCCGCTGAATTAACAGCACAACTTCTTGAGAAGCTTGGCTGGAAGTGGTGCAAATCAGTAGAAGTTGTATAGCAAAGCCTAGCTTTACAGAGGAAATTCACAAAGCATAAATTTATTATCTTCTCAGCAAGCATTTCAACTTCTTGACTAGCCAGGGTTGAGACCATGTGTGAGTCAAATGTGTACCTAGTTGAGGCAGGTATGGAGAAGCTTGTAGCTAAGGAAGTTGCCTCAATGACACCAAAGCAAAATGGCTATGTCTTTGTGGACATCTATGGCAATAGGTATGAGTTTGACAATGTTGAAATTGCTTATATAGACTTCATAGAGCATAGAGTTGTGCTGAAGAAGAGGGGCTAAAATTAAATGAAGATTGTTATTGTGGGTAAGGGTGGGGTTGGGAAGACAACAGTAGCTGCGTGCTTAGCTAGGCTAGTTGGGAGAGATGGGTATAGTGTTATAGCTGTTGACGCTGATCCCAGTCTGAATCTTGCAAAAGCCCTTGGCATAGCACCTAGTGCTACTGGTTCAAAGCCTGTTCTCTTCGATGAGGAGTTTATAAAGGAAAGAACTCTTCTACCCAATGGAGCCTACAGGCTGAACCCCAGGGTAGAGGATGTTATAGAGAGGTTTGGGATTAGGGGCCCTGATAACGTAACACTGCTTAAGCTTGGCTACGTGAAGAAAGGAGGTGTTAGGTGCCTCTGCCCCGAGTACGCATTTCTAAGAGCCCTACTCTCACACTTGATCCTCGGCAGAAAGGATGTGGTTATAGTCGACATGGTTGCAGGGCTAGAGCCCATGAGCAGGGGTGCGGCTAGAGGTGTAGACTTAATGCTATGCGTAACAGAGCCAACAGCCAAGTCAATAGATGTTACGCAAGAGATCTACAGGCTGTCTAAAGATATTGGCGTTAAGAACTTCGGTGTCATTGGAAACAAGGTAATGTCTGAAGAAGATAAGGTGTTTATAGAAAAAGCGCTAAGTGATGTAAAGATCTTGGGACACCTACCCTATGATGAAAACGTTGTTAAGGCAGATAGGCTTGGAGTAGCTGTTTTAGACTATAACCCGAGTTCACCAATAGTTCTAGAGCTCAATAAAATAAAGAAAATTATTTTAAATTTCATGACTAGCAAGAAGCCATAACAAAAGCCATTAACGAAATTTAACGAGAAATTAGCAGGAAAGTTATTGTAGTTAAATTTAAAATTCCAATTCATTCAAGGAACTAAGCTTGAGGTGTACTATTTTTGTCTATACCATACAAAGAGATTAGACTTCGGCTAGAAGAGCTGAAGAGCGCTATTGCAGAGGTTAAGGGGCTTGATGTAAGCATTGGTTATGTTGTTGAAGAGTGGGAAGAGCCTCCAGGGCCAACACCATTTCCATCAATAGCTACTTTGAGAAGATGGGATCATGTGCTGTTGAATAGGTACAAGCCTCTCTATTTACCATACTGTGACCTCTGCTGTCTATGCACCTATGGTAGATGTGATTTGAGTAGAACTAAGAGGGGTGCATGTGGATTAAGCCTCTCAGAACAGCAGTCAAGGCTTGTAACATTGGTATGTGGAATTGGTGCTTGTACTCATGCTGGTCATGCTAGGGAGCTACTGGATAAGCTCATTGAGAGGTATGGTGATGACCGGCCAATAGATCTGGGGGGCGAAGTGTATTTAGAAGCGCCAAATATAAGATTGGTAACAGGTGTTAAGCCTAAAACTCTGAGAGATTTGAAGATCGTTATGGAGTATGTTGAGAAGCAACTTGTACAAACCATGGCAACAGTACAGGTGGGTCAGGAGGGCCACTGGATAGACTATGAGCAGAAGGTTTTTCACTTTGGAATGCTAGACCACCTTGCATTGGAGATTGCAGATGTTGTTCAGGTAGCAGCCCTAGGCTTTCCTAAAGCAGATCCTAACTCACCTTTGGTGGATTTAGGCATAGGCACTGTAGATACATCAAAACCGGTGATTCTTGTTATAGGTCACAATGTCCTACCCTCAGCAGCCATAATAGATTACCTTGAGGAGACAGGTCAGAGAGATAAGGTAGAGGTTGTAGGGCTTTGCTGTACAGCTCATGAAATTACACGCTATGAGAAGAAGAGGGCTAAAATTGTTGGCCCAATATCGTGGCAGCTAAGGTTCATAAGAACCGGCATACCCGATGTGATTGTTATTGATGAGCAGTGCATATACACAAACATTGTTGAAGAGGCTAGGAAAATAGGAGCTGTTGTTATAGCTACTACAGAAAAAGCCTTGAGAGGTCTGCCAGATAGAACCTATACCTCTCCAGACACTACTGTTGAGGAGCTAGTCTCAGGAAAGATTCCGGGAGCAGTTATACTGGATGAGTCAAGACTTGCTGAAGTAGCTGTTAAGACAGTGTTTAAGTTAGCACCACTGAGGGTGAAGTATAAGTGGAGCTTGTTTGACGAAAAGACCATTGCTGAACACGCAAAGAAGTGTACAGGGTGTAGAAATTGCGAAAGAAATTGCCCACAAAACCTACCAATATCAATAGCAATACAAAAAGCCTCAAAAGGCGACCTCACAGCCCTAAAGTCTCTGTACCACAGATGCTTTGCTTGTAGAAGGTGTGAATATGTGTGTCCTAGAGATATACCAATACTAACACTGATCTTGGCAGCGTCTAAGGACATTATGATGAATGAGAGGTATAGGTGTAGAGCTGGGAGAGGACCTATACAGGACACTGAGATCAGAGCTGTTGGTAGAGACATTGTCTTAGGCGTAATACCGGGTGTTATAGGATTTGTTGGATGTGCTAATTGGCCTGATGGCGCTCACGATGTAGCTGAAATGGCGAGGGAGTTTGCATCGAGAAGATATATAGTTACAGCCTCTGGATGCTCAGCCATGGCTATAGCTATGTTTAAGAATGAAGAGGGTCAGACACCATACGAAGAGTTCTCAGGAGCATTTGAAGCTGGTGGTCTTGTTAATGTCGGTTCTTGTGTAGCTAACGCACATATAGCTGGTGCTGTAATAAAGATTGCAAACATATTTGCTAAGCTACCGTTGAGAGCGAACTACATGGAGATAGCAGACTACATATTGAATAGAATTGGTGCTGTTGGAGTTGCGTGGGGTGCTATGAGCCAGAAGGCAGCTGCTATAGCTTCTGGTTTCTGGAGACTTGGTGTACCTGTTATCGTGGGTCCCCACGGCCTTAAGTACAGAAGGATGCTGTTAGGAGATGTGGAGAACGAAGATGCATGGTATGGTTACGACGCTATGACTGGTGAAAGGCTGTGGCTTGGCCCAGCCCCTGCACACTTATTCTATGCTGCAGAGTCTAAGGAGGAGGCAATGGTCATGATACCCAAGCTGTGTATAAGACCTGCTGACACCCCGCAGGGTAGGGCGATTAAGCTCACAAACTATGTATCCATATACAAGAAGTTCTATGGAGATGACAAGCTTCCACCAGATCTTCACCTATACATAAGGACTGAGGCAGACATACCAGTGCCATTTAGAGATGAGATCCTGGCATACCTCAAGGAGGTTGGGTGGAAGGAAAGACCAGTAACTTCAAATCCAACACTACTTGAGGAAGTTATTGAGATATATAAGAAGAGGAGAGGAGGTGCATAACTATGGCAGCAGAGTACTGGCTCTACGGAGACATACCACCGGGCCCAATAAAGGCATCGGTAATTACAGATATTAAGACTGTGCCTGACATTATTAAAAAGTTTAAGAGCAAAGTGTTCTCAATAGGGCCTTACATAACGAAGTTAAGTGAAATCACAGCTCCTGATCTTATAGACAGAGTAATATCATTAGCATTAGCTTCTGGGGGTAGGATAGCAACAAGCTCGCCTGCCGTTGTAAAAGCTCTTGATGCTAAGGGCATTAAAAACTATGACATTGAATTCCTACTTGAACTCGCACGAAAAGCTCTAAAGAGAGGTGCAGAGTTGATAGTGTTTGTTGGACACTTCTACTCCTATGAATGGCTAATCTTAAATTACCTTAAGCACTATGCACCAGATATAAAGACCTTGACCTTAGAGCCCTATGCTCAGCCGAATGCCACGTGGACTTTAGCATCACTACCCCTTCCCATATGGTATAAGAATATGTGTAGCTTAGAGGAGATGTTAAAGAAAGGCACTGCATAAGCTAGAGGCATAGGTGTAGCTAGATTGTTTGAATGTGTACATTATACAACTTGTTTATACATTGTTTATAAATTAACTATTTTAAGGAGTTACTCTGATAGTTAAAGGTGAGGTCATGAGGTGATGCAATAGCTATGCCTATCACTCTCACACTACTAGAGCCTGTAACGCTACCTGCAGACGTTAAGGTTCAGGTATTTGATGTCTTACCACCACCACCAAAAGGCACTTTTAGCGATATACCTGTTGATGTAGGGCCTCAGTATGAGGGTCAGAGGGTCAGAAAGCCTGAGATGTTTGTTGAACTTGGGGGTCCTGACGTTAAGTACAAGTTTGAGTTGTTTAGAATTAGAAAGCCCGAGGAAATAGAGGACGGTAAAGTAATTGTTATAGGTCCTGACATACCTGAGCTTAAAGAGGGTTCTAGCATACCATATGCTGTTATAATAGAGGCTACGGGTAAAGGGCTGGAGCCTGAAGGCGAAGGTGTTTTAGAGAGAAGAATTCATGAGTTTAGCAACTACGTTATGGGGTATATGCATCTCAATCAAAGGGATCAAATATGGCTTAGGCTAAGCAAGAAGGCTGTTCAGAAGGGGCTTAACACATTTAGATATATTGGTACTGTGCTTTACAGGCTATTCAAATCAGCATTTCCAATAATAGAGAAAATGAGGGTGATATTTGTTACAGACCCTAGAGTAGTAGAGCTTCTATATCCACAAGCACAGAAAATCTATGAGGAGAGGGATAGAAGGGCACTTGGCTTAAGAGATGAAGATGTTGACACGTTCTACTCATGCAAACTCTGCCAGTCCTTTGCACCAACACATGTATGCATAATAACACCCGAGAGACCATCTGCCTGCGGCGCCATATCGTGGATAGATGCAAGGATAGCCGCTAAAATAGATCCCAAAGGCCCTATACAGCCTGTGCCAAAAGGCAAGTTGCTGGATCCAATTGGAGGTGAGTATGAAGGGGCTAATGAGGCTGTCAGAAAGCTTTCTAATGGTGCAATTCAGAGAGTAAAGCTTTATTCACTATTTGAGTACCCGCCAACAATATGTGGATGCTTTGAAATAGCAACATTCTACATACCCGAGCTCGATGCTGTAGGCCTCGTGAACAGGGGATATCCAGGCAACACGCCAATTGGGCTTAGGTTTAGCCAAATAGCAGACACAGTCGCCGGGGGTAGGCAGGTGCCAGGATTCCAAGGAATTGGCTATGTCTACTTAAGGAGTAAGAAGCTGTTCCAAAAGGATGGTGGTTGGACGAGAATCGTGTGGATGACTTCAGAAATAAAGCAAAGAGTCTTAGATGCAATACCACCTGAGCTTAGAGACAAGATTGCAACAGAGAAGGAGGCTACAACTGTTGAAGAGCTTAAGAAATTCTTAATAGAGAAGGGACACCCAATAGTGAAGCTGTTGAAGGAAAAGGAGAAGCCTAAGGTTGAAGAAAAGAAGGAGGTTAAGGTTGAAGAAAAGGCTTTACCAGCAGCACCACCTACACCAGCAGCCCCAGAGGCACCGGCAGTTGCACCAGCAGCTCCACAAGTCCCAGCTCCTGTTGCTGTAACTGCAACACCTCAACAGGTAACAATTTCGCCACAAGCAGCTGGAGGTATAACAGTTTCTGTTACAATACCCCTACCACTACTGCAACAACAACAAGCAACTCAAACACCAATGACACTCGTGTTTAAAGGTGTTAAGATAAGGGCTGAGAAACTTGTTATTAAGAGAGCTGGGACTGGTGAAAGTAAGTGAGTAGCAAGGAGTCTAAAAAAGCAAGAGATGAGGCAAAGGCAGGGCAGGAGGCGACAATATACAGCTTAATAGCTAAAATTGCTGAGGCGCTGGAGAAGGGTGTTGTAGAGCTTTATAATGTTGAGATTGAAGCTGACGAGCTTGAGGTAAGGCTTCTATCACCAACACCAACAGCACCACCCATACCAGTCGTTATTACGCCGCCTAAGGCTGTTGTAGAAGCAAAGCCTGAGGTTAAAGCTGCTTATGAAGTTGCAAAAGCTGTTGAAGTTGTTGCTAAAAAGGTTGTTGAACTAGCTAGGGTAGCTTTTGAAGAGCCTAAGCCTCAGTTTAGTGGTAGAGTAGTTGAGGTTAGGCTGGGAGCATCAAAAGAAGAAGGTGGGACAAGAGAGAAGACATATGTAGTAGGAGGACACACAATGCCTGCATACTACTACTTAACAGGGTATAAACCACCACACCCACCGGTGTTCGGAGGAGATACTTTTGACATGCAGATAGGTTTACCAAGAGCTGTAAAACTAGCGTTTGGAGATGCTATGGGCAATCCTGCGGAGTGGGCTAGGGTATGGGTTAGCAAGTATGCTGCTGAGGCCATAGATATACACCTTGTGAGTACAGATCCATCGATTAAGGATGCTCCACCTGAAGCTGCTGTGAAAGTTGTTGATCAACTTCTTCAAGCAGTTAAGGTACCTATAGTTGTAGGCGGTTCTGGAAATCCGGAGAAAGATGTTATAGTCTTTAGGAAAATTGTTGAGGCATTCCCATCAGAAGGCCTTATCATCAATAGCCTGAACTTAGATATGAAGCTAGAGGATGTGTGCCCACACATAGCCAAGACAAATGCTGTAGTCATAAACTTCTCGCCAATGGACTTAGATAAAGCTGAGCAAATAAATAGAAAAACATATGATTGGATACCTAGAAACAGGATAATACTAGATCTCAACATAGGCGGTATAGGTTACGGCACTGAATACGGCTTTACAGCTATGGAGAGAGCAAGACTATCAGGATTGCTAGGCAACGAGCTGCTCCAGCATCCATTCAATGTTGGAGCTGCAAATGCTTGGGGCGCTAGAGAGGCGTGGATAACCATGGATCCCTACTGGGGGCCAAAAGAAATTAGAGGTCCTCTATGGGAAGCACTCACTAGCATAATCTGCTTACTAACGGGAGCTGACTACTTCATGCTTGTACACCCGCTAACTGTGAAGACAATGAAGACAATTAGGGAGTACCTGTTTTCTGAGCCCAAGCCTAAGGATCCTGAAAAGGCATTAGACTGGTTGTCAAAGGCTTTACCGGTGATTTAAATGCCTTGGAAGCCCCCAACACCAATTGAAATATACCAGCTTTTGCCAAAAACTAACTGCGGAAAGTGTGGAGAAGCAAACTGCATGGCGTTTGCAATAAGGTTAGCCTCTCTCGATGCTAAGCTAGAAGACTGCCCACCGCTTATTGAGGAAGAGAAGTATAAGGAAAGCTATGAGAAGCTGCAGAGCCTTCTCCTACCACCAGTAAGGGAGGTTGTGATAAAGAGCCCTAAGAAAGTTGTTAAAATTGGTGGTAAGTATGTACTCTTTAGGCATGAGATGAGGTACCACAACCCAACGGCTATAGCTGTTGATGTAGATGACAACATGGATAGAGATACCATCATTAAGAGAGTGAAGATGATTGAAGGTTTTGAGTATGAGTATGTGGGGCAGAAGCTCAAGTTAGATGCAATTGCTATTAGGTCTGTAAGTAACGATCCAAAGAAGTTTGCTCAAACAGTTGCTCTTGTGGCTGAAAACAGTAGCCTACCACTAGTCCTCTGCTCAACAAATCCAGCTGTTATAGAGGCAGCACTAAACGTACTTAATCCGCCACACCACAGGCCACTAATCTATGCTGCTACAAAGGATAACTGGAGAGAGATGGCAGAAGTTGCAAAGAGATTTGATGTTCCACTAGTCATAGCATCTCCTGGAGATCTCGACTTGCTAGTCTCTTTAGCTAAGACCTTATCTGAAGACATGGGATTGAAGGACCTAGCCCTGGATCCTGGGTGCATTGTTGATCCTGGAGGCTTTGCATACACAATTAAAGCATTCTCATGGCTTAGATTTAAGGCCACATATGATCTCTGGAAGCATGCGGGCTTTCCATTGATAGGCACACCAATTTCTGTATGGGCTCAGATGAGCGGAGACCCAAAGGACGTAATGCTGTGGGAAGCTGTGTTAGCAACAATACTCATAACACGCTACGCAGACCTGCTGATCATGCACTCTCTAGATGGATGGGTACTGCTACCACAAGTTATGTGGAGATTCCAGCTCTACACAGACCCCAGAAAGCCTGTAGCAGTACCAGCTGGTTTAAGAGAAATTGGAAAGCCTAACGAAATGAGCCCTGTCATTGTAACAACGAACTACGCCTTGACATACTCACTTGTTTCAAGCGATGCTGAAAAAGCAAAGCTAAATGCATGGCTATTAGTTATAGATACTGAGGGTCTTGCTGTAGACGTTTCTGTAGCGGGTAGGAAGTTTACAGGGGATAAGGTTGCAGAAATTGTTAAGTCTGCAGAGCTTGAGAAAAAGGTAAAGCACAGAATACTGATCATACCTGGCAAAGCAGCGAGAGTCTCTGGAGATATAGAAGATGCCACAAAGTGGAGAGTAATGGTAGGACCCATGGACTCTTCAGAACTTGGAAAGTGGTTAGAGAAGAACTGGACCTCGGAGAAGATTAAAGAGCTTATGGGAGGCTCTTAAGACATTTTCCACTCTTTTTTAAGTATATCTTAAAAGTTACGCGAAATTGCTGTAATAAAGCACATATTTTTAAAAGCTTTAAGATTGTATTCCTGCTTGTATGCAAGGTGCTTGTAGAGGAGGTGACACAAATATAGCTGTGGAAAGCCAAAGAGTGTACGCTATACGCTTTTTGCCACACAATATTAGTGTCAAGGTGCCTAAAGGCACTACAATTCTTGAGGCTGCAATTAGGTGTGGTGTTGGTATTAGGAGTGTTTGTGGTGGTAAAGGGCTTTGCGGGAAGTGTAAAGTTATTGTTAGAGGGGGAGGTGTTGAGACTAGGAAAACAGATTTGCTAAAGCCAGAGGAGGCAACTAGAGGCTATGTCTTGGCATGCATAGCCAAGGTTATTGAAGACATTGAAGTTGAGATACCTGTTGAAAGCCAGATTGGAAGACCGAGACTGCAGTCACTTGTGAAGCTACCCAGTGTTGTCCCTAAGTCAATGCTTGGACAAGAGCCTCTTTCCTTAGAAAGCCTTGCTACTAGTCCTTATAAGCTTGGTATAGGTGTTGTAGAGACTGCTTCCATATTTAAACAGAGAGAAGTGCATAAAGTTTTTGCAGTATTGAACACCGCCAGGAGGAAGATTGTTGATATTAGTGAGAAAGAGAAGGGTATTTATGGCCTGGCTGTAGACATTGGCACAACCAAGGTCGCAGCCGCCTTAGTTAATGTTACTGAAGGCAGGGTTTTGGGAACAGCATCTGAATTCAATAAGCAGTTGCTCTATGGCGAGGACATAATTTCTAGGATTAGATATGCTCTTGATAAAAAAGATGGCTTAAAGGAGTTGCAAAAAGCTGCTGTAGAAACAATAAATAGTGTTACTGAACAACTGTGCAAGAGGTTTAAGGTTGCTTTAGATGATGTATACATGATTACAGTTGCTGGAAACACCGCAATGACATATCTCTTTGTAGGGCTAGACCCGTATCCACTGATAAAGTCTTTTAAAGAGCGTGCTGAAGTCCCCAGAAATCCGCATTGGTTAGAGGCTAGAGACATGGGTCTTGCTGTAAATAGGAATGCCGATGTGTATGTCCTTCCATGTGCTGGTAGATTTCTTGGCGGTGATGTGATAGGAGATGTGATAACAGCTGGTCTGAACTTCTCTGAAGAGCCAGCCCTGCTCATCGATATAGGCACTAATACAGAGGTTGTAGTTGGTTGCAAGTACTGGTTCATAGGTACAACAGCTCCTGCAGGTCCTGCTTTTGAGGGCTGGGGTTTAACACATGGTGTTAGAGCTATTGCTGGGGCTATTGAGAGCATTACCATAGACCCTAAGACTTGTAGAGCTATCTACAGGACAATTGATAATGCTAAACCCATTGGCATATGTGGCTCTGGTTACATAGACCTCTTAGCACAGCTTTTTGTCAACGGGCTTGTTGATGTATTTGGAAAGTTCTATAAGGAGTGCGGCTGCCCATATCTAAGAAGAGGTGAGAAGGGATATGAATATGTTGTTGTGCCGTCTGAGGAAACAGGTATAGGAAGAGATATTGTTGTTACAGAAGAAGACTTATATAACATTATAGACTCCAAATCCTCTGTGTGCAGCGCTATTTCAATTCTACTTAAAAAGATGCTTATCACTGTTTACGATGTTAAGAGGGTTTATGTTTGCGGTGCCTTTGGAAACTACCTTAATCTAAATAGCGCTATGACAATAGGCATGATACCTGAGTTTCCTAATGCAAGTATAGAGTACATAGGCAATGGCTCACTAGGCGGAGCTATACTCACACTTCTTTCAGAAGATTACAGAACTGAAGCAGAGAGAGTTGCAAAGCTAATGGCGTCCATAGAGCTCATGCTCGACCCCGACTTCATGGACGAGTACCAGGCAGGCTTTATGCTACCTGGAAAGAAAGAGCTGTTTCCAGCGTGGAGAGATGCTAGTAGGAATATAAAGCCTTGGAGACCTCAGGACTAGGCGTGGTTGTAGAGCATGGCTAAGAGACCTTTCTACATCTCAATATCTGGAAAAGGTGGTGCTGGTAAGACTACGCTTACAGCTCTTCTACTTAAGGTTTTGCTAGAGTCTTCTACAAATGACGAGATTTTGGTTGTGGATGCGGACCCTGCAACAAATCTGCCTCAGGCTCTGGGGGTGGAAATCAGCAAGACTGTTGGCGATGTTGCTGAGGAGTTTAGAAAGGGTTTCCACAGGCTTGATAACATTGGTTTTGAGAAAAGCGCCCTTCTTGAGTACTACATTATGAGGGATTGCATTGTTGAAGCAGAGGGCTTTGACCTGCTAGCAATGGGTAGGGGTGAGGGAGAGGGATGCTATTGCTATATTAATGCAGTTCTCTCAGGAATCCTAGGCAAAATAGTGCAACACTACACTGTTATACTAATGGATATGGAGGCAGGGTTAGAGCACTTGAACAGAAGGCTGGATAGACATGTAAACGCAATTGTAATAGTTGTTGATAGCTCGCTAATGAGCCTGAAAACAGCTGAGAAAATGAAGGAAATAATTAGGGAAGTGGGGCTAAAGATCAGTGAAATATACATTGTTGGAAACAGGCTACACAGCAAAAGAGAGGAAGCAGTAATTCGGTGGGCTTTGCAAAATGAGTTTAAGTATGCAGGTACAATTCCTGAGGATAGAAACATAGCTGAGCTCGCTGCTAATGGAATGCCACTACTAAAGCTACCAAAGGATTCAGAGGCTTTAAGAGCTGCTTACATAATTGCAAAAAACATTAACCTCATCTAGTATCCAACTATAGCACCCGCATTACAATGGTCAAAAGAGCAAAACTTATTAGGTTCTCCATAGCTGTTAGTAGCAGGTGCATGGCAATGTCTGAAACTTTTTGGGAGCGTTATACCTGGAGCAGGGTAAAGGACAAGATAAAATCATTACCCGGTAGACTTGGTTTTGAAAAAAGTGATAAGCTAAAGTTCTTCGGATTGACACTGGATTTGGAAACAGGTACAATATATGACAATGTCTTGGGTAGGTATCTAACATCGAAAGAGGCTAGCGGAATGTATTTCATTCTCTCACTATATGCAGATACAAAGAGTGATGAAGGAGAAAGCGGTGAACTTGCTTCACTATCAAGGCAACTCTGCCCCTTTGTCCACTGCCCTAACCTCAAGAGAAATATTGCTGGTGTTGAAAAGCTTTTTGGTGAAAACCCACAGCTTTTGTATAAAGTTGCTGAACCTTTCGGCTATACAAGAGTTGAGTTTGGAGATGTAGCTGTAAAAATCTACGCACTTCCAAGAGTACCAATAGTTTTGGCTATTTGGGCTGGTGAAGAAGGTATACCGCCATCGTCAGAAATACTATTCGATAAAAATGCACATTACTACTTAGGGGAAAACGTTTCTGATGTGTGTGAAGCTGCAATGGGGTTAGCGCGTGCCTTAACAGGTAGGTTTATACTTAAGCTTGCTAAGGATTTGGGTATGGATATTTCGTCAGTAGAATTTGGAGGAGCTGGCTACGTCTGTGCAGATTGACTTAGACGAAAATAGGAATTAAAAATGCCTTTGATTTAATCACATCATCTACTCTATGAGCTCCTTCCACTTAATCTCTTTCTCAATAACCTCAAGAACATCAGACTCCTTTGCTTTTAAAGAACTGGGCGTTATCATGAACTGGGCTTCCCTAAGCTTCTCTACTGTTGTATATGTGTCGTAGGGGACTAGGAGTAGTGGTGTACCAACTTCTCGTGCTTTAATTAAAACGCCTATATCTGGATATAGACCTCCTGTAAGCACTACTACACTTGGCCTTGTTTCTAGCGCCATCACTATCAAGTCTGTTCTATCACCTCCAGTAACTATAGCTGCATTAACAGCTCTCCTAAACCACCTCAAAGCTGTTGAAGGCGCCATTGCGCCAATAACTAAGTCTTCAACAATGTTATTAAGCTTATCCTTATTCTCTAGAACGTCTGCGTCTAAGACTTCAATTATATCGCTAACTGTAGGAGCTGTTAACCTCACCCTCTCTCTTATAATACCGTATACTTTAATTCCCAGTTTCTCTATTTCTGGTGCTACAACATCCTCTACCCTCTCAAAGTAGTACACAGGTACATTATTTATTATTACACCGTCTATTTTAGCTCCATAGTGTTCAAAGTAACAGCTATATAGTATGACCTTGTCCACCATTTCGTCAACAATGTCTCTATCCTTTGCATTCAATAGGAATACTGTTTTAGCATTAAGAATCTTAGCTAGCTGGGGTAGTGCTAGGCCTATTGATGTCATGGCCTCTAAGTTTGGATAACTCTCAACTAAAACAACATCCCTTCCCTGAGCTATTTTGTTGTACGCATCTTCAATTCTCTTCCTTAGCGCATTAATGTCGCTTTTTAAATCCAATATGTTTCTAGTAATTATGATTGGGTTTATATCTTCAAAGCTATCCTCCAAATTTAAAGCCTGTTTTACTGCAATAACATCGGGGTCTACATACTTCATTGACGGGAGTCTGTACCTAGCTTTTGAAATAGGTTTGAAGTAACCTGCCTTCATTCCTAAGGATAAAAACTTTTTTAATAACCCATAGATTAAAACCGTCTTTCCCCTTTCACCAATTATGAATATTGTTTTTGCCATTTAAATACACCTACTTCATTCCACTACAATCTTAACATCGACAGCTATAGATCCCATACCTTCTTCATATACAAAAAGCGGATTTATATCCATTTCTGCTATCTGTGAAATGTCTGTTACCAACTTGCTTGTCCTTAATAGGATGTTAATTACGGAGTTTATATCTGCAGGAGGTGCTCCTCTGAACCCCTTTAGCAGAGCATAAGCCTTTGTCTCAGTTATCATCTCCCTGGCTTCATATAGAGATAGTGGCGCTAGTCTAAATGAGACATCCTTAAAGAGCTCAGTGTAAATTCCTCCAAGCCCAAACATCATTATGTGCCCAAATGTTGGGTCCTTGGTCACGCCAATTATCACTTCCCTCCCCATGGGAACCATCCTCTGCACAACAACTCCGTGAATTGAAGCTGTTGGCGCATATCTTCTAACGTTTAGTATTATTGTTCTAAACGCTTCAGCAACTTCCTCATCAGATTTCAGGTTTACAAGGACTCCTCCAACATCTGATTTATGCGTTATGTCTGGAGAGGCTATTTTAAGAACTACTGGATATCCAAGTTTTCTAGCAATTTCCACAGCTTCACTTTCACTTGTTGCTAATTTTGTTGGTGCAACTGGAATTCCATAGCTTTTCACAACTTCTTTAGCTTCATGCTCTAGTAAAACCCTTCTATTCTGCTTCTTAGCCTCTTCAATGACTTCTAGAGCCCTGCTTCTATCAACATCAAATAGCTCTACATGCTCTACAATCTTCAATACATATTCTCTAAGCTCCCTATACCTACAGAGCCCTGCCAAGGCCATGACTGCTCTATCTGGAAACTCATATACGGGAATCTTGCTCTCCTTGAGAATCTCTATTGCTTTTGACACCTTCTCACCGCCAATAAAGGAGGCGAGCACGGGCTTTGTTGGGTACTTTCTGTGTAGCTCTACAATCACCTTAGCTGTTTCCTCAGGCTCTGTTACAATTTGAGGTGTCAGTATAACTATAACGCCATCCACATTGGGGTCCCTGAGAACAGCCTCTAAAGCAACTGCATACCTATCTGCCCTAGCATCACCTATAACATCAACAGGGTTGTACACTGCTGCCATAGGCGGCAACTTGCTCTTAAGATAGCTTATAGTCTCTTTCGCAAATTCTGCTACAGCTAAGCCTCTTGCTGTTAAGAGATCTGTTGTTATTACTCCTGGGCCACCAGCATTAGTTACAACAGCTACTCTACTTCCGAGGGGTATGGGCTGGTAGTCAAATGCTATAGCTAGGTCGTATAGTTCTGTAGGCGTTTCTACTAAGAGTGCTCCAGCTTTTCTCAATGCCGCTTTAAGTGCAACACCCCCTGCAGCCATAGCGCCAGTGTGGCTTAGCGCAGCCCTAGCCCCCCTCTCCGTGATGCCGCCCATTATAAGCACAACAGGTTTCTTTCTAGTAGCTCTAGACACAACATCAACAAATTTCCTGCCATCAGCTATGGACTCTAGGTAGAGCAGAATGACCTTTGTCTCAGGATCCTCCCCCAGGTACTCAATAAAGTCAACCTCATTGAGATCTGCCTTATTGCCAAGGCTAACAATTTTTGAAAACCCTATTCCTACTTTGCCAGCCCAGTCAAGAATTCCAGAGAGAAGGGCTCCGCTTTGTGAAATAAATGCTATGCCTCCCTTATAATTTGACCAGTAAGCAAAAGAAGCATTCAACGGTGTGTACATGTCCAGTATGCCTAGGCAGTTTGGACCAACAACTCTAATACCATACTTTTTAGCTATTTCAATAAGCCTCCTCTCTCTCTCAATGCCCTCACCGCCAGCCTCCTTGAACCCAGCGCTTATTATAACAGCGTACTTAACACTCTTCTTTCCGCACTCCTCCATAACATCTAGAACAGCGGGAGCCGGCACAACAATTACAGCTAAGTCCACTTCATCAGGAATCTCCAAGACTGATTTATAGACCTTGAGACCTAGTATCTGATCAGCTTGTGGATTCACAGGATAGACAGAGCCCTTATAGCCGCAGTCAACTATGTTCTTCAGAATTCCAAATCCCAGCTTCTTAGGGTCTCTAGAAGCCCCTATAACAGCTACACTTCTAGGCTTAAACAGGCGATCCATATCACTTTTCGCTGTCTGCATTACTGCAACCCATGAAAATCTTAAAGTTAGAGAAGCCTAAAATGCTAATATGTGCAAAGCTCTATTGAGCTGTATAACGCTTTAAAATGAAGTATTGTTGGCACTAATTTTAACTGTAACACCCCCACACTTCTTTAATTTACTAATGCGCTTAAATTCCATGTCCAATTATACTACAGCACAGCCCGGGCTATGCACAAAGGTGGGCAATATGAAGTTGGTTTTCATAGGTCCTCCAGGTATTGGTAAAGGTACTTGTGCTAAAGCGCTTAGTCAAAAATATGGAATTCCACACATATCAACAGGTGATATATTTCGCGAAGAAATTGCAAAAGGCACTGAACTCGGTTTAAAAGTTAAGCAGTATGTTGAGAAAGGACTTTTAGTGCCAGATGAAATTGTTATAGAGGTTGTGAAAAAGGTTTTGCAGAGCCCTATGTGTAGCAAGGGGTTTATACTAGATGGCTTTCCAAGAACGCTGAGGCAAGCTGAAGAGCTTGAGAAAATTGCTAAAATTGATGTGGCGTTTCTATTTAATGCCTCAGTTGATGTAATTATAGAGAGGGTGTCTGGAAGGTTGGTGTGCCCTAAGTGCGGTGCAATATACAACATTAAGTGGAGACCTCCAAAGAAGCCAGGTATATGCGATGTGTGCGGGACTCCTTTAATACGAAGAAAAGATGATGAGCCTGAGGTAGTTAGAGAAAGGTATAGGATATATGAACAAACCTTTGCACCAATAATAGAGTACTACAGGAGGAAGGGAATACTGGTAGAAGTTGATGCAGCACGGGACTCCTCCTTAATTGTTGCTGATATAGAGCGCATACTTGCTGAAAAAGGCCTTATTACAAAAGCATTATAAAGCGTAAGCAAGATCTAGAGTAGTGTATATCATAAGTTTTTAAACCTTGACCATAGACTAATTATTCTCGGCGAACACCATGAAGATATTGCACGAGTTTGTTCCCACAAAAAAATTCCTAAAGATGGCTGAAGAGACTAAGGACCTTGCTGATGGATGGAATGTAACTGACAGCGCAGCTGGCGTCCCTGCACCAAGTGGTGTAGCAGTAAGCTGTGTTTTAAAGACAAAGTATCCTGATAAAATAGTGATACCAATATTCATTCTAAACTACAAAGGCCCAGTAGAGGTAGGAGCACTAGCACTAGCAGCTGAGTCTGTAGGTCTAGATGGCATAGTCTTAACAATGGGTGACGACCCTATATATGGAGAGCCCCTAGGGCCAAAGTACTGGGGCAAGACAGAGAACGCAAGGGACTTCCTAAGGGAGAAGGTTAAGATAAAGACTTTGAAGCTTGGGTGCCTCTTATCACCAAGACCTTGGAGAGAGAGGTATGGTGAAAAAGCAAAAGCAGGTTTCACCGCTCAAGACATGGTTGCGAGGGTAAAGACTGGCTGGGACTTCGCATTCTTTGCAAGGCTCACACCAGAAGTGCTGCCAGTGCTAGAGGAAGTGTCTAAGGAGATGAAGAATCTAGGTAAACCACTATATGCGTACTTCTTAATTCAAACACCACGCAATGCAGAGATATTGAAGAAGATAGGCTGGCAGCCGACAACAACAATTGATAAAGCTGTTGAATTTGCTGAGAAACTTGAGGGTCTTGTTGATGGAATTATAGCAACATGTGCCGGAGATTACCAGGGAGATTTAGAGCTTCTAAAAGCATTACAAAAGATTAGAAAGAAGTAAAGCATATTTATTTTTTACCTTCTCAACATTTTTATAGCTAAGGTGATGTACGTGTCTGAACAGAAATTTAGACCAGTATTCATATTCATTGACACTGACAAGCACGCAAGCCCCTTTGACATACTCATGACAATAGACCTCATACCTGATGTTGTAGTCCTTAAGTATGAAAATGTTACTCCTGAAGATGTTGAGAAAATAGTTTACGATGCTCTATTCCCTCGAGGACCAAAGGGAATAAGGTTTACTAAGGTCTTTGTTAATGGAAGAGAGCTGGAGACCGTTGATGCTATTGTTGAAAAAATAAAGAAGTGCATGTTTCCACCATTTGAACTCTCTGTAATAGTTGATCCAAGAGGCTCTTACACAACAGCTAGTGCTGCAGTAGTAAAAACACTAGAGGTATTGCAGAAGCTAGGCTTAGGCACAATTGAAGGCAAAAACGCTGTGGTCCTGGCTGGTACAGGTCCTGTAGGTGTTGCTGCAGCATGGCTTTACGCAGCTGAGAAAGCCGCAAAGGTTGTCGTAACGTCAAGAGACTTGAGCAAAGCACAGAAGGTTGCGTCGAAAATAAATGCAGAGCTGAAAACAGATGTTGTAAAGCCTTTCCAAGCTAGGACTCCAGAAGAGGTGGGGAAGGCTATAGAGGATGCGGACATAGTGCTTGCCACAGGTGCTCCAGGAGTACAGCTCCTTTCACTAAATGTTCTAAAGACATATGGAAAGAGAGTAAAAGTTGTTGCAGACTGCAACGCTGTTCCTCCATATGGCATAGAGGGTCTTAACCCGAAGTGGGATGGAAAAGAGGTTGTGCCAGGGGTGTACGGGGTAGGTGCGCTAGCTATAGGCACGCTTAAGAATAGAATAGAGGCTGAGCTAATTAAGAAGGCTTTGCAGGAGCCTAAAGGGATATTCGACTTTAGAGCTGCATATGAAATAGGTAAAGCAATGCTCTCCACAACTAAGTAACAACACTTTTTTAATATTTTACAACTAAAAGCCTCGCCTTTTATGGTGGGGAGGAGGTCAGTTAGACGCTCACTCATTATGATGCTGAAGCGCGTTTTCATATCCTTAAGTCCTTGTTATTTGATGCGAGCTAATTGTTTAACTACTTATAAGTAGAGTGCTACTAGCATTGAAATCTGGTGAAGTAATACGCCTGGAAATAAGCACTGTGTGCTAGGAAGGGTGGTCATTACAGGGGGTGCAGGGTTTATTGGAAGTCATGTAGTTGACTACATAGCTGCTCACTCTCTTGCTGATGAGATTATCGTTATAGATAATTTTAGCAGCGGCTCTCTTAAGAACATTGAGCATCATATTAGTAAAAACTACTTCAAGCTGGTTAAGGCTGATCTAAAGTTCTTTGACTCGTCATGGGTTGAAGTATTTAAAGAGGCTGATACAGTGCTTCACTTTGCAGCAAATCCAGAGGTTAGAATATCAGCTGTAGAGCCTAGAATACATTTTGATGAAAATGTTGTTGCCACATTTAATGTGCTTGAAGCCTCTAGAAAAGGCGATGTGAAGAATCATTTCTTTGCAAGCTCTTCCACAGTCTATGGTGATGCTGAGAAAATCCCTACACCTGAAGACCACCCCCTAAAGCCTATATCAGTCTATGGCGCTTCTAAAGCTTCTTGCGAGCTCTTGTACTATGCTTACTCAAGGCTCTACGGATTTAATACCGTTGTCGGCAGGTATGCTAATGTAATTGGGCACAGGTCTAGTCATGGAGTCATAGTGGACTTCATAAACAAGCTCAGGCTTAACCCACAGATGCTTGAGATCCTGGGTGATGGAACGCAAAAGAAGAGCTACTTGCACATCTCAGATGCTGTAGAAGCAACTATAGCTACAATATTCCATGTTATAAGTGTAGGAGGTTTTCATATATTTAACATTGGTAATACGGATTGGATTACAGTAAAAGAGATTGCAGATATTGTTGTAGAGGAAATGAATTTGAAAGGAGTGCAGTACAGGTACATCATGTCAACACCTGACGGGCGTGGATGGCCCGGGGATGTAAAGTTCATGTTGCTTGACATATCTAAAATAATGAGTGCTGTGAGGTGGAGACCTAGGCTTAGTTCTTATGAAGCTGTTAGAAAAACTGTAAGGGAATTGCTGGGAAAAGAGATCTTTACGTAGGTAAAAGCATAGTCTTTAAAAACGCTAAATATACCTTAGCTACTGCCTCTATTTCGCTAATAGAGACAAACTCGTCAACTATATGAGCGTTTTCCTCTGGTCCAGGGCCATAAGCAACTGCTTCCACGTTTTGTTCTGTGTAGTAGTGTAGGTCTAGACCTCCTAGGCAAACTGTAAGCCTTGGCTCAAAGCCTAGAGCATTTTTCACAGCATTATTAATAGTCTTAACAAGTGGCGAATCAGGATTAGTGAGAGCAGGTGCTAGCCTATTGGTTATTGATACTGAAACTCTGACCTCTGGATATTCAGAAGAAATTCTGTTTATGAGCTCTACAATCTCCTTTTCAACATCACTAAGCCTTTCCTCAGGTATAACCCTTCTGTCAAATGAAAATGCGTAGTATCCTGGAACTATGTTAACCTTTGTACTCCCCCTCACCTCACCCCCTATGTTTATAGTTGGTTTGGCTCCCTCGGGATCCCCATAGTCATACCTGCTCTTCCTATTACTTAAAACCTTTCTGTACTCGTCAACAAGCCTCAGGGCTATCTTTGTCATGTATTCAAAAGCATTTACACCTCTCCATGGTGTAGAGCCGTGTGCCTGTTTTCCAAAAACTTCTACAAGCCCCCAAACAGCCCCCTTATGCCCAATCCACACAGCCTTGGAACTACTCGGCTCTGCTATTATTGCGTAGTCAGGTTTTGATATGTGCTTTACAAGATAGCCCGTGCCACTCTCTCCCCCTATTTCCTCATCCGGTACAAGAGCTACTTCAAGAGTTCCTCTAAAGTCCCTGTGCCTAGAGAGAAAGGATTTTATGGCAAGCATAACTGCTGCTATGCCTCCCTTCATATCCACAGAGCCCCTTCCATACAGCCTATCCCCCACAATCTGCGGAGCAAAGGGATTAAAAGACCAGCCACTACCAGGGGGCACGACATCGTAATGCCCATTAAACTGAACAACAGGTTTGCCAGCGCCAGCCCTGCCCAAGACTATGTACCTTGGGTACTTAACACACTCCCTACACACCTTTTCGGTAATCTCGCTAGGAACCTCAACAACCTCTACCTCCATACCAAGACCTTTCAACACCTCAGCTACATACTTTGAAAACTTTTCAAAATCTTCACCAGGAGGATTCACAGTAGGTATGGAGACCATGTCTAAAAGTAGTTTAAGGCACCACCCTAACTCAGCACCAAATATCTCCATAGCTTACACCACTTTAGAATTAACCAAAAAGCCGGCAAGATAAAGCTACTTGCGGTCCGCGGGATTCGTGCAAATCACCAATCATTCAAGGACGCGTCTCTTCATCCCAACAGCTTAAATCCACACACATAGCTTTTAACCAGCTTAATAAGGTGTGAAACTTGAGTATCTATAGCAAGAAGAAAGTACAGGGTGTGATAGCTCTCATTATAGTCTCTGTGATATGGGGCTCCACCTTTCCCTTTATAAAGATTGTTGTGAGTTATGTGAATAGCTTTAGGTATGTATGGATTAGAAACCTCTTAGCAGTCTTAGCCATGGTGCCGTACATTACCTACAGAGCCTTGAGAAAATCCCTTACAAAGCGCTGTGCCATTGGAGGACTGCTAATAGGATTAGCATACGCTCTTGCTCTTTGGCTTCAAGGTTTAGGCACGTTCTACACTACAGCCTCTAACTCTGCTTTTATAACAAACCTCTACTTCATTTATCTGCATGCTTATGAAGCTTTAAAGAGTAAGAAGTATGATTACCGCCTCGCCGCAGCGGTTTTCACAGCATCACTAGGTCTTTACATGATGACAAGGCCCACAGGCTTTGGATTTGGAGAGCTTTTAATCCTCTTAGGCTCGTTCCTCTGGGCTCTCCAAATACTCTTAGTTGATAAGTACTCTAATACAAACCCATTTGACACAACATTCTTTATGCTTCTCCCTGCGCTAGCACTAGTCATACCTGATACAATGCACTTCGAACCTTTCTCTAGCAAGGAGATGCTGACCCTTTTACCCCACATGCTTTACCTAGCAATTGCAGCAACAATTGTTGCATATGCTTTACAGCTATACGGACAGAGATATGTAATGCCAGCAACCGCTTCAACAATATACCTAGTAGAGCCTGCTTCAGCCCCTATTTTCGCCATGCTTTTAATCAATGAAAAGATAGAGGCTATACAAGTTGCGGGGTTTTCATTAATTATTTTAGCCTTGTACCTCTCAATAACCTCTAAATACAGCTATAAGTAACATTAATACCATGTGTAGCACCTCTACCCCAAGACAGTCAATTCTAAAAAACTATCACATCAATGTATACTCAATGTAAGCTCGAAGGCTCTCCACCAAAAGTTTTAAACGCAATAAGCATGGAAGAATTCTAATTGTGATAACAATCTTTAAAGTTTTTAACTTTCTGCGCCAATCCAATGCCTAGGTCTTCATAATACACGTTCAGTAGGCTTAGATGTTATGATGAGTGATGTCCGGGTCTGAATACATGATGAGCGGTGCAAACGCTGAAATTCTGTACAAGCATTTTGTGGTAGCATATTGAAGTGCTAAAGTTTAGCAATGAGAAAGCCAAATACATAGCTTCTTTCAACACGCCGTTACAGCAGTGCGAAAGTGCCGTAAGGCAGTTTCAAGCGCATTACGTTTCACATTGGAGAATAGTTGTATTAAGATTGTGAAAAAAGTATTTTAATTTTATGTTTACTTATTCTAAATGCTTTGGTGCTTTAGGATACTTATTCCAAATATCAGGGTCGTGACATGTGATGAGCCTTGTGTTGAGCCTCTTTAGCCATAATTTAAGGATTTTTATTCCTCTTAGAAACTCCTCATAGTTACCCAGCAACCACCCCTTAGTCTCTAGTTCAAGCTCTAGGGGTGAGTGTATGAAGTCTCCTGCAAGTATGTAGGTATTGCCAGTATCGGTAGTAACTTTCATCACAATGCTTCCTGGAGTGTGTCCTCCAAATCTGTATAGTTCAATTCCTGGAAGCAACTCCAAATAGCTGTCTGCAAATGTGAAGATGTTGGCACTCTTTAAGGCTTCAAGGTCTTGAGGGAGGTAGGCACCTATTTTTCCAAGCCAAATCATGTATAGAGCGTGTTTAAGCTCATCTTCGTGCATAATGAATAGCGGCTTGTAGTCTCTAAGTTTGTAAGCTTGTCCAGCATGGTCAAGGTGTAGATGTGTAAAGACTACGAAATGAATGTCTTCAGGTTTATACCCTGCTAACTTAAGCTGATTTTCAAGAAGATTCTCAGCGGTGAACCTTGTCATTGGAAAGTACTCCCAAGCATCCTTAGGCCACACCTTCTCGGCTTCAGGATGGCTTCCTGTATCCACAAGAATAACGCCATCCCTATGCTCTATTAAAGCTCCTGAAACAGGTCCCTCAACCCATTGAACAGGCTTAGATGTTCCTCTCTCAGAGACTCTAGAGGGGTTAGGCATAATCCAACCTAAATCGCATGCCACTGTTCCGTAATCTAAGAGAAACAACCTCTTAACTCCTGTCTTACTCACAGCCATTATATCACACAGTCTATAATGTGCCATAACAAATCTATAAGTGTTCTTGCTGAAACGCTATTCACTCTAACCAAGCAATCACCTTTATCGCTACTCTACAATGCTACATAACACAGAGCAAAAGAACTCTATTTAGAATAAAGCTATACACATTGACATGATAATGGTTTGGAAAAATTGAATTCGTACATAAATGTTTTAGCAAAGAGAAAAATATTTTTAGTTATGGAAAAAGGTTTACTTCCTAAGCAAGGCTACTAAGGCTCCTACTATAAACCCTATGGCTACAGGCCCTATAGTCATTAAGCCTAGTGCTACTGCAAGACTCTTAATAGCCTCAACTGTTGTGCCAATGTTTTTTAGAACGTCTTGAGGACTGGTTCCAAGAGACCACACGGATAGGAATGTGCCAAGCGCAAGTATGGCTATGAAGGCAAGTATGTACTTCAATGCTTTCACAGCTATGTATCCTAGTGCTAGTCCCAGTAGAAACTGTAGCGCCATTACAGCATAGCTTTGAGGATTTGACAACACAGTAGACAATATATCCACTAACCTACACCAGACATTTACATACCTACATTGAGATTTATATATCTTAATCACACTATCTTTTCTACTTCCTTTTGGGAGTTTCTAGTTTTGTACTACTTATTAAATTTTTACTTTTCTTCAAAAATGTTTGTGAGGATTGTCAGAACGTGTGTAGCTATGAAGCGCACAGTTTTTGATTTCAGAGGCTTCAAGTTCAGAATCCTCTTCTATAAACACGGCTATGCGGTTCACTATGCTGAACACGTAGTGGATCCAATGGACGGTAGAGAGAAGCTGGTTATGGCTGACCCTCATAATAGGTTTAGTGTTATAGTATATGATGTTGTTAAGGGTGTTGTTGAGGAAGAAATACCTGTTCCTGGCAAAACTCTTCCAAACCCCCATACAGCACACTTACTATTAGAAGACGTGCCTGTTGTTAATGGCAAGGCTGGCGACATTCTGTGTGCTGATAGGGATGGTAGGTGGGTATTGATTGATAGAGATGAGAAGAAGGTGAAGTGGAGCCTTAGTTTAAGTGACGCGGAGTGGCCTCACGACATTATACCTGTAGAGGGAGGCTTTGTTGTAACAGACTATGGTGCTGGTGGTAGCGGGGGTTTTGTGCGTAAGGTTAGTTTTAGTGGAGCTACTCTATGGAGCTTGCCCATGAGTAATGCTGCAAAGATTTCAAAAATCTTTAGCTTTACGGCTAGCGGTATTCATGGCAGTTCTTTTGGAGGTGATTATATAGTTGTGCAAAATTCTGTTGTTGGGAGAGTATATGAGGTTAGTGATGATGGGAGAATTGTGTGGAGGTGCCCTAGAGGCTATGGTGAAACTAATTCAACTTGGCTTTTCAAGCCCCATAGCGCATTCAGGTTAGGGCTTGCAGAACTTGGTGGAAATCTTACTGTGGTTGGCTTGGAGGCTGGCGGAGGTATTATGGCTGTAGATCGCAACTGCAGACCTGTGTGGGGAGCAACATCAGCGTATTCACATATACCAGCACCTTACTATAAACCCTCAGCATACGGACTTTTCGAAACTACACATGTATTCCCAACACTATGGGGTACCATAGGAGCTGTTGACTTTATGGGTTATGCAGGCTCTGCAGTCATAGAAATTGTTGAAGTTCCTAAAGCGCCTCTCGCATGGATATTAGCACTAGGTGTTGATCCTGGAAACGGCATGTGGCTAGACCCTCCACTTGAGATACTTGGCAGAGAGTCTATAGCTATAGATATTGTGAATCACGGTGAGGCTAAGGTAAAGTGGAGTCTTTATGTAACAAGACAGCCTGCATTAGTGGAGCTAGAGCAAAGCATTGCGTGGCAGCTCTACAGCTCTAGCATTGTTGAGCCAAGCTCTACGCAATCCATAGAGCTAAACAATAAGAGAAGACTATTCACATATGCCAGAATGTACCTTGAGAAGGTTGGTAATGGAAAAGGAGCCTTATCGGTATTTGTGGTGTGGCTATAGTGAGAAGTTTGCTTTTAATTTGCTTTTCAGTTTGTTGCTAAGATAGCAGTTTTACCTATGCTTGCGCTTGGTGTGAAAGTATGTGTTCTAGGTTTTTCTTTACAGCATCTATAAACTCCTCTGTAGTTACTACAGCATTTGCAGGAGGCTCACTAACTCTTGCAATATCTTGCGTCATTAGCCTATCCACTTCAATAGTCTTTTTCACAGCTTTCTCAAGACTCTCGGCAAATACCATTAACTCCCTATTTCCATCTAGTTCACCCCTTCGCCTAAGCCCTTTACTCCAAGCAAAGATTATTGCTGTTGGATTTGTGGAAGTCTTTTCACCTCTCAAATACCTGTAGTAATGTTTTTGCACCGTGCCGTGAGCGGCTTCAGCCATGTACACACCCTCTGGCGATAGCAATTCTGAGGTCATCATGGCTAGGCTACCTGAGTATGCCGAGGCTATGAGGTCTGAAAGCACATCTCCATCATAGTTCTTGGTGGCCCAAATAAAGCCTCCTTCCGATCTGATTGCTCGGGAGTATGCATCGTCTATTAAGTAGTACTCGTATGTTAGCCCTATCCTAGTAAACTCCTCTCTAAACTCCTTCTCATAAACCTCCTGGAAAATATTCTTGAACCTAGCATCATAGACCTTAGATATCGTGTCCTTTGCGCCAAACCACACATTCATATTGAACATGAGTGCGTAGCGAAATACTGACCTTGCGAAGGAGTATATGGATTTTTCAGAGACGTAGTAAGCTTGTACAACACTTGCTTCACTAAGAGACCCTATCTTTACTTCACTAACTCTCCCACTAGCACTCTTAAAGACTATGTATATCTCCCCAGGTTCCCCAACTTTAAGCCCTGCACCAGAGTAAATATCGCCAACAGCGTGCCTCGCAATAACAATAGGCTTTCTCCAAAATCTTATAGCAGGCTGAATATTTGACACAATTATTGGTGCTCTAAATATGGTGCCATCAAGTCTCTCCCTTATTGTTGCATTTGGAGATCTCCACTCCTTCTTAAGATTGTACTCTTTAACCCTTTCAGCATTTGGAGTAATAGTAGCGCACTTAACACCCACCCCCACCCTCTTAAGCGCTTCAGCAGCAGCTACTGTTACCCTATCCTCAGTTTCGTCCCTAACCTTCACGTGAAGATCGTAGTACTCAACCTTTAGCTCTACATACGGCTCTATAAGCCTTTCCTTAACCCAGTGCCACATAACCCTGGCCATCTCATCCCCATCTATCTCAACAATGGGCCTCTCCATAACAATCCTTCTCAAGACCTGCACCGCAAAGCACTATACTACCTCTTAATTAAAAAGTTTTGTGTCATGACGATTTCAATAAGATCAAAGCCTTAGTAGACTTTTACACCTAGTACATTTCCCAGCACTGAGCCTATTGTGTAAAGCAGTATTGATACGCCAAATATTAGGAGTGTAGCTTCTATGAACTCCCTTAAGTAGCTTCTATTTTGCAGTACCGCTACGTAAAACGCCATGTAGGCCACAACAGTTACTGCAAGAATAAGCATTACTATGAATGCAGCTAGAAGAGAGCTTATGATGAAGTAAGGTAATGCAAGAAGTAGTGCCACTGCTATATATGCTAAAAATGTGTAGAGTGCTGCCAACCCTGGGCGAGCTCTACCCTCATTCTTTGCTTGAGCATATGATGCTATGCCCATGGATATTGACGCTGCAATACCTGCTAGAAAGCCTGCTAAACCTGCGCTTAATGTACTTTCAAATGCACCTAGAGAACCCGTGTAAATTCCTGTGAGCTCTACTAAGGCATCTGATATGCCAAGGGTTATGGATCCTATATACCTAACCCTGCCCTCATCAAGGCCGGATAGAAATACACTCTCATGTCTTTCCTCATCAATAGCAATTCTCTCAATAACATCCTCGATATCAGGTCTCTTCTTTGCAAGCTCTCTGTAAACTTCTGTCGCAACTTTCTCCTTAGACTCGAGATACTTTAGCAAAACTGTTAAGCCAAAGAGGTAAAAAAGCGCTGTGTAGAAAAGCGCCTTGAGCTTGAGTAATGTAGAAGAACACTCACCAGCAACACCCTTCCAGAAGAGGTAGTGCCTATACTCATCTTCAGCTGCTTTCTCAAGAGCACTCCTCATGCTACTGCTAATAAACAGTTTCTTAGCAAGGGACTTGTATAAATAGTGAGAAAAGTATTCATCTCTACACATCTCCCTAACAATCTTACCCACATCCATAGCAATCACACAACACGGTACTTTTAAAGTAAATGGTTACTCAGAGTGTAATTAACGTATTTAAAATGTTTACTATAGAGCACAGTAAATATAAAGACAGTGATCAGATAAATTGAAACTATTTTTCTGCTAGCCTTTCTTCAACAAAACTCTTTATTCTATTCACACCCTCTACAATGAGCTTCTCATCTAGTGCAAAGCTAAGTCTAATGAAGTTTCTCCCCATATCACCTTCTGAAAAGACTGTGCCGGGCAACAGTGCCACATGCTTTTCACTTAGTAATACCTCTGTAAGCATTTCTACATCCATACCAAGCTCTACAAGAAGCTTTTCCACATTGGGGTACATGTAAAACGCTCCTCTGCTCTTCCACACATCAACACCTCTAATCTTTCTAAGCTCTTCAAACATAACATCCCTTCTCTTCTTGAACAAGCCTATCATTTCCTTAACAGGCTCCCACGAGCCCTTCAGTGCCACAATGCCTGCCTTTTGAGCAAAAGAGGGGGCACATGTCCATATGTTTACAGCTAACCTTGTTAATCTTGAAGTTACTTCTTTTCTAGCCACTAGGTATCCTAGCCTCCAGCCTGTCATTGAAAATGTTTTGGAAAAGCCGTTTGCATAAACCACGTAGTCTCTCCAGTCAGAAAAGCTTATGAATGACTTGAACTCCCCCTCATAGATAAAGTTATCGTAAATCTCATCAACAATTACCAAAATGCTTTTCTCCCTGGCCAGCTCAAGCACTTTCTCAACTTCCCTTGGAGAGAAAACAGCGCCTGTGGGGTTGTGTGGGTTGTTTATAACTATGGCCCTAGTTTTATCAGAAATAGCCTTTTCTATCAACTCAATATCTAGCTCAAAACCGCGCTCCCCACCACCCCACTTAAGTGGCACATACACAGGTTTTCCGCCAAGAAACTTTGTTACCTCGGGGTACATGTAGTATGAGGGCTCGGGAATAACAACTTCATCACCTGGCTTCACATAGGCTGCAAATGCTAGAAAGAGAGCTGCTTTTGTACCTGGAGTAACTATGACCTCCTCCGGCTTCACATCAGAACCGTACCTCTCATTTAGGTAATCTGCTATGGCCTGCCTAAGCTCCGGTATCCCTGCAACCTCTGTATACCCTGTGAACCCTGCATCAAGAGCCTTCTTAGCCTCTTCAACTATGTGTCTTGGCGTAGGTAAATCTGGTTGCCCAACTCCAAAGTTAATAACCTTAAACCCTTTTTTAGCAAGCTCTCTAGCGCGAGCTGTATATATAAAGCCTGTCTCCCCCCTAAGCACCTCAATTACCTCCCTAATTAACATAGATGGTGGTTGAGGCAATAACCACACCAAAAATATTAAATTAGTAAGGCTAAGCTATAAAAATGTAAAAGCACCTATTTGGTGCAACACTATGGAGATAGCCATAGTGGGTTTTGGCAGAATGGGAAAATCTATAGCGCTAGGGCTTTCTAAGGCAGGAATTGATAGAAGGTCTATAGCTGTTTACGATGCACTTCCAGAGGCTCTAGAAGAGGCTTTGAAGCTAGGCTTTAAGGTATGTGAAAGCGCTTCTTTAGCAACGAGACATGCTAATGTAGTTATAATTGCTGTTAAGCCTGGAGATGTTGAAAAGGCTGTGAAGAGCTTTGCTGAAAATGTGAGTGGAAAGGTGGTGGTATCTGTTGCAGCACTTGTAAAGCTAGAAACCCTTGAAAAGCTTATGCCTAAGGCAAGTGTTTATAGGGCTATGCCGAATATAGCTGTAGAGGTTAACAAAGGCTTTACAGCCTTGGCGCCTGCAGAGAGAAGGAATGAGATTGTCGAAAAAGTGTTCGGGGTGTTGGGGGAAGTTGTGTGGGTTGATGAAAAGGCTTTAGATATGCTCACATTCTTTTCAGCCTCAACACCAGCAGCAGTAGCAGAGCTTTACGATGCATTTCTACTTTCAGCACTTAGAGCTGGCCTGCCCTACCACATAGCTAAAAAAGCCCTAGCAGCAGTTTTTAGAGGTGTGGGTACGCTGGTGGAGGTCAAAGATGTGAGCAATGTGAGGGATAGTGTGATAACGCCTCGCGGAGTCACAATAAGGATTATTGAAAAGCTTTACACATATGGAGTTAAGCAAAGGCTTTTAAAAGCACTTAAAGATGCTTACGAAGAGTACGAGAAAGTGCTAGGCTCTTGAACTCCATGAGTTTTTATAACCTGTATCAAAGGTTCTGCTCTCAATTTACGTAGGACTTCATCTAAAGCATACAGTAAAACCTCTTTTCCTATACACGTCTTTTTAATACTAAACCTCTTTGGCTCCACTCTAAAAGTTGTTATAACGCCATCCCCTACAATATCATCACCATGCCTAGCCAAGGGGAGGTTCTTCTTAAGCCACTCTTCATCAATTCCCCTAGCTATGTACACCACATTAAGACATGCATCATCATGTATACTTTCTATAAGTTTTTTAAGATCGTCAACCTCTCTACACATATAAAATCCTTTACCAAGAACTACAAGAGTTGGCGGATTTAAACCAATTAAAGCTACTCCAAGCTTCTTGTTAACATTCCTCAAAGCATACACACGTGACAGCGTCTCAACATCTATACACTTAACCATTTCTCTACGCACTATTCATGTAAATATATTTTACGCTTGTTTCATTGTTCTAACTCTAAATCTTGTAGTCTAGTTTATAAATATATTGCTGCTGACGACATACAATAACATACGCTAGATATACAGTACAATGTATACTACAGTATTCCGAAAAGCGCGGCGAACACAGCACTAATTTCTAATTACCTGTAGCATAGCCTTAAATACCTGGTTCTCGCTCTAGGAAACCCATTAGTTATCTGAAGCTATGTAGAGCTCTTAAAACCACTAAACGTAATTGTATTTAGATGATGAGTGGGACCCTCGACGGAAGGGCTTTATGTCGAAGGTCAGAATTGCTGATTTTGATTCAAAAAGTATTGTATGGTGTTTCGTATAGCAAAAGGTTAAAAGGTGTGTATTCTAAGGTTGTAGTGTAAAGCACTTGCTAAAGCCTCTTGGTGTAACGCCTTGGTCTTTGAGAGTGTGTGGCAATTACTCTTTCTCATTGTAGTGGGAGGTCTCATGGACTCTGTAGACCCCTGCATATTTGCTTTGTACATATCTCTACTGCTCTCGGCTTCGTTAGGAGGATTGGAGAATGTTCGTAAAACAGCTACAGCATTTATTTCAAGCGTCTATGTGGGGTATTTACTCTTTGGAGCCCTGCTGAAAACTGTTTTAAACCTTGCTAGTGCTCCATGGTGGGTCTTCTCTGTAGCTCTACTTGTTTACGCCATTGCCATGCTTATTTACAGCCTTTTAGAAAGCGGTGAAGAGGTTCTCAATCCAACTCTATGCAGAGAGGATAGAGTCGTGTGCAAGTTGGTGAAGAGGTTAAGGCTCGATGCTATTGATCCAAACAAGCATGGCGCTACAGGAGTAGCTCTCTTAGGGCTGGTAGCCTCCTTCACACTGTTTCCCTGCAGTGCTCAACTCTATGTACTATTCAACATTGTGACAAAAAACTTAGGCTTTGCCACGTGGATCCCCCTAGCATGTCTTTACACAGCATTCTTCGTCCTACCCCTGATCCTCATATCTCTAGCTGTAGTCAAGTTAATGAAAGTGAGCATTGTTTACAGCTATGCACTATCTAAACAGAGAATTGTAAAAATTGCCGCATCAGTCATGATGATAGCTATAGCCGTATACCTCCTACTTACTGCTCCAAGCCATGCACACTAAAAGCTGTGAGTCACACATGTGAAGGCCTTGCTCCTCAGAGCGAGGAGGAGGACAAACCCGTTTCTACCTTTTCGGTATCTTTCTAACAGTAAAGTCCTTTAGCAACCTGTCTACAATGTGCAGAATCTCATCTACAGCCCTTGCAGTGTCAAGAGTCTCGTCTATGAGTATGAAGAGCTTGTCGTGAGATGTTATTAACACTCTTATGCTTTTCCTTAAGTAAGGATTGCGGGCTAGTAGCTCGTTAAGCTCTCTTTTTAGTACATGGGCTAGTATCCCTGGCTTTCTGCTTTCAATTTCTATAGACATAGCCTTGTCCAGTAATAAGGAGGGTTTAGTGCTTAGAGCTAAAATTTCACAATCCTGTAAGTCTCACAATGCTTAGCGCTACACTACAGTAACACAAATGTGTTACTTAGGAAAGAGATGCTCAGAAGAGCATTTTAATGCAACTCAGTACATGTATATTTGGTGCTCTAATGCCTTTCGCCTTTATAAATGGCAATATCTATGCATCTTTCAAGCCCTTGAAGAGGGTAGAGGCCCTTGTTGTAGATGATAAAAGTGGCAGGATTATCTACATGGGAAGCTCTGAAGGTGCTAGAAGAGTTGTAGAGGCTTTGGGCGGCGAGGTTATTGATCTCAGTGGAAAGACTGTGTTACCAGGTTTTGTAGATTCCCATGCTCACTTGGATCAGCTGGGTATGGAGCTTAACATGCTGGATTTCCATGGTGTGAAAAGTATTGAAGAGCTTAAGCAGAGGCTTTTGGAGTACAGCAAGAGGGCTGAAACGCTGTGGATAATGGGGTTTGGCTGGGATCAGGAGCTTTTCAAGGAAAAGAGGTTTCCAACTAGGTGGGATTTGGATGAGGTTGTGAGTAAGAGGCCTGCTATGCTTGTTAGAGTGTGTATGCATGTAGCAGTGCTAAACTCTAGGGCCATTGAGATAACAGGTGTGGAGAGCCTGAATTCCCCAAATGTGCTAAGGGATGCTAGGGGGGTTGCTACTGGCATAGTTAGGGAGGAGGTCTTAGAGTATGTGAAGAAGAAGATTGCTGAGTCTCTATCTGTAGAAGACTACGAGAAGTACATTATGGATGCCGCTAAGCATATGGTATCACAGGGTGTAACCACAGTAGGTTTTGTGGGCTGTAGTGTTAATGCATTAAAAGCATTGGCTAAGCTTTGGTCTGAGAAGAAGCTTCCAATAAGGGTGAGGGTATACCTAGATGGGACAGCTTCGTGGGACGCTATAGAGGCTTTAGAGAAAATTGGTGTGAGAACTGGTTTTGGAGATGAGTTCTTAAAGATAATGGGAGTAAGGGTTCATGCTGACGGCTCTTTAGGTGCTAAAACAGCGTGGCTTTCAAAACCGTATGCCGATGATCCGACAACAAGCGGTAGACCTGACATAGATTTTAGGGATCTTAAGGCTTTGGTGAGAAAGGTGCATGAAAGTGGGCTTCAAATGGCTGTACATGGAATTGGTGATAGAGCTATAGATATGATACTTAGTGTATATAGAGATGCTGGAAATGTTAAGGAGGCTAGGCATAGAATTGAACATGCTTCTGTGCTTAGAGAAGACCAGGTTAGTGAACTCGCTAAGCTGGGAGTTGCAGTTTCTATACACCCACAGTTCATAACATCTGACTGGTGGGCTAAGGAGAGGCTTGGAAGTGAAAGGTTGAAGTGGCTTTACCCAGTAAAGACCCTTGTGAAAAGTGGTGTTGCAATTGGTTTTGGTTCTGATAGCCCTGTGGAGGCTCTGAACCCCTGGTTCTCAATATACTCTGCAGTGACTAGAGGAGTGTTTGATGGAGTTCCTCACGCAAAGGAGACAGAAAGTGAATGTATTTCCGTGTTAGAAGCCCTGCACATTCATACCTATGGCTCAGCATATATATTGCATGAAGAGTCAAACCTAGGGACTCTTGAAGTAGGCAAGCTTGCTGACTTCATTGTGGTAAATAGAGACCCTCTTGCGGTAGAACCCAAAGAGTTGAAAAATATAAGGGTTTTAGAGACCTACATCAGCGGAAAGAAGGTGTGGCCATAAGGCCTGCATTAGTGTAGCTAACACAATTTTCACTAATTTTTACACAGCTCTCCAGGTATTGTCAACAAGTTATAGGCTCTTCCCCGCTCATCCACAATACCTATCAACTCTAACCACTTCCCCCTTGAAATAGCAGCAACAGTATATACACCATCCCTGGGAATTTCATGACAACTTCTAATATTTACAATAACCATTTCATTGCTTATAACACTAAGCTTGCTATCATTTATGGCTAAACCAGCTTTCTTAAGCATGTTAATAATTCTTGAAAGCTTTTTTAATGGAGCAATATACGTGGTCCACCACAGCCATATCTTAATGCTCGTAAACACAATTACTGGTGGTATTACTATAGGCATGAACTTGAGAAAATACGTGTAAATGTCCTCAGCAAGCAGCATGCCCACAGTTAGTAGGGATAGAATGAGTATTGCAGGTGGAAGAATAACAAATAGAGTCATAAACTTTATAGCATTGTTCCGAGCTACGTCAACCACACCCATAGCTAGGCACCTCCTACACATAACTTTACTTTACATACTTACCGCCCGCAACTGCTGTTTGCTTCACAAAAGCATTTATTTTTTGCTAAAGAACACAACCTTTTATGACAACTGGTTGTAGAAATGATTTAGTTAAAGAGGCTTTAGAGTCTATAAGAAGTGCCTTAGTAGAGTACTTGAAAGCTTCTTGTAGGCGCTCGCTCCCCATGGTGAGGCTTACGGGGCAAAAGAAAGTGAGGATAGAGTTTTATGGGCTTTTCAATTATTATGAGGGTACAGAGAATTTTCCAAGGTTTATGGACGCCTATAGCTATGCTCTTCAGTGCGCAGGTTTAGATTCGGTTTTTCAGGCACTTGAAGGCGCAATTGTTGATGGAGGGGGGTCGGGGCACCAGCTAATACTAAGCATTGAAAAGTTTGAAGATATGTGTAAAGAGGTTCTGAAGGAGTAACGCAATTAGTGAAAAGCTGCTTAAGTCTTATATAGCTCTACATAGCAACATCAATTTTATGAACTTAAATGCATTCCTACACGATATCATAGTGGCGCTACCTCTCTTTGTGTATGTGCTTATCATTGTTTCTGTAGTGTCAAAGCATTTGTATAATGTTATGATTGGTAAGGGCTTTCCAAAGAATGTTGCAATTTACTACAATAGGAAGTTTATACACATTACTACTGGAGGACTTATAGCACTTCTATTACCCTTCTTATTCAAAGAGCCTTATACACCATTTGCATTTGCATTGATACTAGCACTAGTAACTCTCTACCCCCACATTAGTAAAAAAGAGCTAGAGTGGTTTCAAACAAAAGACAATGCTTATGAAGTTAACTTTTGCATTGCCTGGGGCACATCAATCCTCATTCTGTGGCTTGCCTTAGGAGACCCGTGGAAAGCCATAGTCCCAGCCCTTTTCATATCCTTTGGAGACGCTGTTACAGGTATTGTTAGAAACGCTGTATTTGGCAAGAGAACAAAGCACTGGCTAGGAAACATGGCAATGGCGTGCACTGTCATACCCATAGGCTACATGCTAACAGGAATTGTAGGCGCCATTGCAGGAGCCATTGCCTCTGCTATAGAAAGGCTAGAATTTGGGCCTATTGATGATAACATACTAATAGCACTATCATCAACAACTACACTCCTTCTACTACACATGACATTCTAATTCCTATAGCTGTTGCTAAGTACAGGTACTTAAAAACAAACAAAGAGCATATCAGTTTATGTCTACACCAGCCCCGAGATAAGCTTTCCCACTCATCTCAGCCTTAAAAGGCAAGGCTTTCAGTTGCTAAGTTAATGCTCTATTCCACACAACATCTTATATGACCTCAAATGAGGCTTCGCCTCTATTATGATATACAATAGTACTAGCTGATTTTACAGTGCTTGTAGAGCATTCACCATGTGTTAAGCTTTGTGGCTAATTGTAAATACTTATGAATGCATAGTGAGCATTCCCTCACACTCCCCCAAACCCTTCACTGTAGTAGCTCCCCTTACGCCAGAAGCTTTATAGCCCAGCGGTTCTCAGAAACTCAGGGACATCATACGGCAATGCCATTACGCATTTCACCTGAACTACAATAATTATTTTAAAGTGCAGTAGCATAAATTAATAAAATTTAAAAATTGGCATCTACGCAATATATTGTGCTTTGAGGCGTTAGAGTGTGAAGCGAATAGGCATTTTATTTGATTTTGATGGTACCTTAAGTCCCTTGAATGTGAGTCGAGACGTTGCAAAGATTCGTGATGATGTTGCTGCGGTGCTTAAGGAGCTGGCTAAAGGGTATGTGCTTGGTGTGGTTAGTAGTAAGGATTGTCACTTTCTCATAAGTAGAGCTCCGTTCTTCCATAGCTATGTCTGTGTTAATGGCTTAGAAATTCTAACTAACGAATACATGTTGCTTGACTCCGTAGTTATTGGAAAAAACTTGATTAAGGCTATTGAAGATGTGTATTTTGAAGCTAAGGAATTGCAAAATGTGATTATTGAGGAGAAGAGGTCTTTATTGGGTTTTCTGTTGGGTATTAGTATTGATTGGAGGGAATATGGAAAACCTCCTGAGAATCTAGGTAATGTGATTAAGATTGCTGTTTCTAAGGGGTTACACATTGCTAGCTATAAGCACAGCCCTTTTGTAGATATCTATGTGTCTAGAAAGAATAAAGGTGAGGCTGTTAAGATGCTAAAAGCTGTACTTAACTTAGAGAAGCTCATATATGTGGGGGATGGGGAAAATGATATACCTGCATTTAAAGTAGCTGACATTGCTGTTTTCATACGACATGATTTTAATCAGGAACTTAAGTTAGATGTAGATTACGAGGTTAAGTTTGAAGAGCTGGGTAGGTGGCTAGTTGACTATGTTCTTTCAGGTAGATTACCTTAGCTTACTACGTGCAATAGGTTTTGCAGCTCTCACAATCCTAATAGGTTATGTAGCAGGAGCTCTAGTTAAACGATTTATTCGCTATGTACTTACAAAAGTGGGTTTTGATGTATGGTTTAAGAAGTTTGCCGTAGGCAAAGCTATATTACGGAGTGGGTATGTAGCTAGCGAGTTCTTTGGGCTCGTCATTTCATGGATTATATATGTAACAGCTACGCTGTTAGCTGTGGCTATAGCTGCCACAGACTTGGGCATCACTGCGATTTCTGAGCCTTTATACTACATAGTCTCGGTATACGTCACAGGCTTTGCCAAAGCTTTTACAATAGTGATCGTAGGCTTTATACTTGTAGATACATTCATAGGGTATGTGTATAAGAGCACGGAATTGAGAAGTGAAGCATCATTTTTAACACCTGTTGCAGAATACTTAAGAATACTACTTTACATAGCAATACTAGTGTTTGCTTTAGAGCAGGGCGGATTAAACGTCAGTACACTATACATTTTATTAACGCCCGTTATATGGGGCTTAACAATAGCTATGATTGTAATAATATTGGCTAATTTAGTGCAACAGGTCATTAAGAAATGAAGTTCTTTTCAGTAATGTATCAGACATCCAATAGTAAAGGGCAGGAACTAGTTGCACAGAGAATGGTTAAATGGGCTAGGAAATTAGGTTATGAGGCGTGGCTTATTACTAGCATATATCATGATGGCGAGGCTGTGGTGCCTCTTGACAGAGTTTTAAAAAGTGAAGAAGGTTATGTGATGTTTGAAAAGGATCCTAAGGTAAGTCTTCCGGTGGTTAGGGTTGATAGTTTTAAAACCTTTTGGCCTCCTAGGCGAATAATGTTTAGAGACTTCATTACAATACTTAGAAGACTTGATGAAAAGCTAGGCGTAGACTTTATAGTGAGTCACTCAACTCTTTGGAATGGCCCTGAAGAGGTTTCTAGGTGGGTTATGTGGAAAAAGCTTATGAGGAGTTTAGGTGAGGCTGTTCACACCACTGTATATGGTCATATGTCACACTATCAACCGCCAGATCCCACGAGATATGAGCTTGTTGAAAGAGCTTATAGAATGGCTTGGAATGCAACGTCGTTTCCCATGATCTTCAAATCCGCAGATATAATACTGTGCGTCACAGGTGTTGAAGCTGAGGATATGATAAGTCATGGTGCAAGGCCTGAACAAATTCATATCTTTCCAGGTGGGCTAGATGATGACTTAGCCATGCTCATAGAAACTGCTAAACCAGAGGAGTTTTTAGAGAGGTATAATATAAGCAGAGACAGTATTGTGATTTCCTACTTGGGGACCGTAGAGGAGAGAAAAAATCCATTAGCAGTTGTCAAGGTGGCTAAGAAGCTGAGGAAGCTAAAAAATGTGGTATTTGTTATTGCTGGTAAACCTGGAGATCAATGGCATGAAGTTCTTAGTGAGGCTAAAGACCTAGGAAATGTAGTAATTACAGGTGAGTTAAGTGAGGAAATGAAGGCCTCCTTAATTAAAGCCTCATATCTAAACATGATCATGTCCAAAATGGAGGCCCTGGGATTGACGCAAATAGAATTCATGTATGGAGGTGTTCCAGTAATAAGTAGTGGTACCTATGGTCAGAAATGGCTAATAACAAACAATGTTGATGGAATTATTGTAAACGGGCCTAATGATATTGAAGGTGCAGCTAAAGCAATTGAAGAACTGATTAAAAATCCAAACAAAAGAGAACAGATGTCTATTAATGCTCGCAAAAAAGCCTCTTCATTATTAATGTCTAAACTCATGGAACAGCTCTTAAATAAAGCTAAGACAATTCTAAGGAGCTAGCAAACAGCCATAGACCCGCTAATGCCCATTAACAAGATTGCAAGCACTCACAAATACCATCAGGTACCGCTAGCAAGGAAGTGCTCTTTCCACACCCGTAACTACACTTTTAATAGCTTCTTCTTTAAACTTCTGAAGTATGTTTCTGTGAATCTCTCTTCTTCGTCTAGACCTATGATATACTTTTACAGAACTATTCTTCTGTACGTGCTTCAGTTCTTTGTGTAGAGGAGTTTTCCGCCTCTTAGCACTTTGTATACAAACTCGTTTAGTGCTCTAGAGTCTCTAGGTAGAGGTGAGTTGGTGCAGAGGGTTTCGGAATTTATTGCTATATGAAGAGATGGCCTAGGAGTTCTCGAGGATGCTTACAGAGATAGGTACCTACCGAAGAGCTATGATAGGGCTGGGGCTGAGAAAGCTTTAAATGTTGTTGAAGAGCTGTTCAGGGTTGTTAAGGCTGTACAAGGTCGAGGTGCAGGACCTGCTAAACCACCTGAGGCCACAGGTGGTAGACGTATTTAGGTAGAGCTATGAAGGTTTAGGTTACGAGATGTACACTAACCCCTAACTCCCTAGCAATTCTTGCTTGGATTTGATCACATGTAAGAGGCTCTCCATAGACAAGTGCTTGTGCTATGTAGAGGGCGTCATACACTGGTACACCATACCTTAGGGCTATTTCCATAGCCTTATCAATGTATTGAGATTCATCCTCAACCCTAATAATGTGGGACTTGACAAGCTTGATAAAACCTTTGTACACCATTAAGGCGGTGTCATTACTAGTAACCTTCTTAAGGTATGCAACTTTCCAAATAGCGTTAGCAACCTCTTTTAATGCATGATCAACTGTGTACACAGGTTTCCTAACCTTAATAATTTCTAAGACCTTCTCATACCCTCCCTCCATGAGTATCAGGGCAACAATTGCTGACGCATCAATAACTATCACGATCTTCCCTCACAAGCTTAACAGCTTCTTCAGGAGGAAGCTTGGGTATGGTCCTAATAATCTCCTCAAACCCTCTTAGCGCGCACTCTTGCTCAATCTCCTCAACCTTTCTCTCAATAAACTTCCTAATCTCTTCACTCCAGCTAATAACATCTCTGAGCCTATCCATTCTCTCCTTTAGCTCTCTAGGTATCCTAATGCAGACAACACTCAACGTGTTACACCAAATATTATGGTACGTATTACAGGCCTAATTAAGGTTTTTGGAGCAGGGTAATGCATATAAGCTCTTTCTGAGCACAATTTTTGAGGAAAAGGTACCAGAGCTAGTAATCTTGCTGTGACTGATCCTAGGGTTTACAGTGATGAGAATGCAACAGCTTCTCAAGCAGTTATAGAGCTATACAGGTAGGTATTCCTGTTTCTCACATACAGAAGACTCACAAGTAACGTACTTTAAGTCAATGAACGGCTTCAATGGGCTTCTTCATTGCGTGGCTGTTATTCATTGAGTACAATGTAGCATCGGCGTAGAGAAAAGAGATGAAAGTTGAAGATCCTCACCTTTCTATTGTGTGGCGGGCCCGGGGGGATTCGAACCCCCGACCACCGGCTTAGGAGGCCGGCGCTCTATCCTGGCTGAGCTACGGGCCCTTTCAAAAAGGTTTTGTGTTGTGTTAGGTTTTTATGTTTTCATAGGTTTGCTTGAATAGGAGTGCGTCTTCTTCTAAATTTGGTGATTCGCTTATTACTACTCCCTTCACCTTGAACTCTTTTAGTGTTTTCGCTAAGTCCTGGTAGTTGAAGTCTGATTCTCTTAGGTTTAGGTGCTTTACCTCCCCCTTGTCTCCATACTCTATTCCGCTTATGTGTATGTGCATATTGTCCAGAGCTGTTTTTCCAAGCCTCTTCTCTATGAGTGTAAGCACTTCTCTAAACTCATCATATGTGTTGTATTTGCCCACTGTTCTTGCGTGAAGGTGCGCAAAGTCTATGCATGGCAAAACGCTTTCCCCTATCTCTTCAGCAAGCCTGATCACCTCCTCTAGCGAGCCGACCTCCTTCACCCCGCCCATGAGCTCCGGCCTAATCCACACATCAATTCCCTCATCCTTAAGAGCCTTGACGACTTTCTTTATAGCCTGCTTAACCCTCTCATAAGCTTCCCCAGCTGTGGACTCGCCATAGTAGCCACTGTGAAAAACAACGCTCCAAGCACCAGCCCTAAACCCCACTCTAGCGCTTTCCAAAATCCTGTTTATACTTGCCTCAACTTTTGCTTCTTCAGCAGAGTTCAAATTTATGTAGTAAGGTGCGTGAACAGTAAGTAAAACCCCAAGCTGCTGTGCAAGAGACTTGACTTCTGCAGCAGCCTCATCACTCATTCTAACTCCTCTAACAAACTCTATCTCCATAGCGTCAAGACCAAGCTCAGCAACTCTCTTAACACCATTTGGCGTTGTTTTCTTAGGTGTTGAATTTGGAATACCAGCAGTACCGAAGTGAAGCTTTGTGGGTTGCCAGGGCATTGCTTAGTGCACCAGATAAGCTTTAGAATTAGGAGGTTCAAAAACTGCGTGACGCTATGAGAAGGTTTTAGATTTGATTTGTAAAGACGCTTCTCAGGTACGCGGCTATCACCATGCTCATAAACTTCTTGTGATAGTCGTCCATTACGTGAGCGGCATTATTTATCCTAATGGATATCACAGGCACCCCTGAATCCATAAGCCTTTTTGCGTATGTTTCCCCCTGATCCCTAAGCACATCTTTTTCAGCTGTTATTATGAGTGCTTGTGGAAGGTTGGATAGGTTTGCTAGCATTGGTGTGAAAAGTGGGTTGAGAGCCTCCCTAAGATCGCCCAGGTACTGCAATAAAATGTTGAGTAGCAACTCAGGGTCTAAGCCACTATCCTTACCACTGTACATTCTAACAGATTCTGAGTAGAGATCAAGCCCTATAACAGGTATTGCAAGCACCTGGCATCGCAACTTAATTCCACTATCCCTAGCCAAGATGCTAACAACAGCCGCCAGGTTCCCACCAGCACTAACACCAACAACACATACAGAGTCCTTATCACCTCCAAGTTCTTCTGCATGCTCATAAACCCACTTCAAGGCATCAAAAGCATCCACTACTGCCGCTGGAAACCTGTGTTTAGGTGCAAGTCTATAGCCAACAGATACAATAGTACACCCACAGTTACCTGCAATATACCTACACCTCTCATCAGCAGACTCAATACTTCCAGAAACAAACCCGCCCCCATGGTAGTAAACAGCAATTCCCCTAACCCTATTCTCAACAGGATAGTATATCCTCACAGGAATCCTAGCCTCCCTACCATCAACATAAGCATCCCAAACACGAAGCATATTACACCGCCCTACAAGCTATACACATAACAGTGATTAAAGCTTATCACACCATAAAGCAGTTTTTGTTATACTTCAACATCACTATCAGTTATTTGAAAGGTGAAAGACTTTTCATAGTTTAAACAGTTTAAATATGTTATAACATAAGGTATAAATAGTTTAAATGTCCTTCTATGCTCTTGGCTATGGTGAGAGAGTGCCCCGAACTGGAGCTTACGTGGCAGTCGGCATTGTGATAGCCTTTTTGCTTGGGCTTGGCGCAGGCTTCCTCTTTGGAAGAGGAGGTGTTGTAACTGTAACTGTGCCAACAACAGTAACACACACTGTTGAGCGAACAGTAACGTTTACTCCTCCAATACCGCAACAATATACCTCACCCCAGCCCACAGCTCCAACAACAGCTAAGCAGGTGCAACTTTTACAAAACATTACCTTGAAAGTTGCTATGTCTACAGACATTAAAGCACTAGATATACACTTTGCTATGGGTGTTGCTGATTTCGAGGTTCTTGGAAAAGTATACGAAGCGCTATTCAAAATTGCTTGGGATGGTAGTAAGCTTGCCTATGTGCCGGGGCTTGTAAAGAGTTATAACCAGCTTAATGAAACTGCATGGCTCTTTATACTGAGAAACAATGTAGTGTTTCACAATGGCAAAAAGCTTACAGCAGAAGATGTTAAGTACAGCTTGCTTAGGTCAATAAGGCTTTCAGGTATAGGTAAACAGCTATTAACTGATGCCGCTGGAAACCCGATCATAACAAACATAGTTATAGCTAACGAAACAGCATTCATACTTAAGCTCAGTGCCCCCTTCACACCTCTATTCGAAAACTTGGCACATTTATCAACAGCGATAATGCCTAAGGAAATAGCTTTAAAATACTGGGATGGGCCAATAACCTCTATTGAAGACGTTATTGGCACGGGCCCCTTCAGGCTTGTAAGCTATGAGAAGGGTGCTAAAGTTGTTTTGCAAAGGTTCGATGGGTACTGGGGTAATAGACCAAATGTTAAAACCCTTGAGTATTTGATAATGCCTGATGCAAGTGCCAGGGTGTCAGCTGTTATTAGTGGTGTTGTTGATGTTGCTGTTGGTATTTCACCAGATATGGTGGAGGCTTTGAGGAGCCAGGGGATAGAGGTGTATAGGGCTCCTGGAGTAAGGCTTGTGCTTGTTGCTACCAACTGTAAGAGAGTTCCTGATGTTAGGATTAGGCAAGCTCTAAACTACGCTGTTAATAAGGAAGATGTTGTTAAAGAGTTTATGAGAGGGTATGCAGAGATTGCTACTAGTGTTGCTTCTCCAACCTTCCCCAATGTAGTTTCTCTAAAGCCATACACATACAATGTTACTAAAGCTCGACAACTCCTTGAGGAAGCAGGGTTTGTAGGCAAGAAGCTAACATTACTTACCTCTACGAGAAGCCCTAAGGATATTCAGCTTGCCCAAGTCATTCAGCAATACTTGAAGAGCGTGGGGATAGAGGTTGAAATTGTCCAAATGGAGCATACTGCATTCTTAAAGAGAGTCTTTACAGATCATGACTTTGACTTAGCGATCTACGGGCCATCACCATCATCACTATACTACGCTTTAACCTATTGGAGAACAGGCGCATCTCTAAATGGTCCTGAGTATAGCAATCCGGAGTACGATAAGCTTCTTGACGAAATTGCTACTGAACCTAGTGAAGTTAAAAGAGTTGAGCTTTACAGAAAAGCTCAAGAGATTCTATGGAGAGATGCGCCCGCCATATGGCTTTACTTTGAGGACATACTCATAGCTGCGAGACCCGGTATTAAGGGTCTTCAGGTACTCCCATTCCAAATGCTCATTGTTGACAACGTTTATGTGTAGGGGAGAGCATGAGGAGATTGTGGATAAACATAGTAAAAGGTTTTTTAAATTTGCTTTTAGTTTTTCTCATCACCACAGCAGTTATATACTTCTTAGCTAGGCTTTTCCCTGGAGACACAATCACAGTTCTATATGGCGAAGTTAATTCATTGCAAGATGGTAGAAGAATTTTAGAGGCTAAGCTGGGTCTTGACAAACCTCTCTACATTCAATTAATCTCCTTCTGGCAGAAAATTCTTGTAGGTGACTGGGGTATCTCAATATTTGCTGGAAAACCTGTTTTTGATCTTGTGTTTCAAAGATATGTAAACTCCCTTATGCTATCCTTTACAGCAACCTTAACTACTACAGCTGTATGCATACTCCTAGCATACCTCTCATTTACAAGAAGGTGTCAAAGACTTACAACACTAGTAGCCTCTATATCAACATCAATACCAGCAGCGCTTTGGGGAGTGATACTAATGGTTGCCCTTGTTTTAGCTAAAGTATCTATACCCTTCGGCTCTATTATCATGCCCCTCATCACACTGACAATAGCTGGTGTTGGAGTTTTTTACACAATTTTAAAGAGTCTTATAGATGAGGCCCTGTCAGAGCCCTTCATGGCGTTCTACAGAGCTATGGGCTTAACAAAGTCAAGGCTATTCCTCAAGGCATTGCGCTACGCATTGCCAATGTATATAACAGCTGTTCTCTACAGAATGGGTCTCATTATTGCGGGTGCAGTAGCTACTGAAACTATTTTTAATTACCCTGGAATGGGTAAGCTACTTATAGATGCTTTTGCGTCCAGAGATTACCCAGTTCTTCTCGGCTGGGCAGTTATTATTTCACTGACACTTGCCGCCCTCAATATCACAGGAGATGTTATGCAAGATATTCTCGATCCCAGGGTTAGGGAGCTGATGTGAAGAACCTAGCGCTAGGTGCCTCAATACTCATAATTCTTGCTGAACTCCTCTTAGCCTTACTAGCAGACCTCATTGCGCCCTACTCATACGAGGCGATAGACCTTGGCAATAGGCTTAGCCCCCCTTCACCAAGACACCCTCTGGGAACTGACCCCCTGGGGAGAGATGTTTTCTCAAGGCTTATTTACGCCATGAGAATAACGTTTATAATTGCCATACCATCTGTTCTCATAGCGACGCTCATGGGCGCAGCCGTAGGGGCTCTTGCAGCAGCTGCTAAGGGTTTTACAGATTTTGTACTTTCAAGAATTTTTGATGTTATGTATGCTATACCGAGCTTCTTCATAGCAATAGCAGTGCTACTCGCTATGGGCTCTAGCGTTACTGGTATAATTATTGCTATTTCCATATCCCTAGCACCGATGTTCTTTAGGCTTGGCAAATCCATTGCTAGAGAAACTCTTACCAAACCATATGTTGAAGCGGCTAAGGCTATAGGAGCCTCACCAATTTGGATAGCATTTAACTATGTTGGAAGACAGCTGTTAGCCACACTAACTCCAACAGCAGTGTACATGCTTTCAACAGCCATAGCCCTTGAGGCGACATTCGGCATTATCGGTCTTAGCGTTAGCCCGCCAACACCAAGCTTAGGAAATATGATTTCTGAGTACAAGGAATACATATTTGTTGCTCCATGGCTAGCAGTAGCGCCTATAACAGTAATAGCAGTAACAATTACAACATTAAATACCCTTGCTAATGAGCTTAGTAAAAGAGTTGCTGTTTTTGAGAAATAAGCGTGTTCTATGTACCTACTACCTACAGGGGCATGTACAGATGTTAAACACCTCTACATAGTCTATCAACTTCTTCTCGCTAAGCCTCTCAATAACTCTTTCTACAGCAGTTAGTGGAATTATGTAGAGATTTCCTGTTAAGGCAACTCCATTAACCTCCTCTATAAGCCCCCTAGACCTGTAACCCTTACCTCTTATTGTTACTGTTGTTCCCTTCATTAGCTTTCTTATCCTCGTCTTAACATCTCTTGGAGCTGTTTCAGAGACCTTCACTAGTACATAGCCTTGAATACTCACCTGTGCTCAACCTCTTCAAGACAGAGATCCTCTCTACACCTCGTGCCAGCCTCTGATAATATGTTTGCTACTTGCTTTCCACGCTCAATTATCTTTAGGGCTCCATCAATAAGGCTCTTCCTCACCCCGAGCAAGACCTTGACGTTCTCAACAAGTGCTGGATCCCCTACACTCTTGAACTTCTTTAAAAGCTTCTCTACACACTCATCAACATGTATCAACGCTGTTGTGATGTGCTTTAGAGCACACCATATGCTTTCCCAAGAGGATCTCAGTAAAGTACCACTCTTCGTAGCTTCCAACCTCTCAACCATAAACATTACCTGCCCCACGAGCTTTCTCTGTTCTCTGAACATGTCCACTAAGTCTCCAAAGAGGGGAAGCCCTGTAAGTGCATCCTCCTCTATTAGGTGCTGCTCAACGTGATTCAAATGCCCAATTGCATAGAGAAACTCTTGCAATAGTGCCTCTTCCCACACAGCTAGCTTTTTCTCTTCAACACTTCTTTGACTTTCACTAGCACTGGCATGCTCTACTTGAGTAGCTGCTTCAGGATCTTTGCTACCTGAAGACATAAAAACACCTTTTTATGCCTAGAAAGGCATAAAATTGTTACAGAGCTTATAAGCACCACGTGTAAAACAGTTTTTGATGATGAGCTTTCGGTCGCTCTGAGCGGTGATTGATTATTCCTCCCACTGACTATACAATACTTACAACATGCTCTTCAAACTCTTAATGGTATATGGTTAATATACTGCCACTAACTGAATTTACGCAAGCAGGTCTGTTTACTAAGGAGAGAAAAAGAGGTGAGGAAAGTTTCTTTGTTATTAAACCTCGAATACTAATTATAAAGCACTAGTCCTGATTTCGGTGTATTCAATTTTGCAAATCTTTTTCACTCCATTAATTATTTTCTCAATACTAACAACTCCTGCTTCAGGAGGATAAACACCTTTTTTGAAATCTTTTGAGGCTGCAAGCTCTAGTGCTGTTAGTGCTGCTGGTAGTGCTGTAGCTTGAGCTGCATCTTTGCATGCAAGGCCATATCTAATGGTATACTCATCTCCACTCTTAACACCCTTTACCATAACCCCTAGGCCTACGCCTGTTAACGTGTACTCGCCAAGTTTTTCAAATAGTGAAAGAGCTTTGTCTCTTAACTCTGGTGAAATGATTTCAGGCAGTGCTAACACTATCGATATTGCAATATCGCGTGCTCTATACCTCTGCCCCTTGATGTCTATCTCCTTCAGACTCGTGATTCCTAATGCTGAAAACGCTTTAGCTATCTCATTTAACTCAGCAGGCCAAACACCGCCTTTGTTATAGACATTCCTAGCCTTTATGTAACGCGGGATTGTAATAGGCTCTGGATGGCCAACGTGTGCCACCTCCCATGCACCTATTGGTTTGGGAAATTCGTAGGGTTCAGGTTCAGAGAGGGCTTTTACTTCAATCCACTCTCCATTTCTATAAGTTTTGACAGAGCCTGTTATGGCGTGGAAGTAGTGATCTATGATTGCGGGGCCCATGGTCGGGTCTAGAGCTGACCAGATCCAGTATGTCCCTATTTCAAAAACTTCATCAAGTTTGCCAGCTCCGTGCCTAGCAAGAATATTTGTAATTCCGGGAGTGGCTCCCATACCAATAACTGCTGTAACACCTTTATTCACAGCCTCGTCATGCAGCTTTAAGGCTTCAAAAGTAGCATCATAATCATCATTTATATCCACAAAATTCACACCAACACGTATAGCTGTTTTCAAAATAGGAACTCCAAATCTGTAAAATGGCCCTATGGCATTAACCACACAATCAGCACGCTTAATTACATCGGCAAGGGATTCTTCTACAGTTGCATCAACATAAACTGTCTTAATGTTTCCACCAACACTTTTTGCTACTTCATCGGCTTTAGCAAGGTTTTTATCAGCAATAACTATTTCAATTGTGGGATCGAGCTCGTGCAACTCTTTAACAATTCGTGACCCTATGTGGCCAGCTCCACCAAGAACAACAACTCTAAGGGACATTCAGACCACCTCAAGTATACATCGGCTTACCAGTTAATAAGCACAGTTTAAGTATTAAAGAGCTGTTCCAGAGTCCTCATGCTCTGACCTCCTCCCAGCCATAAAGGCGGGTGTTCCCTTTAGAGAGTTCATCGGCTTCTCACATCTATTGAATTTATATCTGCAGGGCCTTCAGGGAGTAACCGTATGTTTCTAGTATCAGGAGAGAAGACCTTCATCACTCTTCAGATGCTTTGAACGGAGCCGCTACATCATGTCAATTAAAGTTTTCTCTTAGTTACGCTAATAAGCGTTATCACAATCAATTAATCTATGTAGCAAAGCATATTAAACAGAGTGAAAAAGTGTGTAGAGCGTGTGATGAAGCTTCAGCGTGCTGAGCACAATGATGTTAGAGGTCGCGCCTGATTGCATTTATGTACCTAATTAATACTTAAAGTGGTGTGCTTGTCTAAGGAGTTAGTGTGAGTGTTTAAGGTATGTCGCTAAGAGTGCCTGTGGAAGACGGGGTGTACATCTATATTAATAAGCAGTGCAAAAAGATAGATGTAGAAGGTCCTTTTGTGCCTCAAGAAGATGGGGTGTACGTAATTTACTTCAGGAATAGGGAGTGCCCTGGTTGTAAGGGTTTTGACAAGCTGTGGAGTTCCTTTGTTGAGAATTTTAATAGAGATTTTGGTGCACTGGCTCTTGTTCAATGTAAAAACTTTTTCTATGACTGCGAATCTCAAGAAGCTGCAGACACCTTCATCTTTTACCTGGTGTTGGCAACGCCACAAGTAGTGCTTGTGATTGTAGAGAATGGAATGCCTGTTTACATAGAGAGAGAATGGCATTTTGAAAACCTCAAGGCATTAGAGGATTTTGTGTACAAAGTTCATGAACGCAGAAAACTGGCTGAAGAAAGCGGCGAATCGGAAGAGGAGGGTGAAGGTATATTCATAGATTTTTCAAAAAGAAACTGGAGGGAAATTGTAGAGCAATTAAAAAAACTAGTATTTGAAGGCAGGAGCCTTAGAGAGCTGTGCAATGAAAGTGGGTGCAGAGTCGTTATAGAGTAAATGTTAAGACCTCGACTCACATCTTAAAGAATAGAATTCACTAACACAACGATAATAAACAATGTCTTTGAAATTGTGAAATAAAAGCACCTTTTTCATCCTTACAACACTGTTTTCATGGTGCTTGTAAGTAAAAATCAAAGCATTTCATTGAATAGTGTTGCTGAAGGTATTGCTATGCTGAATAAGAGAAGAAACGCCGTTGAATGCAAGCTGTAGGTATATGTTACTCATTAGTGAGAGTGACAATAGCCATAATAATTCAGTAACCGAGGAGACACGTCATTAAGTCCATTGCACTAATATTTGTAGCTCTTGGGCTAACAAGTTATCATATTTAGGAGGATGTGGTTGAGGTGTATTAATACCTGTTAAATGTGTTTAATTAGGAAAGCACTTATTCGCTTGTATCCAAACTTGAACGTTTCCTTTGCCTCCGAAAAACTTATAATCCTCCAGAGCTGTGTAGATGCTGTGGTGTGGGTACATGGTTAAGGTAGATGTTGTAATATCTGTAAAGGATGAGACAGCCTTCCTAAGCAAGGGAATTAAAGCTCTAAGGTACTCTACTGTTGCAAAAATGCTTAGAGTATTTAAGAATGAGAAGCTCGGTTCAGAGCTTTCAGAAGTTTTAGACAAAGGCCCTGTATACATAGTTAGATTCAAGAACTATACAGTAATAGTACTGCCTGACAGAACACATGTTGTAGAAGCTAAGACTGCTGAAGAAGCCAAGGCTGTCGTAGAGGAGCTGAAGAAAGCCTTAGCATAAAGCATTGAACTCCTCAATTAAACGTGAAATTATTTTTTATTTTTGCCTCTAATCTCTCACCACATTCTTTAAACCATTTCACTTCTTAGAATTAAGTATTTTCAAAAATATTGTGAAGTCTTGTACTAGCTTTCCAAGGCTTATGCAAATTTTTAGTAAGACACATGTACCTGTATATGTAGAGCATAGCTTATAATTTGAAACTGCCTGGTGATAGAAATGGGCTTTTCAACTAGTGATGGTGTTGTTGAAAAGTGTGTAAGGTATATAGTGCTTGGAGAGGAGAGCCCTGCTGTTAAGCGTTGCTGGGTTTTAACTGCATTTATCTTAGCCCAGCTTCTTGACTATATAAATGAAATTAGAAATGGTGTTTGCCCATTTTGCAAAAAGAGCTCTCGAAACCTGTTTAACCACTTGATGTATGACGAGTTTTGCGGCACAGTATTTAACTCGCTCATTATGAGGGGTGTAGAACTGCACAGGAGGTATGGGCTTACTTATAGGCACAACATTCGTAAAGGCAAAGCAAAGCTTGTGTTTGGACATGAATGCAAAGTTTATTTAGAAAAAGGTATTTCCATAGAGGAAACAGCTATAAAGATTAGAGATGCTGTAGAGCGGTGCCTTAGCTAATCTCAATAAGTCACCACACATCCATTCTTCTATATAGTAACTCAGCACGACCTTGAATTTTACTTACAGACATATATGTATCGCTATAAATCTGGGTAATTAACGCAATGCTTACTAAATCTCAACGCACTCTCTTAGCTATTTTTACGTACAGAAGGTTTATAGTTTAGACCATTTAAATTGAATTAGGTGAAAAGCTTTGACAAAGTGGAAGTGTATTGTCTGCGGATATGTGTTTGAAGGTAATGAGCCACCGGCGAAATGCCCTAGGTGTGGAGCTCCTAGAGAAAAATTCGTTATGTTAGGCGAGGAAGGGGATTAGGTAAGGTATGCAGCAAGGATAACAAAATGTTTTGCAATACGTAATGTCAATTGTTAATGCAAATCCTTTTAAGCTTGTGTGAAATGCTCAACACATATCTATTCTATGATTAGGTAGTTTTTTACTCTCTGCTGAGCTTGGATTTTGAATCCACTTTGGCACTGTAGCTCCTTCTATACATCTGTTTGGTGTGTAGGGTTTTATGTCTAGAACTGGTGTTTGGTTGTATAAGTCTATGTTTTCTACATAAAGCTTATTCTTCTCTGTTTTGACTAGCTTGGCTATGGTGATTGCTATTGGGTTTGGCCTGTGGGGAGAGCAGGTTGCAAATACTCCTACTGTTGGTAAGGTGTCTAGAGGTGCTCCTAGCCTCCTCGCTAACCCCCTGGGCTTTACCTGCAACACTTTTCTCTGTTCTTCTGAAACTTTGTGTAGATACGCTATGATTATTATGTGTGAGAACCCCTCTAACCCCTTCAAGCCCTCGCTGTACTCGGGTAAAAGCTCTATAACAGCATCAACACCGCTTAGCGAGTTCTTCACTTCCTCATCGCTATACCTGTGCTTTACAAAGCCTATTGGCTTAAGCCTTACCTCAGCTAGCCATCCTTCGGTCACTTATCCCCCCAGCTCACCCATTTCATCATCTAGACCCTGCTTCACGCCTCAAGTAGATCTGTAAATGTAAGGGTTTTTAGGAACTCTATTCTCTTGAATGTTGGTGGATGTGTTGATAAGAGCTCTTCTAGCCCTATGAAGGGCTCTGCAAATGCATATATAAAGAGGGCTCTCATCTTACTGTTCTCTACAATGTCTTTAGCACTCTTATACCTGCCATAGAATCTCTCAAGGGCTTGTAGAGCTGATATCATAGCACTTGGCGAAGTAACTTTAGCTCCATGCGCATCTGCGTAGTACTCCCTCATTCTGGACAGGGCTAGTACTGCGAGCTGCATTAATATGCTTACCACAATTAGAATAACTCCAACTAGTAGAAGCAGAAGACCAGCACCACCCTCATTCCTCCTCCTACTACTACCGCCATCCCTGTACAGGCCTGTGTACATGCCTATGAACATGAGGTACCTGCCAAGGTAGTATATTAGTGAAGGAAACATACCGAAGGCCAGCATTATTGAATTGTCTCTATGCTTGTGATGCCCTAGCTCATGCCCTATTACAGCCTCAAGCTCATGCACACTCATAGTGTTTAATAAGCCCTTGGTGACAGCCACATACCTACCCATGGCTGGTGAGGAGTACGCAAACGCATTTGGTATGGGGATGTCTGCAACCATAGCCTTTGGAGGCTTAATACCAGCTTTAGTAGCAACCCTATCTACAATTTTCTGAAGCTCTGGATCATGCCTACACCCATATGAAATGTTTATCAAGGCGGGAGATATGAGCCATGCTATAAGCGAGGGAACGGCTGCAAAGGGTAGTGCAAAGCCCATCAAGGCTAGTGTAATGTTAAAGCCAATTAAGTGAAATAGCAATGCAAAGACAAATATTGTTGCACCAATAACACCAACACTTGTGGCCATCATAGAGCTCTTTAAGTGGCTCAAGCCAGCTGGAACCCTGCCTCTAACTACCCTCTCAAGAGAGGCGCCGGCGATAAGTAATGTAGCTATAGCAACGATATATGCAAGTAAGTCTATGAATAGCCAGCTCCAGTAAAATGGTGGTAAGCCGTAAATGAAAGGCGCTCCCGGCATGACAAATACTAGTATCATTCCTAATAGAGATATGACAAGCAGTATTACTGCTATGAGGCTCAAGACGTAAAGTAGTTTACCTCTTAAAGCCAACTTTGCATCACCTGCTTTCAAAGCCTTTTGTTTTGAAGCTTATTAGCCTTTCTTATTATGAGTTAAATAACTGTTTATAGGTGTTGTAAGGTGTTTAGTCTTTGAAGCTTAAATGTGTACAGGAGTTCATTAGGAGTGAGTATTTTGATAGAGATAGCAGAAGAGGACTTTACGCAACTTTTACATGGCTTGTTGAAGAGGTGGGGGAGCTTGCAGAGGCGCTGTTGAGCGGGAATAAAGAGAGTATTGAGGAGGAGATTGCAGATGTCCTTGCCTGGACTATAAGTGTTGCCAATCTTGTTGGAGTGGATGTTGAAAAAGCCTTTTTGAAAAAATATGGTGGTACTGCAAAATGCTTAGAAAGCTCTTCTCCTAGCTAGTAACTCTAAGATCTTTTTATGTGTGTGTACATCTCTATCAGGTTTTCTTGGCTCTATATGAATATATGTAAAGCTTTTCACATGCCTTGCTATTTCGCTCTTGATCTCCTCAATTACTTGGTCAACTTCATCCATGCTGAGCTCCGGGGCGAGCTCTATATCCATAAACATAGCGTATTTCTTAGGCTCTATTGCAAACGTTTTTACAGTATTCACATCTCTTACCGCTGGATTTGATAACGCTATTTTTACAGCTCTAGCAATATCATATGCAGGAGCTGCCCTGTAAACAAGAATCTCTACGCTTTCCAAAACTATTCTCACCATGCACACTACAAGCATTGCATTGAGAGCTAGAGATGCTATTACATCTACAACTGGGTATACATGTGAAAGTGGTAATGCTGCAAGAGCTGTTAACCCTCCAACAATGTCATAAATATTTTCAAAAACTATGTACTTAATTAACGGATTTCCATAGCCTCTTTCCCTAAAAAACCTCTTTTCATCTCTATACGCAATCACCATTGATAAGATGTCAAGAGCTAAAGCAACTGAAACCAGCCCTATTCCTAAACTCGTGTTAAGAATTGTTGAACTGCTTTTTAATGCTGAAATAGTTTGAAGTACACCTAGCGCTACAAGAGAGCCTAGGGCTAGAAGCCCTATGGCAAAGCTGAATACATACAAGTACATGGCTTTTCCGAATGGGTCAAACCCCTCTTCGTGCTTAAGGGCTATTCTACTGCCTGTGTAGACCAGTGCGCTATTTAGAAGGTCTCCAAAGCTCCTCAAAGCTTCTACAAATACAGCTTTAGAAGTTGTGAATAGCGCTGCGAATAGCTTTAGGATAAACACTGCAACATTGGATAGAAAGGCTAGGGCAGGGCTTTTCAAATCAATTGCTGGGCACCGCACCAAAAAACTCTATGTCTTGAGGATGCTTATAAGCTTTAAAAATCCTGCTTTTCCTCATTAAAAAGGTGCTTGTAGTTGCCGTCCGCACCACCTGTTGATGTGCCTGCGTATATCATAGCTGCTGTACTTGGCATTGTGCTATGCCTATGGGGAGTCCAGTTATCTAGAGTTATAGCTTCAATCACTCTTGCTAGTGTTTTAGGCTACTTAACATACATCTATGTACACAAAGCTTTTGGCAGTATAGCACTAGCAATACTGTTTATGTTTATAGCTATTGGCATAGGGTTTGCTCTCGGCTTTACACTATTCAGGCTGGGGCTTTCAATAGTATTTGGCTATACACTCGCCTCAATACTTACAAAGTCTGTTATAGGGTTTAGAGAAACTGCTTTATTACTGGTCCTAACAATAATTTTCACAGCTCTAATCTACGTACTGAGCAAGTACATTCTCATACTGCTTTTCGTAGCATCAGGCTCGGCACTTCTCTTCAAAAGCCTTGTAGCACTAGGCCTCGCCCCCACTCTTTCACTTATAGTGATAGTAGTAGTGGCTACTGTGGGTATCTATAACCAGCTAAAGAGGGTAATCTAGCTCTTTTCCTCTCCTTCACCCTCAATAAACTCCTTCTTTATAGACTCTCGCAACTCTCTAATCCTCTTTGCCTGTTCTAAAGCCTTTTCAATAAGCTCCTTACTTGCCTCAATACCCTTCTTAACAAAGTAAGCTACTGCCTCACTCCTACTCCTAAAGATACCTATATCTATAAGCTGATCTATAACCTCCAACTCCTTTATCCCAATTCTTGTCGAAACTACTTCACTAACCCTCTTAGAGGCGCCTCTAAACGCTTCCTCAATAGCGTCCCCAACTTCCCTGAGCATATCATCTATGAAGTCTGCCAACCCCCTAAAAGACCTTATGAAAACCCTTGGCATGCTCTCAAAGTCTGGTAGTGATATTACAATACCTGTTCCAACACCTCCAAACTTTTTATAAAGCCTTTCAACATGATCAGATATGCCTCTAAGCACTTCTTTCACAATGTTTCTCAGCTCATCAACACTAAGAGCTTTTTCACCAGCTTCTTCAGCAACCTTCTCTAACTCCTTTAGCGATTTTCTTAACTCCCTTAGTATATCCCTAGACCTCTCTCTCCAAAGCCTATACGCTTCCCTTACTTCACCCCTGTCCAGAAGCCCTTCAACATCACTTATAAGCTTCTTAACTCTATCTTCAAACTCCTTTAAAATCTTCTCAAACTCCTTTCTAAACTCCTCACTCATTTACACCACCTGTAGCTCTGTAATTTTGTAACTAGCCTTACGTAACGTATTGGCTGTGTAAGTTAAAAAGGTTTGCAGAACTTGGCAGAGGCTTTGAAAAGATTTTATACCCCTTTAACTAGTCAATAACAACTTAGCTTGTTGGGAGTTAGGGCTTGTGCGGAATCATAGGGTTTGCTAAGAGCGGTAATGCTCCTTTGCGCTGTTCAGATGTCTTAGTGGAGGGGCTTAGGAAGCTAGAGTACAGAGGCTATGATTCTGTAGGTGTGGCTGTGGTTTCTAAAAATGGTGGATTTGTAATAATTAAGGATGTTGGGTCTGTGGACAGAGTTGTTAAAGCTCCTGAGTTTGAAGTGCTTGATGGTAGTGTTGCTATAGGGCATACTAGGTGGGCTACTCATGGAAAGCCTTCTAAAGAAAATGCTCATCCCCATACTGATTGTAGTAAGAGAGTTGCTGTTGTGCACAACGGTATTATAGAGAATTACCTGGAGCTGAAGAATGTCGTATTGGGGGAGGGACATGTATTTATGAGCGAGACTGATACGGAGGTTGTTGCTCACCTTATAGAGCACTTTAAGAAGTTAGGAGCAAAACCTTTTGAGGCATTTAAAAAGGCTGTAGCAATGCTTAGAGGTTCTTACGCTCTTGCTGTTGTAGATCTTGATGAGCCTGACAGGATATTTTTCGCTAGAAGTATCTCCCCTCTTGTCATAGGGCTTGGAAATAACATAAACTTTGTTTCAAGTGATATAACAGCATTTGTTAAGTACACAAATAGAGTTGTTGTTTTGCGAGATGGTGAAGTGGGCTATGTATCAGCATCAGAAGTCTATGTGGAGTTCAATGGAAGGCCTGTTGACGTGTCTTCAAGGATAAGATTAGTGGAGCTAGATGCGCAAAGCATTGAAAAGGGGGGCTTTCCTCACTACATGACTAAGGAAATTTTTGAACAGCCATACGCACTTGCACAAACATTTTCAGCTTTACAAACTCAAAACATATCAGATGTTTTAAGGGTCTTGGAGGAAGCGAGAAAGATATACATAGTTGGTGCAGGCACCTCATACCACGCTTCACTGCTTGGCGCAATAGCGTTTAAGAGGTTTCTAGGTCTTGATGCAGAGGCCTTGATATCATCAGAGTTTAGGGTGATTTCAAGAGCTGTTAAGTGGGGTGATGTCATTATTGGGGTTAGCCAGTCCGGGGAGACTATAGATACCCTCCTGGCCCTTAGGGAAGCTCGCGAGCGCGGTGCTAAAACAGTAGCTCTAGTGAACAACCAATTCTCTACCATAGCCAGGGAGTCTGATTATGTTATCTCAATGAGGGCTGGGCCTGAGATAGCCGTAGCAGCAACAAAGACCTTCACTACACAGGTTCTCAGCCTTCTCTACATAGTTGCTAGGCTAGCAGAGTTTACAGGTACTATAGATGTTGATTACAAAGCGCTAATCCAAGGCCTTAAGATGAGCCACGAGGTTGCTCAAAGAGTTCTTGAGGCATGTGCAGAGGTGTGCAAAGCTATTGCAACAAGGCTTGCTGAAAAGCAGTCTGCTTACTACCTGGGTAGAGTATTCGGAGTGCCCATAGCTATGGAGGGAGCGCTAAAGCTTAAGGAAATTGCATACATACATGCTGAGGCCTATCCAGCTGGAGAGTCAAAACATGGCCCAATAGCACTTGTTGAAGAGGGTTTTCCAGTTGTATTCATATACCTAGGCTTTCTTGACGAGATGCTTGAAAGCAATGTAGAGGAAATGAAGGCTAGGGGGGCATACGTGATAGCAGTGGCTCAAGGAGACACGGTGCTGGGCAGTATAGCGAAGTACAGCAATGCTGTAGTAAAAATGCCAAAGGCTCCTCTAGAAGTCAGGCTGGTTACTTACGCCATACCACTACAGCTAATAGCATACTACACCTCCGTTATAAAGGGATTAGACCCTGACAAACCTAGGAATCTCGCCAAAACAGTTACAGTGATATAGAAGTATTGCAGCACATGACGTTATGCGCAACACGCTTAGAATCTACATGGTGTACTGTGAAAGCAGGGGCTCTTGCTCTATAGAGTGGTTAAAGCATTGGAAGATTAAAAAGTAATTAATGTGTTAAATTCTGGTCTTAGATTAATTTAGAGAACCTCTTTTCAACTTCTTCCCAGTTGACTATATTCCACCAGTTCTCCAAGTACTTTCTTCTATCATTTTTGTAGTCTATGTAATATGCGTGTTCAAATACGTCAACAACAAGTATTATTGGAAGAGTTGGGTGAATATTTGTATTGTGTTTTTCAATCTGCATTATTAACAGTCTATTAGTTGCATTGCAGTATGTTAATGCTGCCCATCCAGAGCCTTCAACAGTTAGCGCCGCCTCCACAAACTCACTCTTAAACCTCTCGAAATTACCAAAATCATCAACAATTTTATCTCCTATTCTACCACCCGGTACACCTCCACCTCTGCCTGGAGGAGCCATGTTATACCAGTAGAGCGTGTGCAAAACGTGCCCGCCAATGTTAAACGATAACAACTTTAAAGCTGCTTTTACATCAAATGGCTTACCCTCTTTTCTCGCACTATCCATCATTTGAATAATCCTGTTAGCACCATCAACATAGCCCTTGTGATGAATTTCATAATGAATTCTGAGTTGCTCTCGCGAAATATATGGTTCTAGAGCTTCATAGCTGTATGGAAGTGGAGGTAATTCATATAATTTTTTGGCTTTTTCCAACTCCCACACCTCCAATATATTTCTAGTAAAATTTCTAACTTTTATTAATTTTATCAATATGATAATAAAAGGAATTTTGCTGTTTTAACAAATGAAATTTCCTATATTTCACATGAAATTTTGATATGGTAGAAGCATTGAAAGTTATCTTTAGATTGCTTCAATTAATTGCTAGGCTTAAAGTCTTTTTCTCTTAATACTTTAATTACGTTCTCAAATGCTTTTTATTGTAAATCTTGAAGGCTCTATCCATTCACTTTTGCATTTAGGGCATCTAGAGGGCTTCTTTGGCTTCTCTAGGTCTTTAAACACATAGCCACATTTTCTACACCTTGGTGGAATCATGAGCAGTGCTTTTGATCCTCCGTACATTCTTCTAATGCTTTTTGCTATGTGCTCTAAATGCTCATAAACATCACTAACCTCAATTTCAAACATCCTTGCAATATCTTCTGCTGTGAGAGGCTCTGAAGACTCCATTAAGAGCTTCATTATTCTTTGCCTAATGCTCCCCTCCTCTAGGCTCAAGCATTGCACCGCCAAAAGAGTTTTGGAAAAAACCTTGTTAAAAAGGTCTTAAGGTTTTTCACAGTTTGTGATAAAAGTATTATGCATAGAGCTTTTAAGTGCAGAAAGCAAGAAGTTGTTTTGCAATTGTTGTGGGATTTCATGGAGGAATCTGATTCAGATAGTGATAATGGTTCTGAAGAAGATCATTGTAGAGAAGTTGTTGTTAGAAAGGCTAGGCTTTGCGATGTGGATAGAATTGCTGAGATATTTGCGAAAAGCTTTGAGTTTTTGGATGTTGAGGATAGGGATTGGATTGAGGGTGTTGTGAGAAAGAGAAGTAGAAGAGCTAGGATATATGTTAGCTTAGTGAATAGCGATGTTGCAGGCTTTATGCTCTTGTATAAGAAAGGTGATAAGGCATACATAGACGCTTTTGCTGTTGACCAAAGGTACAGAGGAATGGGTGTAGGAAAGTGCTTGCTTAGATACGTTGAGAACATTCTTGCTAGTGAAGGTGTTGAAAAGCTTTATCTCACTGTTAAAAATGGTAATAGCAATGCACTGGGCATGTACATTAAGCATGGCTATAGAATTGCCAATACCGTGCTAATACTAGAAAGCCTTGTAGATGAAGCTCATAATGATGAATCTAGCCGAAAGCCTATTCCTATTAAAATTATTGAAAGTGAGAGTGCGCCTAAATCAAAAGTAAAGTTGCTTGATACAGCACTTTGGGCTAACTTCACATGGGATATAGATAGCGTTATCTATAAGACTATCAGGAGAAAGCAAAGTAACTTAATAATCTACGTTGGAAAGAGGTTAGCAGGAATTGCAACAATATCTTTAGATAGAGATAGAACAGTAATAGAGAGGTTAGCAGTATCCTACTACAAACCCTCTGAATCAATTAAAATCGTTATAGGGGCTCTGAAGAGCTATGTTAAGCATAGTGAGCTAGGCAAGACAATAAGAATACCTGTAGACTCCACAAAAGCAACCCTATTACAAGCACTAATTACAGCTGGGTTCAGAATTGCAGACAGTGAATACATTCTGTACAAAGATTTAGCAATAGAAAGTCTTCATGTAGTGCACTCTCTATGACTAGCTAATGCCAGAACCGCATGAGGAGTGCAAAGAACGCCATATTTTCATAGCCCAGCCTCCTCACAGTATTCTTTCTACTCCTCACGCTTAGTAAAACATCTACTTACTCTCTTCTCACAAACCTCAGTTCAGCGTATCCACAGTTTTTACATATATATACCTCAACTTGTTGGTAATTCTCAAATAGTTTGGCAAGCTCACTTCTCACATTCCTAGGAACGGCAATGGCTAATGCCATTGGCATTTCCTTTGGCAACGGAAACCTCAGTACATCGTACACTTCTGAACCGCATCTGAGGCACTTCCACATATGTCTGACCTCCTCCCCCACCCTAAAGTGCGGAGGTTCCTGCTAGTGCGGGGATGTTTGGGTTACATCCCCTCTTACTGAGGGCTCAATCCGGGGTCGGGTCTCCGATCCATTACTCCTATCCCTCTCGGGGCTCGGGGTTATAGATAAGCTGCTTATCATTGCCAATGACTCAAAGAGTTTAACGCTCATCACCAATGACAATTAAACAAAGAGAATTTATAAACTTTTCTCTCCACCCCCGCCTTAAAAGGCTGCTTTCAGTTGTAAGCCCTTCGCGGCTGTTTCGAGTTTCATAAAGGTTTAAAGTTTGACATTACCATACATTTTGATGGTGTTTCCTGTGAGGGGTGAAGAGCCCTCTACAGGCTCTCCCCGAGGGCAGCAACTCAAGATGCGGGGTCTTCGGTGTGGTTCTGAATGCCCCTAAGGCGGATGCAGACCCAAGAAGCTGTGCAGGGGAATAGAGATGATGCGATGATCACAAAAACAATATGAACCTATATAATAGCTGAACCTCCACTGCAGTACCTTATTTAAACCATAATGAGTTTTTATGAAATTGAAGTGTTATCATGTTGGGAGTGCAAGTAGTTCCTCTTAATTAGGATTCTTAAGATCTTTTCTGCAGTACTCCTGGACTTTGTTTTTATAAAAACAGTATTGCCTGCTTCCTCAAGCTCAATACCGCTAATGTTTGTAAGCAGTTCTTCGCACCCCTTTGTTGCTGGTATTATGTAGTATCCTCTCGGATCCCTTTTTGAGAGGTATTCTCGTATAACCCTCTCTTCACTAGTCATAGTGTTACAGCCTCTGTTTGCGCCATGAGCTCTCTTGAGATTTGCTCAATCATTTCTACTGTAAACCAATCCCTGTAAGCGTTTTCAACCTTTAGCACTGCCGCTGCTACGCCCTTCAATGCTGAGGTTAGGGGGTCAGCACCTTTAGCCATGTAGTACGAGGTTGTAGCTAGCAGTATGTCCCCAGCCCCCACCTCATCGACAGCCTTCACGTGCACAGGTTTTGTGTAAAATACCTCACCTCTGTAAACGGTATACAGCCCTTTTTCATCAAGACTGACAAGGAATAGTGTCTTCCCCGTTGAGCTCCACTCCCTTACAGCTCTTAAAACCTGGTTGAAGTCCTTTGAAAAGCAGAACTCCCTAATATTGCCATGAACAACATCAAGGTGTTTAAATGCCTCCTCCAACCCCGTTCTCCACCTAAGCCTCAGAGCTGTACCCTCAACTTCTCTCACAACACCCTGAATATCTAGCGAAAGTATCTTGGGACTCCACGAGAGAGCAATGCTCAGCTCTTCCAAATTCACTTCCTGAAGTATTGGGCCAAGGATAACAACATCAAACCTGTAAATGTTTGCATAAGGCTCTAGACTTGCTAGGCTTATCCTAGGGCTTTTACCCTTGAACCCAACAGCCTTGCCTCCCTCTATTACAAATACTGGTGTAGCGCTGTTGCTAAGCTCTATAACCCTTACACCACAGGTTTCAAGAACTCCCCTGATCAGCCCTCTCAGCCCCTCATCTATGTGCGTAGCTACATACACCTCTTCCCCGAGGTACTCCGCCAGCGCCCTGCCCCCATAGTAGCCAGTACCGCCAACTCTAACCCTATCACCAACCTCATCAACAGTAACATTACCGACAATCAGTATCTTCACGTAGCACTCACCAATTAGTAGCCAAGGGCTGATAGATACATTTCCTTTAGAAGCTCTCTCGAAGGCTCTACTGGAGAGAGCTTGAGGGCGTAGCTAAGGTAGTTAAACACTGTGTCAATTACTTTTTCAGCCTCTTGCTCTGTAAAGCCATAGGCTCTTAGGCTTTCCCTAAACCCCATCTCCGCGTGGAACCTCTTAACAGCTTCAGCAGCTCTCTCAGCATACTCTGGGCTTGGCTCTAGCCCTGGATCGAGGTACTTCAATATCCTGTGCAAGGGCTCTGGCACTACTCTATAGAGGTGCTTAACAGCTACTGGCCCAAGCATTGCTAAACCTGCTCCGTGTGGTAGTTCTGTGTTTATTCCGCTTAGCACATTCTCCATGGCGTGTATTATGTGAGCCCTGCTATTATCTATAGCAATACCTGCCAGCATAGAGGCGTAGAGAAGCCAGTACCTAGCCTCAGCATTGCCAGGGTCTTTTAGTGCTAGTGGAAGCCACTTCACAATATTCTTCACAGCTTCTTCAGCTAGTGTTAGTACATATGGCGATGAATCTGCTCCACAGCTTGCTTCAAGTACGTGGTAAAAAGCGTCAAAAGCTGTGTACATTGTTTGGCTTTTTGGCAGTGTTCTGAGGTACTGGGGGTCATCAACACTAGCAAGAGGGTATGCGTACTCTGAAGCTATGGCAAGCTTTGTCCTGGGGTTCTCCAAGGTGACAACAGCATACCTATTAACCTCAGACCCCGTTCCATGGGTAAGGTTAATCGCTACTACTGGTAAAGAGCCGCGAGGCTCTTTAGAGCCTCTCACATAGTCCTCTACAAACCCTCCACAGTAGGCAATAACTGATGCAATTTTTGCAGAGTCTATAACACTACCACCGCCAATAGCTATAACAGCTTCTGCACCAAACCTCCAAATTCTTTCAGCAAGAGTATTTACAGTTGATGCAAGGGGGTTTGGTGTAATCCTATCGAAAACCTCATACGCTATTCCACTTCCCTTAAGCATTTGCTCAACATCACTAAGCGCTCCACTAACCCTAGCAGCACTTCTGCTACTCACTACATATACCCTCCTGAACCTCCTCAAGAGCTCCTCAACGCCCCTCAGCACCCCTACTCCGAAGTGGAGCAAGGTTTTTGAGGCCCTTACCTTAAAGCTCCTTAGATTCATAAGCACCTCACTTAGGAGTGCAAAGCTTTATATCTAAACTCTGTACTTTAAAGCATATGCAGTTCACAGAAATTGATTTAGACTCGTGGCCTTACATCTTGCATCCAAGGCCCGTGGCTATTGTGGTTAGTGGGAGTTGGGAAGAGTATAGTGCTATGCCTGCTAGCTGGACAACACCTGTCTCTAGAAAGCCTCCTATTGTGGCTATAGCTATTGCAAGGTCTAGGCACACCTACAGCTTGATATCAAGGTATAGAGAGTTTGCCCTCTGCGTCTTAGGCCTAGAGCATGTTAAGAGTATTCACATGCTTGGCAGTGTCTCGGGTAGGGATGTGAAGGACAAGATAGCTTATGCAGGGCTTACAAAGGCTAAGGCCAAGAAGGTTTCCTGCCCAATTATAGCAGAGTCCTTGGCTATTGCAGAGTGTTCTCTTATTAAAGATATTGAGGCTGGTGATCACAACCTAGTGCTAGGCAAAGTGCTTACAGCCTACATTAAGAGCGGGGTTAGACTACTCAATACAGAAAGCTACTCACCAACACTACACGTTGGCAGAAATAGGTACTCAAAGCCATTACCACAAGTCGTAGAGGTTTAGCAAAAGTGGATTATGTGAGCAGGCTTTTAGCAGAGCTTCTAGAAAATGTGGAGAAGTATTTTGACAAAAATCTCACACTCAATTCAGAGGGTAGAAAGGTTTTAGAAAAAGTCATAGCAATTCTAATGAACAACAGTTTTGAATGCAAAAGACTTGTAAAGAAGGTTAGAAAAAAGCCCACACTAGAAAACGTAGTTAAGCTTGCAGAAACTATTCTAGGCGGTGAAGTAGCTAAACACCTCAGACACTTACACAGCGACTACAGCTTACATAGAGACTCACAACAGTAAGTATTAGTAGCTTCTACACAGCGTAGTTAAATACTAGTCACTGCTAAAGCACGCCTCCCTAACCTTCCTATCAATAATCCTAAACACAATATCTGCAGAATCAGCATAAAGCTTAGCAAAAACCTCCCTAAGCTTATTACTAGCATAAAGAACATCAACACTAGCACCACTAGCAACCTCAACCAAAGCAGCCAACCCAGGAACCAGCACATCAAAAACCCTCTTAACACACTCACCAAAACCCTGAACCTTAGAGAACCTCACACCAGCACACCTCACAACAGAAAACACATAACAGAGGCATTATCTGTAAGCGCAATGAGAAGGGCTAAGAATAAAAACACAAAGTTTTTAAATCAGATTACCAAGGCTAGAAAGAAATTCATCAATCCAAAGAGTAGCTAATGCCTATAATAAATTGCTGAAAACATGCAGAATACTATTACAACCTCTTCCCCTATGCAAAATTACCGAAGCATATTAACAAACAATAAGAACATACCACTTGCCGAGACCTTTCAACATAAGCCTAATTATCTTAGCGATAGAACTTAACGCTGAGGTTGATGAAGGTATGAAGTCCTTGAGATATGTAAAGCTGTATAAGTATGTGAAGATAGGAGCTGTAGCTGCATCTATAGCTATACCAATTGCGCTAGCCATTGGCAGTGGCAATCCCAAGGATCCGCCACCAGATGCTCCATTTTAGCGTTTCTACTTAAACTAGGTTTTTTAAACATTATTTAAACCTTTCTCACCATTACAAACACTACCTACTTAACAAGTAACTCACTTATGTATCTAGACACCCTCTTAACTGCTAACACTTTTTACCCCTCTAAACACTTAACTTAAGTTGTGTACGCTTTTTAACAATCTACTAATGGCTATATAAAAGGCTTTATGAGCGGTATACCATGAGTGCTGCTATACCTAAGAGCCATAGGGATTTTCTTAACCGCGTTTACCTGCTTAATAGGGTTACTGTAACGCGTTTGAAAAGAGAGTTTGGTTTAGCTGATCATAGGAAGCTTGTTAAGATAATAACTTCTCTAAAGAACAAGTTTGGTATTCACCTCTGGGTCGATGTTTTACAGCAGAAGCTAGGTCTAGGTCTTACTGCTATTGTGCTTAAGAGGTCTAGACCAGGGCTTTTACGTAAACTTGATAAATCAGAGCTAAAATATGTTCTTACGTATAGCATACCGTATGTGCGGTCTCTTTCTTATACTATTGATGGAGGCTTTCTCCTTGTGCTTCAGAACCCTTTGAGCTCTAGAGTAGTTTATGGTGAGGGTCAGAAGGGTGTTGTGAAAGCTGTTTACAGCTTTGACTTTGTTTTAAGGTCTAAGCCTCTTCCAGATCTCTTGCAAAGGGTTTTTGATGGCGATTATAGTTACCTTGTTGAGAAGGGTTTGGGTGAGGCTTTTATAAATAGGTATGATGTTGATAGAGAGTATGTTTTAGGCCCTGCCAGGTTTGATGGTGTTGACCTTGTAATACTCGATGTTATTGAGTCTAGGCCTGAGATGGGGCTTAAGGCTCTTACTCTTGAGGTTAGTAAAGAGCTTGGAAAGAGCTTTTCAGTTGATCAAATTGAGAGACATGTCGTTAAGCATGTTGAGAGCCTGGTTTTGGGTTATAGAGTAGCTAAAATTATCACCTCTGGTAGTACTAGCTATAGTTCTACGTTAGTAACGCATTGTAAAGATGCTGTGGATTTCTGTTTGAGAGCAATATCACATCCCTTCATATTTGTGTGTACAGGTAACTCTGGTAGTGGTTTGGTTGGTGTTACTGTTAAGGGTTTTGGGGGTGTTCATGAGCTTTTCATAGCTTCTTTGAGTCAAGTGTTTCCTTCTTATGGTTGTGAGCCTTGTATTGATATTATTAACTCTTTTACTGTATCACCTTATCATGTGTTTTTTGGCGTTCCAAGACCTCGCCCTGCTGAGAATAAGTCTGGTTTTGATGTTGAGGCTGAGTATGATCCTAGGGCTAGGGACTGGGCTGTTGAAGTTGATTTAGATAAAGTAATTGGCGCTATTTTGAAGTATGTTGAGTAAGTAGCTTATTTTTATCTACTTATGTTGCTTCCCATATGTATTGTACTACTGCTTGATGTGTTGGTGCTTCGTGTGATCCTAGTTTTGTTATTTTGAGTGCTGCTACTGCGTTTGCGTAGAGAAGGGCTTTTCTTGTTGTATACCCCCTTACTAGGCCTGCTATGAGGCCTGCTGCAAAGGCGTCTCCAGCTCCTGTTGTATCTACAACTCTATCCACTTTAACTGCTGGCACTTCTTCGTTTACATCGTTGCCTAGTGCGTAGACTCCTCTTGGCCCTAGCTTTACTGCTACGAGTTCTGGTCCAAGTTCTTTTATTATCTTGGCTGCCTCCTTGTACTCTTCTGGCTTTAGCCCTGTGAGTGCTGCTGCTTCTTTATTGTTTAGTGCAACTATGTCTACAAGTTTTATCAGCTTTTCAAGCTCTTTAACACCCTTCGTTGCGAGGACTCTTCCAGGGTCCCAGGAAACTTTTGCATTGCTCTTCTTAGCTATTTCAGCAGCCCTTATGGATGTGTCAATTCTTAGGCTAGCTATGTGAACAAACTTCGCATTTGCAACTATGTCGTCTACAACATCGCTAGGCTCAAGCTCTTCTGCAACCCCTTTGAAGCCATACATTAGTATATCTCCATTCCTATCAATTACAACTATTGTGAACCCTGTTTGACCTTTTGAAGAAACTCTCAGCCCTGTTATATCAACACCCTCCCTAAGCAGCTCATCTACAACTATTCTCCCAAAGCTGTCAAAACCGATTTTAGCAACTATAGCTGTTTTTAATCCAAGTCGCGCACCATCTATAGACACATTTACAGCTGAGCCCCCGCCGCCCCAGACCTGGTTTAGAACCCTGGCCTCCTCATCGGGCCCTGGAAACTTGTCAACAACAATCCTTATATCAACTAGTGCATGCCCAACAGCTACTAAATCATATCTCTTACTAGCCTCAGCATTTCTACTCAACTAACCTCGCCACCTCCTCAGGCTCCCTACTCTCGTGCACAATAGCCATTATTGCCTTCACCATTCCCACGGGGTTCTTACTTTGAAACACATTTCTCCCTACAACAACACCCCTGGCCCCAGCATCCATAACATTCTTCACATCCTGCAAAAACTCAACGGGCTTTTCTCTCAAAGGACCTCCACTCATAAGCACAGGAACTCCCGCTGCAACCTTAACCACTTCTGCAAAGCTTTCTCTAGAACCCGTGTAGTAAGTTTTTATTAAATCAGCCCCGCTCTCCACAGCTGCTCTCACGCCATATCTAACTACCTCCACATCGTACATGTTTTTAATTGCAGGGCCCCTGGGGTAGGAGAGCTGTAGGCAGGGAAGGCCATACCTCTCCGCAGCCTCTCTAATAGCAAACCACAGGCTTAGCATAGAGTCCTCAAAGGGGCTGCCCCAGTAAACAGTTGCTGCAACAGCGTCAGCCCCCAAGGCAACAGCGTCTTCTACATAGCCAAAGCTACTCTGAAGAAGCCTCTGCTCCTCAGGCCTAAGATTTGTCTTACCTGTGATTTTAACTATGAGGGCAGCTCTATTTGCCCAAACATCATGGGTAAGGCTTGCCATGCCAGGAAGCATCATTACAGCATCAACACCTGCGTCCACAACCTTCTTCAAAATCACCTTTGGGTCTATGTGCTCTGGTGGAAAGTCCTTTGGACCGTGCTCTACACCGTGATCAAAAGCAAATACAACAGCCTTTCCATCTTTCAAAATCCTTTTAAGTCTAACAGCCTTTCCCACATAGCTAAACGACATGCTTCCTCATCACCACTAGTATTGCTATACCTTGCCAAGGCTTTATATCTGCTTTAACTGCTCTACCTCCTCTTCTCCATGCTCCTCAAGCTTTAGCTTATCCATTTTCTTAAGAGCGTATACATCTATAACCTCTTCAGCTATATCTATGCTTCTAGCCAGCATTCGAGTAATTATATCAACAACTCTGCAAAGTGGTACCTTATTTGCAAGTTCTTCTCTATATCTATTCCTAATGTCCTCCTCAAGCTTTTTAAGCTTTTCAACATTCTTAGTAACCCCTATAGCCATATTCTTGTCTATAAGTATAAAGGATTCACAGGCACTCTTGAAAACATCTATAGCACCCTTATATAGTTCTACCACAAAGGTTGGTGGCATGTCTAGTTGCATTAAAGATCTTGAAGCAATTACGGCGTGATCTCCTACGCGCTCAACAACCTTGAAAAACATTGTCATGTATATAGCATCATAATACCTCAGCTCTCTCTTACTCATTTCATAGGGGTCTCTGAGAATTGCTATGAGCTGTCTTAGTGCTAGCAGGTAGAGCTTGTCAACAAGGTTGTCTCTTGTTATAACAGCTTCTAAAATAGATTTATCTGCTGAGCCTGTGAGGTAAGAAACTATATCTTCATGCATGCTTACTGATAGCCTAACCATTCTCTTCATAACACTGCTTAAGTTACTGAGATTAGGGTCAACAACTACCTGAAGCATGATGTTAAATGCATCCTCATCCACTACCTCTAGCCCCATGAGCTTTTCTTTAGCTGTATTCACAGCTCTTTCCACAACCTCCCTTCTAACCCCTTTGTATGTGACCATGAGTGTTGCCGCACCTGCTACATAACCACCTATAATCTCTCTTACAACATCATCTTCAGAAAAAGTCGGATCTACAGAAATAAAGTGTTCTGTAGCGCTACTCTTACTCTGCTTAGACGGCATATAAATTCTGAGAGAAAGGTCTGGCAAAACCTCCATAACAACACTCATTTTAGGCTCTAACCCTATCTCTCTAACCCATGAATTGGGCAGTGATACAATGAATGTTGACTTACCCACTCTCTGTACTCTTCTTCTATATGTAGCCATTATACTCACCAAGATAGAGTAATACAGTAAAACCGTTAATAAATATACTGCGTTCATTAACATCTATATATGCATGTAAACATACATTCAAAGGATTCAAACTAGGTATAGTATAGAGTTATTGAGCTATAGTTGAGACTAAGAAAAGCAATAGTTTCATGTGATATATCTTTACACACCTATATAAGACCTAAGAAAAGCAATAGTGATATTTCTGCAAATTTATTTTTGAAGCTACATAGAGTTGTATAGTGCAAGGTGACGTGGTAATGAGAAGTGCTGTTATTGTTAGGTATGGTGAAATCACATTAAAAGGCCCGCTTGTTAGGAGAAAAATGGAACAGGCACTAGCTAAACATATAGTGTTTAGACTTGGTTATTGTGGTTTTAATGATTTTGATGTTGTGTTGGAAAGAGGCAGAATATTTGTTTATGTTGATAAGAGTGTTAATGATGTAGCTAAGTGCTTAACTAAGGTATTTGGCGTAGTATCTGTTAGCCCCTCCATAGAGATAGACAATGACATAGATGTAATTAAAGAGGCTGCTGTAAAAACTGTTTTGATTATATCTAAAGAAAGAAGAATTCAGAGTTTTGCTATTAGAGCTAGAAGGGTAGAGAGCTACCCCATTACTAGTAAGGATATAGAGAAAATTGTTGGTCAAGCTGTTAAAGATGCTACTGGTCTAAGGGTTGATTTAGAGAAGAGTGATTTGAATGTATTTATTGAGGTCAGGGAGAGGAGTGCTTATATATACACAGAAGTGCTTAAGGGTCCTGGAGGGCTTCCATACGGCATTGAGGGAAAATGCGTTGCACTGTTTTCAGGAGGTGTTGATAGTTCTATTGCTATGTGGATGGCGGCTAAGAGGGGGTGCGAGGTGGCGCCTTTGCACATGGTTGCAAGGCCTTTCTATAGTGATAAAGCTTTTGAAAGGGCTATCAATGTACTTAAGGCATTTAGAGAATGGGTTCCAAGAAAAGAGTTTGCAGCTTTTTTTGTTACTAATTACGGTGACTTACTTAAGAAAATTGTGGATGGTGTTAAGAAAAGGCTGGTTTGTTTAGCATGTAAAAGGCTCATACTGTTAATAGCGGCAAGAGTGGCCAAGGAGATTGGTGCAAAGGCTATTGTGACAGGAGAGTCCTTAGGTCAGGTAGCTAGTCAAACTCTAGACAATATATACGTTATTTCAAAGGGTATTGAAATTCCTGTTCTTAGACCACTGATAGGCTTTGATAAGGAGGAGATAGCGTCGCTGGCAAGGTCCCTGGGCTTTGAAATGGCTATGGCCAGCCTACCGGCTTGCTCAGCTCTCCCAGAGTTTCCTGAAACTCATGCAGAGCCAGGCGCTTTGGACGAATATGAAGAGCTTCTCACAAGGCTTTCACAAGAAGCTGTTTGGGAGGTGAAGAGCGTTGAATAACTTACTGCTTCTCCCCAAGTACTTTCTTTATAGAGCTTCCTGATAGTATTAGAATGCTGTTTTTCGGCACCCCCAATCTCTTTGCAATGACCTCGCATTTAGCTCTAAACAAGTGTAGTGTTTCTACTTCTTTACCTAGCTCTGCATATGCTTCAGCATTTGCTATGCCCTTGGCTATTACAAAGCCTTTGTTCATGTAGATTACAGGTGGCATGCTGCCAGGAGTTGCTACTACATCAAAGCCTTCTTTCTCAAGGCTCTCAATGGTTTCGTCTATTTCATAAGCCTTTTCTCTAACAACTAAAGTAACCCTGTAGCCGTGATTAATTAGGCTTTTCGCAAGAATCTTATCTATCTCAGCTTCACCAGCATTATCTAAAACCAAGTAGATTTCCCTATATCTCTTAAGCTCCACCACATCCTCTATGACAGGCTTGTCCCAGAGGGCTTCCTCTAAACTCCTAGTGCTTTCATAGCCCAGCACACTTGTATCTATGATATTTGCCGCTGCAGAGATCCTTATAGCCTCCCCTATGTCCCAGTTCACAGCCTCTAGATACCTTCTAACAATGCTTGCTACTCTCTTGCCAACCTCTCTCAAGCTTCTCTTAGCTTCTGTATAAGGGTCTTCAGATCTTGTCAAAGCCTTTACATATTCAAATGCTTCTACAAATGCTTTTGATCTACAGCTTTCTCTTTCCACAATATCAGCAAGTTTTACAAGTAGCTTTGAGATAAGATGTGAATGACCTAGTGAAATTAGATCCTTGGTTCTTGAATATATTAGGCAAAGCTTGCAGTAAGCATTATCAATCCACATAGCTATTAACAACCTCTACAACAGCTTTAAGATCCTCAGAATGTATCTCCCCCATGACTCCAATTCTTATTGACCTATCCTTTAAAGCCCCCATACCACCAGCTATTACATATCCGCGTTTCTTAAGCTCTGCTATAATCTCCCTAGCTTTTTGGGTATAAAATGCTGTAACTGTATAGCTTCTAAAGAGCTTCTTAGCAATTGGCTCTAGCTTTATGTTACTGTAGAGGTGTTCTGCTCTTTCTCTATGAAGTTCGTGATACTTCTCAACACCCATCTCCAGTATGTAGTCTAGCGCGGCATTGAGTCCATATATGACGTTTATTGGCGGTGTGTAGGGAGTTTCCCACTTCTTTAGAAACTGCAAAAACTTCTTTAAGTTCATTGACGGTGGTATGGGGGCTTTTGCTGTAGGCTCTTTGGATAGGTATAATATTGCTGCTCCAGGTGGAGAGATGAAGGCCTTTTGCGATGCCGTGGCTATAACATCTACTCTCTTTTTAAACACCTCTGCTGGAAATATTGAAACGCTGTCAACAAGTAGCACAGCTCCATGAGAATCTGCAACATCTTGATACTTCTCTATAAACCTGTTGGTAGTACCAGTACTAGTCTCATTATGCACTACAGCTACTGCCTTCACCTTGCCAACTTTTCTAACAACATCTTCTAGTACATCTGGTGGCGGAGCTTCTCCATAACTCCACTCCACTTTTTGAACAACAGCACCCCTTGATTCAACTGCTTCTGCAAGCCTCTCACCAAATTCTCCATTAACAACAACTATAACATTGTCCCCGGGATCTACATAGTTATACACCATTACATCAACAGCCAGAGTCCCAGTACCAGGAATAATTATAGGGATTGCGTTATAGACCTTTGTTAGCTTCTCTACAACCTCTCTAAAAACCTCCCTAAACTCCTCTGCTCTATGAAACTGCGGTTGCCTTGCCATAGCCTCTATGACTCGCTTTGGAATTTGTACAGGTCCTGGAGTAAGGTACTTCAAACCCACTTCACCGCTTCCGCTATGTTTTTAGCAAGCTCCTCTGCTATTCTATCCATAGCCTCCTCCGTCTCTGCACCAATGTGTGGTGTAACAATCACCTTGGGATGCCTAACGAGTTTCCAGAGACACTCATCTTTTGGAGGCTCTTGCTCTAAAACATCTAGAGCAACTCCGCCAAGCCTATCAACATGCTTTAACAAAGCATATGTATCTATAACCTCACCTCTACTAGTGTTCACTAATACACTGCCATCTCGCATCAGAGACAGCGTTTTATGGTTTATCATGCACCAGGTGAGTGGTGTTAGTGGTACGTGAAGAGACACTACATCGGCTCTGCTTAACAATTCCTCAAATTCTACTTGCCTACCGCCAATTTCGGCAACTTCTTGTGAAACATTTCTAATATCGTAAACAAGCACCTTCATACCAAGTGCACTTGCATAACGCGCTACCCTACTACCAATATTACCAAAGCCTACCACTCCGAGAGTCTTGCCGTAAAGCTCTCTTCCAATGTACTTGCCCTTGGGCCATCCACCCTCCTTAACCTCGTGAACAAGGCTGTAAAGCCTTCTGAACACCATAAGCATCAATGCTATTGTAAGCTCTGCTACACTAATTGCAGAAGCCTTAGGCGCATTTACAACAGCAATTCCCTTCCTTATGGCGTACTCTACATCAACATTGTCAAGCCCTATGCCGTACCTTGCCAACACCTTCAGGTTAACTGCTCTATCAATAACCTCCCTACCTATCCTAAGCCTACCCCTAAATACAAGCACATGATAATCATGTACAACATGTAGAAGCTCTTCCAGCGAGATCCCTGGGCTGTAGCATACTTCAAATCTCATGCTATTTAAGCTACTCAAGAACTTTAGCGATACTCTATCTACAACAAGTACTTTATACCTTTCGACAAACGAAATTCACCATTTAACTCACTACCTCAACTACTAAATAACAAGGGTATTTAAGCTTACTGTTTAATACCGCTTATACATGCTTTAAGCATCTAAACAGTATTTAAATTATGGCTCACGAACAGCACCATCAAAAATCTGAGTGTGCAGAGCAAAGGTATGATTCCGTGCACAACGCGTCTATCACTCCAAACGGTTTCGCTATACTTAAGCTACATGAGTTCGCACTATGCAATACAAAGCTACTTATTTTAGGTCTGTACAAGATTTAGCACCTAAAAAAGCCCCTATGCAAACTTTAGAATGGTGTAACTTATGTCTAGTGAAATGAAGTTTTTCAGAGAGATTTATCCATTTGAAACAGTGCCTCGCTTTACTGTTTCAGATCTTGAGATTCGTGACAACTTAAGTAAGATATTTCTTACAGATACAACACTTAGAGATGGTCAGCAAGGTTGGAGAGTGTTTACAGTTGAGGAGTGTGAGAAAATTTATGAACTGCTTGCAGATATCGGTGGAAGAGGTGCTATAACAAGTGCTGAGGTGTTTCTGTATACTGAGAGAGATAGAGAAACTGTAAAGAGGCTCTTGTCATATGGCTATGAGTATCCAAAGGTTATTGGATGGATTAGAGCCACGGAGGCTGATCTTAGGCTAGTTATGGATATGGGGCTTGATGAAACAGTTATGCTTATGTCAATATCTGACTACCACATTAAATACAAATTTAATGCTACTAGAGAAGAGGCGTTTAGGAAGTACCTTGAGGTTGCCGAAAAGGCATTGAGCCATGGAATAGTAGTTAGGGCTTCTCTTGAAGACGTAACAAGAGCAGATCTCTTCGGAGCTGTAATACCCTTTGTGAAGACTCTTCTCACACTTAGCGAGAGGTATAGAGTACCTGTAAAGCTAAAGCTTCCTGACACCCTTGGGCTCGGCTTACCATTTCCAGAAGTACCTGCACCACGTGGAATTCCCGCCATAGTTCAGGCTATTAGGAAAGCTACGGGAATGCCGCAGGAATACATAGAGTTTCACGGACACAATGACTTTGGCTTAGTTGTAGCAAACCATATAGCAGCATGGATGTATGGAGCTGCAGGTGCTAACTGTACCCTACTTGGAATTGGTGAACGCGCAGGCAATTGCCCTCTAGAAGTAATGGCACTACACTACGCAAGCATTGTAGGAACAAGTAATATAAATCTGAAGGCAATATCCAAGATCCCCGAAGTCTTTGAGAAAATGGGCTTAAAAATTATTGATCATTACCCTGTTGTAGGGAGAAATGCGTTTAGAACAAAAGCCGGAATTCATGCTGATGGCCTTTTAAAGAACCCAGAGGTGTACTTACCCTTTGACCCAGTAAAAGTGCTTGGACTTCCTTACTCAGTTGCTATAACACCCTACTCTGGGAGATCAGCCATTGTAATTTGGTTGAAGAACTACCTAGGCATTAATAGCATATCAAAAGATGACCCACGAGTTGTTGCAATATACAATGAAGTTGTGGAGCTTTTCAATAAAAATAATAGAGTAGAGCCTCTTACAGATAGTGAGATGTTTGCAATAGTTAGGAAGTATTTTCAGGAAACACCAGGATCCCAATATAAGACACGATAATTACAGCTAAGTAGCGTTTTTCAAAGACTTTTGAAAGAAGGTGCCTGTGTATTGGCTTTAATAGACAGAATTGTTTCTAAGGCTTTGAATAAGACTGTATCGCCAGGAGACATTGTTATAGTAGATATAGATGCTGTTTACGCTCAGGATGGTACTGCACCATTAGTCATAGATGCTGTTGAGAAAGAGCTTGAACTCAAAAGAAAGGTGGCTGTAGAGAGAGCATTTTTCTTTATCGATCACTCAGCCCCCGCACCCCATGTTGCTGCTGCAACTGTTCATAAAGAGATGAGGAGATTTGCAAAGGAGTATGGTGTGAGGCTTTTTGATGTAGGTTATGGAATTAGTCACCAGGTTGTAGTGGAAGAGGGGTTGGTTAGGCCAGGTATGATTGTTGTTGGAGCTGACAGCCATACGCCAACAATTGGAGCTATAGGGGTGTATGCTACTGGTGTAGGGAGTACTGATGCTGCTATAGCTATGATGTTTGGAAAGCTCTGGCTAAGAGTCCCGGAAACGGTTAAGGTTATGCTGTGCGGCTCTTTGGCGAGGGGTGTTATGAGTAAAGATATAGCTCTATTCATACTAGGAGAGGTGAAGTCTGATGGTATGCTTGGAAAAGCTGTTGAGTTTAGAGGTGAGGCTCTCAAGAAGCTCAGCATAGATTCTAGAATGACTCTTACAAATATGTGTACAGAAATGAGTGCTGAATCAGCCATAATCCCAGTAGATGAGGTTACTAGGAAGTGGCTTACTGAAAGAGGTTATAATGTTTTCAGAGGTGTTGAGTGGGATAAGGAAGAGGGGTATGTGGACGAGCTACCTGTAGAGGTTTCTAAATTAGAGCCTCTAGTTGCTGCTCCACCAGATGTAGATAATGTGAAGAGTGTTAATGAGATTAGCAGTATTGAAGTTGACCAAGTGTTTATAGGTTCTTGTACAAACGGTAGGCTAGAGGATATAGAGGTGGCCGCGAGGATCCTCCATAATAGAAGGGTAAAGGAGGGAGTGAGGTGCATAGTGGCACCAGCCTCCAGGAAGGTGTATAGAGAGGCTTTAAAGAGAGGTTATATAGATACCCTAGTAGAGGCTGGGTGTGTAATAGCGCCACCTACCTGCGGTCCTTGCGTAGGTGCTCACATGGGGCTCTTAGCGTCTGGCGAAGTTGCTGTAGCTACTACCAATAGAAACTTCCCAGGTAGAATGGGGCATAGGGAAAGCAAAGTATACCTAGCATCACCTGCAGTAGCAGCTGCCTCAGCTATTGAGGGAAGAATTGCTGATCCGAGAAAGTATCTTTCTTGAGGTGTTCCTAATGATTGTGCGTGGAAAGTGTTGGAAACTCGGAGACAATATAAGTACAGATCACATAATATCTGGAAAGTACAAGTTTGAAGCAATAGACAATTTAAACAAGATGGTAGTTCATGTACTAGAGGATGTCATTCCGAATTTCTATAAGCTTGTGTCTAAAGGTGATGTAATTGTTGCTGGAAAGAACTTTGGTAAGGGATCTAGCAGAGAGCAGGCTCCCAGGCTACTTAAGCTTGTGGGGGTTGGGGCTATTGTTGCAAAGAGCTTTGCACATATTTTTTATAGAAATGCTATAAACATAGGGCTACCTGTTGTTATAGCTAAAGTCATTCCAGATGTAAGTGAGACTGGAGATGTTATAGAGGTTGATGTAATTAATGGTATTGTTAAAAACGTAACTAAAGGTGTTGAGGAAAAGGTGGCACCTTACCCAAAGGAAATTCTTGAAATTTTAGTTAGTGGAGGCGCTATTGAGTACATTAAGAGGTGGGGTGGTTTGCTATGGTCAAGAAGTACAGAATAGGCGTTCTTAAGGGCGATGGTATAGGTCCTGAAATAGTTCAAGCAACTATGGATGTGCTCAACGCCTTGGAGCTCGACTTTGAGTATGTAGAGCTTTATGGTGGTTATGAGTACTTTAAGAAAACAGGTAAAGTACTTCAGGACGATTTTTTTGATGTTGTGAAAAGACTTGACGCTATTTTAAAAGGACCTCTCTATACTCCTCCACATGAAAAGGAGTTTAAGAGTGTAAACGTGCTTCTTAGAAAAGAGCTAGATTTATATGCAAATGTTAGACCTTTTCACAGCTTTAAGGGCTTTTCATTAAAGGACTTTAATTTCATTATCATTAGGGAGAATACTGAGGATCTTTACTTAGGTCTTGAGGGTTTTTACAGAGGAGTTGCCCTAGCTTTGAAGGTTATAAGCTATGAAGGGGCTAAGAGAATTGCTGAGTTTGGTTTTAATTACGCTAAAAGCAATGGCTTTAAGAGAGTTACAGTAGTTCACAAGGCTAACATACTTAAGGTTTCTGATGGCCTGTTCAGAGACGTGTTCTTTGAAGTTGCTAAGAGGTATCCTGAGCTGCAAGCAGATGAGCTAATTGTTGATACAGCTGGTTACACCATTGTGAAGAGCCCTGAGAGGCTTGGGGTTTTGGTAGCACCTAATCTTTATGGAGACATACTTGCAGATGTAGCAGCAGCTGTTGTAGGAAGCCTAGGGCTATGCGGTTCTGCTCAAATAGGTGAAAAAATGGCTGTTTTTGAGCCTGTTCACGGAGTTGCGCTTGATATTGCTGGAAAGGGTGTGGCTAATCCGATAGGCGAGCTAGAGTCAGCTAAGCTTATGCTACTTTACCTCTCTCAAAAATATTCAGATCACAAGCTCTACGAAAAAGCCCTCAAATTAGATGTAGCAGTTCGTAAAACAGTTGAAGAGCTCAAAGTGCTGACGCCTGACCTGGGAGGTGATGGCAAGACCATAGATGTTATTAATTCTATCATAAAATTAGTTCAGCTCAGTAATGCATAGGTAGATTTTTTAACCCTGCACAAGAAAAGTTAAAAGTGTTGGTGGATATCTTGGAAACATAGCTAGGCTTGTACATACCCAAGGAAAAAGTGTTGGTATATTTAAGAATGGCGTAAAGCTTCGTTGCATAGCCTGCGAATATACTGCTGACGCAGATCCCTGGCTCTTCTTATGCCCTAAATGCAGAAACTTACTAGAGGTTACAATGCCTAGTAACACAGAGTTTGATTGGAGCATAGCAAGAAGGCGAAGGTTTGGAGTCTGGAGATACCGCGAGCTTCTTCCACTACATAATGATATAGAGCCTGTAACGTTATGTGAAGGAGGAACTCCCCTTATAAAAATTAGCAGGGCTATGAATGGTAATGTATTTGTGAAGTTTGAAGGAGCTAATCCTACTGGAAGCTTTAAGGATAGGGGAATGACCGTGGGAATCACCATTGCTAAGAGCCTTGGCGTTGAAGGTGTAATTGTCGCTAGTACTGGCAATACTGCAGCTTCAGCAGCTGCATATGCGGCGAGAGCTGGGTTGCAATGTATTGTTGTACTGCCTCGTGGAGGTGTTGCTAAGGGTAAGCTTGCTCAAGCGCTTCTTCACGGTGCAAAGATAGTGGAAGTTGATGGTGTTTTTGATGATGCGCTAGAGGAGGTGTTTACAGAGGTTGTGATCAATGGTAAGAGGAACTTGTATCCTCTTAACTCCTATAATCCATGGAGACTAGAGGGGCAGAAAACCCTTGCTTTTGAGATCGTAGATGAGCTGAGAGAACCACCTGACTACGTATTTGTTCCTGTAGGAAACGCTGGAAATATTTCAGCTATTTGGAAGGGATTCAAAGAGCTCTACAACTATGGTTTAATAAGAAAGCTGCCTAAGATGGTGGGAGTACAGGCTGAGGGAGCAGCACCTCTCGCAAAAACCTGGACCTTAAAGAGTAGAACATTGATTCCTATTGAAAGGCCTATGACAATAGCCTCCGCTATCAGAATAGGGAGGCCTGTCAACTGGTTAAAGGCTTTAAAAGCTGTTGAGGAGTCTAGCGGAGTGTTTATAACAGTTTCTGATGATGAAATAGTCAATAGTATGAGAGATTTAGCTGTGTATGAAGGAGTAGGCGTTGAGCCTGCAAGTGCAGCTTCTCTTGCTGGTTACAGAAAGGCTTTAGAAATTGGGATAATAGATAAAGGTGATGTAGCGGTGTTGGTTGCTACAGGACATGCGCTTAAAGACCCGGATACAATAACAAAGTACTTCTCAAGAGGAGATTAACGTGGCAGAGTTTATACCAAGACTTATGTGCACTCAACACCCAGATGCTACAGTAAGGGTTACGGCTCAGGACGAAGTTGATGAAGCTATTCAAGGGTTTACAATGTTTGAATGCGATGAGGTTATGAGTGACTATGAGGGGAAGCTTACACCTTATGCACAGCCAAAAGATATTGTGCTAAGGGCAAGCAGGCTTGGTATTGCTATAGGGGAAAAGTTTTTTGTGACTCCAAGAATACCAAACCCGAGACTCGAGGATATAGATAGAGTTGCACTTTCTGTAGAGGCTTCGCTTATAGCAAATTACTACTCTTACAAGCATTTGAACACCCAGGCAGTAAAGTGGATTATTCTGCCCATGACTGAAGAGCCAGAGATTATTAGACTTGTACAGAGACTTATAATAAAGAAGATGAAGGTGTATTACGAGGAGCTCGGGCTTCCAAAAATGGATATACAGCTCATTCCTCTAGTAGAGGATAGTAGTAGGTTTTTGGAAATCTATAGGTTCGTAACAATTCTCTACAACACATTAAAGGAATTCAATGTAGAGCTCCGACACATGAGAGTATTTCTGGGCAAAAGCGATGCTGCTGTAAAAACAGGCCACATAGCTTCAGCTCTAGCACTAATGTATGCACTACACGAGTTATCTAAAATAGATGAAGAGCTTGATATGGACATTCAACCCATTATAGGCATGGGCTCACCAGCGTTTAGAGGTGGAATAAACAATCCGAAGCTAGTTGATTACGAGGTTCGGCATTACCAAGGCTATAAAACAGCAACTATACAATCTGCAGTAAGATATGACGTTCCCTACAGTGAGTATCGAAAAGTCTCTTCATCAATCCTGCAGTGGTTAGGAAAGCCTATAAAGAAGGTAGAGGCAAGCATCATTAGGTTAGTACGTAAGGCTTCTGAAAGCTATAGAAAAACTGTAACAAGGTATCTCGATAATTTAATTAAATACGCGTCCTGCATTCCATCAACTAGAGATAGGGTTACATGGAGAGAGTACGGTAGAGCCTTTGGTTTAGAAGATAAGCTACTTAATGTTCCTAGAGCAATTGTTTATACAGCCACATGGTATGTCCTTGGGCTTCCACCAATATTCTTAGACGCAGAATTTGTTATTGAGGCTTATAAAAACAATGAGATAGATGAAATACTTAACTATATGCCGTACCTAACAGAGGAGTGGGAGTATGAAGCACAATTTTACATACCCTCCGTTGTATCAAGAAGACTTGATGAATTAATTGTGAAGAGGGTTAATGAGGCTCTAGACTACATGGGGATAAAGCCTGAGCCAAACGAGACCTACAAAAATATTTTAGAGCTTAATCCAGTAGAGCCACATGTAATAGCCTTAGCAAAAATCAGAGGCTTTCTTGGCTAGTGATGAGTAATCCGGTTCCTGAGACGTGATGAACCCCGTTTAGCTGATCACAATTAAAACTTATTAGCCCACGCCACTCTTCAAAGACCTCGAAGAGCCTTGAGCCCGATTAATAGGAAATACGTGGCTATTGCTACAATCATAGTTTTAATTGTAGCTATATCAATAGTGTTTGTATACACTTACTATATAACATCTAGCAGGCCTTTACCAAGCCAACTTACAACCCCTACACCCACTCAGCCTTTAGAGAGAAAAGAGAAGATTGCTGTTTATGCTTATAGGGATGTGATTACAGGTATAGATCCGGGAGCCGAAGATGATATAGGGATAATAGTACTTGGACTAGTATATGAGCCTCTTTTGTATTACAATCCACTGACTAAGGAATTTAAACCAGCACTTGCTGTAGAGTGGCTTAAAGTTAACGACACTGCATGGTTATTTAAGTTAAGGCCAAATGTGAAATTCCATGATGGTAGCCTTCTTACTGCTGATGCTGTGCGCTTTACCATTATGAGAAATAAGGCGCTATATAATGAGAAGGGGGTTGGGTGTGGATGGATATGGGACTCTGTTGAAGATGTAATACCGCTTAACAATACTGCTGTACTGTTTAAGCTTAGGTATCCTGCCCCCCTAGACCTCGTAGCATCTGCAACATATTCTGCATACATATACTGCCCCAATGTAATGAAGTATGCTAACGCATCTAGTCTAACTGATGATAGCATAAGGATGTGGTTTGAACAAGGCAATTATTGTGGTACTGGACCCTACAAAATTGTTTCATATAAGCCTGAATCAGAGGTTATTTTAAAGAAATTCGATGAGTGGTGGGGCTGGAGTATTATAGATAACCAAAACGCTCCAGATACTGTTATAATAAAAATTGTTGAAGAGCCTGCTCAACAAGAGCTAGGACTTGTATCAGGAAATATAGATATTGCTACAAATATTCCTAAGACCAGCATTCCCAACCTCCTGAGGCTTGGCTATAAAGTTTATAACGCTACGTTTTACTATAACTTTATCCTCATGTTTAACGTACGGAAATGGCCTACAAATATAACAGAGTTTAGGAAAGCCATAGCATATGCCATTCCATGGAATGATATAGTTCCAGTAGCATTTCAAGGCTATGGAAGGCTTGGTAGTGGCTTGGTTCCCTACGGCTTTCCAGGACATGTAGAGGGTCTGCATTATGAATACAACCTCACTAAGGCAAAGGAGCTTTTAAAGAGCATTGGAATAACTGACGCTAAGCTAGAGCTTGTAATAACCTCTGGTTATGAAGAAGAAGAGAGATTTGCCCAACTACTTAAAGCTTCTCTTCAACAAATAGGTATAGAGGTAAACATCATTGCCCTGCCATGGGAGCAGGTAAAGGAGAAGGGAATGGCTGTGTGGAGCAATCTTGAAGAGGCTCCTCACATTATCGTAAATGATTGGTGGCCTACCTACGCAACTCCCTACGACTTTCTCTACCTACTTCACAGCAACAATACTGTGTGGAACTGGAGTGGTTATGTGAATCCCGATTACGATGAGATTATTGATGAGGCGTTTGATATTGAAGGTAGAGATTATGAAAAAGCGTTGAATCTCTATGTAGAGGCTCAGAAAACGATATTTAATGAGGCTATAGCGCTAAACTTGTGTGACTCTGTCCATCCATTTGTATATGATGGTGATAAGATTAGGTTTAGAGAAGGTGCCTTCAACCCCATGTATAGCTTCGTAATATTCTTCCAATATGTTGAAGTGTTGACATAGCTAGGAAGCAGAAATGCTACTTGCATACGTCTTAAAAAGGGTGGTGCTCAGTATCCTCATTATTTTTGGAGTAATTGCCCTGTCCTATGTATTGATATACATCATGCCAGGTAACCCTGCGTACACATGGGTTGGAAAGCCGAAGGGTCCTAAGGCAGCTGAAGCAATACAGATTGCTGTAAGAGAGCTAGGCCTTGATAAACCGTTTTATATTCAGCTATATGAGGTTACTACAAGATTTTTCAGTTTTAACTGGGGAGTTTCATTAAGATTTAAGCAACCTGTTGCAACGATTGCTATCAGGAGTCTTGTAGCAACTCTTGAGGCTCTCATAATAGCATATGTTATTGCCATACCCCTGGGCATTCTAATAGGCTCAATTGCAGCTCTTTACAGAAGTTCACTAGGGGATAAAGCTATATACACCCTTACCTCAATCCTCATAGCCTCCCCAAGGTTTTGGTTAGCAGCCCTTACACTCATAATTCTACAAGCTCTTAACGTAAATGTATTTGGAAGAATAGGAGTTGAATACCAACCCACAATAACTATTGTCACAGGTTCGTACATTATAGATAGTTTAATTAGTGGAAGAATTGATACGTTTCTTGACGCCTTAACAAGGACGCTGCCTCCAGCTTTACTAGTCTCACTATATCCATTCGCATTAGTTGTGAGAATTGTAAGGATTTCACTATCAGAAAAGCTACATGAAGAGTACTTCAGACAGGCCCTTTCATATGGTATAAGCGGTTGGTATGCAGTTAAGCGCTATGCGTTACGTAGTGTAATTCCTGTTTTAGCACAGATAATGGGTATTACCATAGCATACAGCTTGGTAGATGTTGCAACAATTGAGAGTGTATTTGGAAGAGAGGGTGTTGGTATTGCGTTAGCAAAGGCCATACCTTACAATGACTATCCGCTAATAATAGGATTGCTAACAGTGGTTTCAATAGCTTTCATCATATCCTTTACAGTTGCTGACATAGTTCACAAGCTGGTTGATCCTAGGGTGAGGATATGATTAAGCAGCTTTCTCTTGACTCTGCAAAGCTCTTGAAGAAAAGCCCTAAGTTTAGGTTAGGATTTGCAATAACCCTTGCTATGGTTTTTCTAAGTGTTGTAGGGCTTATCGCATCTCCTTATGCAGATGAGGGCTGGGGTCTTGTATCTCCAGAGGCGCTAACCAGACAAGGACTTCCACCCTGCCTTCCTTTCTCATGCCCTTCACTTTCGCATTTATTTGGAACAGATGAAATGGGTAGAGACTTACTTAGCAGAATACTTGTTGGCACACACATAGCTTTACTTCAAGTTGTTTCAGTACTACTGCTAAGCCTTTTCTTAGGTATTTTCTTAGGGATTTTAGCAGGGTACAGTAATCGTGTTGTAGAAAAGCTCTTGACATACTTAACGGAGCTGTTCATGGTAATGCCATCGTTTATAGTTGCCGCAGCCTTCGTTGTAGTATTTGGTAGAGGTATGTTAACGGTTATCATGGCCTTGGTGCTAACATGGTGGCCTTGGTATGCTAAAACGGCATACACAATTGTTAGAGGGCTTAGAGAACTTGACTTTATTGTAATTTGCGAGGTTATGGGGGCTTCCAGAGCTTACATAATTTTTAAGCATATACTGCCAAATACCCTTCCAATAGTATTAGTGCAAGCAATTGGAGATGCGGGCTCTATAGCCATAGAGATTGCCTCGATAAACTTCCTCATAGGCACAGCCTCTGCTCAATCAATAGACTTGCCTGAGTGGGGCATGATCATGGGGTATGGGCTTAGGTACATTAGAACCTACTGGTGGATCACCATATACCCAGGCACATTCTTACTAATCTTGGCACTAGGCCTTGTACTCATGGGGGATGGGCTTAGCGAGTATATAAGCCCTGTCTTAAGGAGGAGGTGGAAGTCATGGATATAAATAGCGAGAGTATTGTGAAGGCAGAAGGTCTTTCAATAGGTTATGAAACAGATGAAGGCATTTTATGGGCTGTAAAGGAGGTTTCTTTTGAAGTTCCAAAAACATCAGTTTTTTGTATTGTTGGAGAGAGCGGATCTGGAAAAACAACACTAGGCAACGCAATTTCAGGACTTCTCCCACCATATGTGCTTACACAAGGATATCTTGTTGTAGATAACATTGTAGTCATAAATAACGATAAGAACAACCTTAAAGCTGCTAGAGGCATTGCTGTAAGAATTCCACAAAACCCTTCTTCCGCATTAAATCCATACTTAAAGGTAAGGGCGTTATTTGAGGATGTAATGAAAAGCAAAGCTAAAAACGTGTCTAAAGCTGAAGTTAGAGAAGCTATAGTAAAGTACCTCTCTATAATGCAACTTGATGAAGAGGTTCTCGAACTATACCCCTACCAACTTTCAGGAGGTATGGCACAGAGAGTTGCCATAGCACTAGCACTAGCTGCTAAGCCCAGGATTATTGTAGCTGATGAACCTACAAGTAACCTCGATGCCTATCTAAGAAGCTCTGTTGGAAGTTTGCTAAAGAGACTTATTGAATTTGGAATAACAGTTGTCGTAATAACACATGACATTGTGTTTGCATCACATGTCTGCAACTACATTGTCGTAATGTATGGAGGTAGAGTTGTTGAAGTGGGTAAGGTTGAGGAAGTTTTATCGCAACCCCTACATCCATACACAATGCTACTAATAGAGGCTGCTACTCTGAAGAAGGTGTCTACAAATAGTATGAGAGTGAGTGCCATAGAAGGTGTCGGAGAATCTGGGTGTGTTTACAAGAGTAAGTGCCCCTATAGAGTAAATACATGTCAAGCAGTGCCCTTGCTGAAATATGTATCGAAAACACATGGTGTTGCATGTTGGAGAGCCATAACCTAGTTGATGTAAGGAGCTTGTGGGTTTCTTATAGGAAGCCTAAGTGGGGTGGACTTAGGAGTTCTGAAATTTATGTATTAAAGGATATAACATTTCAAGTTGGTTATGGTGAGGTTTACGGTATTGTGGGGGCAAGCGGTTCTGGAAAGACAACTCTTTTAAAAAGCATCTTAGGGCTTGTAAAACCGAAAAAAGGAAAGGTATTCATAGGGGGAAAGGACATTTATAGTAGTAGTGATGCCTACAAAGAAGTAATGTCAAAAATAGGGTATGTGTCTCAAGACCCCTACTCATCAATGGATCCGCGCATGAAGATAGGAGATATTGTGGGAGAGCCTCTTAGAATACTCAAAGCCCCTTCAGCAACCATTGCTAAGTATGTTGAAAAAGTGCTTGAGTTAGTGCACCTCAGCACTTCAGTTATTGACAAGTATCCATATCAGCTTAGTGGTGGAATGCTGCAGAGAGTGGCAATTGCGCGAGCCCTCATTTTAAAACCTCAGCTAATACTACTTGATGAGCCCACTTCATTTCTTGATGTAGTTACTCAAGCAGAGATTTTGGCTATTCTAAAGGAGCTGAGGGATATTACAGGGTGTAGTTACATTATAGTCTCTCACGACCTAAGCGTTGTAGCTTACCTCTCAACAAAAATAGCGGTGCTACTCAGGGGATATATAGTTGAAGAGGGAGCTGTAAACCAAGTACTCTACAGACCTCTCCATCCCTATACTCAACTGCTTGTGGAGAGCTCAAAATACATTAAGTCTATTGAGCCAGAATTCTCTGACGTAGGATGCCCCATGCATAAATCATGCCCTTGGGCAAGCAGCATATGTGAACAAGAAATGCCAAAGGTATTTATGGTTAACGGAGCTAAGGTACGTTGCTGGAAATATTCAGGAGGTGTGCAAAGCTAAAGACAATTACCTTATAAGCTATCCTAAGCATTAGATTTTCATGGTGTGTAAAGCTCATGTCATCTAAGCACGGGCTTTCACCATCTAGGAGGTGGCTAAGTAGCGAGAGGATTGCGCTAAGGGTTCTAGAGGAGCTTGGGTTTAAGATTGTAGAGACTAGAAAGAAGATTTCAATAAATGGTGTTGAAGTTGGGGAGATAGATGCTATTGTTGAAGATGAAAATGGTGTTAAGTGGGGTGTTGAAATAAAGGCTGGGAGAATTGATGTGACTGGGGTTAGGCAAGCATATGTAAACTCGATTATAGCTGAGGTTAAACCAATGATCATATGCAAGGGCTTTGCCGATGATGCTGCTAAAGAACTTGCAGAAAAACTGGGTGTTAAGGTTATGGAGCTTTCTGATGTATTTCTAGTCGATAGTGAGGAACTTGAAGTCGTAATTAGGGAGGTTATGGAGAACACTCTTGCAGATTACCTTGAAACACTCTTTGCAACTCCTTTAAATATTAAGCAAGAGTGGCTTGAGGTGCTTAACGCTATAGCATCTTCACACAGTATTGAGGAGGCTTGCGAGAAACTGGGTGTTGATGTAAGTACCTTGACAAGGAAGCTAAGTGAGTTGAGAAGTTCAGGCGTGCTTCCTCAATGGGCAAGAAAGTACACATCGATAAAAAGAGTAGCTCAGATAATGCTTCAGCGGTATTCAACATTACAAGTAGTTACTGAGGCTCAAAAAGTTTTAGAGCTTTTAAAGCAGTTGAGAGATCAGCTAAACCAATTGCTAACTACATTATCAAACTTAAGAAAGAGTTTTGAGTCTCTTAGAGAAGGACAAACGTAAAATGCTGTTATACATAGCCCTTTTTAACTAAGAGCTCTGCTATTAGGACTCCTGTACCTGCCGCACCTCTTATGGTGTTATGTCCTAGAGCAATGTACTTTACGCCATTCAGCGTCTTATCTTCTCTAACTCTTCCAATTACAACACTCATTCCATTACCCTCTAATCTATCAAGCCTAGGCTGAGGTCTATCAACCTCTCTTCTAATTACAATAGGTTTTTCAGGTGCTGTTGGAAGCCCCATACCCTTTATTTTATTGCCTCTAAATTCCTCCATAACCTTGACAACTTCGTCTACTGTAGCCCTAGTTTTGAGCTCAACAAAAATGGCCTCGGTATGCCCTTCTAAAACCATTACTCTGTGACAGCTTGCTGTAACAGATATTGAGTTATTGAACTCAATTCTGTTTCCATTAAAGAAGCCTAGTATCTTCCTTGACTCATTCTCTACTTTCTCTTCCTCTCCCTCTATGTACGGTATCAGATTATCGAGTATGAGCATTGATGGAACGCCCGTAAGCCCTGCTCCTGATAACGCTTGCATTGTTGCTATAACAACTCTACCAATGCCAAACTCATCCGCTAGAGGTTTCAAGGATAGTGTTGCTATTGCTGTAGTACAGTTGGGCACCTTCACAACAGCCCCACTCCAGCCCCTGTTCCTCCTCTGCACCTCCACAGCGTCAATGTGATCTGCATTAACTTCTGGGTTAAGCAGAGGTATGTCTGGTTCAAGTCTCATAGGACTTGCGTTAGAAACTACAATAATGCCTCTTTTTGCCAGCTGAGGCTCTAGCTCCTTAGCAACATCTGGTGGTAGTGCTGTGAACACTATATCTACTTTCTCCTTAACCAGTAGGTCCACATTAATTGGGTAAAGTGTTAGTTCAAAAGCTTGTTTAGGTAAAGGTTTTTCTAAAACCCATGTAACGGCTTCTGCATAAGTCTTTCCAGCACCTCTTTCAGAAGCCATTACAAGTGCGAGTTCAAACCATGGGTGATTAGCTAAGAGCTGTACAAATCTTTGGCCTACTAAGCCAGTGGCACCTAGTACAGCAACACGTTTCATTTTAATCAACCTCCTCAAAAACCTTTTTATGAAGCAACTTTAAAGTGCTTACTTCACTTCCCTTCTTCACGTGCATTATTATTGAAGGCCTGTAGTAGTATGTCTGAAGCCCCATAATTTCAACACCTTGTTCATAAAGTATGTCAATAACCTTTTTAATAAAACTTGTATCACTAACTCCTTCACCTATAATCGCTATGTACGGCATTTCGTGAAGTGATCTGTGCATCATTACCTTTGGCCCCCTATGCTCCTTTGGAATTGCCTGAACGATTTTCGTGCCAAAGAGTTTCCATGAGCCTATGTGCACTACAGAGCCATAGAACTTTTCCAGAGGTTCAAATGCCTTTGGGTTTATTCTCTTAGCACCATGTAGTGCTGCTTCCATAGCCTCTCTATAGCTCATCACCTTCACAATCCTTGCAGTTGGAATTACTGAAGGGTCTGCTGTCATAATTCCATCAACTTCTGTTACTAGGTAAACATCATTAAGCCTAAGAAGTGCTGCTATTGTTGTGGCTGTATAATCTGAACCTCCTCTACCAAGGGTTGTAACTCTACCATCTTCTGTAGCACCTATGAATCCCTCTATTACCGGTACTGCGGCTGTACTTATAATTGAGTTGACTAGCTTCTCTAAGTGATTTGCTGTTGTTACGTAATCTATTGTTGCATCTCCATGCACATCATTAGTTATTATAAGCTCGCGAGCATTGAGCTCTAGTGCTCTCACACCCATAGCTTCAAGTGCTTCTACCATTAAGACCTTGCTTATCCTCTCTCCAAAGGAGAGTATAAGATCTTGTAATACAGGGTCATAACCTTCTATAACTGAGTTAGTTATTCTCTTAAGCAATTCGAGCTCCTCCAAAACCCTTTTGTAAACTTTTTGCGATCCTAATTCTGTCGCTATTCCCATGTACAAATCAAAAACCTTGCCAAGTTTTTCAGCAGCCCCCCTTGTTACTTCAAGTAAAGCGTCTGTAACACCTTTTGCAGCACTTACCACTACTATTGGTAATAGTCCTTCATCAACAAACTTCTTTATGTTCTTAGCAGCCTCCAAGTAGGACTTACCATCTTTTAATAGAGAGCCTCCTACCTTAATTGCACATAGGCTTTCTCTTTCACTCAAGTAAACCACCTCAAAGCCACTTCTAACACGTCGTCAAGAACTGTATGTGCTGTTTCCATCCTGCCACCACCTCTTCCAATAAAGAAGAGCTCTGTGGCATCACTCTTAATCTTCACACCATTTAGTGTACCATTTATTTGTGCAAACACATTTTCCCTAGGTATTCTCTCAATCTTTACTGAAGCCACCATTTTTTGAGCATCTAGAGATGCTATATACTTTATGACTTGGCCTTGTTTGACAGCATCCAGCACATCTTTCAACGTTATTTTAGTCACGCTCTCTCTATAGATGCTGTTTATGTTTATGGGCTTTCCTATAACATATGATATTATTGTAAGCTTAGCAGCAGCGTCAAAGCCTTCTATATCTAGTGTAGGATCTGTTTCGGCAATGCCTAGTGCTTGTGCTTTTTTCAATGCCTGTTCAAAGTCAAGCAAATTATCATGCATTTCTGTTAGGATATAGTTTGTGGTGGCATTTAGTATCCCCTCCACCTTCTCTATGTCGTGACTCTTCATACTCGCTAACACCTCTAAAAATGGTGTTCCGCCCATAACCGTTGCTCTGAATTTAACAGCAAGCTTTCTAACCTTAGCCTCTGCCATAATGTCTTCGTAATGAAGCACAAGCGGTGCCTTATTTGCAGTGACAACGTGAGCTCCGCTCTTCAATGCAAGCATTATGTTTGTGAAGCCAGGTTCTCCAGATACGTAATTTGCTGGTGTAAGCTCTACATGGATATTAGGAGCCGCTTTGCTATATACCTCCTCTACATTTACACCCTGCTTCGCATAGGAGCCGAACATGTATATACCGGACTTTGGAACTTCGCAGAGCTTTAGCATCTCATAGTCATCAAGTCCGCTAGGCTTTATCACCATACCCTTAGAATCCACAACAGCAACAACATTTATGTTTACGCCATACTTTTTAGCTAGCAGTTTTCTTTTTAGAGCTAGTACTCTTACAAAGGCTCTTCCAATGTTTCCAAAGCCTATTACAGCTATATTTACATTCTTCATTCTACCACCTCTACTACCTCAGCTCCCTTCGGGGAGACGTAAGAAACAAAAGCGTGTGCTTCTACCCCCCTCTCATTGAGAAGGCTTTTAACCTTTTCTCCAATCCTTGCAACTGCAACAACATCTTCATGCACTATGAAAACTGAAGGACCAGCACCACTTATGTTAAAACCATAGGCACCTTCGCTTAAGGCTAGCTTCTTCATTTCACTATAAAACGGAATTATACTAGCTCTACAAGGCTCTACAACATAGTCTGTCGAAATTGCTTCACCAAAGACCTTGAGATCCTCTGTTAGAATACCATAGAGAAGTTTTGCTAAAGCCGAGGACTGCTTTATGTGTACTTCAAGACTTATATGCTTAGGTAAGATAGATCGAGCATACTCTGTTTTCCTAATTGCTGTAAGATTCTTTAGCTTTGGCATTACAATAGCTATTGGAATTCTTCTTTTAGGCACATACTTGAATACCTTGCCATGCACTAGGTCAAGTATTACAAGGCCTCCAAATAAGCTTGCCGCTACATTATCATAGTGAGGAGAGCCTGCTGCAAAAGCCTCTCCAATACCGGCTAATTTAAGTAGTGCTTCCTCCTCCAACCCAGCATCAAATAAAACGTTAAGGGCGAAAGCCGTAGCTGCACATGTAGCGCCAGAGCTTCCAAGACCACTTGCCGGTGGCACTCCCTTTTTAACTACAATATACAAGTCATGATTACTTATAGAGTGTTTTTCCATAAAATGCCTAGCTATATGATAAGCAACATTGCCTTCTCCAGAGGGTATATCAAAACCTTGAGACGTAACGTATACCTTACCTGAGCCAGTGGTAAGAGAAACCTCAACAATATCATAGAGACCTTCGATTGCAACTGCAAGAACATCAAAACCTGGTCCAAGGTTAGCTACAGATGCGGGTGCCTTTACAGCGACTTTTTTCTTAACTATTCTGTTTGGCGCATTACACACCCCCCAGCACAATCAATATCAATGTTACTGACTTCTACTTAATTACCTAGTACAAGCTTTAAAAGCTTATATAACATTTTTTGTCTAGACCCATGTACGCAACACTACCATTGTGTAAGTGCTTACCACCCCTGGTATAGAGCGAATTTCGTCTATGAACTTATTTATCATATCAACACCAGATGCTCTAACCACTGTTATTATGTCATATTCTCCAGTAACTTCATAAACTATGTCAACTCCAGCTATTTTCTTTATATTTTTAGAAACCTCTGGAACTGGTATGGGTGGCTGTGTCTTTACAAGTATTACTGCTTTAATTTCGTTTTCAAGTTCATACTCTATGGTCATTTTCTTTATTACACCAGTTTTCACAAGCCTAGCTATTCTTTTTCTCACAGCAGATTCGCTAATGCCAAGCTCACGTGCAAGTTTAGAGTAGGGAGTTCTAGCGTTCTCCTTTAGCAATTTAAGCAACTTCATATCAGTGTCATCAATGGGCATGATCTCTAACCCCGCAAAACTACTGTTCCAGCTCCGTTAAGTGCCTTTATGACAGGGTTTTCTACAACACCTGACGCAATTATCGCCTTTTCAACACCTTCTTCAACAGCCTTTCCAGCAAGCATAACCTTTCTATTCATTCCAGGCCCTATGCTTTCAAGAAGCTTCTCTACAGTGCTTGACCTTATCTCCTTAATAAGTTCTCCCCCTACAATTACCCCATCTACATCCGTTAATACGACTAACCTCGATGCCTTTAAAGCTGTTGCAATAGCGTATGCTGCTTGATCGCCATCAACATTTAGAAGCGTACCTTCTGTGTCTATAGCAATTGGTGCTACAACCACAGTAAGGCCGCTATTTATAAGTGTCTGTAAAAGCCCCGGTTCAACTCTCACTATTCTGCCGGTGTAACCCCCATCTATAACCCTCTTCCTGCCCCTTTCATCAACAATTATTATCCTCTTCTTCCTTTCAGCAATTAATGTAGGGCCATCAGCACCTGATATACCAATGGCTTGCACGCCCAACGCTATAAGCTTTGAAACTATGGTTTTATTTACCTTGCCCGCCATAACCATGACGTAAACCTCAAGCTCTTTCTCATCAGTATACCTGCTCCTTATTCCCTCAGGTGATACAACAAACTTTGGCTCTATACCAAGCCTCTTACTCACTTCTGTAACTGCATCGCCTCCGCCATGAACAAACACCACCTTTTCTTTTTTCCCGACTTCAGCAATATCCTTAACAATGCCGTCAATGTTTCTTTCTAAAGCTCTTCCACCAGCCTTTACAACTATAACCACTGTTCTACACCTTCACGCAGGTTTTAGAGGTAAAACCTGCAAACCTGCTGTCTCTTCAAAGCCCATGGCTATGTTAAATGCTTGAACAGCCTGTCCCGCTGCCCCCTTAACCAAGTTATCTATTGCAGCAAATGAGGTTATCCTCCTTAGCCTCTTTTCAGTAGCAAAACCTATATCAACATAGTTACTGCCTATAACGTACTTTGGATCTGGATACCCTGGAGGCACCCTGTAGACAATTCTTATAAAGGGCTCATTTCTATACGTAGCTACATAAAGCTTAAGCAACTCTAAATCCTCCAGCTCTTGCAGTAACCATGCGTGTGAAGACGCTAGTGCACCTCTAATGCTACTAACTGCATGAGGAACCATAGACACTGAAACGCCCTGCCCTGCTACAATACTCAACTCCTGCTCTACTTCAGCTGCATGCCTATGTCCTTCAGGCTCGTAGGGTCTTATAGTACCTTCACGCTCTGGGTGGTGATCAGCTATAGATGGCTTAGACCCTGCCTCGCTACTCCCCACCTTTACATCTATAACTATCTTGCTAAGGTCTATAACCTTGTGCTTTACTAGGGGTAGAAGTGAGAGAATTCCGGCAGTTGCATTACAGCCTGGAGATGCTATTAACTTAGCATTTCTCAGCTCCTCTCTATGAAGCTCCGGCAGTCCATAAACAGCTTTTTTTAATAAGTCTGGATAGGGGTGCTCGTACCCGTACCAGATCTTGTAAAGCTCGGGATTCTTTAACCTAAAATCCGCACTTAAATCCACTACAGGTATGCCTAGCTCAAGGACTTTCGGGACATAGTTAAGTGAAACCCCGTGGGGCAGCGATAAGAACGCTACATCGCAATTCTTAGCAACAACATCTATGCTGGCTTCTGAAAACTTAAGGTTTCTGTATACTCCACGCAAGTTGAAGTGCACGTAGTGTATAGGCTTACCTACATACTCTCTTGAAGTTGCCATAACGACCTCTACATATGGGTGATATGCTAGTAGCCTTAGTAATTCTCCTCCTGTATACCCAGAGGCCCCTATTACACACACTCTTTTCTTCAGTTTTGACACCTACAGGTACTTAATTTCCATACAGAAGCTCTATATAAAGCAGTGCAAACCTTACTAAGTTCACTTTTATCAGGCGCTGGGGATTTGGTACAGCTAATATACATTGCTAGTGCGAGGCGTGTAAGTATTCTTTACATGAATCCGCACATCATTATTAGAGTGCCGCATATATTCCCTGCTTGCACATAACCTCTGCATTGTAATACCTATGCCATTTTGGTGTAAAATATGGTTGTAAAGGCTAAGTGCCCCATATGTGGAGGTGAGGTGTCACTACCAGACGATGTCATGGCTGGTGAGGTAGTGGAGCACGACTGTGGTATAGCGCTTGAGGTAGTAATAGAAAATAACATTGTAAAAGTAAAGCCTCTAGAAGGTGTTGGCGAGGACTGGGGCGAGTAGTAGAGGTGAGGATTATTGCCAAAGGCATAATGATTTACGAGGTTTTGAGGTGGGAGGAGAGAGCAATTCTTGATGCAGCTAAAGAAGTTGGCCTTGATTTAGAACCTATTCACTTGTATAACACAATTCTTCGTGTTGGGGAAAACGGGTTAAAGAGTGAGGCTTTGCTAGCTAATGCCGAAATAGCTTTGCAGAGAGCTATAAGCCATGCAGTAGCCTTAAACTCAACAATAGCATTAGAGTCCCTAAGAATAAGAGTAGTAAACAACTCTGCTTCAACAGCCATAGCAATGAACAAGCTGTGGACATTATCCATACTAGTAAGAAGTGGTATAAAGACTCCCAGAACCCTCATAGCCTTTAGTGAAGAAGCTTGTTACAAAGCCGCCCAGATCCTCAGATACCCCGTGGTCCTCAAGCCTATTGATGGTAGCTGGGGAAGACTAATTTCAATGGCTAGAGACGACGAGGAGCTGAGGTCTGTGTTGGAGCACAGAAGCTATATTCCTAACCCGTCTATGAAGGTTCATATGGTTCAAGAATTTGTTAATAAGCCAAACAGGGATATTAGAGTTTTTGTTGTTGGAGATGAAGTACCTGTTGCTATATACAGAGTTAGCAATCACTGGATAACGAATACCGCTAGAGGGGGCAAGGCAGAGCCGGCTAAAATAGATGAGGAACTCAGAGAGCTTATACTCAAAACAGCAAAGCTAATAGGTGTTGAAATTGCTGGTATAGATGTGTTTGAAGATAGAGAGAAGGGGTATGTGGTAAACGAGATAAATGCTGTTCCAGAGTTTAAGAACACAGTTGCAGCTACTGGCGTAAAGGTTCATTTAAAGATTGCAGAGTACATAAAGGCTCAGATAAGAAGGTAAGTGCTAACTAATAAGCAAAGTTGTAGATAGTGCTAAGAGCTAGTGTAGGTGATGCTATGTTAAAGTACCTCATGTTTTACGAGGACAGGGGTTTGGAAATAGCTTATGCTGAGGGCCAGTATGTTTGGGATTCTAATGGCAATAAGTATCTCGATATGCACACAGGCCACGGTGTTGCCTTCTTAGGACACAGAAACCCACACATCACTAAGGCTCTTATTGAGCAATTGAGTAAAGTTACAACTGCTTCTACATCATTTAGAGTTAAGATTCGAGAAGAAATGTTAGAAATTCTCTCAAAAATTGTGCCAAAAAAGTTTGAGTATGCATACCTCTTGAACAGTGGTAGTGAGGCTGTCGACTTTGCATTGAAGGTTTCAAGAGCTGTTAGTAATAGGAAGAAGATTGTACACTTCACTAACTCCTTTCATGGCAGAACCTTTGGAGCTCTTTCTGTAACTTCAAACTTGAAGTATAGAAAAGGTGTTGAACCACTTCTTCCAGAGGTGTACCAGGCAAGGTTTAATAGCGTTGAAGATGTTGAGAAAGTTATTGATAATAGCACAGCTGCTGTTATAATTGAGCTCATACAGGGTGAGGGAGGAGTGAATGTCGCATCAAAAGAATTTGCTAAAGCCCTTAGTGAAAAAGCAGGTGAAACTGGGGCCCTGCTTATAATTGATGAAATTCAAACAGGTTTCGGCAGAACGGGAACAACATGGCTTTTTGAGCAATACAATGTCATTCCCGATATCTTGCTAGCGGGTAAGGCTATTGGCGGAGGCTTTCCTGTTAGTGTAACATTTCTACCGCAGGAATTAGTGTCAAAAATTGAGTCAGGCCTTCACGGTTCAACATATGGAGGAAACCCCCTGGCTTGCGCTGCTGTTAAAGCAAGTACTGAGGTTTTGCTTCAAGACTCTGTGCCTAGGCAAGCAATGGAGAAGGGGCTGTACTTTATTAACTCATTAAGGGCTAGGCTTAAGGATGTAAAAATGGTTAGAGAGGTTAGAGGAGCTGGGCTGATGATAGGTGTAGAGTTGCGATTTGAGCCAACCAGAGTGATAAAGTGTCTTCAGGAAGACAAAATACTTGCTCTCAAATCTGGAGTAACTGTCTTAAGATTGCTACCGCCGTATCTCATAACTACGAATGACATAAATTACGCGGTGGAGGCCATTGGAAAGTGCATTGAGGAGTTTAGCACTAGACATGCTAGCTGACCTTCTGAAAGCATACAGCCCTCCTGGACACGAGGAAAAAGCTGCAAGGGTGTTGCAAGACTATGCTATAAGCCTAGGCTTTGACACTGTACGTATTGATGGTGCTGGAAATATCATTGCAGAAGTAGGCTATGGTGAAAAGTCAATAGCACTAATAGGGCACATTGACACTGTTCCGGGGGAGCTCCCAGTAGAGGTGGATGGTGATGTTATCAGGGGTAGGGGAGCTGTAGACGCTAAAGGCCCTCTCGTAGCAATGTTCATAGGGGCTACTCTAGCTAAGGAAGTCATAGACTTGAACAAGCATAAGGTGTACGTAATTGCCGCTGTAGGGGAAGAAGGAGATAGCAGGGGGGCTAAGGAGCTCATAAGACAAGGCTTTAAGACCAGTGGAATAATTGTTGGAGAGCCTAGTAATAACGCCATTGTTTTGGGTTATAGAGGAAGCATGAAGGTAGTGATAAGATGCTCATCATTGCCAAGCCACGCCTCATCACCACCTTTAGAGCCTCCTGTATACGAGAAGCTTATAGATATTTGGACTAGGATTAAGGAAAAGTACAACATGTTTAAAGCTCAGCTTACTACAGCTACGATTTTGTCAATGCACTGTGGTGACGATATGAGGTATAGCGTGTATCCTAATGAAGGTTACATGCTCATAGACTTCAGGGTGGGCATAGAGGATGCAATAAGAAGTGTAAATGAATATTTGCAGAACATAGTCTCGCAGTTCAGTCACTGCTCTTACAGCATCTTAGACTATACACAACCTGTTAAAACTTCTATCAACAGTATTATTGTAAGAGCCCTTGCTAGAGCTATTATAACAGAAGGTGAAAAACCAAGATTTGTATACAAGTTAGGAACAAGCGACATGAACCTTCTACAGAGTTGTTCAAGCGATATAGCTGCTTATGGACCTGGAAAATCAGAGCTTTCTCATACAAATAGGGAGGAAATAACTGTGAAGGAAATTCTGTATGGAGCAAAGGTGTATAGAAATACTATTAAAGAATTCTTTAATTTGCTTTAACAACCTTAGGAATAGAGTTACGTCTCACATTCCAAGGTAGAGCGATAAAAGGTCTTTTCTTTCTAAAAGATGTTGAGGCACACCTGCAAACTTTATTTCACCACTTGCCAGTAGGTACACTTTATCAGCTATTTCCAGAGCTCTGTGAGCATACTGCTCAACTAACAAAACTGTAATACCGCGTCTCTTTAACTCCACAACTTTTTCTAAAACCTTTTTAACCATAATTGGCGCTAAATCAGTTGTGATTTCATCTAATAGAAGAAGCTTTGGAGTCTTCATGAGCGCAAGCGCTATTGCAAGCATCCTCCTCTCACCTCCACTAAGTGTACCAGCCTTTCTATTAACAAGCTCTTCAAGTTTTGGAAAAATCTCAAAAACCTCTTTAAGCCTCTCAGAAAAACTTTCCTTGCTAGCTAGTCCTCTACCTGCAAGCCTCAAATTTTCATAAACAGTTAAGCTTGAAAATATATTATCTGTTTGCGGCACATAGCCTATTCCAAGAGATGTTATTTCATGAGGCTTTAAGCCCTTTATATCCCTTTCGTAAAACAGTATGGAACCTTCATAAACATCTGCAAGGCCATAAACGCTGTTAAGAAGCGTTGTTTTACCAGCGCCATTGGGGCCTACAACAGCTGTTATGGCACCCTCTTCAACCTCTATGCTAACATTAAATAGCACCCTTATCTTGCCATACCCTGCATTGAGGTTTAGTACTCTGAGAGCCTTCAAAGTTTAACCCAAGTAAACCTCTGCTACCTTAGGGTTCTTGAGTACCTCATTGGGGTTGCCTTCAGCAATAATCCTACCTCTATCCATAACGTAAACTATGTCAGCATATTTAAGGGCTATATCAATTCTGTGCTCTATAACTAAGAACGTCACATCCAGTTCCTTTCTAATACTCTGAAGCTGCTCAAAGATGTAAGAAGCGTATCTAGGATCTGTACCTCCGATAGGCTCATCAAGAGCTAATAGTCTTGCACCAGAAGCTATGGATCTCGCAACTTCAAGCATTTTTAGTTGCCCTGCACCAAGTCTATATGCTTCCCAATCCCAGTAATTTTCAAGACCTACCAGCTTTAGTATTCTAAATGCCATCTCCATGTTCTCTTTCTCTACTCTAGCCCAGCTTCTTTTAAGCAATACTCTAATAGGGTCTTCTCCAGCCCCCTTCATAGCGACGAGTACGTTATCTAACACTGTGAGGCTCTTAAATGGTTGAGGAATTTGAAAAGACCTTGCAAAACCAAGGTTATAGACTCTGTACGGAGGCCAGCCAGTAATATCTCTAGACTCAAATATCACCCTACCTTCATCAGGCTTAAATACACCTGTACAAACATTAACAAAAGTCGTTTTACCAGCACCATTGGGGCCTATCAGCAAAGTTATAGACCTTCTATTAACAGCTAGCGAAACCTTATCTAATGCTACTACACCTCCAAATCTTTTCGTAAGGTTTTTCGTGATAAGTATAGAACCGTTGTAATTATAAGCCATATGTTAACACCTCTTTAAACATCCTTCTTACTATATTAGCTTTGATAAAAATATTTAAAAGGTTTAAAAAACTTTATTTTCTCTACTCAATAATGTAAGTTATGGAGCTAGCTGTATATCACAAGTTTGCCTCCTATATAACCACCAATATCCTTCCATACATACTTGTCTCCAATTTTTACAATAGTTGCAATAGTGTAATCTGGTGTTGCTCTATCACCATTTTCATCAAGCTCAAAGTGTCCTGAAGCCCCTATGAAGTTCTTTAGTATTAGTGGAATGGCATCCCTTATGGCCTCTCCATCATACTTACCTGTGTAGCTTATTGCTAGTGCTACTGCCCATACAGCGTCATATGTGAAGTACGCGTAGGGTATGGGCTCTTGTCCAACCCTCTGTAATATTCTCTGTCTCACAGATTCTCTCAATGGGGACTCTCCTGGTGCAGACATGGTGTTCCAGAACTGTGTCTTTACACTAAACTCTGCTAGAGTTACATCTTCTGCAAGCTTGCTGGTACCATAGGTTCCGTCTGATCCCTGCCACTTTACCTCTGCTAGTACTGAGTACTTTACTGCTTCTGTAAGAATGTTTGCAATTTCTTCAAATGATATTGCTAAAACTCCAACTTTATCCTTACCATACTTATCTACATAACTCTTAACAATGTCTGCCAGCTTTGCTACCTCCACAGAGAACTCAGTAGCCTTGGGGTCATATCTTATTCCATCCACGAAACCGCAATTACCTCCCCCAGCACCGCTACATATCTTCATGAACTCTGCTTTTGTATAGTTTTTCAGACCATCTCCCCACGTATCTCCTCTCCACATAGCTATAACGTATCTCACACCCCTTTCCCACAGTATGTGGGCTATTGCAATACCCTGATACTTATCAGGAGCTGTAAACCTATAAATGAAGTCACCTGGCAGAGCAAGCTCCATGGAAGTAGAGCTTTGCGATATCACTAAAATTTTATTGGTATCAGCAAAGCTCTTAATATTCTTGACCTCGCTGCTAGCCATAGGACCTATAACTACCTTTACACCTCTTGCCGCTAAGTCCATTAACTTGTTAAGTGCCTTAACAGGGTCCACACCTGTGTCTTCAATGACAGGTTTTAACCTCCAAGGCTTTCCAAGTTGCTGAAGCCATGCATTAACATCATCAACTGCTAATAAGAATGCCTCCTTACATTGTGCACCATAAGTAGCAAGTGCTCCAGTTAAAGGTAGCAGTGCTCCTATAGGAATATCACCTGAAGGCCCCGCAGCTGCAGCAACAGTTACTGTTACAGTTGCTACTTGTTGTTGAGTTACTGTTACAGTTGCTACTTGTTGTTGAGGTGCTTTGCCTATGAACGGGTATGTCGCATATCCCACAGCATACCCTAATACAAGTGCTACTATAATTGTCACTACTGCTACAGTTGTTCTCATTTATTTCCACCTCAAACTCGCACGTTCATACTAATATCCTACACTCTTTATATTAAGGGTTTAAATACTTTTATACATTTTGAAAAGAGCTTGAATTGTTTTAACCTTTTAGTCCATTCCAATGCATATTTAATATGCATCATAAAAGTTTAAAATTGCATCACAAAGTTAACAGCTGTGTTACAAAGCCATGTATAGGATGGTGAAACTGCATACTTAGGCTATAAAGCTGTGTTAGAAGAGGTGTGTCAAGAGTGCTGGTAATAGCATTAACGTCTCTTGCCTACGCCTCTATACTGGCTATAGGCTGTGCTGCAATAACACTGTTATATACCTCTACACGTGTTTTTAATTTTGCTCACGCATCAATGGTTAGCTGGGGCTTTTACTTAACATTCATATTTCATAAGTTGACACTATTATTACCATACTTACTCATGCCTCTTGCAGCAGTTATCGTTGGATTTTATGGTATTGTCATATATCTTTCAGTTGTAAGGAGGCTTATTCACTCTAAGGCTTCAGAAATAACCTTAATGATGGTGACATTGGGCGTTGACTTTGTACTCTTCGCCTTCCTGAATATCCTAATAGATTTCTTCTACTACAACTTTAAATGGGATATAAAGAATGTGAACATAGTATTAAGAGACCCAGCAGTAATAAGTATTGCAGGCTCTGACATTAAGGCTATTTACATTATTGCTCCTATCACAGCCTTACTCCTCTTGTTCTTAATGCACCTGTTTTTAACTAAAACAAATACTGGAATAGCTATGAGGGCCTCCATAGAGAGCCCGATACTTTCATCAATTCTTGGCATAGATGTTGATAAAATATATGTGCTAGCATGGTTCATTGGAGGAGTCTTTGCAGGTCTTTCAGGTAGCCTTTTAACAATGCTGATGCAGGGATCGAGCACTATAGGTTCTGATATCGTTGTAATGTACTTTGCCGGGTCTATTGTGGGAGGATTGCAGAGCATTTTAGGTGGGCTGTTTGGAGGTCTTCTTGTTGGTTTGAGCGAAAGGCTATTATCATACTCTCTCTCAGGCATCCTTCCCTGGATATACTCCTACAGATTTGTAATCCCGCTGTCAATGCTTGTTATAACCCTACTTGTCTATCCCAGAGGATTAGCTGGGTTGGTGGAAAGAAAATGATTGAGGAAGAGCTTTTCCACGTCTTGGTTAACATTATACTTAATATAAGTATTTACCTTATTCTCTCCTTAAGCTTAAACATAGAGACAGGTTTTGCAAACATTCCACAATTTGGAAGACTTACAGCAGCTCTCGTAGGCTCTATTGCTGTAGGTGGAATCATAGGAAGAGTTGCTGCATACCTAGCGGGGCTACCAATAGGTGAAGAGTTCGTGAGGAATAATGCTCGCCTCGTAACAGAGGTAAACAAATACCTCTCTATGAACCCCTTCGTATCAGCATCACTATTAATACTAGCACTCATCACAGCAGTACTGCTTGGCACTCTTGTAGGCCTCCTAACAGCTTTACCTGCACTACGCCTTAAGGAGGCATATCTTGGTATAACTTTACTTTCATTTGGTGAAATTCTGAGGACCTTTGTATATAATTACGAGCCCATTGTGGGGGGGACACTTGGTGTTATGATACCCTCCTTTTTTGTATTCACAGGACAGTACGAGGTCTTCGCATCGCTATTGTTTATTGTTCTCATGGCTGTGACATGCATTGCTATAGCAGAGCGAATTAGTAAATCGCCTCTGGGCAGGGTTATGAAAGCGGTGAGGGACTCTGAGTTAGCGATTCAGGTGTATGGTAGAAGTGTGATACGTATTAAAATTTACGCGATAGTTATAGGCTCTGCGATGGCGGCATTAGCAGGTGCCCTCTACTCCATATTTCCGCTTGTAAGGTCTTCAAGAGCTGATGCATTTGATAGATACAATTGGACGTTCCTTCCATGGGCTTACATAATGCTGGGAGGAGTGGGTAACAACCTTGGCGTTGCACTAGCTGTTATAGTAATGTCTATTGCCAGAAGCCTGATTTCCATCTATAAGCATGAAATTACTAACTACCTCTTTAACATAGATGCTACGTGGCTTGAGTTCATATTGATGGGGCTTGTGATAATTTTAATAACAATGTTTAAGCCTCAAGGACTGATGCCAGAGAAGCCTGCTTTTACTCTACCTAAGAGCAAAATCGAGGAGATTAGGAAAAGGGTTTTAGAAGAGAAAGCGACTTCTTAGCCCCCTCTATGTGCTTCATAATTACGTTAAATGCCTTCTCTAAATCACTTTTAGAAACTATTATTATTGTATCAGTGTAGCACGACTCTACGTGTACTATATTAACGTTGTTTTGGGCAAGCACACTAGCTATGTATGCTAAAACCCCTGGTACCTTCATTATCTCCTCAGGGCTCACAATAACTATTGCTGCTTGGTCTCTCTGCACATCTATAACATCCTCTCTCCTTATGCTTTTTAAAAGCTCCTCACCAGTATCCTTATCAACAACAATTGTTGTTGCAACTACACTTTGCATAACTGCTACAAACCTTGCTCTGTGTACAACCTTTGTTAGAAGCTGGGCTATGTAGCTAATTGCAGAGCTTCTCACAACAACTATTGTTATGTCTGTTCTTAACTCCACAGAGGATTTAGCTATAACATCTAATACTTCTCTCCTAACACCCCCTTCCTTGCCTATCTTGCTTGAAAATCTCAGTAATGCGACTTTTATTGCATCTACAGAAACATCCATTCCTAGCACTTGTGAAACCATTGGCTGTAGCAGCTTTGCAAGCTTGCGGTAATTAACAATTCCTCTAGCTACACACTGCCTGAGTATAGGATCGCCAGCCACAACCTCGGTGACTACTTGAGATATTGATGGCACTTTTGTACCACCTGTAACGGAAGCCGTACCCCTTGTTATAAATGTTTCAGAAAGTGGAAAAATGCGTTCCAGTAAAAAGCTTTATGAAAAGGTTGATGAATTGTGAAGGTAGTTTTAGCTTATTCAGGCGGTTTGGATACCTCTACAATACTAGTGCTCCTCAAGAAGAAGTATGATGCAGAGGTCATCACGGTCACTGTTGATGTTGGTCAGGAGGAGGAGTTAAAGGGTGTTGAGGAGAGAGCTTATGAGCTTGGAGCTTCAAAGCACTATACCATAGATGCTAAGAAGGAGTTTGTAGAAGAGTACATCTTTAAAGCTGTTAAGGCTAATGCTCTCTATGAAGGTAAGTACCCGCTTGGTACGGCTCTTGCAAGGCCCCTCATAGCTAAGAAGGTAGCGGAGATAGCTATTCAGGAAAAGGCTGATGCTGTTGCACATGGCTGTACAGGTAAGGGTAATGACCAGATAAGATTTGACTTGACCCTCAAAGCCTTTCTTAAGCCAGGCATAAAGATAATGGCACCTGTTAGAGAGCTTAAGCTAACGAGAAGCATGAATATAAAGATCTTGAGTGAGTATGGCTATAAGGTTCCAGAGACGCACAAGAAGTACAGTATTGATGAGAACTTGTGGTCTAGGAGTATAGAGGGAGGAGAGCTTGACGACCCCCTGGCAGAGCCAAGTGAAGACGCCTTTGCCTGGACTGTGCCACCTGAAAAGGCGCCTGACCATCCATACTACTTAACTATAGAGTTTGAAGAGGGGGTTCCAATGAAAATCAACAGCGAGAAAATTGATTCCGTAACAATGATTAAAAAGCTCAATATGGAGCTCGGGCTACACGGCTTTGGAAGAATTGATCTCATAGAGAGTAGAGTTATGGGTTTAAAAAGTAGAGAAGTTTATGAGGCACCAGCTGCACTAGCACTTATTGAAGCTCATCAAGACCTTGAAAGAATGGTTCTTACTCCAAAGGAGTTGCGGTTCAAGAAGAGTGTAGATGAAATGTGGGCTGACCTGGTTTACCAGGGGCTGTGGGTAGACCCTATGAGAATTCACCTAGAGGGTGTTATAGACTCTATGAACAAGCATGTTACTGGTGTGGTAAGGCTTAAGGTGTTTAAAGGAGGTCTAAGAATTGTTGGAAGAAACAGCCCGTTCTCTTTGTACTCTAAAGAGCTTATAGACTACAATACTGGCTGGTACCCATCAGATGAGGAGGCTAGAGGCTTTATAACAGTGCACGGGTTTTATGCCTTAACAGCGCTAAAGGTGAGGCACCAGAATAGTCTTTAAGCATATGGGATGAGGTGTAGATGGTTCTTAGGTACAGAATATACCTGGGAGCTTCAAAAGACCTTATTGAAAGCTACTTCTCGAGCCTTGAAGAAGACAGGATTTTAGCTAAGTATAGCGCTATGGTTATGCTAGCACATGTAAAGACCCTGCTGAGCCAGGGAGTTATGCCAAAAGAACACGGCAAGGATGTTTTAAAGGCATTGGTAGAGGTCGTGAAGTCTGAAGGAGAGATTTTGTACAAGTGGATTTCTGAGGGAAAGCACTATTTCGAGGACGTTTTTGAAGCTCTTGAAGCGTATCTTCATGAAGTTGCCAGTGCTGATGCTGGTTACATTGCTATTGGGAGGAGTAGAAATGATCATGTAGCAGCTGTTTTAAGGCTTTATACAAGGGATAGAGTGCTAGAGGTTTTACAAAAGTTAATTGAGTTAAGAAGAGCGTTTTTAGATAAGGCTACGGAGTTTAGAAGCGTTATAATCCCCTACTTTACACATGGACAAGTTGCGCAATGCGGCTCAGCTTCAATATACTTTGCATCCTATGAATACACGTTTTCAAATATTTGGAGGCTTCTTATACAAGGCCTTGAAATGCTGAATGAAAACCCCCTGGGGGCCGGGGCGGCCAACGGCTCTTTGCTAAATCTTAATAGGAGTTACCTCACTAAAATGCTGTGCTTTAGTGACTCCCTTATTCCTCCTTACTACTCCACTGGCTCAAGACTTTTCGCTCTGTACTACCTTAATACACTCTCCCTTCTAATGCTGGAGATTAGCAGGTTTGCTGAAGACATGCTAATAATTAATAACTCTATACCTGACGCTATAAATCCGCCTATAGAGCATGTAGCGACAAGTAGCATTATGCCTCACAAGAGAAACCTTGTAACTATGGAAATGGCAAGAGCAAAGGCTTCCAAGGTCCTGGGTCACGCCATAGCCTCACAATCAATATACAAGGGGCTTCCCTATGGCTATAACCTAGACCTGCAGGAAATTAATAGCTTAATTATGCAAGCATTTGACATTGCAAGCTTTACTCTCGATGTGCTAACAGACTTTGTCTCAAGGCTGTATTTAAATGGTGATGCCTTTCTAAAACATCTTATTAATAAGCCTTGCTGGAGTAGCGAGTTAGTCGAGTACATTGCTTTAACAAGTGGAAGGCCTGTGAGAGAAGTGTACTTAGCTGTTGCAAAACTTTTTAAGAATTGCAATTCAATGGATGAGAAGTGCATATCAAGAGTTCTCACAGCCTTTGGTTTAAGTGCTCATGATATGCTAAACATCGTCAAAAATAAGCCAGTTGAGATTAGCGTGAAGAAGATGCTTGAAGATGCTTGGTCTAGACTTGAAAGAGACAGAATTACTCTTAAAAATGTTAGTGAGCTTATTGAAAAGTGTACCGCAGAGCTTTTAAGTTATTCCAGCTAACTGTGGCTGAGGGTTCTTGACAGCAAAGCAATTGCCCTATCTCAAATGCGAGACAGGGTTAAAAGCGCGGCTCCTGCTAGAGGATGGGGAAGCAGTAGAGGGGTGTGGGTTTGGCGCAGAAGGCATTAGAGTAGGTGAAGTTGTTTTTTCAACAAGTATGACAGGGTATGTAGAGGCTTTAACAGATCCTAGTTATGCAGGTCAGATACTCGTTTGGACACACCCAATGGTCGGATGCTATGGCGTTCCAACAAAAACTCACAGCTTCTGTGACGTCCCCTTTAACTATGAGTCAGATCATATTCAAGTTGAAGGCTTTATTGTAACAGAGCTCCCACCACCAAACCACCACCTCAGTGTATACGATCTAAATACATGGCTTGCAAGAAGTAGAGTACCAGGAATGTATAAAGTTGATACGCGAGCGTTGGTCAAGAAGATTAGAGAAAGAGGCGTAATGATGGGCGTACTTGCAGTATTTAGCGAAAAAGAAGAGGTTGAATGGAATATTCTAGAAAAAGAATTGAAGTGTGCTGAAAAGTACGACTTGAAGGACTTTACAGTTAGAGTATCGCCAAAAACAATGCTGATGCACGAACCTCTTTCAAAGCCTATAGCAACAGTATCTGTACTTGATTGCGGGTTAAAGTATGGAATTTTGCGATGGCTTTTGAGATACGGATTTAAGGTTATTAGATTTCCTTGCTGGGCTAAGCCAAGCGAATTACTTGAAGGCTCTCAGGGAGTAATTATAAGCAATGGTCCTGGAAACCCAGCTCTCTTAACAAATCAAATTAAAACAGTGAGAGAGGTAGCAGAATCAGGCATACCTGTGCTTGGCATATGCCTTGGAATGCAACTTCTATCCCTAGCATTTGGCGCCAAGACCTACAAGCTAAGGTACGGGCATAGAGGGCCTAACAAGGGAGTAGTTGATACAATTACAGGTAGGAGTTATATAACTACACAAAACCATGGATATGCTGTTGATGAGCAGAGCCTTGGTGATGCAGGGCTTGTTCTGTGGTTTAGAAATATTGATGACAAGTCCGTTGAGGGAGTGATGCACTCCAAGTTACCAATTATTACAACACAGTTCCATCCAGAAGGAGGGCCAGGTCCTCACGACACAACATGGGTTTTTGAATTATTTAAGAAGCTGGTGTTAAATCATGGAAACGGTTAAAAAGGTTCTTGTAGTGGGGTCTGGTGCTATTAAGATTGCTGAAGCAGCGGAATTTGATTATAGTGGCAATCAAGCGCTAAAGGCGTTGAAGGAAGAGGGTATTGAAACAGTATTAGTGAATCCTAACATAGCAACAATTCAGACGAGCTATAAGTTTGCTGATAAAGTTTACTTAGCACCACTTAAACCAGAGTTTGTAGCTAAGGTCATAGAGGTTGAGAGGCCTGACGGAATTATGATTGGATTTGGGGGTCAGACAGCTTTAAGCATAGGTGTGAGACTATATGATGATGGTGTGCTCAGTAAGTATGGAGTTAAGGTTCTGGGAACTCCTATAGAGGGTATTAGGAGGGCTCTTTCAAGATCGCTATTCAGAGAAACCATGGTTAAGCATGGTATACCCGTGCCACCAAGTAGCGCTGCTATTTCAATAAATGAGGCTATAGATATAGCTGAGAAAATGGGTTACCCGGTCATGGTTAGGGTAAGCTTTAACCTAGGTGGTGCTGGTAGCTTTGTTGCATGGAGAAGAGAGGAGTTGGTGAAGAGGCTTAGGGCAGCTTTTGCACAATCTGAAATTGGTGAAGTGCTTATTGAGAAGTACTTGCATCATTGGAAGGAGATAGAGTTTGAAGTGGTTAGGGATGCTTATGATAATGTAGCCGCTGTTGCATGCCTTGAGAACCTCGACCCGATGGGTGTTCACACTGGTGAATCTGTGGTAATAGCTCCTTGCCAAACTCTTACAGATTTTGAGTACCAATTGACAAGAAATCTCTCTATAGCTACTGAAAGAGCTATTCTCCTTGTTGGAGAAGGTAATGTGCAAGTCGCTTTAAACCCCTGGAATAGTGAAGAAGCGTATGTTATTGAAACAAACCCGAGAATGTCAAGAAGCAGTGCTTTAGCAAGCAAGGCAACAGGCTATCCCTTAGCATACATAGCTGCTAAGCTTGCTCTCGGCTACAGGCTATACGAAGTTTTAAACAAGGTTACAGGTAAGACATCGGCATGCTTTGAGCCAAGTCTAGACTACGTTGTTATAAAGATTCCTAGGTGGGATTTGGACAAGTTTCTCTATGTAGATAAATCGCTGGGAACTGAGATGAAGAGCGTTGGAGAGGTTATGGCGATAGGAAGGACTTTTCTAGAGGCTGTACAAAAAGCGTTAAGAATGCTTGACATTGGAGAGCCGGGTCTCGTTGGTGGGAGAATTTATGAGGATGACACAATATCACTTGATTACGTGTTAGAGAAAATACGAAAGAGAGAGCCCTACTGGCCTATCTGGATGGCTAAAGCCATAAAGTATGGCGTTGATGTTGACACACTTTACGAGATGACAGGTATAGATAAGCATTTCTTAAAGCAGCTAGGGATGGCTGTTCAGTTTTATGAAGATTTGAAGAGGCTTAGAGAAAGACTAGATAAGATCGATAGTACTAGACTTAGTCAACTAATTGCAGAGGGAAAGAGACTAGGGTTTAGTGACGAGCAACTGGCAAATGCTCTGGGCATTAGTGTTAATGAAGTTTGGGAACTGAGGAAGAAGTTTAAAATAACACCTGTAGTTAAGCAAATAGATACCCTTGCCGCTGAATGGCCTGCTCAAACAAACTATCTCTACATGACTTACCATGGCTGGGAACATGATGTGAGCACTGCAAGTACAAAGCCTAAGATAGTTGTTCTCGGCGCTGGGGGTTTTAGAATTGGTGTGAGTGTAGAATTTGATTGGAGCATTGTTACATTTGCTGATGAAGCGAGAAAGCTGGGTTACGAGGTTATAGTTGTTAACTACAACCCTGAAACTGTTTCAACAGATTGGGATATGAATGAGAAGCTTTACTTTGATGAAATTACAGTTGAGAGGGTTCTAGATATAGTTGAATTTGAGAAGCCCGTGGGTGTTATCACATTCTTGGGCGGGCAAATATCAAACAACATAGCATGGGAGTTAGAGAAAAGAGGAGCTAGGTTGCTAGGTACAGCGGGCTATAGCGTTCATAGAGCTGAAAACAGGGCGTTGTTTAGTAAGCTACTAGACGAGCTTAGAATAAAACAGCCTCCATGGATAGAAGCGTCAAATGTTAACGAGGTTCTGAAGTTTGCTGAAGAAGTAGGGTTTCCAGTTCTTGTAAGACCGAGTTACGTGCTTAGCGGCTCCGCTATGAATATTGCATGGAGCAGAAAAGAGCTTCTGGATTACATAACCAAGGCTGCCAAGATATCGCCAAAGTATCCCGTAGTCGTGTCAAAGTTTATTGATGGCGCGATAGAGTTTGAGATAGACGCTGTAGGGGATGGAAAGACAGCAGTAGGCACAGTTATTGAGCATATTGAGCATGCCGGTGTACACAGTGGTGATGCAACAATGTCTATACCGTTTAGAACCCTCCCCAGAGACGCCGTTAAGAGGGCGTGTGAAATAGCTATGAAGCTAAATGAAGTTTTAGAGATTAAGGGTCCTTACAACTTGCAAATGCTCTATAAAGATGGCAATGTTTATGTCATTGAGCTTAACCTTAGGGCTAGCAGGTCAATGCCATTCACAAGCAAAGTCACGGGCTACAACATAATGAAAGCTTCTGCTGAAGCTTCACTCATAGGCAAGCTAAAAAGTGCTCCACATGAAGATAAGTTCAACTTGCTCTTGCCAACATGGTTTGGAGTAAAATCCCCCCAGTTTTCATGGGCCAGGCTGAGAGGTGCTTATCCATTTCTAGGACCAGAAATGAGGAGTGTAGGTGAAGTGGCTGTTTTGGCTGAGACTTTTGAAGAGGCACTAATGCTGAGCTGGCTTAGTGTATCTGGAAATAGGTTGCCCTCTAAGAGTAACTACATCCTTATTTATAGCCCCATGCAAAAAGAGTTGAAAGAGTTGCGCGAGGCCGTTCAGATTCTTGCTAATGCTGGTTACAACGTCATTACAGTGGACGGAATGGCTGTTGAAGGAGCTCCTGTACTTCCCGAGGCTAAGGTTGTTGAAAGTCTTGTAAATAATAAAGTGGATATGGTTATTACCACAGGCTATGCACCAGAGAGAGACTATAGGATTAGGCGGTATAGCGCTGACTTAGTAATACCACTAGTGTTAGACCATAGGCTGGGGTTGGAGTTGGCGAAGGCATTGGCAAAATTCGATATAGACAGTGTGGCTATTAAGGATATGAAAGAATTTTGGAAAAGTGTTGCTGATATAGTTATACCCATTTAAAGGTTCCTTGAAGAGCTCTTTCCAAGTCCATGTAGAGTTCAACAGCATCTCTATACCTATCCTCCTTTCTCAAACTAATGCCCCTGAAAAGTATTGACTTAACGTTTTGAGGTACGGCTTGAAGTTGAGAAAAAATGTACTTCTCATCCAACTTTATAACATCGTTAGAAAACTTTTGAAGAGCATCAGCAAGTTTTTCCCTAGGATAAGATGCTATACTTTCAGAAAGCTTTTCTGCAAATATCTTAAAGTCCTGCTCATCTTCAGTTATTGGTGGAATTGACAGGCCTAATTTGTATAGGCTATTTAGAAGTAGCGTATTTAAATAGTGCCTGTGCTTAGGAACGTTTGCAGTAAGAGTGAAGATAACTGTCATGACTATGCTATAGACATCGTAATCAAAACCTCCAAAGCCTGTAACTATTGCTAGTGGATCTGCATAAGCTGGTGTAACTCTTCTAAGCTCCCAGCCATAGCCAGGTATATGTAGGGAACCTGAAAAGTCATTAACTTTAATAGTATATCCAAAAGGCTCTGAAGAGTCCTTAAACAGTATTACATTCCTTGGCTTTAAATCTAAATGTGGTATGGCTGCTGTATGCATTAAGGCAACGGCACCTGCAATGTGATAGAATATATACATGCATTCTTCATAACTGAGTCTCCCCATTTTCTTTACGTGGCTCTCAAGGTCTCCCAGATCCCCGTATTCCTCAACAACTGCAGGTGGGCTGGTAGTGTACTTTGCAATATCACTTCCATTGCCCAGCATCATTATGGCCATGGGCAATACTATGTTTTTTCTAAATCTCATAAGCTTCTCTGCAAGCTTCTCGTTTAATCCCCGTGCCTTAAGTAGTAACTCTAAGTCTTTTTGCATTACGGAAAGTACGAGAAGTGCTTGAGCATAGCCTCTGAGATAGTCCATGTATCTTCCTGTGAGTGCTATATCCTCTCTCACAACTTTTAGAACTAGCTGAGTGCCTCTTGTAGTATCTCTAGCCTTAAAAACATACATGTAAGCACTCTTATCAGATATGATGCTGTCTATTGTATACCCATAAACACCTCTATTCATCCAAACCGCCATGAAATCCCTCACAGCTTTAATAAAGCACTCCTTTAGCTTGCTGACCAACTCAACACCCAAATTCTCAGCTCCCACCTCCTCTACAATTACTTTAATAAGAGCGTTACTACCAAGCAGTCTCTCCAACTCTTCGTATGCCTTGATACCTGTTAACTCGATTTTCTCACTAACCTCTTTTGAGATTGCAACAACAACATCCCTTACCGTAATAGTACGCAGCACATACTTGTCATTAGCTGTTATACGCATATAGCACACCATATCTTCTCTACATAGATTAAGTTTATTGATAATAGCGTCACGCAACTTATTTGCCACATCCATGGAGTACAGCATAGTTCTTCTATTTCTAGATAGAAGAAGCTGAGCTAAAACCTCTGGACTACCAAGCAGGAGTGTACTCAACTCATCAACTTCTTTACAGAGCCTTAAAGCCATAACCGTCCTCTTACATAGTATAATTTAGGTATCCAAATTATAAAATTTACACTACCTAATGATTACAACTGAAAGCCTTACCTTTTAAAGCGGGGATGGGGTAGAAAAGCTTATAAGGTGCATTTCTTGTTTTAGTTTTGGTTGCCCTAAGCATATGGATGCAGGGAGTGCAACCACCAAAAGATGTGGGGAGCTCTGACCCCCCTAAATGCCCCTCAGATGACAGATGTATCCCAGAATAGATGGGGGGAACCTGTGAACCGCCCAAAGAGAACCTTCGCCCTTTAGGGCGGGGAGGAGGTCAGTACTGCGAATCCTGACACCACTTCCATTCCTAATTTAACTTCTACAGTGCTCGCATAGATTTAAAGTAGTTCAGCATAATGCTATTCGCCATTTTGATTGTAGAGTAAACATTTAAATCTCACTATATTAAATAGGAGACTTGGTATTTGTATGAAACTCTATGAATTTGAGAGCAAGGAGATTGTTGCTCGGTATGGCATTCCCGTTCCTCGTGGACGTGTTGTCGATAAGCCTGAAGAAGCTCTACAAGTAGCTAAAGAGCTTGGAGCTGCAGTGCTAAAAGCCCAGGTTCTTGTTGGTGGAAGAGGGCTTGCAGGCGGTATAAAGATTGTCAATAGGCCTGAAGAAGCTTTACAAGTAGCTAAAGAGCTTCTCTCCGCTAATATTCGAGGTGAGAGAGTTGAAAGAATTCTTATTGAAGAGAAGGTGTGTATTGATAGAGAGCTTTACATCTCACTAACAGTTGATAGAGCTACTCGCAAACTGGTGTACCTTGTTTCAGAGATAGGCGGTGTTGAGATAGAGGAGCTTGCTAAGAAGTATCCTGAGAAAATTCATAAAATATACGTAGATCCTAACATAGGTTATGTGGATTACATGGCTAGAGAAGCTTTGCAAGCACTCAAGTTGCCATGGACATTGCTTCAAGACCTCGCAAACATAATGAAGGGCATGTATAAAATTATGATTGATTACGATGCAGAGCTTGTAGAATTTAATCCACTTGCATTTACATGTGAAGGCAAGCTTGTAGCGCTTGACGCTAAAATCATTATTGATGATAATAGCCTCTATAAACATCCAGAGCTTCAAAAACTTTACGGAAGAGAGTTTTCAGGTTTTGAAAGAAAAGCTCGAGAACTAGGTGTTGGCAGCTATGTAGAGCTCGATGGCGATATAGGCATTATTTGCAATGGTGCTGGTATAACAATGATAACAATGGATTTGGTGTACTACTACGGCGGCAAGCCTGCGAATTTCCTTGACCTCGGTGGGGGGGTGACTCGCGAACGCATTAAAAAAGCACTTACACTAATGCTTTCCCACTCAAGAGCAAAGATTATACTAATAAACATCTTTGCTGGCTTCACAAAATTAAATGAGGTTGCTCAGGGTATTGTTGACGCTGTAAAGGAGGTTGGCATGAAAAAACCTCTCATCATAAGATTCAAAGGCACTTTTGCTGAAGAAGGCATGAGGATCCTTAAAGAAAATGGAATTACAGAAGTCTATACAGAACTTGATGATGCTGTAAAAATGGCTGTAGAACTGGCAAGGAAGATGTGATTACTATGGGCATCCTCGTGAACTCTTCTACAAAAGTCTTAGTCCAAGGAATTACTGGAAGAGTTGGTAGTTTCATGACGAAGATGATGATCGACTATGGTACAAAAATAGTTGCTGGTACAACCCCTGGTAAAGGCGGTGGTTATGTTCATGGCGTTCCAGTCTATAACACTATTTACGAGGCTGTAAAAGAGCAAGGGTCCATCGACGCTTCAGTAGTTTTCGTTCCCGCCAGCATTGCCGATGACGCTATTTACGAGGCTATAGATAACGGAATAAAGGTTATTGTTGCAATAACAGAGGGCATACCGCTGCATAGTGAAATTAGATTCATAAACTACGCCAGAACTAAAGGTGTTGTCATCGTAGGGCCAAATACACCAGGAATTTTAACTGTTAATGAGTGCAACATAAGCATTATGCCTGCTTTTCTATTTAAACGAGGCTCCATAGGAATAATCTCTAGAAGTGGTACACTGACATTTGAAGTTGCCGCTGAGCTTGCAAAACACGGCTACGGAGTGTCAACTGCTATTGGCATTGGTGGCGACCTCATTACAGGTCTCGATTTCATAGAAACCTATGAAATGTTCTTAAGAGATGAGCATACAGAGGGTATTGTTTTAATAGGCGAGATTGGGGGTGATGCTGAAGAAAGGTTTGCTAATTACTATGCTAAACTCGAACCTAAGAACAAAAAGCCTGTAATAGCAATTCTCGCCGGCAAAACAGCTCCTCCAGGTAAGCGCATGGGTCACGCAGGTGCGATAATATCTATGGGAATGGGTGACTATAGGTCTAAGCGAGAAAGCCTTGAAAAAGTTGGTATACCCGTAGCAGAAACGCCATCACAAGTACCATTACTCATAGAAAGAGTTTTAGGTAAGTAGCTTTACTTAATACTACCTCCTTTTTTAACTTAGTCTCAATTCATATGTTGCACCACTGCTGGCAAGACTGAAGGCATCTATACGGACTGAGCAACTAAGTGAGGTAAGCTTTTTCTCTCCATCCCCGCCCTGAAGGGCGAGGCTTTCAGTTGCAAAGCTTTAGGGCTAAATAATACAAAGGTAGTAAAGGGTGTGGGAAGAGTAGTTAAAAAAGGCTTTAACATGTTTTCTATTTCTTCACTAGGTACGTTTAGGAGTGACTTTTGTTAGCCATTCTCTTCCTATAACCTCTCTTGCCACTATAACCCTCATTATGTCTAGTGATCCCTCAGCTAAGTCGTAACTCTTGATGGCTTTCCATGCAATTGCTACAGGGTTTTCTAATGTATATCCGTATGCCCCCATCCACCTAAGCGCATCATCTAGGGCTGCTTTTGCAACTCTTGTAGCGAATGATTTGGCTTCTGCTGCTATTTTTGTCACCTCAAACCTTTCGATCTTACCCTCTTCCTCCATCTTAACAGCCCACAGAGCCTTGAGTGCCAGTGCATAAGCGGCATCGAGATTAGCCCAGTGGTCAGCTAGTTGAAACTGAATGCCTTGAAAAGTAGCAATAGGTGCTCCAAAAGCCCTTCTCTGCTTAATGTAGTCAAGAGCTATTTCTAGAGCCCGCTTACCAGCTACAGCACATGTTAAAGCTATGTAAGCTCTAGCGTGATCAAAACCCTCCATAGCTATGTAAAAGCCTCTCCCCTCTTCTCCAATCCTATAGTACTCTGGAACTCTAACATCATTCATTACAAAACTACCCCAGGACCATCCTCTTCTTCCAAGCTCTTTCTCAAACCTTATGGTAATTCTCTCATCAGTTAATGGTATGAAGAAGAATGTCATCCCCCTGTGACCCTTGCTCTTATCAGTATATACTAAGGTATTGTGACCTCCGCCCTCCTTAAACCAAACACCCTTCTCCCTGGCCTCTCTAACACCTGAAATAAATGCCTTCTCACCACTCACAACATACTCCTTACCATCTCTTCTAGCTGAAGAAGTCATGCTTACTAAATCTGAGCCTGCCCCAGGCTCTGTCGTAGCTATACCTATCCACAGATCGCCGCGAGCCGCCTTCCTTATTATAGCGTCTCTAAACTCCTCACTTCCATGCCTATAAGCTATGTAACCCCAAGAAGTGTGCACTAGAAATGCCACAGCTAGTGAGCACTCAATATCGGCTCGAACTATTTCTTCAAGTATTAGCCCTGCCGTAATTGGATCTAGCCCTAAACCATCATACTTCTCGGGAAAGAGTAACCCAAATACCCCTAACTTTGCTAGCCCCTGAACAATATCAGGTGGTATCATTCCCTTCTCCTCGAACTCCACAACCTTTGGAGCTATATACTTCTCACCAAATTCTCTCACAGCAGCCTTGAGCTCTTCCTGCTCCTTAGTAATTGTGAAGTCTATAGGCATGCACACCCCCATTATATATTCCAGATGCCTCTAAAGAAAAACTTTCTTGAAAATGCCCTACTTAATCAAAATCAAACTGGGCTACATCATAATCTTAGTAATTTTATGTGGGCAGGTATGAGCACTGTAAAATATAAAAAGAGCTTGAGCTTTGAGCTTCAGCCCTTGCAAAAGCTTTTTATTCAATTGCAACCACACTTAAGACTTCTTACATGTCCTTACCCTCGTAAATTATAATGAAAATGCGAAGGTTTACTGTATGAGGGATGCCTACCCTGCTCTACCACTACCTGTTTTCACAATCGAAGTACTTTTAATGCACTAATAGCATTTAATTTACTTGTAAGTAGGGTGCGAGAATAGAAATGATAAGAATTATGATGTAAATATATATGAGAGTCTAGCTCCCATTGACAAAAGTAATTAAATAAAGTCTTATGAGCTTTTCCTCTTTCCCACTTAAAAGGCAAAGTTCTCTGTTATAAAGCTAGAAAACTTAAAATGATTAAAAAGAGCTTATTTTAAATTTTAAGCTCTCTAAGTATATCTATTACTCCGAGCTTCATGTCAAATTCAAAGTAAAGCGCTGCTAGTATTGCATCAACTTCAAGCTTATGTACAGGGTCTATGATAGAGGGTGAGTCATAGGTGATGCTTGCAGGCCCTGTAAATATTACTCTCTCCCCTCTAGGATCCACGTGAAAGTATATTTCCGCGTACCACTTTATTAGTTGTGTAACGCCACCTTTACCTTTTATTGGTGGAAGGTGCCTTATTGAGTAGAGGTGTGTAGGCTTTGGCATGACAAAGTCTATGAGCTCTGCCCCTAAGGCTCTTGTATTTGGCTTGATGGTGACCGTAGCGAGTCTCTTGCCAGCTGGTCTTTCTAGAATTCCTTGTATCACATCTAGTTCCTGAATGAGTTCTATCTTTGCAAGTTTTTTCGGGGCGCCAGCCAGTTCCCTACCGGCTGCAAGGGCCGCATCATTAGTCACATAGATGTATGGTATGTAGTACCCTCTATCCCCTACCTCATCCTCTACCTGTATGAGGCTTATAAACTCTTTATACTCTCCAAGCGTACTAAAGCTATAGTGGGATATCCACACGGCACCATTTCCTAAGGATTTTAAGCCTTCAGGAAGCAGCTCGCTGAGATCCCTCTTAAGCGTAAATAGTACTGTCACAGCCTTGCAGTTTCTATACTCAATTCCTCTTTCCTCATCTATTTCATAAAGAGGTGCGTCAAACGGCGTTCCTTTAATCATTTCTATTATCACCTCCTTTCTTTTTGCTCTATCTCAGTAACATATTCCTGAAAGCGTCTTGTTATCGATTCTGCATTATAGTATTCTTTTTCGTAGTTCTCTATTATATCATCAGCAGCCTCTAAACTGAGAACCTCAACAGTTCCATCTTCTATCAGTAAGCTCCTCGCATCTCTGAAGAGCTTCTGAACTATGAATTCTTTATGTAGACCATAAGCTCCAAATATCTGTAAGGCATCGTGTGCAACTTCATATGCTACTTTCTTTGCAAATATTTGCGCTGCTCTCGCGTGCCTTGGAGAGGCATCAAAAGTTCCCTTGTAAAGCCTTGAATACGTGTACTCCATAGCTTTTCTCACATAAGCTCTTGCAACTTCAACTTTTTCAAACATTTCATAAAGCTTCAACTTTATGTTCTTATGCTTAATTAGAGGTGCCCCGCCCTGAACTCTCTCCCGCGCATACTTTAAAGCCTCTTCAAAAGCAGCTCTTGCAAGTCCAACAGAGAAGGCCCCTACAGTTACGCTAGTTAAGCAAAGGAGTTGATCGCAAAAGATGCCATAGAAAGGCCCAGGTGCCACTACGACGTAGTGCTCAGGAATCCTAACGTGATCAAAGGAAACCCAGCCTTGCGGGCAATCGCGCATTCCAAGCATGTCTTCAGGCTCTCCCTTGGCAACTCCCTTGAGATTTAGTGGAACTACGCAGAAAAGACCGTGTGCTAAGGTTTTTCCCTCTTTTACTTGTGCATGTAATCCACAGTGTGTGGCTACAGGAGCTGCGGAAACCCATGAAGACTTGTGACCTGTGATTATCCATTCATTGCCGTCCTTTTCAGCTATCACATTACCTCTACCCATTTTCTCTACAAGGCTCTCCTCTTCCCTAAGCATTATTAAATAATCACTTCCATGCTCTGGCTCTGTAACTCCCCAGCAACCGATCCAGTCATCTCTCTTAAGCCAAGGCTCGACGAGCTCTTCATAAGCTTGCTTACTCCCAAAATATGTTATAACTGTAAAGGGTATCATATCAACTCCCAAAGCTGTAGCAAAGCCAGTACTGCCCCATCCGAGTTCCTCCCAGAATATGTATGCTTGTCGTGGGGTTAGCTGCAATCCGCCTTTCTCATGTGGGATAAGAATTTTGTGATATTCAAGCCTCTTCATTTGCTTCATTACTTTGAAGAATGGAGAATCCGGCTTCACCCTCTCCTTAGCAGGCATCCTGTCTAGCTCTATAGACGCTGGCCGTACTACTTCCTCGGCAAATCTATGTACCTCCTCTCTCAACAGCTTTTCGTCTTGAGTTAGCTCCTCTAGGTCTAAAAAAGCCATTAAATTCACTCAAAAATTCATTTTACAGGTATTGAAGCTAGTAATTCACTAAACCTCTTTACAGCAGCCATGTTCCTCAACATGTAACCTAAATCGCCATGAAGCTTTAGCTTGCCAGATATGACAAGTGGTATGACCTCTACCTTTCCTTGAACAATTTGTTTGTATAGAGAGTAGTTGCCAGTTAGTTTAAACTTAGCTTCCATCTTTTCACCAGGTGCCACAACTTCAAATCTTCTAAACTCGCCGTGCCAAAAGTCCATCCAGAGATAGAGAGCGGCACCTCGAATCTCCTCCAGCCTGATGCTAGCCATTTTCTTAGCTAACTCATTTACATCTACACGATCAAGAACTGAGGGATCTCTTACGATTTCATCTAATTTAAGACCTAATTTTTCAAACAGCTTCTCCTCCGGTCTTCCCTTAAACTTAGCCCACTTATCTGGTGGAAGTGTTTTAAGCATAGAAATGAGACCCGCCATTTTCTCAGGGTCCTGAAAATCCTTAAGAGCCTCTTCATCTAGTAGCACAGTAAGCAGGTAATCGCCTTCCCAAGTTGCAGCAACCTTCCTGTACTGCTCATCACTATTGATTTTCTTTAAAAGTTCATCCATCCATTTCTTTGAAGGGAAAACAACCGACATGATTCGCCCCTATCTACTACATAGTTGAGAAATTTATAAACTTTTTCAGCCCTTTGCTAACTAGTCAAGGAGACTTATTGAGAAAACTTGAGTTCTCTATAAAGAAATACTGCATTGATTTCGTTTTAGCCTCCTCACAGAATATCTTCTCTATCCTAACCCTCAATTTACAATTTATGACCTTGCATATTGCTTAGAGAGCTTTTCAATAAGTTATGAAGCTAAGAGTTAACAGCAAGAATTAACATACCTAAAGCTGTTTTGCAACATTTTTATCATTTTGCTAATAAGTTAGGTTGGAGGCATCATTGCTTATATTTCTGAGGGTTTTGCGCAAGTAATGAGGTGATTGTAATGGGTAAGAGCTTATCTGAAAAAATTTTAGAGCGAGCAGCAGGAAAAAGTGTTTCGCCGGGTGATGTAGTTGAGGTAGGGGTTGATATTGTTGCCTTCCATGATTTAACAGGCTACCATGTTATTGAGGTTTTGGAGAAGGCAACAAATGGCAACATTAGAGTTTGTGATGCGAACTCACTAGTTATAGCTTTTGACCACCTTGTTCCACCACCTGATGTGAGAAGCGCTGAGATACAGCAGAGCATTAGGTCGTTTGTCAAAAAGCACACATTGAAAAACTTTCATGATGTGGGTTATGGGATTTTGCATCAGGTTCTTATAGAGCGCTATGTAGTTCCTGGGCAGGTTGTAATGGCAGCTGATAGCCATACCACTACATCTGGTGCTTTAGGAGCTTTTGCACAAGGTCTTGGAGCTAGCGATATTGCTGCAATAGTGCTTACCGGTAAGACCTGGGTTACAGTGCCTCAGCCATTTAAGATTAAGCTTATTGGTAGCTTGGGGAAGTGGGTTACAGGCAAGGAAGTGGCTTTGGAGATTCTCAGGGTGTTTAAAGCTGATTACTTCAATGGTATGTCTATAGAGGCGTTTGTTGAAAATCCTACAGCGTTTCCCATGGACTTCAGGGCTACAGTAGCTAACATGGGCATAGAAATGAATGCTGATGCCTTAATGTTTGTACCTGACTCTGAAACTATTAACTTTATAAAAAGTGAGAGAGGGTTTGAACCCAAAATCATTACCCCTGATAAAGATGCTGAATATGTGGATGAGTACACAATTGAGTTAAATAAGGTAGAGCTATTAGTAGCCGCGCCTCACAGTGTTGATAATGTTAAAAGCGTGAGAGAGGTGTGGGGAACAGAAGTAGATTATGTTTTTATAGGCTCGTGCACAAATGGTAGAGTGAGCGACTTTGAAATTGCCGCTAAGATCATGAAGGGAAGGAAGGTGAAGTCAAGGTGCATAGCAATACCTGCTTCGTGGAATGTGTTTAAGAAGTGTTTAGAGCTAGGCTATATTCAAACACTTGTAGAGAGCGGGTGCATAGTGACCTACGGTACTTGCGGACCTTGCATTGGTGGGCACTTTGGAATTGCTGCACCAGGGGAAATCGTTGTATCTACATCAAATAGAAACTTCATTGGGAGAATGGGCAGTCCAGAGGCAAAGATATATCTAGCTGGCCCCGCGGTAGCTGCAGCTACAGCTGTAGCAGGAAAACTCGTAGAGCCAGGTGATGTAATGTGATAGTTGAAGGCAGGGTCATAAAGCTAGGAGATAAGATAGATACAGATGTAATAATACCGGCAAAGCACCTTAAGTACACGAATCCGGAGTACTTAGCGCAACACGTATTTGAACCCATAGACCCGGAGTTCTACAAGAAGGCGAGGGGAGCTGTAATTGTAGCTGGAAAGGTATTTGGCATGGGCTCTTCAAGAGAGCAAGCTGCAATAGCAATAAAGGCAGCAGGCATTAGAGCTGTTGTCGCAGAATCTTTTGCAAGAATATTCTATAGAAATGCCATTAACAACGGGCTCCCGGTAATTATATGCCCAGGAATATCCAGAGAAGTAGCCGAGGGAGATTGGCTAAGAATTAATATAGAGACTGGAGAAGCAGTAATTAACAATGTGAAGAAAGTTATGTGCAAACCCATTACTGGCATGGCTTTGGAGATACTTAAAGCGGGAGGGTTACTCGAATATTTAAAGAAATTGAAGAATTATTAAAAGAAGACCTACAATTAAATTGCGTGTACCTAATCGCAACAGCCTATGCCTGCTTCAAATCATTGACAACAATTTCAGCTACTTTTTTACCAGAGAGAAGCATTGAGCTAAATATTGGGCCCATTCTTGGCAAGCCATGCAGTGCTGCTACAGCCATTCCTGTTACATAAAGTCCTGGTAGTACTCTACCTGTCTTCTCTACAACTACTTTCTCTGAAACTTCTGAGTAAGCTGATTTCTCCCCCCTTAATACGATATTTGCTTCTGGTAGCTTTTTACAAACTATTTGCAGAACTTCTGCGTCATGCCCTGTGGCATCTATTACAGCCTTTGATTTTACAAATAAAGGATCTACGTGAAGCCCTGCCAATGCTACAGCGCTCCACTGTATTACAACACCCTCTATTCTAATGGGGTTCTCTCTGTATATCACATCCTCTACCTGTACACCAAGAACAATCTTTGCCCCAGCATTAATAGCGCCTGCAGCAAGCTTTGCCATGAGTTCTGATGAGTCTAAAACATACAAGTTCTCCTCCTCATCTCTTTCAAACCTTATTCCAAAGTCCTTTAGTATTGAAGTTGCGGCCTCATCAACTACCACCTTATGAAACAGCATGCCACCACCACCAATCCCTCCACCAAAGCCCAGCCTTCTCTCAAAAACTACAACACGAAGGTTCTTTTCAGCAATGTACTTAGCAGCAACCATGCCAGAAGGACCAGCACCAACAATAACAACATCAGCAGTAGTAAGCTTAAGCCAATCATTCATAGTGTTTCTTATAATAGCCCTAGATATCCTTTCCTCCAAAGACATCTGAAATTGCACCATGCTTGGCCTCACCATTTGCTTAACTCATTTTAATGTATCAACTTTACTACGGTACATTAAAAAGTTTTATATAGCAATAGTGCAATTAGAAGTGGGCTCTTCAGCTTGCGGAGACTCTTCATCTATCGGCCTGGTCTAGGAGTCATCATCTAACGCAGTACTACAACCCAAATATCTTTTCGAGAATTATAAGCCCTGTGTATGCAGCTATAAAGACTATTGCTGAAGCCCCCAAAACCCCCACTTCTATTGCTATTAGCGCCTTTTTCCTACTCATTCCAAGTAGAAATGCTATTAGTGATGCTGTCCAGGCTCCTGTTGCTGGAAAAGGTATGGCAACAAATACTGCTAGGGCTGTAGCTTCATATTTTTCAAATCTCCTACCCCTCTTCTGCACATAATTAAGTGTTTTTATGTATGTATTCCTCACCCACCTTGGCACCCACCTCGAGTTCCGTATAAACACATCTATGTATTTTAATAGATAGAGCACAAATGGCGCTATCAAGAGGTTGCCAAGAACTGATGTAAACACTCCAATGCTAAGTAGTACAGTGTTATTACTAAACCATGCAACTGCTAGTGGTATGCCACCCCTAACCTCAGATATTGGCATGAACGATACGAAGAAAATTATAAAGAGCTTGATAACCACATCATATAGCAAAACTTCTCACACAATTATTTTGGGGGCCATGTTCTGTCGAAGTATATGTTTTTTGGTTTTGCTGATAGTGGTATTCCGAATGCGTAATCTGCATTTATTAATCCCATTTCTTGTGCTGCTACTCCTATGCTAAACATTATTCTGTTATCAACATTGAGTAGTGATGCTGTTTTTACTGCTGATCCTAGTGCTATTCCTAAGTTCATTAGGCTTAGTATTGTGTCTGCATCAATAACCCACTTCTCGGGTTTTTTAATACCAATTTTAACAATTTTACACCCAATTACCACAACAGCATCACTATTCCTAACACTATTAGCATCCCTTGCAAAGAAATCTCCATAGAGTTGTGACAACTCCTCCATCTTCCTAGCCAAAGCCTCCAAATCATCCTTCCCACTCAAAACCCTAACAACAACATTATTAACACCACGAGCCTTAGGAGCAGTAATAGCAGAAACAACCATTAACTTAGCAACATAACCCACAACATCCTCCAACCCCATACTCATAACCTTAAGAGTGCTTAGCTACGCAATTGCTTCTGAAGGTTTTATAACACGTACTTTTACCCCGTTTTCAATACAAAACTTGTAGAGCTCATCCGGCAACTTGGCATTACTAGAGTAGAGAACGAGTATAGGCTTTGCCTTTATAAGCTTAGCTTTTTCAATAAATACCTTAATGCTGTCTAGAGATAGTTTCGCTGGATTTTCTATAACCTCTACAGCAAACACCTTGCCTCCTCCTCTGACGACAATTTGTATAGGTCCATACCTTGTAGGATGCATAAACTCTACGCTAAGGCCTGCTGCAACATATCTTCCTGCAACTTTGCCAATAATACCATACTTCTCCTCAAATTTCCTTATTAAGAACCTGGCTTTTGCAGTAACCATGCCGCAAAACCTTAAATCACATGATATTAAATAGGTTCAATATAAAAGCTTATCGGTCTTGTGATATGATGTTACGAATGCAAAGCTTAAGTATTGCAACAGCAACTGCTATGTGTAAGAGTTGTGAGTGTGCTGCATCATGAGCTATGCCATATTAAGTATTAAGAATTTGAGTGTAAGTGTAGGCTCCAGGAGCGCTATAAAGGATTTAAATCTAGAGGTTTCTAACAATACTGTATTCTATTTATTGGGACCTAATGGTGTTGGTAAGACAACACTACTAAGAGCTGTTATAGGGTACCCTGGGTACACAATATCAAGCGGCGCCATATACTTCGAGGGAGAGGATGTAACCGATAAGCCTATGGAGTACAGAGTTTCTAAAGGTCTTGCAATAGCGCATCAAATACCTCCAAAGCTTGTAGGGCTTCGAGTTGCAGACCTCCTAAATATGTTGTGCAAGAAGAGTGGGTGTGCTGTAAGTGATGTGGCTAAGGATATGGAGATAACACACTTGCTTCACAGAGAGTTTGGTAAGGGGTTTTCAGGCGGGGAGCTTAAGAGAGTTGAAATAGCCACTCTCCTTGCACAAAGACCTAGGCTTGCCCTTGTTGACGAGCCTGATACTGGTGTAGATGTAGACTCTATAGAAATTATAGCAAGAGGCTTGAAGAAGCTCGTTGAGCTATCCCCACACAAATCCATAGTTATTGTAACACACACAGCATTTATTGCAAGGTACATAGAGCCTGACGTAACTTGCATACTGCTAAATGGATCCATTGCCCGCTGTGGCGATTCTGAGCTCCTTTACAAGGTGTTGAGATATGGGTTTAAGAGCTTGGCTTGAAGATGTTAGGAATAGAGCTTCAAGAGCTTTAAGTAAGCCATCACCTTACGGTTTAGATGTAGATATATCACCATTTCTTAGCATACCTGAAGCAAGAGCTGGAGGAAAGCTAGATGTTGCGCGAGCTGAGGAAGTTGGGGTAAATCTCAAAGCTAATGCAATATACATTCAAATTGACCAGACATACTTTAACTATTTGAGTAGAATACCTGGAGTTGAGGTGCTTAGAATAGAGGATTTTGTGGATCAGAGACCCGATGAAGCACAGGAGTACTTCTGGAGACTTATTGATCCTGCAAAAGATAAGTACACAGCTTTAGCAGCTCTTAAAGGGAGGGGCGGTTACTTTATAAGGGTTAAGAAGGGAGTTAAGGTTGAGGAGCCCATCATGGCGTGCTTATTCATGAGCTATGGAGGTCTGCAAGCACCTCATAACATTGTTATAGTTGAGGAAGGAGCTGATGCAACTGTTTATACAGGGTGTACTATTGCACCAGAGGTACTAGGGCTTCATGTAGGTATTTCAGAGTTTTATGTGAGTAAAAATGCCAAGCTTAGGTTCATCATGGTGCACTCATGGAATAGGGTGGCTCATGTAAGGCCGAGAACTATTGTAAGTGTAGGTGAAGGTGGGGAGTACGTGTCTTACTATGTGAACATGGCCAGGGTGAGAACCCTGCAAACATATCCTGTAGTTTACTTAGCCACTGAGGCAAAGGCGTTTCTAGCCTCAATTCTACTGGGGTTAGGCGATGCTGAAATAGATGTTGGAAGTGGTGTTCACATACATGGTGATAACAGTGGTGCTGAGCTTATTTCCCGAGCTTTAGCAAGAGATGAATCAAGAATAGTTATGAGGGCGCAGATAGTAGGAGAAGGGATTTCAAAAGGACACATAGACTGTCGCGGCCTTATGCTATCTGAAAAAGCCTTTATTCAGACAATTCCTGAACTAATAGCAAAAAGCCCCAATGTTACACTAACACATGAAGCTTCAATAGGCAGAATTGCTGAAGATGAAATAAACTACTTAGTGAGTAAAGGATTTTCAAAAGATGAAGCTATTTCCGCTTTAGTAAGGGGATTTGCATCAATAGAAATTAAGGGAGTTCCAGAGAAGGTGAAGAGCTACATAGAGTCCATAGAGAAAGTGCTTTCAGAAAAAGCTCTTTAAACATTAGTACAGAATTTCTTAAATTGATATGGAAGAATGTGTTCAAGCTTACAACCACAAATGATTCTAATGTAAAAAATAACTGTGTTAATGGGTGAATAGATAGCAAGGAATTGCATCAGTATTATAGCTGAATAAAGTTTTACATACTTTCTTTAAAGTATTCAGCTGGGTAACCGCTATTTCATCTTCTTTTCATTCTCCCCGAAAAGTTCATCATCAATAATTATTAAGTGAGCAAGGGTTTTAAGCATAAATTAGAATTGTAATGTGGGATTTGCTGATGGTATTAGATGAAGAGACTATTAAGAGGGGGTTAGTGAGTGTTATGCATAGTCTATATAGAAGAGGTCTTGTTTCAGCTCTTTCAGGTAATGCGAGCGTTAGGATTCCTGGCACAAATTATGTTTGGATTACTCCTACTGGTGTTTTTAAGGGTGGTTTGACTGTTGATGATTTAGTTAAAATTGATTTAGAGGGAAACGTTGTAGAAGGTTTTGGAAGGCCTTCTAGTGAGTGGAGACTTCATGTTGCTGTGTATAAAGTGCGCCCTGATATCAACGCTATTATACATGCGCATAACCCAACTGTAGTGGCTTTCTCTGTTGCTGGGCTCAGGCTTGATGAATCTCTGCTCTCTGAAGTAATGCTGCTTGTAAAGAGAATTGAGTATGTTCCATTTGTTGAGCCTGGTACTGAGGCTTTAGCCAAGCTGGTTGCTGAGAAGGCGTCTACAGGTAGTAATGCAATTGTTTTAGAGAGGCACGGTGTTGTTGGTCTTGGTAGGCATCTGTATGAAGCTGAAATGATTGTGGAGTCTCTTGAGGACTTGGCAAGGGTACAACTTCTTTCAAAACTAATACGCTTTCTCTTTGCACTATAGCTGTAAGATATTTATAACCTCGTTGAAAACCTCGTCATCCTCAACCTCGCTACCCCTAGGCTTTAAATACAGCACCCTCTCCGGGGGTAGCTTCATGATAGTTACCCCTGCTTTTAAGCCCACTTCCCCAAGCCTTTTAACATTTTCAATCACAACTTCTCTCAACTTCTCAACATTTGTGTAGATTGCTATGGCTGTTGGCATTGTTACAATAACAGCTGATACAGAGCTTAATAATCTTGGGTAAGGCGTTATTGCATCATTAAAAGACTCTACGATAACCACATCACTATGACTACACACCTTGCGTTGGCATTCCTCAAGGTTTTTCTCAACATCTTGTGATTTAAGCAAGTTTATAAACTGCTGAAGCTCTACTTCCTCTGCTTTAACTTTCGCTGCAAAGCCTTCTAAAAGCATTTGAATTTGGGGTGTCATTTTCTTGACATTTTCTCTAAATATGTAATGTTTAAAAGAGCCTGTGTAGCAGTTTGTGTACCTTGCTAACACCATTTGCTTAAATTGATCCTCTAGATCTGCAAAGTACTCATCTACACCACTCCTAGCAATATAGCTTACAGGATCTGGTGGTGAGAGAAGCACATCTATAGGATTAATAATGTGAACCTCTGCAAACCCCAGAATCCTGCTATACTTAGCTACATCCTCTCCAATTAAAACACCTCTCTCAAAGCTGTGCATAAATGAATGAAATTGACTCCACAGATTATGACCTGCAACAGGCTTAAAAACTCCTATACTATAGCCTCTTTCACTAAGGCTCTTAGCAAGTCCTATTGAAAACCATGTCTTTCCAGAATCGTATGTTAAAAGCCCTGCTACCAATATCACGCTTTTCATAGCATCTATGTATTTACTATAAAAGCTTTTAAAACAATATTAACACAATTCTCTTCTGGGGGGTTAGAATATGTCGATAGCTGTGATAAAGAGGGATGGTTCTAAGGAAGAATTCATACCAGAAAAAATTGTTGTTAGCTGTTTAAAAGCTGGTGCAACTCTTGAAGTGGCAAGAAAAATTGCTAAAATTGTTGAAGCGAAGCTGTTAGAGCAAAATGTTAAGGAGGTTACAGCTAAAGACTTAACAAGAATGATCTTAGAGTTGCTTAGAAAAGAGAATGAAGAGTGGTACAGAAACTGGATAGTATTTGATAGAGCAATAAAGAGAAGAAGAACTGAAGAAGAGCTCACAAAGAGCCAATAAGCTTTCTGCACACCTCCAATATCTTAACCTTTAATCATAATTTTTATAATCCCTTTACCACAGTTTCATTTTTGATGATGAAGAAGAGCCGACATGAAATATGATTGGTTTATCCTCAACTGATCCAATCTCCTCCCAGCCGTAAATAACAATGTTTTCAGCTGTAAAATCTTATAATTTTAGAGCTGTGAGTATGTTCCGAGATAAAGAGTGTGGTGACACTGCCTTTCGCAGCTGTTTCGAGTTTCATACAGGTTTATAAGATTTGACATTACCATACATTTTGATGGTGTTTCCTGTGAGGGTGAAGAGCCCATAGGGGCTCTCCCCGAGGACAGCTCAAGATGTGGGGTCCCTGGGGTGGCCCTAAACGCCTCCAAGGCGGATGCAGACCCAAAAAGCGATGCAGGGGAAAAGAGATGAGGCTATGACCATAAAACAATATGAACCTATATATGAGCTAAACCCCAGTAACTGACACCATGATGTCTACACACCCTACTGAAAGGTGTTAGGTAATGAGACTTCTGTTTGCTGATAGTCATGCTCATTCAAATCCTGTGAAAGGATTTGGTATGCACAGTATCGCTAAGAGGTTTAAACAAGCTGGTGGCTGGTTTATAGCCATTGTTTCTCTTTCTCCTCATCACTATGGATTTGAGCCTACTCTTGATGGGTATAGAAAGGCTATTGATGTGATCATTAATGAGTGTAAAGCTGCGCATGAGGAAGGGTTAAAGGTGGCGTGTTTTGCAGGCATTCACCCTGCTGATGTAGATCACATGATACTTCAAGACCCTAAGAAAAGTGATAGTGTTATTGCTTTTGCTGTAGAGGTTTTGAATTATGTTGCAAAGATGGTTAAAGAAGGTGCTTTAACAGGCATAGGTGAAGTTGGTAGGCCTCACTACAGAACATTACCAGAATCCTTTGTTGCAAACTCAATTGTCATGAGATATGCCTTAGCTATTGCCAGAGATCTCCAGTGTTTAGTACACCTGCACTTAGAGCAAGGAGGCTACGTAACAGTGCGCGATGTGCATGAGGTTGCGTCCATGGTGATGCTCAGTAAGGACAGAGTTATACTACACCATAGTGACATTTTGACAGCTCACTATGCTCAAGAATACGGATTTGCCTTTACAATACCTGGTAAACTACAGGTTTTGACGGAAGCTTTCAAGAGGTTTACTCCAAGCTATACAGTTGAGAGCGACTTTATTGATGACCCTAAGAGACCTGGGGTCTCCTCCTACCCTTGGCAAATAATTGAAAACCAGCTCAGGCTTTTAAATGAGGGATTTGTATCAGAAGAATATTTGTATAAACTTAACATAGATAACATTGTTAAAATATATGGCGTGAAGCCCCCTTAAATTACTAGAGGCAGTGATGTTACTAATCCAAGTAGTATTGCTAGCAATAGAAAAACGTGAAGGCCTAAACCTATTGCAATGCCTCCTAGTATGGATCCTACTATAGACCCTAGCTCTCTTGCAATAAAGTAGTTAGAGATGCCAAAACCTGCTTGCATGTAGACGTATGTATTGTAAAGTATTATGTCAAGCAACATGAATAGCGTTGAGGAGGCTATCACGTATAGCATTAGAGAGGTTGTATTTAAGAGAAAGCTGAAGCCTAGAATGAGTAAGAGTAGCCTGGTCATGAATATTGCAAAAGCTTTACGCATACCAAAGGCCTTAACATTGCTTAGCACAAGAATTGGAAAAATGGCAATAAGTGCTGCAAAGCCGTAAGCTGCCCATAATGCTGTCAGCTGAAGCCTTTCTTTTAACACTAAGGGAATTACGGAGAACACGTAATCCCCTATAGCTACAGCACCAGCCACTCCTATCAATACCCTTACTGGTGAAACACGCTCGTAGGAATTCCAAGCTTTTGCAAATACATCGCTAGCTATCCTAGGCTGGTCTAGGTACAAGAGAGATGCAGAAGCCTTTATGTACATTCCAACTCTATTCAATGTTTTTTCAAAAGCGTAAAACCTTCTCTCAAAGGACATATATATTGGAGGCAGGACTACGGGTACTATTAGCATCATAAATAGCGTAGCATAGAAAGCGCCATTAAGTGCATTAATTCCTAAGAATGCCATTATTGTGAGCGTTAAGCCTCTTGAAAAGCTATTGATAATTCTATTCACTAAATTCACTCTATCCCAGTAACTACTTTCAATGCTCTCTAGAACGGTAACAGAAATTGCCAGGTTCAGAAAAGCAGTGGCTAGTGCGTGAAGCATGTATGCAAGAATTGCAGTAATGTAGTTTAAACTTCTAAGGAGGATAGGTATAGGAATTGCGGAAGTTAATGCTAACACTACTAACACCTTGTTATGCCCATTGTCAGCTAAGGACCCTGATAATTTATTGCAAAGCACATATGCAACACTCCAAATAGCGCTAAGCACTCCTAGGTATACACCATTTGCACTTAGCATGTAGGCTATGTAGGTAAAGAGGAGGGGGTCCAAAGCTAGTAGCACACCATACACTGTAGATGCAAATATGAACCACACTGAAGAACCCTAGTAGTCATGCTGTTAGGTTCTTAAAATATAAGAATGGCAACAAATTAAGGAAACGACTCTTAAACTTCAACAACAATCCTCTTTGCAATAATGTGTGTTACTAACCTTCCAATAAATGAAATTATGAATGTGAGTTGCAATGTTAATAGGCTTATGGAGGCTACTGCAGCACCTAAGCGTGATGCTATAGCTGCTAAAAGATTTGTTAGTACTCCAAGTAGTGAGATCATGTATACCCTATCTTCACCAGCAAGATAAAGGTTATAAACACCAGTTATGAGGTTGTACGCAGCCCAGCTAAATCCTGAGTAAATATTTAACATTACTTGCTTTTCCAAGCTGTTAGAAAAGAGGAATAGTAGTGGTACTAGTGATATTGGAATGGGGCTGTACAGTAAAATGGCTCGGCGCGAGATCTTGCTTGAGATTCTTCCGAAGATATAATTGCCAACAGCATTTGCTAAAGTGCTTGAAATTGTGTTAAGAGATATCCACATTTCTGTACCGCCAAATACCTTTATTATGTAGTAATTCCACAGCGCTCCAGGGATGTTAACAAAGAAAGTGAATAGAGATACGAACATTATGTAATGCCTTACTACAGGATTATTATTGATTACTGCTATGACTTTTGCATAGAACTGCCTTACATATATCTTAGCGTTCTCTCTCTTAACGAGATCAACCATCAAGCAGAGTATACTAGCTGAAAGTATAGCTGTAATAAGCGATGCTGAGTAGACTAGCCTGTACGCCTTCTCAACGTCTAGTATGAGAAAGGTTGCTACAGCTAGCGACAGCCCAACGACAGAAGATAGCAAGTTGTACGCATTTACCTTACCAAAAATCCCCACTGCTTCACTTCTTGGAATCATATCGGCTATGACATCGGAATATGCTAGCCCACCCACAGCACCCCCAAATTGCGCAATGAAAACACAGACATAAATTGCGCTTGGTGCTATAAGGTCTGAGAATCCTACCAATGCCCAAAAAAGTAGGTTAAGTGATGTGAAGATTTTCCATAATAACACCCTCTTGGACCTAGCCTTGTTTACAAGCACAACTCCTATCATATTGCCAAGAGAAATTGCTATTAGATTTAGGAATGTGATAGTGCCAATCTCATTAATATCAAAACCTAGAATCTTTATTGCGTAAGCCTGATAGTATGTCAGCGCTATTGACGTTGAAAAGCTATAGAGTATTGAGTGCCCCACCCAAATTCTGTAATACTTAGTCCATACATCACCTGCTCTACGCATTTCCCTGTAAATCACCTGACACGCGCTTTTAAGTAAATCTTCTATGCTTTTATAGCAACACTTGGTATTTCCTTTTTCAACTCTGATTCAAGTATTGCTACAACTTTACTGAGCTTTCTAAGGTTAATTATGCGTATTTCAACAATAAAATTGTGCATATTCTCAAAAGCACCTACATAAGTTACCTCGGGTTCTGAAACCAGCTCCTCCTTTACTTTTTCAACAGCTTTCTCAATAGCACCTCTAACATAGCCTATATCGTATGTTATTGGCACTATTATCTGAACCCTTGACACAAGACCCAGTAGTGTAAGCCTATTTGTAATGATGCTATTAACAATCTTTGTATAAGGAATAAAGACTCGCTCAAACTTAACTGTTTCTCCCCACGCACCCAGAGCATCGAAATCAATAATGCGAATCTCCTTGCCGTCAATCTCTATCCAATCACCTTTCTTAACAAGACCTCTATACCTAATGTAAAGCTCAGCCCCAATATTTCTTAATGTATCGTGAAACATTAATAAAAGTGCAATGCCTATGAGCAGAATAAGTATTGAGAAGACCTGAATTTCAGGAGCTATAACAGCTGCTGCAATAATTGCCGTAAGTATGTACATGAGAAGCCTTACTACATCAGATAGCCTTGCAACATACTCTGCTTCAGCGCCTTTGAAAAGGCCTTGTAGCACCCTTACAATTAACTTAGTGACAAATATCATACCTATGATAACTATTGCTGCTCCAATCAATCTATATAGTAGCGGGAGAAGAGTTGCCATTACTTCAAATAGTCCATTCAACTTTCTTACCCATACTCTCGAGACTTAATTTGCTGTAGAGTTCTTGAAGCTTGTATTTCTTCAAATTTCCTAAAAAGCTTCTCTAACTCCTTAACTGCCTGCTTAACGTCATCATCAAACCCACTTATAACTATGTAATCCCCAGCTGCAAGCACTTGTCCTGATGCTCTATTTCCAAACCTGTTAAAGAATTCCACATATATATTGAGATTTAGTTTACTGAAAGCCCCCTTTATATCATCATAGGAAATTCCTAGTAGAGCCCTTCTTAAAACTCTATACAAAGCTATCTTGACTTTGGAAAGCAAGCTTATAGGAGTTATAAATATCCACGTGTCTGGCAATAGCATAGCGCTTAAATTGGCATACAAGTATTCATCTACATCTACTATGTAATGCACTCCTTCACCAATAAGTACATCTCGATTATTCTTATTGTGTAGCAATGCTATGATTATTGGGACGTTAAAGTCCTTAACTACCTTCAACATTGCAATGTTCTCAGAATCTTCTGCAAGTGCTAGTATTGCTATATCGCATTCGCGCAACTCTTCTAGATTCTTTACATCTGCTAATCTCTTGAACTCAAATCCAGAGTATTTGCATAGAGCTTCAACTTCATCATCATCACTTGCTATAAGCACTCTTGGAGGGGGCTTAATATTACTAATAGCGTTTGCTATTAATCTAAAATAGTTCTTGCTTAAGGCTATGAATATCTTCATTTTATCCTAGCCTCTACCTCCTCTAATACCCTTAAGCCACGTTCTTTCTCAATAATTTTTCTCTTTATCGCAAGCTTAATGACGCTTTTGAGCAAGGACATTGTAAATACCTTCTCCATTCCACTGAATATCGACTGCACTACATCTTTACAGTTACTGTTGTCTACTTTGACCTTAGCTTTGCCATCTAGTAATGACATTAGTACTGTGAGGTGTTCATAGCTCCAGAGAGTTTCTTCCTCTACTTCAAAATACTTCTTTACACCAACTATTAGTGAGTAAGAAGGGTGTGGAGGTAGCTTGATATTTGGAATGTGCTTGTAAATAATACTAGTAACTTCTTTGTATAGCTTCTCAAGTTCTGTGGATGTATATGGTATAGACATGTAGATTGTGTATTCCCCAACCTCAATATCCTCTACAACACTCTCTACGAGGTTTTTATCAATGCAGCTAGACTCGGCATTTACTATGGCGATAACTGGTTGACGTAGAAGTCTGGTTGCTACCTTAATAGCCTTACCCCTGATAAGAGGTGGGTCTACATAGAACACCTTTGTTTTTGTAATTATTTTCTTTTGCGGAAATCCATAGTATAAAATGTAACTTTCTGCAAACATTTTGTCTGCTATTGCCTTCCACGCTTTTCCAACACCTCCGGTGGTTAGCCCAGCTAAGCCTATATTCCTTCCTTCAAATCTCGAAAGCTTCATCAATACCTCTCCACAATTTCTTATACTTAAAAACCTTTTGAACCTTTAATACCTATGCACAGAGTATTAATGTGAAATGTCAATTGCTGTAACACAGCGCTGTAGCTTGGCATTACATTGGTGATTGGCTGTGAGCTACATAGCAATTACAGCTAAGGATGTTGAGGCTCTTGTTAAGGCTGTAAAGTTGGGTGAAGAAGTGAAGCCTAGTCAGCAGGCAAAGCGCGATGTCTTTGCTGAATATGGCATAGCTGGAACCTTTAAGGATAGAATGCTGACAGCAATATACTATGATATTTGGAAAAGAGTGGGCTTATTGGATAGAATTGCTTCTGAAATTACGGGGGTTTCTAATGTGGCTATACTTGATCCCTGGCTTCGTGCTGCACTTAGAGTTGCTATAGAGCTTCTAATTTTTGAGAGGTTTATTAAAGAGACAAAGTATAGGGATGCAAAAAACCTCTTTGTAGGCTACTTTAAGAAGAGAGTGGCAAAGTTTCTCTCTGATACTACGCATCCTTACGTTGGGGCATATTTTTGGGAACTTGTAGACAAAATTGCTAGCTACAAGTGGGAGCCTGAGAATATGGTGGAAAAGTGGGAGTATCGGTACATGGTGTCTCAAACCATAATCTCTAGATTACTAAAGTTGCTAGGGCCTGATGAATCTAAGGAGGTTTTGAGGGAGTTTAACAAGGTGTATCCGATAAGTGTTAGAGTAAATGTTCTTAAGAGTTCTGTAGAGGAGGTTGTGAGCACACTTGAGAAAGAGGGAGTAAAGCCTGTTGTGAGCAAGTATGTTTCCACAGTCATAAAGTTTAAAGGCCCCTATGACTTTGATAAGTCACAGCTTTACAAAGAAGGCAAGATAATCATTCAGGAAGAGGCACCAGCTCTTGCAACTATTCTACTAAATCCAAAACCTGGTGAAGTTGTTATAGATATGTGTGCAGCACCTGGCGGTAAGACAGAGCACATGGGCGAGCTTATGAAGAATCAGGGCACCATCTACGCATTTGATATAGATGAAATGAGAATAAAGCGTATGAAGGATTTGCTGAAGAAGGCAGGCATTGAAATTGTGAAGATATTTAAGGAAGACGCTAGAAACGCTCCTAGGATACTCGGTGCTGAGGTAGCTGATAAGGTTCTTCTAGATGCTCCATGCACATCGAGTGGTACTATTATGAAGAACCAGGAGCTTAGATGGAGAATTACGGAAGAGAAAGTGTTAGAGTTGCAAACACTTCAACTAGAGCTTCTTGAAGCAGCTATAAAGTTGACTAAGAAGGGAGGCAGAATACTATACACAACCTGTTCACTATTCAAAGAAGAAAATGAGGATGTTGTAGAGCAGATTCTGAACAAGTATAGCGGTGTTGTAAGGCTTGTGCCATTAAATGAGCCCTTCAGCCCTGGACTTATACCAGGGACAATGAGAGCGTGGCCACATAAGCACAAAACCTTCGGGTTTTTCTATGCCCTATTTGAGAAAATTAACAGTATCTCGTGAGGTTAAAGCTTTTATTCTAAGTAACCAGTTTTAGAGTGACTTGATATGTTCTGGTTACCATAGGTGTTTATGTTGTCTAGGTTTAGCAGGTTGTCTATTCCTAAAAGCGAAGATGATGTTAGGAGAATTAGTGAGGAAATAATGCAGCAAGAGCAGAAAGAAGCTATGGCAAGTGCTGAGGAAAGAGGTAGGTATGCATATGAAGGTGTTGACCTGAGTGCTATTGCCCATGAGCTTACTCACATACAAGAGCTGCTACTCCATATAATTCAGGCTATAAGGGAGCTGAGGGACTCTGTTGATACTTTAAGTATCACGATTAAGAAAACCCTTAGGGCATTAGCACTACTTCAGATGGTTAACCACGTGAGTGATCTTGAAGCTAAGCACAAGCTATTAGAGCAGGTATATAAGGATCTTGGTGTAGAGCTTAAGAAGTGAATTTTAAATTTCTGAGCTATGAAGTAGACTTCACATTCCTTGCAATTCTTCTCAGATAATCTAAGAAGGAGTGTATTGTGTTTACCTGTGCTTTATTCTACATGTGTTATGTTTTCCTTGTGATAACTTCCTCTATAAGCAAACATTGTTTCTCTATCTAGCCTTAAGAACACTAGTTGAGCTATTTGTGCACCTTTTTCAATCTCTATTCCATGGGGGTTAAATACCGTTAAAAGCCCTTCACCTCTCCCCTCATAACCAGGATCCCATACCGCTGTGTATATTGTGGCTCCAGATCTAAGGAGAGTTGATCTTGGAATAGCCAGCGCTATTGTGTTTAGGGGCACCCTAACCACCTCTGCATACCTAATCTTGTAAGCCCCGGGCTTCAGGTGATATACGCCGTCCTCATCCTCGACTTCCTCAACTTCAGCAACCTTCTTTGAGCCTACTCTTAGAGATCCCCAGCCGCGAAAAGCAAATACTTTATCAAGGTGAAGCTTCAATCCGCTACAATCTACAGCACTTGCTGTAAGCTTGAATATCTCCATGAGTGTTTCTGGCGAGAGCACGACCATACCGTATTCACCTTTGTTGGAGGCTTCGCCCTTTAGGGCGGGGAGCCGCCAGCTAGTAGTATTACTTTAGTGAACTGTTTTTGATAAGTATCTAGGGCTATCGATGGGTCTTTGTAAGAGCACTCCGAGTTTATATGCTATGAATTGTAGTGGTATGCTTAGAATTATTGGTGCTAAGTGCCTGTCTACGTAGGGAACAAGAACCTTTAACAGGCTGCCATTTAGTTCGTTAAGTTTCTGCTCTACTTCAAATCCTACTGCTATAGTAGTAGTGCTTTTCTCAAGAGCCATTGAGATTAAGCTGTATGTGGCTTGCAAAGCCTGTTTTTCTACAGGTAGTATGAAGGTTGTGAACACCCCTTTCTCAAGCAGGGTCTGGGGTCCGTGACTAAATTCGCCTGCCTCAACCCCTTCTGCATGTACATAGGCAGCTTCTTTAAGCTTAAGCGCCCCTTCTAGAGCTAGAGGGTATGTCAGCCCCCTTGAAACCACATAGCCACTTCTGCACTGCACCATGCCTCTTGCAGCTTCCTCTGCCTGCATCTCAATGCGCTTGAGATTGTTGCTTAGAATTGCGCTAAGATTCTTCACCTCCCCTATCCTCTTCTTAAACTCCTCACCATCAATTCTCTTAGCCTGTAGAGCAGCCTTCAGCGATACTAGGTATAGTAGAAGTAGTGTTGATGTAAATGTTTTTGTAGCGGGAATAGCAAGCTCTGGCCCAGCTCCTATGGGTAAGTACAGGTTTGAGAGATTGGCAATTCTAGAACCTATGTAATTTGTTATACCCAAAATTGTTGCCCCTCTTAGCTTAGCTTCAAATACTGATGTAATTACATCGCTTGTCTCTCCTGATTGTGAAATAGCTATGACTACTGTTCCTGGCCCAACACTATCAACATGGTAAAGTGGAAATTCTGCAGCGCTAACCACAATGGGGGTTATCCCGGTTAGTTCAGTAAGGTAGTAAGAGCCTATGTAAGCTGTGTGAAGGCTGGAGCCGTTTGCCACCATGAATATTCTCTCTGCATCAATTACAAGTCTTGCAGCAAAGTTGAGGTACTTTTCTTGAACAGTGTAAAGAGTTCTCATAAGCGCCTCTGGCACTTCATATATCTCTCTCAACATGTGATGAGGATACCCATCCTTATCCACATACCTGGGGTCCACATCTATAGGGCTCACCTCTTTTTCAATTCTAGCACCATCTAGAGCTTCTACGCGCACTCCTGAAGTGCTTACTAAAGCTATTTCGCCACACTCTAATCTGAAGTACTTATCCACAAGGTTTAGTAAAGCACTTTTACCAGATGAAATAGCTATGAAGTCTTTTGAGGTCCCTATGTAAAGCGGAGGGCCATGAGTATAGGCTAGCAAGCACTTGCAGTGAGAGTCCATGACTGCAAGGCTAAAGTATCCGTCAAGCCCTGCTACAGCTTTTCTAAAGGCGCTCCCAAAGTCACTAGCAATAGTGTAGTACTTCTCAATGAGGTGGGCAATTAGCTCAGCATCACAACGAGACACTATTCTATGCCCCTCAACAATTAAGCTATCCTTCAACACTTCATAATTCGCTACGGCACCATCTTCAGCTACAGCCACACTATTACTGCAATCAGTATGGGGTTGAGTATTATCAACATGGGGCTTGCCGTGCGTTGCATATCTCGTATGCCCTAGCGCTATCCAAGAGCTTAAGCTCTTCAAACCATACTTATCAGCAACAACATCAATATGCTGCGCATCTTTATACACTACAACCTCATTACCTGATAAAATAGCTATACCACTTCCATTAAAACCCCTGTACTCGAGGCGCTTAAGACCCCCAATAACATACTCTACAACATTTCGTTGAGTAGGAGATAGCACTGCAAAAATTCCTCCCATTTACAGTTCCCTAAGACATGATATCTTATTACTCGGGTATTAAAAATTCAAAACCTTTATAATGGAGTCAAATAGCCACCACTATATTTAATTAAATTGAGCTTAATTGCAAGTTCTATTGCTTTTAACGCTAACTCCCTGTTAAACCCCTTCACCTTTACAAGATACCTGAGGAAATCACTAGCTTTAATAGATGAACCAGAAACCTCAACAACTTCACATAGTATTGCATACACATCAGCAACTTCGTGGGGTAGTTGATAGTCGAGTAACGTGCATGCATTAACCTGTACGATGTAGTATTCTGCTAACTTCTTACAATTCCTTATAGTATAAACATTGTTATCTACTTTTCTTACTATATATGCTTCTAAACCATCCCTACTCCAGTGACGTGACAATTCCTTACCCATTACAATATGTACAACTCTTTCAGCTTTTACTTTATGAGCCTTAGCAAATCCCCTGCTAAGCACTATTGCCATACTGTAATAGTTATCATCACCACACCTATTGTTCAAGAGCTCGTTTTTACACATCCTTTGAGCAAAGTCCAGCACCTCGTAATCTCCAGCTACACAGACACTAAGCATTTCTTTAGAAAGTTCTTCAGTTAGCCAATTGACAAAAGCTATATTAAAATTCGTATACTGTGATTTGATTATAGCAAGCTTTTCCTTTATAATGTGAGTTAAAAACTCCTTTACTGAACTAGGAGCTATCAATTATTTAAGCCCCTGGGAACAGAAGTTAAGATTTTTGAAGAATTAAAAAATGTGTTGTTTTTATATGTAAGGAAATGTGTCTTATGTTAGCTGCACTCTGGGTAGTCGTCTGGAACCTTGGCTCTAAAGTACTTACCAGTTGCAGGATCCTGGAACAAACCTATCTTAACGCCCTTCCTACCCTTAGGAGACAGAGCCCACACTTTCTTTGGTATTAGCTCTTTCTCTGTACCGTCAGGAGCTTTTACTTTGACTGGCTTTGTGCATGCCATACTCAATTCACCGTGAACAGCAGTATCACTTCAAGGTTAATAAGCATGAGGGTTGAGCTCTTGCGAATCTATGTGAAGATTCATTAACTTGTTAGTAATGTGTTGACGATGTACATTTGTATGTTTATTGGTTGCATTGTGATTTTTGTTTTGAGAACTTGTTCTAAGATTCACTTATTATTTTGTTGAAGAGCTTATATAACCTCTCTAAAGCCTTTCTCCTTATCTTCTCCTCAATTCTTGCTTCTTGTAGAGCCTCCTCCAAAAACTCTATTGTTCTTCTCATTAGCTCTACCTTAATTGGATAGGGCACTCCATCTTTTCCTCCATGTGCGTAGGAGTATAGGAATGGGTCTATAGGGTGTGTTACAGGGTCTTTGAATGAGGGCTTTGCATTATAAATAACGGCAGCAACTAGCGCAAGTGCTCTAATGCTTTCAGGACCAACCCCCTTTAAGAGAAGAAGCTCTTCAAAACTCTCTGGCTTAATTCCGCTAAGCCTTCTCAACACCTTCTCTACCCAATTCAAGTTTGCTATTGGTTTGTAGAAAAACCTGTTGCTGTTTTCCTTTACCTGAAGCCTTATTGACTGAGCTACAGCGCTTCTCACACTATTTTTACTATCTAACCAAGTTTCAAGCCCTTTATCGCCTCTCAGCATCCTATTGACCATAGCTATGTCCCTTATTAGGGTTTGCACATTTGAGGAGTTTACAAGGTCTACTATTGTTTTTCTACTTTTAGATGCCTCAACATCAACAAGGTTTAGGGCTGTGCCAACCCTATTACACGCTATACCACTGTGAGGGTCTTTAGCAAGTTTTATTTCCTCTGCCCCGTGAATGTGATATCTGCGTGCCAACAAGTTTTCTGCATTCATACCTTGCTGCACTATTGTCCACACACCACTCTCACTCACAATAATGCTGTGAATGTAGAGCTTGTAGCCATCTTGCAAAGCAACTCCATCTATTTTTGCACCAAGCCTGCTCACTTTCTCAATAACCTCGACATCTACACCACTCCTCTGGAGCACTTCAAGTTCTTTAACCACAGCTCTGGAATCGCCACCTTTACCTCCCAGCGTGGCTATGCCTAGGTCTTTGAAGTTTGAGGCGTTTGCAAAGCTCTTCAGCATGTAAATAACCACAGTTGTAGAGCCGCTGCTATCCCAATCCATTCCAATAACATTGTTAAATGCTTGAAACCAGAATGGGTCTGCAACTCTTTTCACAATTTCATCAGGGCCATAAACCTCGTGAATGTAATTAAGAATGGCTTTAGAAAGCCTCTTCATGTAGTAGAGAAGATGGGGAGGAACCTTTCCATCATGAAGAACCAGCTCAGAAAAGCTCACTTCCATTTTTGAAAACACAAAACTATTTTTAATTTACAAAGTTAATATGTGTAGAGGTCATTAAAACTGTAGCAAGGTTTTTGCCAATGATCGTAGCCCCTAGTGTTATTAGAAATGTGTGGTTATTGTCTTTTGAGTTCGGGGATTTGGCTACTCTTGGCGGACTTGGAAGGGCTGTTACCCTCTACGCTAAGGTGTTGAAAGAGCTTGGCTATAGCGTTAAGGTTTTCATGCCTTCTCATGGAAGGCACCTTTCTGAAGAGCATAGAAGGAGATATAACTTAAAGCCTGTTGAGTGGTTTAAGGTTTGTAGAAATAGAATTGGTGTTAATGGGAATGCATATAGATACTGTGTAGGTGCTGAAGAGGCTCAGGTTAATGGAGTTTCCATAGTGCTGTTCAAGGGGCTTGACGAGGCTACGGGTAGGTTTCTTGACAACTGGTACATCTATGCATATGCTGAGGAAAAGGCATGCCTCTATACAAGGGCCTTGATACACTGGATAGAGCTGTCGGGAGAGGTTCCAGACCTTATTCACGCAAATGACTGGACCTCGGCGCTAGCAGGTGTTGCAGCTAAGCTGTTTTTTGAGCTCAGGGGCTATGCAGTACCACTAGTCTACTCAATTCACCTCCTATCTTACAGAGCCTTCCCATGGCACTACGCGTCCTGCATGTGGTGTGGGCTTCCTGACACTTGCCACAGAGTTTGGATGCCAAATAAACACGAGTTTTTCTGTACTGAAAATCTCTGGAGCATGGCAATGGGCAGTGTAGAGCACTTTACCGCTATAGAAGCTGACGTCCTTGCTACTAACAGTTGGGGGTACTTAAAGGAAATCTTAGATAGGTTTGGGCATTGGATGACTGAAAAGACTTTTGTTATTCATAACGTTACAGACTGGAGAGAGAGTGAGGCTAGGAGGTATGCTGTAGAGCTCTTCGGGTCTAGTGAGAGGAGTGAGGCTAGAAAGGGCCTTATTAACTGGGTCAATACAGCCTCATTTAGTAAAGCTGGCTACTTAAACCACACCTGCAAGTACATAGTTGTTACTGCTGGAAGACTGACTTCATCAAAGGGTTTCGATATTTTACTTAGAGCACTTAAACACACATCTCAAGAGGTGTGCGCAGTTATTTTCGGAATTCCCGTTGGCGATACTGGGTATGAACACTACATTATGTCACTTGCTGGTGAAGTTCTCAGTAGAGCTATACTATTTTTAGATGCTGTTCCACAGCAGGTGCTTAAAGCCTCTTGCTATGCAGCAAATGTCTTTGCAGTGCCATCACGTTACGAACCCTTTGGCATAGTGTCTATAGAAGCTCAAGCAGTTGGCACACCAGTGGTTGTTTCAAATCTTGGTGGCCTGCCTGAAACTGTGGTTGATTTAAAGTGGAACTACCTTAGTGGAACTGGCGTAGTGACACCGCCTGAAGATGTATACTCTTTGGCTGAAGCTGTAGAGGACATATCGAGGCTTACACAATTCATTGACACAGGCGATGCTAGTGTACTAAGTCAGTTAAGGAGTTTGTGGGCTCAGGAAATTGCAAGACTCGGCATGAAGGTAAATATCAGGCTTAATGCGATTACGTGGGTGGATAAGAACTTTAGGGAACGCAATTTAGCAGACCTCTTAAAGTCATGCTATGAGAAGGCAAGGCTCTACGCTTACTACAGAGCTGTTACCCACTAATCATGTGGGTTTACGTGCTTTAAACCCCTTCGCTCTCTCAATCCACTTCACCTCCTCGAAGCCCGCCTCCTCCAGCCTCTTCTTAACGCCTTTAAGAAAGCTCATGTTGCTATGCTTACCTGGTTCACCAGTGTAGTGAAAAAGTACTCCACCTTTTTTCAGCACCCTATACACCTCCCTATAGAACTCCCTGCTATAGAGCTCACCAGCAAGGCTATACCTTGGTGGATCGTGAAAAACAGCATCAAAGTCCTCACTTTCAAGCTCTTTCAAAACCTCAGCTGCGTCTCCAAGTACAATCTCAATCCTCTCATCACCTAAACCACGTGACCACGGATTTAGAGACGCAAAGTAGAGCACATTAGGATCCTTCTCTATAGTTACAACTTTCCTAGCCCCTTTAACAACTTCAGCAATTGCTGAATAGCCAAGACCCGTGCATATATCTAACACCTTCCTACCCCTGAGAACGCCAAGTGCAGAAACCTTTACAAGCGTATCCCTCCACGGATCCATATCAACAGTTCTATGCATTTGAACACCATTTATCTCTAGCGTTGGTGGTGCAGCTAAAGCAACAGGCTTCAACTTATAGTACTTACCATCACTATAGAGGTCAAGACGCTGAAGACGCCCATTGATGATTTTATACGCAAAGTTTTCAGGTAAAGAGCTTAAGTGGTCAAGGGGGATGACGAGCCCTTCCGGAAACACCGCTTCCCCACCTACAATTCTGACGCTTATTCTTGAAAGCCCGAAGTCCACAACTACATCAACTACCCCCTCCGTTTCCCTACTAGCATGCTGTAAAATACTCTCAATGCTCCACTTAGTTAAAACAGGGCCCTCAACGTAACTGTACACATAACGCTTCATTACAGCATCCTAAGATTAAAATGCTGAAAAGATAAATAAACTGAACTTAGAAGACTTTTAGTATGGTTCTAAATGATGAGGTCTATTGGGACGGAAGTGGTGAAGATACGGCGGAGAGCTGATACCATCTTCGCTACATTGCTGCAATTAAATACCTTAAACCATCTTGTCGTAACCATGCACTGATAACTGTAGGTAACAAGCTTCTTGGCGCTGACTTTAAGCCTTTTTTAGAGTAGAGAGGAGGTTATTCTTTTACCTTAACCTCTGTTATCCAGTCTCTATACCTATCAATCTTCCCTAATACAACTTTGCTGTAGAGTTCCATTATTTGGGATGTTATTTCACCTATTTGTCCACTTCCTATGGCCCTGCCGTCGATTTCAGTAACTGGGGTTACTTCTGCTGCTGTTCCTGTGAAGAAGACTTCATCTGCTGTGTAAAGCTCTTCTCTTCTAATTCTTCTCTCTACAACTCTTAGCCCCAGCACCTCTGTAGCCAACTTTATTACAGTGTCTCGCGTAATCCCCTCCAGTATGGCGTCGTACACAGGTGGTGTTATCAATACTCTGTTTTTCACTATGAATATGTTTTCTCCAGACCCCTCAGCCACATAGCCTTCCGAATCCAGTAGTATTGCTTCATCATATCCGCTTAGCGTTGCCTCAAGAGATGCTAAGTGGTATAAGAGGTACATACCTGTGACCTTAGCGTATATTGGAAAGGAGTCTGCAGGCGGCTTTCTCCAGCTTGAAATAGTGCACTTAACACCAGACTTCTTCAAGTACTTGCCAAACTCAACAGCAATTATTGCAACGTCCACGGGGTTTCTAGCCCTTAAGCCAAAGCTTCCAAGCCCCCTAAAGGCAATGGGCCTTATGTATATGTCATTAGTAAACCTGTTGATTTTAACAAGGTTTACAGTAGCCTCTATGAGAGCGTCAACAGTGTACGGAATATCCATGTGTATTATCTTAGCAGATCTAAAGAGCCTGAGCATGTGGTCTTTAAGCCTAAATATCTTGATACACCCACTGTCATAGTACCCCCTAATACCCTCAAAAACACCCGTGCCATAGTGAAGCCCATGAACAAATACGTGAACCTTAGCATTATCCCACTCAACAATTTTACCATTAAGCCACGCATACTTAGGCCAAGGCACTTCCACACTCATACACTTCACCAACTGAAGCTTTTTAACACCTTGTAATTTTAGAAAATAAAAGTTTTTATAGGTATGAACAGAATTAAGCATGTTTAAGAGTGTTCAAAAAGCGAGAAAACCCTCAACTAAGTTGAGAATGAAGAAGGGGTTTGCTTATTATTAGTCCCGCCGGGGGGACTTGAACCCCCGACCACCCGGTATCCGCCCGCCTCACTACAGCCGGGCGCTCTGCCGCTGAGCTACGGCGGGAACCGAAACAAACTTTCTGTTTTTGCTTTAAAAAGCTTTATTTTCCTTAACACATATATTATTAGAAATGGAGGTTACTCCTTTTGGATGATGATGGAGGTGATCGCATTGATTTGTGATAGGAGATCAACCGTCTGACACTCAGACCATGGAAATTTCTTCACCCTTCCGCTTCTGCCGGATTCATCATACTTAAACAACATCTCCACACATTTCTACAATATTGTTACTGTAGTATATTTTCTTTTATTTCTCTCTTTGTATCCTCTCCTTGAGGTAGTTGACTATTGCTAGTACAATGAGTATTGCCTCTTCTGTTCTAACACTTTCAACTCCTTGTCGCGGTATGAAGTTTGCTGTGATTTCGCAGTAGTCATGAATATTTATGCTTTGTTTTTCTGCTATCTCATCTACATCAAGCTTTGGCCCTCCGAAAATAATGCTCATTTTCTCTGCTGTTTTCAGTATACTGCTAAGCCTTTCCTCAATACTGTAGATCATGTTGCCTTTCTTAGATGCGCAAAGTATTGCATAGCCTTCGCTTTTGAGGTACTTAAAGAGCTCTGCAATACTGCTAAAGATCTTTACTTCGTATCCCCAGTACCACTTAATACTGCTCTTCTCTACAACATTGCCTAGGTAATGCCTTGGAAGCTCTTTCTCTATTTCCACAGCAACTCTTTTACCCACTACAAGCGGTTTATATACAACAACATTCTTGTTGAGACCAGCATAAACAACGCTTTTCACATCATCTGACGCTACAACAACTCCCTCCCTAGTGTTTATACCGAAGGCCTGGGGCACGTGATGCACAGCCTTAAGGGGTGGAAGTACGCCAGCATGCCTGAGGTTTGGATTTAAAGCTATAAGCCTTTTTCTGAGATATGGTGGAGCCTCTAAATACTTCAAAACATCCTCTATAAACTTAGCATTTTCTAAAGCGTCATCGATGTAGACCAGAAGCTCTTCAACTCTAAATATAGCTGCCGCTCTTCCAACATAGCCAACTTTCCTAGTCCTCTCCCTAGAGTCAAACACATCAGAAACTAAAGATGATGGAAAGGCTATGGCGAGCCTCGGCCTTGTTCTCAAAGGCGGTGTCAAATCCTCAAATTCCACACAAAATCACGCAATGCAACACCATAGTTAAGGTGTGTTCAGACCAGAAACCGGTCATCATGCCTCAGGTTATCTAGCCATCATCATTCTAAAATCCACTAGCCTGTACACTGCTTTGATTCTTCAATTACCTTTCTCAGCTTTTCTCTCGACACCATGTCTATAAGGAGCTCTCTCCAACTATCTAAAACTTTTCTGTATATATCGAGCTTTCTCCTAAGTCCCGGAACGACGCTATCAGCAAATGCCAGTTCTTCTACTTGGTTAAAAACATTTTCTGCTATTTCAAATACTTTTAAGCTATCCTCATACCTACCTCTCTCAACTAGTCCAAGTGAGTACCTCTTCAACTCACCTATTACATCGAGTAGGCCTAGTATAAATGATGCTGGGGCTGCGCCTAGGGATTTATAGGGTAGGAGCCTGCTTTCTTTAATCACATAGCAGAACTCTACTGCTTCAACAAATTCAGACTCTATAGAGTGATAAAAATTGCTATAGTAAAGCTCTGGATATGTCTTTGCAAACTCCCTGAACTCCTCAAAAACCCTCTTCAAAGCCTCTACATGCTTATCGCTATTAACATCACCACGCATACACGCAACTACAGCCTTTCTACACAACGTAAGCACATCTCTACTGCGCTTTATAAGCCACTCTCTAGCAGAATACAAACTCTCTAAATACTTCTGCAACTCCTCTACAAACACATCTACACCCAATTCACTTCACCCTTATTGAAGGCTTCGCTCTTTAGGGCATAGAGGTATTTTAATAAAAAAGCTTATAAACATCTTGATACAGCACCCGCACATGAAGTTGGGCGTAGGCAAGCTTAGCAGGCTACAAACCCACGCCTCCCCAAAGCTAGCGACAGGGTCTGAAACCGCGATGTCGCACCTGTGAGGGGCACTCGACTTGTGAGGTAAAGCCCCAGTGTATAGAGCCCAGCTACTCATGGCTGGGAGCAGTCAGCACCATGAATTATGTTACAGGGAGGGCTAGTATGCTTCTCGCACTTAAACATCATTGAAATGCTGGTGTGATTTTTGATGGCGTTGCACATCTTTTAAGCTATGTTTGCTGTAGGGAGCTTCTCTGCGCGTTGGTGATGCTAGGCGCGGTTATGATGTGAGTTACCTTGCAGGCTTTGTGGTAGCCTTGGTTGTGCTTATTGTTGAAACTGTTGTGTTGGTGCAGAATGTTGAGAAGATTAAGTTTGTGTCACTTACAGACATTCTCTATGACCCCGTCAAGGTCTCTGTTTATGGAGCTTACATTACAAGCCTCTTTGCAATACCTGCTCTCACAACATGGATTTCTGATGCCTCGAAAAGCATTGCCGCACTTTACAGAAGGTATGTTGTTATGAGTTTGGAGAGTGTTGATGAGAGTAGCGTTAGGAAGAGGGTAGGCATAGCCTTATCGGCAGTGCCCATAGCCTCACTCTCCATACTCTTTTCAGTGCTTTACAGAGCTCCATACCTAGCCCTTGTTCCGCTGGCTCCGCTAGCCATTTTAGCTGCAATACTGCTCAAACCCCTACTGGATGTGAGTTCCCATGGCAGGGCTATAGATGTTGAGCTTAAGTGGTTCATTCTTCTCCTAATAACCGTGGAGCACGTTAAGGCTGGTATTCACTACCTAATTAAGAAGCTTAGCAGAGCTTCCCTGCTGCCGGCAATTGTAAAGGAGCTTAAGGTTATTCACAGAGACGCTCTAGTGTATTTTGGGACTTATGTTGAGTCCCTCATACAGAGGGCTAGGGTAACGCCTAGCCAGGCATTTAAAAAGATTTTGCTTGGCTACTCAATGAGAATTAGAAGTGGTGGGGATACTGTTTCGTGGCTAAAGGCCGTGCTTAACGAGGAGCTCGTCAAGGAGGAGTGGGTGCTGAGGAACTACAGCGAGAGGGTTTCTGTAATAGTTCTCCAGGTCTCCACAGCCCTCTTCATACTGCTGCCAACACTAGCCATAGCAATACCTGTGCTAAACCCGAGCACAGCCCTCTTCGCATCTCTTCTTGGAGCACCAGCACTAGGGCTGCTGGCCTACGCTACAAGGCCTAAAAAGCTAGATAAAATTGATGTGCGCTACACGGCAATACCACTTGTAGTGCTTTGTGTAGCAACACCACTTCTCTACCTGGCCATAGGGGCTCAGGGAGCTGTAATCAGCTGGGCTCTTGCAGCTATTTGCAGCTTTAATGGCTATAGGGTTTTGCGCGAGGTTAGGGAGCTTGACGAGGCTTCTCTAGAGCTACTAAAGGTTGTTGCAGAGCTTAGAAAACACGGCTTGGAGATACCGCGGGCACTGAGATTTGTTGCTCAAAGCGGGGCTCTGAGCCCGTGCGCCCAGAGGAGGGTTAGGAAGCTCATAGACCTTCTCGACTCTGGCTACACATTTGAAGAGGCTTTGAGCGCCTTGAAAACACCTTCACACACCTTTAACTTTGTCCTCCACTACCTAGCAATGCTTCACGAGTGCGGTGGTGGTGATGAGGAGCTCATTCAAATGGCTTACGAATACCTCTACAGGTTTAAGGCACATGAAGAGATTCTCAGAAAAACCTCGCACATATTCGACTTGTTTGCAGTTGCAAACCTATTCATACTCGTATGGGTGTGGAGAAGTGCGAGTAGGCTAGTGTCGCAGTGGCTCTACCTCTCCCCACAACCCCCACTAGCAACACTAACAGCTAGCGTAATTGGGCTCACAGTCGCTGTGTCCATGGTCAGCTACTCCCTGGTCTCATCAATTGTGAGAAACGGGCTACCAATACTCGAAACCCCGAGGGAAGTGCCCAAAGCACTTCTAACCCTAGCTTCTGTAGCCCTACTTAACGCTTTATAAACCAGGCAAAAAGTTTTGGGGAACCCGCATGCGCCGTGAAAAGCTCTTGCGTAAAGGAATTAGCGAAATGCTTGCAATAGTACTTGGAGTTGCAATAACAATAGCCATTGGCGTTGCCCTCTTCGGGCTACTGCCAAACTACATAACATCAATGACACAGCAACAGAGAGTTGCAATAACACAGCTTAGCGCAAGCAAAATCAGTAGCAACACATGTATAGTGACGTTTACTGTTAAGAACCTTGGCTCAAAAGACATTGCAAACCTAACACTAGCAATTTCCATAAATGGTAACTGGGTGTCTAACATTAACCCTATAGCACCCCAAACCACCACAAAGCCAAGTGCGAGCGGTATTGATATCTTAGCTTCTCTAGCCCCTGGACAGGAAATGGGTATGACAGTTCAGGTGACTGCTAGTCAGGTGCAGGTGGGGGCACAGGTTACTGTGGTTATTAAGGCAACTTTCATTGATGGGAGTAGTGCTACAGCCTCGGCTACTACATACATTGCTTAGCCGCGGTCCAGCCCCATGGCCTTGAAAAGAAAAGCTCTTTTTTCTCTATTCAAACACATTTTTTCACGTGCTTTATCAGGCTTTGTAGCTGTTGTAATTATCCTGTCTATATGTGTTTGTATAGGGGCTTCTGTGTACATTGCTATGAGCAGGGCTTTTGAGTATTCAAAGCCTCCTGCCAGTAGCGTTGAGCTTAGGGTTGTGTGCTATCTTGTTTCCCAAGGCAGTGGCTACATTTGCCTAGCCTCAAACCCCCTGGGCTACAGCGTTACTCTCAAGCTCTATCTTCAGGGTGGTGAGGAGAGGACTGCTGTTCTAGGGCCCGCATCTACAAAGCCTCTCTTCTGTGATAGGCCTGGGCAAAGATGCCAGCTTCTCGCTAAGAGAATTCTGTATGCAGAGGCTGCTGGGGCTCAGGGGATTAGGGTGTCTGTTGTGTACAGGTGATGCTCTGTGCGCGGGCAGGGGGAGTACGTTGCAGCTGTTACAATGATTGCAATAGCCATTCTCTTTAGCTACCTAGCCCTTCAGTGGCTTAGCTACTTGACTAGCACTGGTGCTGAGGTTGGTGAAGGTGTTTTGAGGCTCAAGGAGAGGCTAGCAGTTGTCTACCCGTATAATGATAGCCCTAGCCAAGTGCTTGTTGTTAGTGAGTGGGATGGTTCTTCAGCTGTTAGGGGGTATATACTGCTTAAGAAGAGCGGAAGCTATGTCTATGTTGAGGACCTGTTTGAGGTTCCCGTTGGGGGCAAGATTGTTAAAAGCCTTCCAGTGAGTATTGACCCAGACGTCACTAGGCTCTGCATATACACAGAAAACCTCAATATCTTCTGCAACACAACACAGCCCCCAACATACCTAACACTCACACCAGGCCTTTGGTACGCCGCGCCAAGGGCTTTTTTTAGCAATAGCAATGCCACTGCCTATGGCTATGACTCTAGAGCTGGGAAGTGGGTTGAGATACCGACATACCTCTGGGATGCCAATAGGAGCTGGGTTATTTTCTACCTGCCCCAGGGGATTGAGAAGGTGATATTCAGGAAGACCCCGCAGCCCCTGCCAATTCTAAACACAAGCACGTGGTTTTCTGTTGAAAAGCCCAGCTTTAGTGCTACAGCTACTGTGAAGATAATTTACTTCACAATAACAGTTTCAAACTCTGCTCAGCCTGGGTACTACAAGTGGATGGACTACTGGAGCGACCCCACATACCGCACATACCCCTGGTATAGGTACAGGTATGAAAAGCCATCGCCACAGGTAATGGTTTGCCCCCTGTACCCCTGGGGAGGAGTTGAGTATTTTTGCGACGCCCACCTCTACACAGGCAACACAACACTAAGCAGTGTTGTCCCAATTGCAACAAGCCTTGTGTTCAATGGGACTGCTGTTGTTAAGGAGGTTAGCTGGGGCCTAGCACCACCGAGAATAGCTTTTGACACAGAGCCCTACACGCTATACAAAGTGGGCTGTGGGTGGTGGGAAGACTGCTCATGGAACAACCCAGTTGATGGCTACTACAGCATATGGGTTGACCACTACGAGCTGAATACACAAGGCTTTAGCGCTCCACAGGAGTGGCTCTACATAGGGAACCTGAGAATAGACTTTGAGAAGTCCTACCCCTACGTAGTTGATAGCTACGGCAGCGTGCGCATAAGGGGTGGGCAAGTACCCTACCACACATGCGATGTCGAGTTCTTCTACGGGCTAGTAATATACAGGTGCTCATACAGAGTAGCGAAGCTGGAGAGCTACAGCTGGAGCTGGGCACTACCAGCAGCAACAGTTAAATATGAGGACGCTGGAAACTACATAACCCTCCTAAAAGGCTGGTCAAACAAAATACACATAGAGCTCTACATAAACACACCACCAGCACCAATAGGAAAAACAGCTGGCGTGTGGAAAGCAGACCAGAGCAACACCATAACAACTAGCAACGGCTACAAAATAAAGATACTAAAACAAGTGCCTAAAAGCGCCATCAGGTAATCAATGTGTATACACAGGTAATACCCACACTTTCTGCAAAACAAAAACTCGCTTCCTTAACGCACAGCAGTCAACTGCTTTAATAGAGTTCAGCTGAGTGCAGATAGCTAGAAATAGGGGCACCATAGCAACTACTGTACTCAGAAGGTGAATCTATGAACTCCAAATACCTAAAAACAGTCTCAACAATAGTACTTTCAACACTAATAATACTAAGCATACTACCAGCAACACTATTCATACCAATAGCAAAAGCACAAGGAACAATAACACTATCATCAAGTAACCTACACCCATACAAAGTCATTGAGATAAGAGTCGACATACCCGGATTAACAGCAGACAACATAACGCTTAGAGTTCTAGACCCAACAGGTCAACCCATAAAATTAAACAATCTTAATAAAACGAAAACAAACATTACAGAATTTTGTGCAGTAAAGGTTGCTACAGGTGTGTACTATGCTTATCTAGGAGGCAACATGACTGATATGTCTAAGATTCCTAAGTATCCTAAAATCCCAAGAAGTACATATTATACCGATGCCTTTGTCAGCATCTCTCAAAGCTTACCGCCAACCACATTAACAATAGAGGTTTTGGGTTATGGTATAACAGCTACTGTGAAGTATAATGTTGTAGCCTCATCCATATCGCTAGACAGAACATCTCTGCCAGTAAGAAGACCTGATGAATTCAAAGTCACTCTAACGCTAAATGATCAGGATCTGAACTTTGACCCAACAGCTGTAGACGTGTTTACAGGTAGCAATGCTACCTTCGTAGCTCTGTGGCTAACACACATCAATGGAACTACAGGCGTATCAATACAAGATAAGTTGGCAAAACTCAGTAATTTCACAATTAAGGAAACAGCTGTTAATAGTGGAAGCTTTACACTAACATTCACAGTGCGTGACATAATTCAGTGGCTAAATATAACAGCTGACAGGCTTTCTAAAGACGATACAGTAATTTTCAAAGCTGCAAGCAACATAACAACAACTAGTGGAAAGTCGTTTGGCAATGATAAGGCTCTCTCTGATACTAAAATAGCAAAGGCTGTTTACACATATCCAACAATATCTGTAGACTTTACACAGCAAAAGCTAGTAATAACAATAAACTCGCCTGATGACAATGTGAATCCTGCTGCGGTAGACAGTCTAGACCCAACAAAAACTGTGAATCTATCGTATGCCGGCAGATCCTATAATATAAAGAGTTGCTTTAGTGAAACTGATAAGAATACTGGTGTATTTGTTTGTAGCCTTGCTGTTGTCTGGAACACCAGCAGAATGGTTGATACAACTAACTGGAGAATAGGTATTGTTCCAGATAGTGCTTCATTTTCAGTATCTGTAGAATATCTAGATGTCTCTGCATCAGGAAGCTATATACCAGTAAAGCCAGTTATTGAAGTTGTTAAGGCTACGCCAAAGGTAGTGCTATTCAGAATAACTGATAAGGATCTGAATACGGATCCAAAGAGCGTGCAGTATTTAAGCCCCTCAATATCTGGCAATGTAATAAGATTCAGTGTAACAACACCATATCAGGTAATGCTATATGAAGTTGCTATTAAGGATTCAAAAGGTAATCCTGTGGCCCTCCCATCAGCCTATAGCCCATCATTCTTTGAAACAGATTTGGATAGCAGTGTATTCAACTTAATGTTGCCATCAGCAGGCGTGTTCGAAGCTGGTAAAACATATATAATTGATATAACTGATCACACAGGTGCTAGGACTACGATTACGCAAATAATTACAATCACGCCTATAAAAATAGAGCTTGACAGAGCTAAATACCCAGTTAATGCAACAACTCCAGTTGTAGTATACATAACTTATTACAATGATACAGCAAACTATGATCCAACAACAAAACAGACTATACCCCCCAAACTCTTAAACTATACTGTTACTGCTGTAAACGGGACTACAATAGCAAGTGGCACGGTTTCAAACCTTGAGGAAACAGGTCCTGATACAGGCGTATTTGAAGGATACATAACGCTATCAACAACTAGTCCTGCATGGATTAATGCAAAGCTTACAGTATTCGTGACCTCTAAACCAGATGTCAAGGCTGAGGCAACGTTTGAGCCATACGGACTTACACCAACAGATTTAACAGTGTCTCCAGCAGAAGTCAACATAACTGGGTGCTTCAAGGTTACTGTATATGACCCTGATTCAAATGTTGATTCACAGACAAAGCAAGCAATTTACGTAAATATTACAGGATCCAAGGGCGCTGCACCACTAAAGCTGATGGAGACTGATGTCAATACAGGTGTGTTCACAGGCACATTCTGCAACATTCCAAGCATAGCAAAGCCTGGTGATAAGATAACCGTATCATATAGAGAAAAGACTCCTGTATTAGCACCAACAGCTAGGGACTTTGCAAGCGCTGAATACACAATTACAGCAACTGTTAAGGTTGTGAGCTTTTCTGGATACCTAGTTGTGCCTAAGGATTGGATAGGGCCATATGAAGTAATGACTATAAAGCTTGTTGACCCTGATCTCAATGTAGACCCAACTAAAGCTGATACAGCAAGTGTTACTGTACTTGTAGAGGGTATGCCAAGTCCAACAACAATAACACTGACAGAAACCAACATTAGCACTGGTGTATTTGCAGGCAATATTAACCTACCTGTAATATTAACAAGCTCTCAAACACCAGATCCAAAGGATGTGGCTCCATTCATAGGTAAGAAAGTGACAATAGTGTATGTAGATGAAGCTGATGCGACGGGTTCAAGAGCTACAGTTGTTCAAACATTAACCATTAAAGCTGTAGATGCTGTAATAGAAGTTGATAAACCAACGGTAAACGTTGGTGAAACTCTGAAGATTACAATTAAGAATGCTGACATAGCCCAGAACCCAGCTCCAGAATTCAGAAAGGTGCTAATAAGATCCACTACATATCCAACAGGCATAACGCTATATGCTCTAGAAGTTGAGCCAGGAGTTTATGAAGTTACAGTAAGAGTTGTGTCACTAGCTGAGTGGACTATAGGAGCTCCGCAGATACCTGCTAAGCTTGGCGATACTATAACAATTGAGTACTTAGATCCTATAGCAGCTGATGGGACTGCCTGGAAGCTGTTTAGTAAGAGTGTTGCTGTTGGTAGGTTTGTTGAAATGCCTGGCAAGGCTGAGGCTGTTAAGACTGTTGATGTTACTACTGGTGCTGTTGTTGAGAAGCCTAGTGTTGGTAAGGAGGTGTTCTTGACGCTGACCATTAGGAATACTGATATTGTTGAGAGGAGTATGACTGTTATAGTTGTTGTTAGGGATCCAGCAGGTGTTGCTGTAGCTAGGTATGCTGCTGCTGTTACGCTGGGTGCTGGTGCAGCTACTGATGTTTCATTTGGTTGGACACCTATTGTGAGTGGAGGTCACAGTGTTGAGGTTTACATAGTCAAGTCGCTGGCTGATAGAACGCCTGTTGGCGCTCCTGCCACCTTTACAGTGAGTGTAGGGTCTTAGCCTTGGGTGTGGAAGCCATGAGAATGCAGTATGCGAGAATCTTAACAATTGCACTGCTAGCACTAGTACTTGTAGCACCTGTAGCTGTATTTGCACAAGCTCTAACTGTTGCAACTGATAAAAAGTCCTACATACCGGGAGAAACAGTTGTTGTAACTGGAACTGCCCCAGCAGGCTCTTGGGTAGGAATATCTATTGTCAACCCCGCTGGTAAGGAAGTTGACTACAAAATGGTTCAAGCAGATGCAACAGGAAAGTTCAGCACAACATTTAAACTACCTTCAAAACTGCCATACGGAGACTGGGTAGCTGGTGAATACACTGTTACGGCATACCTGGGGTCTGTAACAGCATCAGCAAAGTTCGTGCTATCGCCAGGAGCTAAAGCTGTTGGGAAAGTTGTTGATGCTAAGGGCAATCCCGTTGCAGATGCAGAAATACTAGTTGTTGAAACTGGTGACTATGCCAAGAGCAAAGCTGATGGAACATTCGAGCTCTACACAACACCCGGCACAGTAACAGTAAGGGTTTCAAAAGCTGGCTATGTGAGTGTTGAGAAAGCAGTTACACTAGTAGCGGGAGAGAATGATCTTGGTGTAGTGACTCTTGTAAGCCTTGAGGATGTAGTGGCTGCGCTAAGTGCTAAGGTTACGGAGCTAGAGGTAAAGCTAACACAACTCAACACAACACTAAGTGGTAAAGTAGCAGAGCTCAGTGGTAAGGCAGCAACACTAGAGGCAACACTAGCTAATCTTAGCAAAGCACTAGATAGTATGAGCAAAGCACTAGCAGAGCTAACAACAGCTATTGGAAAACTAGCAACAAAAGATGATGTTACAGCTGCTAAGAATGCTATACTAGATGCTCTAAAGCCTTTATCAACAGACTTGGCAACAATTAAAAACGTTTTAGCTAGCTTAAGTAAAGATGTTACAGATGTTAAGAGCTCTATAGATGCCTTAAGCAAAGCTGTAGCAGGCTTAAATGACGCTGTTAAAGCTGTAAGTGGAGCTATAACTGATGTTAAAGGCGATGTGGCTAAGCTAAGAACAGATGTGCTATCAGCTATTGACACAGCTACTACAGCTGCTAAAGATGCTAAAGCATCAGCTGATGCTGCAAATAAAGCCATAGCTGATGTGAGTAAAGCTGTTAGCGATGTTAAAAGCGATGTAGCAACAGTAAAAGGCGGTGTTTCAGGAGTTGCTGGAGCTGTTTCAGGGCTTGCAGGAGCAGTGGCAACAGTTAACACGCTAGTAATAGTAACGCTGATACTAGCACTAATAGCAGCTGTTGCATCTATATATGCAACAATAAGGCTGTCAAAAGCGCTAGCAAAGTGAGTTAAACTCTAAATCAATTCAAAATATTTTTAAACCAAAACCATTTTTTAACCAATACTCTTTCTCTCAATTTTTATAGTTACTACATCTCCTTCTGCAGAAACCTCTAGCCCGCCGCCAAGCGCCACGCCCTTGACTACGCTGGCCAAAATCTCACCGCTTCTCCCACTCCCAACAACAATTAAGCTGCTTTCAGTTGGTATAACAGCTTTGTACTGCATTCCAAGCATTTCAACAACTTTAGCAACATCAACTCTAAGCTCTTTTAAAGCTCTTCCAATTCTCATACCACTACTCACAGCTGTATCTCTATCACAATTTGTGTAGTTTAGTAGCTCTAGAGGTACTGTGACCATGCCTAGCCTTGAGAGCACTGCAATACTCTTATACTCTCTTATTACAGCTGGTGCGTAGAGCCCCATGTCCTCAAGCTCTTTAACAGCTTCTACAAGGCTCTTCAAGTAGCTGTTTATTGTCATTCCGCGTCTTGCTGCAAGCTCCTTAATTGTATCAGCAACACTTCTGTCTATTGTAACAGTTTTTCTCTTAGGCTTTCTACCTGTGCTCATTTCAGCCTCACTTCAATAGAAACAACACCTTCTCTCTCAACAACAGAGTCTATGGTTAGCCCAAGGGACTTCAAAAACTCTGCAGAAACTTCTCTAACAATCTTCAAAACATTTTTACTCTCACTTGGAAGAGATACGACCACTCTAAGCCTAGAGGAGTTGAGCATCACAACATCAACTATTGAGTCCGGGAACCATAGGGATAGGAGTGCCTTTACCTCCTTCGGATCCCCACCCCTCTTAATGACGCTCATTCTAGCAAACCACCTACAAGCACTCTTAAGCTCTGCAATAACATCACTCAAGCTGTCATCGCTAAGACTGTTCAGAATCTTGTAAACAGCATTCCTAGGGAGGAGAACACCACTGATTCTAAGCAGGTCCCTGTAGGCATCTAGAGTCTGTATAGCTATAGTGAGATCAGGGTCATACTCAAGAATATCCAGAACGCGAGAAACAATAGACTCAAAAAGATCTGTAGGCTTAACACCAACCCTACTAGAAACCCTCATAAGCCTATAAAACAGGTCCTCAGGGATGGGAACAAGCCTCTTACCTCCAGCACTACTGCTCATAAACACTCACTACACAACAGAAAAAATGTGGATAAAGATAAATACTTTACGCACAAGCGTTCACCAAAAACACTTTAACTAACTACATAAGGCTTAAAGAGGTGTGTGATAGCTTTGCAGATTTGCTAGCGTTGTACTTTAGAGCATTAGAGGAAACCCTTTAACTAGCTTTCCTGTTGTTGGGTCTACTCTAAAGCCCATTTGCTCTAGGGCTACAACACCAATAATAGGTGTTGTCCCCCTAGGCCTCTTAATCACTGGGGTTTCAGCAATTCTATCCTCTATCATTACTATGACCATGCCTGCGAGCTCTACCTTCTTCAAACCCTCAGCAGTTTCAGCCACGTGCTCTCCAAGCTTTGGAAGACCCAGCCCAGCGATAATGTCTTCAGGTAGGGCGGGAAATGTTGCGCCAGTATCGACCATAGCCTCCACCTCAGCCTTTCTAACATCCTCTAACCTCAGCTTACCCTCGACATACTGAATATAGTCAAAAGCGTTATAAAAAGTGGCCTTTACATAGATGTGGCCCAAATTGTCTTCACCTAGGAAAAAAGGTGTGAGTAGAAATTAATATATGTATTAATATTAAGCCGTATTTAATTGTGTTTGCTATAGCCTTTTTGCAGCCTCTCTGTACATCGGGTCTGTAAAGCTGTACTCATTGTCATCTTTTGTAAGTATGCTTAGTGCCTGTAGCCTGGCTAGGCTGTGGTAAAGGGTTTTGCTGGGTATGCTCACACCCGTCCACGCTTCAATGCACCTCTTTATTTCACTCCAGCTTCTCCACCCCATTGCAATAGCTCTTAAAAT